>JGI12635J15846_10001231_pt1 | contig 22356 bp, 19 predicted proteins | sample BlaSpr_A8_OM2_M2_FD_15846 | JGI IMG/M metagenome (IMG submission 15846) | reverse complement strand
GGGAGGTGCATCAGCCGCAACTGGTGCGTCGATGCGCCCACTACCCACAAGGGGTCACTTTATACGAAAACCTTCAAGGGCGCCGCAACGCCAGATTGAAAAATTCATTTCAGTCGAGGTTTTCGATCGGACCGTGAAGATGAGTGAAGAATCTGCTCTATCGGATGAGTTGACTTAACGCTGTTAAGTTAGACTATCCGCTGCAGGTCGCGGTTTGGTGCTTCCCGCCGCGGCCTGTCGTGTCTCTTCCCTGGCATCTACCTCCCCTGGTTTCCCTCTCCCCTCCAGGGGAGAGGGTCAGGGTGAGGGGCAAACGGAGCAGATTCAGGCGGTTGGGTAGGTCCCGAAGAGCTTGATCTCCGCGCTCGCTTCCTCCAGGTCGCTCAGCGCCGCCTCGGCGGCTGCCGCGGAGGACGCCTCGCCGTTGATCGAGAAGTCGAGGTAGAACCTGTACTCGAAGGGACGGCCGATCATCGGGCGGCTGTCCAGGCGCGTCAGGTTGACCGAGCGCTGCCCAAAGCAGTCGAGGGCGTGGGCGAGGCTCCCCGGCCGGTGCGCCGTGACGAACGCGATGGAGCTCTTCCAGCCCGAGCTCCCGTCGCGGGGACGCGAGGGCGCTCCCTTCTCGACGACCACGAAGCGCGTTCGGTTCTCGGAGTCGTCCTGGATCGATTCCGCCAGCACGTACAGCCCGTACCGGGCGGCGGCCGCCTTGCTGGCTATGGCTGCGGTGCCGGGCTGCCGCTGCTCGGCAACCGCGCGAGCCGCCCCGGCGGTGTCGTGATAGGCGACCGAGCGGATCTGCCGGGAGTGGAGATAGCGGTCGCACTGGGCCAGCGCCTGCGGGTGGGAAAGCGCGCGCTCGACCGGTCCGGGCCAACCGAGCAGGCAATGCCGAACCGGCTGGATGTGCTCACGCACGACGCGCAGGTCGGGCAGCTCCCACAGCAGGTCGGAGACCTCCTGGACGACGCCCGCGCTGCTGTTCTCCACCGGCAGCACCGCCGCCTCGACGGCGCCGATGGAAAGTGCCTCGAAGGTCAGGCGGAAGGTCGGGAAACCCCTGGCCTCGGCGTTCGGAAAAAGCGCTGAAACCGCCTCGTCCGAGTAGGCGCCGGGCTCTCCTTGGTAGGCGACCCTTTTCCCCACGAGATCCGAGGCTTCGCCGGGATCTCGCGGGGACCCCTTTAAATTCACCCGAAGATCAGGTGCCGCAGCGTGTCCGCGACGTGGTTGTGGTCGCTCAGCTGGTCGGTCACGGGCGGATGGCCGTTGCCCTCGTGCCCATTGCTCTCCGACATCGCGGCGATCTTGCGGAGGTCCTCGTCGGTGACCTCCTTCTTGGTGTCTGCGACCTGCAGGAAGCGCTGCCACGCGGCGTCGAAGCTCGTCTCGCTGAGCGTGATGCCCAGACGGTTGAGGCGGTGGTGGAACGCGTGGCGGCCAGACCGCGCCGTGAGGACGATGCGCGAGTCGTTCAGGCCGACGTCCTCGGGCTTCATGATCTCGTAGTTCAGGCGGTCCTTCAGGACGCCGTCCTGGTGAATCCCAGACGCGTGGGCGAAGGCGTTCGCGCCGACCACAGCCTTGTTCGGCTGTACCGGTGTCCCGGTCAACTCCGAGACCAGGCGCGACGATCGGGTGATCTCGGTCGTGTTGACGCCGCACTCGAGGCCCAGCTTCGACTGCCGGACGTTCAGCAGCATCACGACCTCTTCGAGGGACGTGTTACCCGCGCGCTCACCGATGCCGTTGATCGTGCATTCGACGCGCCGCGCGCCGGCCGCGAGCGCCGCCAGCGTGTTGGCCACCGCCAGGCCCAGGTCGTTATGGCAGTGCACCGAGAAGAGCGTCTTCTCGCTGCCGCGCGCCTCGGTGATGACGCGGCTGACCAGGTCGCCGAACTCCCACGGCAGGCAGTAGCCGGTGGTGTCGGGGATGTTGATCACGGTGGCGCCGGCGGCGATCATCGTCTCCACCGTCTCGACCAGATAGTCGGGGTCGGCCCGACCCGAGTCCTCCGGCGAGTACTGCACGTTCTCGCACAGAGACCGCGCGTAAGCGACCATCTCCGCGCCGCGCTTGAGCACTTCCTCGCGCGACATGCCGAGCTTGCGCTGGATGTGCACGTCCGACACCGAGAGGACGATGTGGATCTGCGGCTTCTCGGCTTCCTTGATCGCGCCCCACACCGCGTCGATGTCTTCGCGGACGGCACGGGCGAGCGCGGTCACCATCGTGCCGCGGATCTCGCGCGCGATGCGCCGGCATGCCTCGAAATCGCCAGGTGAGGAGATCGGGAACCCGGCCTCGATGACGTCCACGCCGAGCTTCTCGAGCTGCCGCGCGATGCGCAGCTTGGAGTTCGCGTCGAGGTGGAAACCAGGCGACTGCTCGCCGTCGCGCAGCGTCGTGTCGAAGATGAATACGCGATCGGGGCTCGAATCTCTCATTTCTCTACAGGCTCCAACCAGGTCATCATTGCGCGCAGCTCCCGTCCGACCTGCTCGATCTGGTGGTCCGCGTCCTTACGACGCATGGCGAGGAACGTTTCGCGTCCGTTCGAGTTCTCGTCGAGCCACCGTTCTGCGAATGAGCCGTCCTGGATCTCGGCCAGCACCTTGCGCATCTGCTGGCGCACGTGGTCGTCGATGATCCGCGGGCCCGACACGTAGTCGCCGTACTCCGCGGTGTCCGACACCGAATAGCGCATGAAGCCCAGGCCTCCGCGATACATCAGGTCGACGATGAGCTTCAGCTCGTGAAGGACCTCGAAGTACGCCAGCTCGGGCTGGTACCCGGCCTCGACGAGCGTCTCGAAACCGGTCTTCACGAGCGAGGCGACCCCGCCGCACAGCACCGCCTGCTCGCCGAAGAGATCGGTCTCGGTCTCCTCCTTGAACGTCGTTTCGAGGACGCCGGCGCGTCCCGCGCCGAGCGACCGGGCGTACGCGAGGGCCCGGGACCACGCATGGCCCGTGGCGTCCTGGTGGACCGCGATAAGGGCGGGCACGCCCTGACCCGCGACGTATGTGCTGCGTACGAGGTGGCCTGGTCCCTTGGGCGCGATCATCGCCACGTCGATGTCCTGGTTCGGCTTGATCTGCGCGAAGTTGATCGAAAATCCGTGGGCGAACATCAGCATCGAGCGGGGCTGGAGGTGCTGCTCGACCGACTCCCGGAACAGCTTGCCCTGGCCGGCGTCCGGCGTGAGGATCATGACGACCGTCGCCTCTGAAACCGCCTCAGGGACGGGGACGGCGCGGAGACCGTCTTCTTCGACGCGCTGGATGGACTTGCTTCCCGGATAGAGGCCGACGCGGACGTTTTCGCCGCTGTCGCGCAGGTTGAGCGCGTGGGCCCGCCCCTGGCTGCCGTATCCGATGATCGCCACCGGCTCGCCGAGGTTCGGCGGGCAGTCAGCCTCGTAGTGAATCTTCATTCGGTCCTCCTCATCACGACTGGGCCGGACCGGACCACGTCGACGATCCCGTGGCGCGCCAGCTCGTGGACGAAGTCGCTCACTTCGTCGGCGTCGCCGGAGAACTCGACCGTCGTGCCGTCAGATGACGTCGACAGGATCCTGGCGCCTCTCTCCAGCAAAGCACCAAGCTCGGAGGCCGCGACCTTGGCCACGACCAGCTCACGGCTGTGCATTTCGTTGCCGGTCAGGTCCTCGACCTCGAGCACCTCGACCAGCCGCTCGAGCTGCTTGCGCACCTGGTCCGCCTCGGCGTGGCCGTGGTCGATCTCCAGCGTGATGCGGGAACGCCCCGGCTGGCGGCTCGGACCGACGGAGATGCCTCGGACGTGAAAACCGCGGCGGCGAACGGCACCCGAGACCTTGGTGAGCATGTTCGGGCCGTCCTCGACAAGGAGCGACAGAACCCGGACCTTGCTCTTGGCGGTCGGCGCCGTAACGGCTGGTTTGGGCTTGACCTCAAGCATATTCAGGGGCCTCCCGGAACTCGTTGAGGCCCTTGCCGAGGGGGACGATCGGGTAAACGTTGGCCTCGGGGTCGATGCGGAAGTCGATCAGGAACGGACCCTTCGTGCGCTCCGCGGCGTCGAAGGACGGCGCGATGTCCTCAAACTTTTCGACCCGTAGTGCGGGAAGGCCATACGCCTCGCAGAGCTTCACGAAGTCGGGCATGTGGGTCAGGTCGACCTGTGAGCGCACGCCGCCGTAGAAGTCGTCCTGGAACTGGCGGACCATGCCCAGCGAGAAGTTGTTGAGCAGCACGATCTTGACGTCGAGCTGGTGCTCGACCGCGACCGACAGTTCCTGCGCGGTCATGACAAAGCCGCCCTCGCCTGCGACGCACCAAACCGGAAGGTCAGGCCTGCCGAACTTGGCGCCGATCGCGGCCGGCAGCGCGAACCCCATCGTGCCCGAGCCGCCGGAGTTGATGAACAGGCCCGGCCGGTCGTAGTTCCACCAGAGCGCGGCCCAGATCTGGTTCTGGCCCACGTCGGCGACCACGATCGCCTCGCTCTTGGCGCGGCGGTACATGTCGATCAGGACGTCCTGCGGCTGGAGCTGCCCGTTCGAGTGCCTGTAGCGGAGCGGGTGCTCCTCGCGCCACGCGTCGATCTGCGCCAGCCACTTGTCGCGGTGCTCCTCGACCTTGCCGACATGCGGCAGCATCGCCTCGAGCGCCAGCCTGGCGTCGGCGACCAGCTCGATGTGAGGCCGCACGTTCTTCCCCATCTCCGACTCGTCGATGTCGACATGGATGAACGTCTTGACGTTGGGCGCGAACTCGGAAAGCTTCGCCGTCACGCGGTCGTCGACCCGCATGCCGACCATCATCAGAACGTCGGCGTTCTGGACCGCCTTCAGGCACCAGCCGGTGCCCATGAAGCCGGTCATGTGCAGCGACAGCGGGTGCTTGACCGGGAAGGCGCCGATCCCGAGCAGGGTGGTGCCGACCGGCGCGGCTGCAGCCTCTGCCATCTGCATCAGCTCGCGCTCCGCATGGCTCAGCAACACGCCGTGGCCGGCGAGGATCACGGGACGCTCGGCTCGCCCTAGCGCCTGGGCAGCCTGGCGGGCCCGGTCGAGATTGACATGGCCGTTCAGCTTGTAGCCCGGGATTTCGAGGTACTCCGGTGTGACGCGCTCCGCCTCGGCCTGCTGCACGTCCTTGCAAACGTCGATCAGGACGGGGCCGGGCCGGCCGGTGGTGGCGATGTGAAACGCCTCGTGTACGACTCGAGGCAGCTGGTCGATCTTCGTCACGAGGTAGCTGTGCTTGGTCACGGAGCTGGTGGCGCCGATCACATCCGACTCCTGGAAGGCGTCGCGCCCGACCTGAGTGCTGTTGACCTGCCCGGTGATTGCGATCATCGGAACGGAGTCCATGTAGGCGGTGCAGAGGCCGGTGACCAGGTTCAAAGCGCCCGGACCGGAGGTGGCGAACACCACACCCGGCTTGCCTGACGCGCGGGCGTAGCCGTCCGCCATGTGCGCGGCGCCCTGCTCGTGACGGACCAGGATGTGCTTCAGCTTCGGGTGCTCATGGAGGTGCTGGTAGATCGGCAGGTTGGCGCCGCCGGGGTAGCCGAAGATGTACTCCACACCTTCGCGCTCCAGCGCCTCCAGGATCATGTCTGCTCCGGTCAACTCTCAGCGGGCTCCTTTTGCTTGAAAAATGAGAAAGCCCCCGCCTTTCGGTCGGGGGCTTTTGCGATCTATCTTGCGGTTCTGGCTAGTTCGCGCGTGCCCCCGATCCAATGCCAATAAGGCCCAGGAGTCCAAGGAGCAGTACGAGCGCGCAGGACTTTGCCATGAGGTTGTGAATGTTAACGAGCGTGAGGGGGCTTCGGGTTGTGGCCAAGACACAAATTTCCGGTCGCCGGGCTCCGTAAAGTTGTCGTTCCCGATGCCCAGCCAGCGTAGAACCCTCGCCCAGAAGCTCTGGGACGCCCACGTGGTGCGTTCGGCTCCGGGCGAGCCCGACCTCCTTTTCGTCGACCTGCACCTGGTCCACGAGGTCACCTCCCCGCAGGCTTTCGAGGGCCTGCGCCTGGCCGGGCGGCACGTCCGGCGGCCGGATCTGACGGTGGCGACGATGGACCACAACGTGCCTACACGCGGCGGCGTCCGGGCGGCGGACGAGCTGTCGCGGAAGCAGATGGAGGTGCTGGCCGAGAACTGCCGTGAGGAGGGCATCCCCCTGCACCGGATCGGCAGCCGGCGCCAGGGCATCGTCCACGTGATCGGACCCGAGCTCGGCCTGACGCAGCCGGGGATGCTGATCGTCTGCGGCGACTCGCACACCTCGACGCATGGCGCCTTTGGCGCGCTCGCGTTCGGGATCGGGACCTCGGAGGTCGAGCTGGTCCTCGCCACTCAGTGCCTGCCCCAGAAGCGTCAGGGCGACATCGCGGTGACCGTCGAGGGCGAGCTGCCTCTCGGCGTCGTGGCCAAGGACATCGTCCTGAGCCTCATCGGGCGGACCGGCACGTCGGCGGGTCAGGGCCACCTGGTCGAGTACCGGGGGTCGACGATCCGCCGGCTGAGCATGGAAGGGCGGATGACGATCTGCAACATGTCGATCGAGTGGGGCGCCAAGGCCGGCATGATCGCGCCGGACGAGACCACCTTCAAGTACCTGGAAGGCAAGCCGCACGCGCCGCTCGGCGCGGAATGGGAGCCGGCGCTCGACTACTGGCGCTCGCTGGTCACCGACGACGGCGCGGCATTCGATTCCGAGATCTCCGTCGACGCTTCCACGCTCGAGCCGCACGTCACCTGGGGCACAACGCCCGCGCAGGTCGTCCCGGTCACGGGCCGCGTGCCAATGCCCCGCTCGGAGACCGACGAGCGCGCTCTGCGCTACATGGACCTGCTCCCCGGCACCGCGCTGGCGGACATCGCGATCGACAGGGTCTTCATCGGGTCGTGCACCAACGCCCGCCTCGAGGACCTGCGCGCCGCGGCCGGCGTGATCCAGGGCCGCCACGTGCACCCCAAGGTCCGCGCGATGGTGGTGCCAGGCTCGACCACGGTCAAACGCGAGGCGGAGGACGAGGGCCTGGACATCGTGTTCAAGGCGGCGGGATTCGAATGGCGGAACGCGGGCTGCTCGATGTGCCTCGGCATGAACCCGGACATCCTCGCCCCGGGCGAGCGCTGCGCCTCGACGTCGAACCGGAACTTCGAGGGACGCCAGGGGTCGGGCGGACGGACGCACCTGATGAGCCCCCCGATGGCCGCCGCCGCCGCGATCACCGGCCACCTCGTCGACGTGCGGGAGCTCATGTAGTTGGAGCCCGTCAAGAGAGTTTCCGGCCGGATGGCGCCGCTCGACTTGGCGGACGTCGACACGGACCAGATCATCCCCAAGCAGTTCTTGAAGCGGATCGAGCGCACCGGCTACGGCCCTTTCCTCTTCTACGACTGGCGTGCGCGCGGCGGCTTCGTCCTCGACAAGCCCGAGTACGCGGGGGCCTCGGTGCTGGTCGCCGGGGCGAACTTCGGCTGCGGGTCATCCCGCGAGCACGCGCCGTGGGCGCTGCGCGACTTCGGCTTCAAGGCGATCATCGCCACGAGCTTCGCCGACATCTTTCGGGCCAACTGCTACAAGACCGGTCTGATCGTGCTGACCCTGCCGGACAGCCAGGTGCGCCACCTGATCGACCTTGCGGCCGAGGACCCGACCGCGCAGGTCACCGTCGACCTGGAGGCCCAGCAGGTGCGCGGCGACGGCTTCGCCTACCGCTTCGAGATCGACCCGTTCGCACGACACTGCCTGCTCGAAGGCCTGGACGAGATCGGCCTGGTCGAGTGCCACGACTCGGACATCGCGGCGTACGAAAAGCACCGGGCAGCCTGGCTCCCGACAGTCAAATAACTCCCCGATGGCTGGATAGTCCGGACGAACCGCGCATCAGCCCACGCAAAACCCCGGATAGTCCGGACTATCCGGGAAGTCAGGGCTTGAGCATCGCCCCTTCAGAGGCCGAGCCGACCAGCATCGCGTAGCGCGCCAGCACCCCGCGTCGGTAATGCGGCTCAGGCGCCGACCATCCTTTCAGACGGGCCGCGACGTCCACGCCCTGGACCTCCAGCCGGCGGCTGTCGACGTCGATGTCGATCACGTCGCCGTCCTGGACCGCGGCGAGCGGCCCGCCGACCGCGGCTTCAGGCGCCACGTGGCCGATCATCAGGCCTCGCGTCGCGCCGGAGAAGCGACCGTCAGTGACCATCGCCACGGTCTCGCCCAGGCCTTCGCCGACGATCGCGGCGGTGACCTGAAGCATCTCGCGCATTCCGGGACCGCCGCGCGGGCCCTCGTAGCGAATCACCACCGTGTCGCCGGCCTTGATCTTGCCGCCGGTGACTGCCGCAAACGCGTCCTCCTCGCGGTTGAAGACGCGGGCGGGCCCTCGGTGTGACGTCGGCGTGTGGTGCGTGATCTTCACGACCGCACCTTCCGGCGCCAGGTTGCCGCGGAGGACGACGAGGCCGCCTTCAGCCCGGAGTGGCCGCGACAGCGGCGTGACCACCTCCTGGCCCGGGGTCTCCTTCACGTTCTCGCATTCCTCGCCAAGCGAGCGGCCGGTCACGGTGATCGCGTCGCCATCGACGTATCCGCCTTCGATCAGCCTCTTCGTGAGCAGAGCGATGCCGCCGGCGCGATGCAGCTCGACGGCGGCAAAGCGGCCGCCTGGCTTCAGGTCGCAGAGCAACGGCGTGCGCCGGCTGATCCGGTCGATCTCATCGATCGCGAGGTCGACGCCAACCTCGCGGGCCAGAGCGAGCAGGTGGAGCACCGCGTTGGTCGACCCGCCGCTCGCGGCGACCGCGGCGATGGCGTTGTCGAATGCGCGCCGGGTCAGTATCTGCGACGGCCGCAGGTCGCGGTCCAGCACGTCGAGTGCAAGCTTGCCGACGCGCTCAGCAGCGAGCTTTTTCTCGGGAGCGACCGCCGGGATGGAGTTGAAGCCGACCGGCGAAAGGCCGATCACCTCCAAGACCATCGACATGGTGTTGGCCGTGTACTGGCCGCCGCACGCGCCCGCGCCGGGACATGCGACCGCCTCGAGCTCGGCGAGGTCGGCGTCCGTCATCTTGCCCGCTGCGGCCGCACCGATCGCCTCGTAGACCTCGCCCACCGCCACCGGCTTGCCGCGCCACGTGCCGGGCATGATCGAGCCGCCATAGAGAAGAATGCCCGGCCGGTCGATGCGCGCCAGCGCCATGGCGGAGGCCGGGATCGTCTTGTCGCATGCGCAAAGCGTCACCAGCGCGTCGAACATGTGGCCGCGCGCGACGAGCTCGATCGAGTCCGCGATGACCTCGCGGCTCACGAGCGAGGTCTTCATCCCCTCGCTGCCCATCGTGATGCCGTCGGAGATGGCGATGGTGTTGAACTCCATCGGGTTGGCGCCCGCGGCGCGGATGCCGGCCTTCAGCGGGACCGCCAGCTCGCGAAGGCCGAAGTTGCAGGGCATGGTTTCCGTCCAGCAGTTCGAGACGCCGACGAAAGGCTTCTCGATGTCCTCCGCGCTCAGGCCGATCGCATGCAGAAACGCGCGTGCACCGGCCCGATCGCGGCCCTGATAGAGAGCTCGGCTGGGAAGATCGCGCGCCGGCATCAGAGACCCGAAAGCTTAGCGCGGTCCGGCGATATGGCAGGTTGCGGCGCCGGCGAGCCGAAGTACGCGGCCTGCAGCAGCTCGAGGTGATGCGCGTAGCTGTGGTTCCGCAGCGCCCACTCGCGGCCCTTGCGGGACAGCTCCCCGAGGCGATCGGGCGAGGACCGCAATGCGTCGATCGCGGCGACGATCTCGTCCGCACCAGACGCTGCAACCACCGGCGGTGGATCGTCCTCGTAGAGCGACGAGTCGATCGCGGTGATCAGAGGCCGTCCGGCGGCCAGGGCCTCGATCTCCATCAGGCTGAGGATCCCCTGCTTCATCTGTCCGATGGCGACGTCGAACTGGCTCAAGAACGCGCCGATGTCGCTGTGCGGCACTGGCTTCACGAAGTTGACCCAGCGCTTGTATCGCTTCACGTAGTCGCGCGCGAGCGAGCCCCATTCGAATGCGGTGACGTCGACGCTGGCGCTCAAGCGCTCCACCGCGGGAAAGATTCTGTCCACTCCCTTGACCGGGTCGAGGCGGGTGAACACGACGACCTTCGACACCTGCGACGGGGGCGGGTACGGTTGGCCGACGCCGCGCATGTCGACGGGGTTAGGCAGATAGAGGAGCTTGCAGTCGACCTCTTTCAAGAATGTCCGCAGGTTGGGTGTGACGTAGAAGACCTTCGTCGCGCTCCGCAGCACCCTCCGGGTGACGAGCCGATAGATGGGATTGTTGAGGTTCAGATGCAGGTCCGAGCCGTGGGCCTGGGCGAAGAACGGCCGGCGGGCCAGCACCCCAACGATGCCATGGGTCAGCCAGTGGACGTGGACGACGTCGTACTTCCCTCGCCGCAGCCGCATGACCGTGGGGAGATACGCGGCAAGGCGGATCGGCAGCGCGGCCGCTTTGGTGGGCCATCCCCAGGTGGCGCCGATGACCGGCAGCGCGATCTGATCGACCTCGTGGCCAGCACCGCGCAGGAGCTGCGCTTGCACCTCGGCGATGCCCGCGACGTCATGGACCAGGGCAATCCGTGCCATCGCTCCTAGACCTTAAGCTGTCGGGCATCAGGGCGCATCAGTCGACGAGGTCGGACGCAGACATTGCGGAGCTGAGGCGTGCAGTCGATCAGGTCCGATGGTTCCACCGGATCGATCTGGGTGACGGTGTCGTCACACCGGGAGACGACGACACTCCTGAAAAGTTGAAGACACTGCACCTTCCCCAAGATTTGCGAGGCACAACGGTTCTCGACATTGGAGCCTGGGACGGATTCTTCTCGTTCGAAGCCGAGCGGCGCGGCGCAGCGCGGGTCCTGGCCACCGACGACTTCTGTTGGAGCGGCGACGGATGGGGCACCAAGGCGGGGTTCGATCTCGCCCATCGCGCACTGGGATCGGAGGTCGAGTCGAAGGAGATGGCCGTCCTTGATCTTTCGCCCGAGACGGTAGGCGTTTTCGACCTCGTCTTCTTCCTTGGTGTCCTCTACCACATGCGCCATCCGTTGCTCGCTCTCGAGCGGGTGGCAAGCGTTACGGGACGGCAGCTCATCCTCGAAACGGGCGTTGACATGACCTGGTTCAAGAAGCCGCTGATCACGTTCTATCCCGGGGCGGAGGCCGCTGGTGACCCAACCAATTGGTGTGGACCCAATCCGGCGGCCGTCGTTGCGATGCTCAAGGTGGTCGGTTTTCGAAGAGTCCAGGTGGTTGACCGATTGGCCACGCTGCGAGCCCTTGCAAGATCTGCTCGACAGACTCTGGCAACGCGACAACTCTTCTTGATCAGCCGCTTCGTGTTCCACGCGTGGCGCGAATGAGGGCGCACCAGTCGTCCGTCGAAGAGGAAGCGACCGCCCAGACAGGCTCGGCAGGCTCAGCTCGGCGGTTCACCATCTGGTCGCTGGCGGTAACGGCGGCGTGCCTTCCGCTCTACGTCGTGCGCTGGCACTACGGCCCCCTGCCGACCACCCTGCTCGAGACGCTCATCCTGATCACGGTCGCGGGCTACGCCATGACGCTGTGGACCGAAAAGCGCCGACCGTCGCGCACGCCGTACGACATCCCGATCGCGTTGTGGCTGGTCGCAGGAGTGCTCGGCATCATCGCGGCTCCCGACCATATAAAGGGCCTGGGCATCTATCGCGCCTACTTTCTCGAGGCGGTCGCGATCTTCTACATCGCGGTGGACCTGCTGCGGACCCGTGAAGACCTTCGCAAGCTGCTTTCCGTCGCCGCGGTCGGCGCCTCGATCATGGCCGTCGGTCAGATCGTTTCGTTCGTGTACGTCGCGGCGCACCACCAGCTGCAGCTCGGCGATGCGCCCGCGTTCCTGAACATGACACCGAACGCGGACGCGATGTATCTCGAACCCCCGCTCGCTTTCGCGATCGGGTTCGTGATCTACCCCTGGGGCAAACGTGAGCGGCTCATCGCCGCGGGTGTGCTCGGGCTGGTCCTGGTCGCCATGCTCCTAACGCTTTCCCGCGCGGGTTACCTCGCGATGGCCGTCCTCGCCGTCGTGCTCGTGCTCAGCCTGCCGAGCAGGCGCCTGCGTGCGTGGGTCATCGCGGGGTTGGCGGTCGCGGCGCTTCTCGTCCTCGAGGTGCCTTTCATCAATCAGCGCATCGTGACGATCAACTCGTCGGCGGGCCTGCGCAGCTCGATCTACGGACAGGCGCTTCGCATGCTTTCCGAGCGGCCGATCCTCGGCGCGGGGATCGACGGCTTCCCGGTCCGCGTCGCACCGTTCCGGCCCGGCACGCAATCGATCGAGCTCTATCCGCACGACATGTGGCTTACGACCTGGAGCGAAGTCGGACTGCTCGGCCTGATCGTCCTCGCCGTCATCTTCTTCGGACTGCTCTGGCGCGGGGTGCGCGCGCTGCCGGTGACCAACGACCTCTTCCGCCCAATCCTGTGGGGTTGCGTCGGCGCGCTCGTGCTCTACACCGTGCACGGGCTTTTCGACTCGCCTCTTTGGAAGAACGACCTCAGCGTCGAGTTCTGGCTGCTGGCTGCCCTAGAGGTCGTCGCGATCCGCGGCGCCCGCGGCACGCCGGCCGGCGCGCACAGCTCGGCTCGCCCATAGCTTCGACAGCTCGGTCTTGTCGATGACGCGCGCCTCGGTCGCCGATTTGACGAGAGCAAGCGCAAGGTGAAGAGCCCGAAGGCCCGCTTCCCCATCGACCTCTAGCGGCCGCTCGCCGCGCACCGCCTGGACGAAGGCTTGCAGCTCGAGCCGCAGTGGCTCCCCCTGGGCGACCGGAAACGTCACCGCCTCGCCTTCAGTCACCGCGCGGACGCGGAACTCAGAGTCGGCCTCGGGGGGAAACTCGGCGTTCTTGAAGTGCATCAGGTCCTGCGTGAGGTAGTTGCACACGAACATGCCGCGCTCCCCGAGCACGCTGAGCTCGCGGATCTTCGTCGGGGTCAGCCAGTTCACCTGCAGGACGCCGAGCACGCCGCTTTCGAACTTCAGAAGCGCGTTGAGGATGTCTTCGTGCTCGGTGTGAATCCGCTGCTCGGTCTCGGCGTAGAGCCGCTGGACGTCAGAGGCGGCGAGGTGATGCATCACGTCAAGGTCGTGGGTGGCCAGGTCGATGACCACGCCGACGTCGCGGATGCGGGCCGGAAAAGGTCCCTGCCGGCGAGCCTGCAGCTGGTAGATCCGGCCGATCTCCCCCGCTTCGAGCCGGCGCCCCAGCTCGCGGATCGCCGGGTTGAACCTTTCGATGTGCCCGACGGCCAGGAGCTTTTTGGCGCGCCGGGCGGCATCGAGCAGCTGACGGCCTTCGTCCAGGTTGCTGGCAATCGGTTTCTCGATCAGGACGTGCAGCCCCTGCTCGAGCGCGGCGAGGCCGGCCTGGCCGTGAAAGCGGGTTGGCACCGCGATCACGGCCGCGTCGAGCCGCGCGTGACCGAGCATCTCGTCCCAGGACCGGTACGCGGGCACCGAGTACTTGCGTTCGGCGGCCTCCAGGAGGTTTGCATCCTGGTCGCAGATAGCGGCGAGCTCGACGCCCTCGAGGTCGCTCAGCACGCGGAGGTGGTTGCGGCCCATCGCCCCGAGGCCGATGAGCGCGACGCGGGTCACGCGGTGGTCGCGACCTTTCGCACTGAGTCGACGATGCGGTCGAGATCCGCGTCCGGCAGCGCCGGGTGGACGGGGAGGGAGAGCACCTGGGCGGCCGCCTTCTCCGCGACCGGCAGGCTCACCTCTCCATACCCCATCTCCACATAAAGCGGCTGGCGGTGGACCGGGATCGGATAGTGCACAGCCGTGCCGATGCCGGCCTCGCGCAGCCTCTCCTGAAACCGGTCGCGGTCTCGCGCGACGCGAACCGTGTACTGGTGGTAGACGTGCCGGTAACCGGGGCGCTCGCGCGGCGTGGTCAGTCCGTCGGTTCCGGCAAGTCCCTCGTCGAGCAGCGAGGCGTTGCGGCGCCGCCGTTCGTTGAACCCGTCGAGCTTGGCGAGCTGCGCGCGGCCGATCGCCGCGGCCATGTCCGTCAGCCGGAAGTTGTAGCCGAGCGTGTCGTGCCGGTAGCGCTGGGTTGCGCCGTGCTGGCGGAGCACGTTCACCTTCGCCGCGATGGCGTCGTCGTCGGTCGTGACCATGCCGCCCTCGCCCGTGGTCATGTTCTTGGTCGGGTAGAAGGAGAACGACGCGCTGACGCCGAGCGCGCCGGCCTTGCGATTACCAATCGCGGCCCCGTGCGCCTGGCAAGCGTCCTCGATCAGGACGAGGCCATGCCGTTTTGCGATGTCTTGCAGCTCGGGGATCGCCGCCGGGTGGCCGTACAGGTCGATCGGCATGATCGCCCGCGTCCGAGGCGTGATGGCGGCCTCCACCTTCGACGGGTCGAGGCAGTAGGTCTCGGGCTCGATGTCGACGAAAACCGGACGGGCGCCGACGAACAGGGCTGCGTTGGCGGAGGCGACAAACGTGAACGGGCTGGTGATCACCTCGTCGCCCTCCGTGATTCCATGCGCGAGCATCAGGAGGTGCAGCGCGGCGGTCCCGGAGTTGACCGCCACCGCATGGCGCACGCCACACCAAGCGGCGAACTCGTTCTCGAACGCCTCGACGACAGGGCCCTGCGCGAGCTGGCCGCTTTCGAGCACCGCCATCACAGCGCTGCGCTCTTCGTCGCCGATCTGCGGCGCGGCGATCGGAATTGTCTTGAGGGTGTCCAACTCAACCTTCATGTTATGAGTTCGATGCGCTCAGAGGCGCGGCCGAAAACCCTCGACGAGAGATTCGGCGATCCAGGTGGTCCAGATCCGGGTGAACCGACAGCAGCGGAGCGAGCGCATCGGAGATGCGTGAGCGAGCAGCGCATACCTGCTCGGGGTCCCCATGCCCCAGGCATGGGGGGAGTGGGCCGCATGGGCGCCGAAGATCCGTCGACGGCTTTTCGGCCGGGCCTCTAGGTGGACAGCGCCTCCACCACGCGTTCCGCGGCGTGACCGTCGCCGAACAGGTCCGGACGCGGGCCGCGCGGGCGGAAATCGCGCATCGCCCGAGCGATCGCCGTCGCCTCGGTGCCGACCAGCACGTTCCACCCCGCGTCCACGGTTTCAGTCCACTCCGTCCGGTCGCGCAGCGTGATGCACGGGCGTCCGGCGAAGTACGCCTCCCTCTGCAGGCCGCCGGAGTCGGTCACGATCGCCTCGGCGTTCTCCTCCAGGACGAGCATCTCGAGGTAGCCGACAGGGTCGATGAGCATGACGTTCTCCGGGGGCGTCATCCCGGTGGCCGCGAATGCGGCGCGCGTGCGTGGGTGGACNGGGAAGACGACACGGCGTCCGGATTCGCCGACTCCGCGCAGGATGCCGGCGAGCAGCGCAGGCTCGTCCACGTTCTCGGCGCGGTGCACGGTCAGCAATGCGTATCCGTTCTTCTCGAGGCCGAGCTCGGCGACCACGCGGCAAGTCTTTCGCGCGACCTCGAGGTTCTGCTGAAACGCGTCGAGCATCACGTCCCCCACCATGTGGACGCCCTCGGCGATGCCTTCGCGGGCAAGATTCTCGACGGCGCTATCGGTAGGGCACAGGAGCAGCGCCGCAAGGTGGTCGGCGACCACTCGGTTGACCTCCTCGGGCATCCGCCGGTCGTAGCTGCGCAACCCTGCTTCCACGTGCGCGACCGGGATGTGGAGCTTGGCGCCCACCAGGGCGCCGGCGAGGGTCGAGTTCGTGTCGCCGTAGACGAGCAGCCAGTCAGGTTTTTGCTCGAGGGCGATGGACTCGATGCCGGGGAGCATCGCCCCGGTCTGCACGCCGTGGCGGCCCGAGCCCACCTCCAGGTTCTTGTCCGGCGCCGGGATGTGGAGCTGGCGGAAGAACAGGTCCGACATTTCGTCGTCGTAGTGCTGCCCCGTGTGAACGAGAAACTCCTCGTGCTGCCGGCGGAGGACCCTGGAGACGGGCGCCGCCTTGATGAACTGCGGCCGCGCGCCGACCACCGTGAGAACCTTCACGGCTAGAGTGTCGCAGGCCATGCAAGGTGCGGTGTCAGGGCTGCGGATCGTCATGCTCACGCACTATTTTCCGCCCGAGGTGGGTGCGCCGCAGGCCCGCCTCTATGAGCTCGCGCACAGGGCGGCTGCCACGGGCCATACGGTCACGGTCGTCACGGGGTTTCCGAACTATCCGACCGGCGTCATCCCCGCCGGCTACCGCGGCCGGTTTCGGATGGAGGAGGAGATGGACGGGATTCGGGTCATCAGGACCTGGGTCTATGCCACGCCGAACCGCGGCTTCGTCCGGCGCATCCTGAACCATCTGTCCTTTGCCTTCTCGAGCCTCACCGCAATGCGCATGCTCGGCAGTGCGGACGTGTTCTTCGTCGAGTCACCGCCGCTTTTCACCGGTCTCGCCGCGCTCCCGTACCGGAGGCTCAAACGCGCGCCGTACATCTTCAACGTGAGCGACATCTGGCCGCAGTCCGCGGTCGAGCTGGGCGCCGTGCGCAATCGATTCGCGATTCGGCTGGCCGAGATGCTCGAGATGCACCTGTATCGGAAAGCGGCGCGCGTGAGCGTGGTCACGCCGGGAATGGTCGAGCGGCTGGCCAATCGAGGAGTGCCCCGCGAGAAGCTCTTCCTCCTGACCAACGGCGTCGACACGTCGGTCTTCAAGCCCGCGACACCGAACATGGAGCTCGCCCGCCGCCTCGGCCTCGACCAACGGAAGGTCTTTCTGTATGCGGGCACGCACGGCATGGCGCAGGGGCTCGGCACTGTGCTGGACGCCGCCAAGCAAACGAAGAACTTGGACGTCCTCTACGTGCTCGCCGGTGAAGGGGCGGAGAAGGATGCATTGATCAGGCGAGCGCAGTCCGAGGGCATCGCCAACATCAAGTTCCTGCCGAACCAGCCGAAGCAGACGATGCCCGACCTGCTGAACCTCGCGTACGCGACCCTCGTCCCGCTCAGGCGACTGGACCTGTTCAAGTCCGCGCTGCCGTCCAAGATGTTCGAGTCCATGGCCACCGCGAAACCGATCGTCGCGTCGCTGTGGGGCGAGGCCGCGGACCTCATCGAGTCGGCGAGCTGTGGCATCGTGGTGGCCCCCGAGGATGCGGCGGGGATGCGCGACGCGGTCGAGCGGCTCGCGGCGGATCCGGCACTCGCGCGCCGGCTCGGCGAGAAGGGAAGGCAGTACGTGCAGGCGCATTTCGACCGCGAGCTCATCGCGGGACGCTTCCTCGAGCTTTTGCAGGAGACGGTTCGCCGGTGAAGAGGGTCTTCGACGTCGCGGTCTCGGCGGCAGGCCTGGTGCTGACGTCGCCGATCATCCTTGCCGCCGCCGTGGCGGTGAAGCTCGAGTCGCCGGGCTCGGCGTTCTACGGCGGAACGCGGGTGGGCAAGGACGGCCGCACGTTTCGCATCCTCAAGCTGCGGACGATGCGGCCTCAGTCCGGCGGACCGGCGGTGACCGCGGGCGACGATCCGCGGATCACCTCCGTCGGACGGGTGCTCCGCAGGACCAAGATCGACGAGCTGCCGCAGCTGCTCAACGTGCTGAAGGGCGACATGAGCCTGGTGGGCCCGCGCCCCGAAGACCCGAAATACGTGGCGCTGTACACGCCCGAGCAGCGAAGCGTCCTCACCGTACGGCCGGGGATCACCGGTCCGACCGTGCTGGCTTTCATCGACGAGGAGCAGGTGCTGAGAGGCGGCGACCCGGAATCCGTCTACGTCGCCAGCGTCATGCCGCAAAAGCTTGCCGCGGATCTGCGGTACGTGAAAACGGCGAGCTTCGCCGGCGATCTCTCGATTCTCGGGAGGACGTTTCTCGCCGTGGTCGCCCGCGCGGTCAGGCGCGGTTCTGCCTGACCACCTCGGTCACCGCCTCGATCACGTCGGCGATGTCCTGGTCGGTGTGCGCGGGGCTCAGGGGCAGGGACAGCATCCGCTCGAACTCCCGATGGGCGACCGGAAAGTCATCGGGCTTCCAGGCGTAGCGGTCTCTGTAGTACGAGTGCTCGTGCACCGGGATGAAGTGCACGCTGGCGCCGATGTTGCGTGCGCGCAACTCCTCGATGAAGGCGCCGCGGTCGATGCGCAACCGGCCGGGGCGAAGCCGGAGCAGGTAGATGTGCCACGCGCTCTCGACGTCGGGCCGCTCGACGGGCCGGTCGAGCTCTTCGAGCTGGCCCAACGCCTCGTCGTACTGCGCGACGATCGCATGCCGGCGCTTCTGCATCGCGTCCAGCCTCTCGAGCTGGTGCAGGCCGATCGCGGCCTGGATGTCGGGCATGTTGTATTTGAAGCCGGGCAACACCACGTCGTAGCGCCACGAGCCGTCTGACGTGTAGCGCTTGAAGGCGTCGCGGCTCATGCCGTGCAGGCTCCAGACGCGAGCGTCGTCGATCAGCGCCGGTGGCCCGGTCAGCATGCCGCCTTCACCGGTGGTGAGATTCTTGGTCGCGTAGAAAGAGAAGGCGACGAGGTTCGGGAAGTCGAAGCCCTTCTTCGGCGCGCCGATCATCCGTCCCCGATGCTTCGCGGGCAGGGCGTGCGCCGCGTCCTCGACCACCGCGAGGCCGTGTCGCTGCGCGATGTCGTAAATCGCATCCATGTCCGCGGGGTGGCCGTAGAGGTGCACCGGCATGATCGCCTTGACACCAGGTGTCCGCCGCACCGCGGCCTCGACCTGTGCAGGGTCGATGTTCAGGGTGTCCGGCTCGACGTCGACGAGCACGGGGTGCGCGCGCAGGTGCTCGATGACATGGACCGTCGAGGCGAAGGTCATGGTCGTCGTGATCACGCTGTCGCCTTCACCGATCCCCAGCGCGGCAAGTGCGATGTGCATCGCGGACGTCGCGGAGTTCACTGCCACCGCGGCGGGGGCGCCGGTGTACTTCACGAAATCGGCTTCGAACCTCTGCGCTCGAGGGCCCGTGGTGATCCAGCCCTCGCGGAGTGTCTTCACCACCTCTTCGATCTCCTCGTCGCCGATCAGCGGCGGCGAGAAATTCAGGAACTCGGAGCGCATCGCGGTCAGGCCGGCTTGCGGAGCAGCCCGAAGAGGTGGCTGCGCAGCGGCGGGGCGATCGCCAGGACCGGGTACGCCGCCGGAGCGAGATGGCCCAGCCTGCGGACGAGCGGCGGCAGCACCGTCAGCGAATGAAGCTTGCCCTGGAGGCGCGGGAAAAGGCTGCGCACGCGGCGCGCGCTAACGCCGCGCACGTTGTGGTTGGCGGGGTTGTCGTAGCGGAAGTCGTACCAGAGCAGCGCGCCGCCCGGCCGGATGACGCGCTCGATCTCCGCCGCGACGTTGGAGGCCATCGAGCCGTCGAGGATCGAGCTGAACACCGTGAAGGCCATCACGAGATCCATGCTCGCGTCGGCGAAATCGAGATGCTCGGCGTTGCCCTGATGGAACTCGAGCTGCGGGAAGGCCGCGCGCGCCGCGGCCACGCGGTCAGGAAGCAAGTCGACGCCGGCCAGCCGCGAGGGTGACGCGCCCAGCTCGAGCAGCCACGCAAGCTCGGTTCCGGTCCCGCATCCCACCTCGAGCACGCGCCGGTCGCCGAGGGGAGCCCAGCCGGCGCCCTCGAGAAGCTTCTTCGCGAGACGACGGCGCTCCGCAAGCACCATCTGGTTGCCCTTGTTGTGCAGGTCGTAGCGCGAGCCGGCCGTCGCTTCGAGCTCGCGGTACGCGCGGGCGATGCGCTCGGTTTCCGTCACGCGGGCAATGTGACTCCGATGCGCGAGTCGACGTCGATGGGAATGTCAAAGGTCTTGTCATCGCGCTCACATCGATACGTGGCGTGGGAACGCGAGGCATGCTGCCTCGCAAGCGTGCGGCCGCAGTCGCACGCGAAGCCGCGCAGTCTTGCGGGGTTGCCGGCTACGATGCCGCGCTCGGGCACGTCGCGCGTGACGACCGCGCCCGCGCCGACCAGCGCCATGCGACCCACTTTGACGCCGGGCAGGATCACAGCGCCACCACCCACTGCGGCGCCGTATCCGATCACCCCCTGGCTGACCTCCCAATCGGCGTCGGATTTGAGCGTGCCGTCCGGGTTGACGGCGCGGGGATGCTTGTCGTTCAGGAGCATCACGCCCGGCCCCAGGAACACGCCGTCCTCGAGGTCGAAGCCGTGGAACACGAAGACGCCGTTCTGCAGCTTGCAGAAGTCACCGATGCGCACGCCCTTGTCGACGTACGAGCCTTTGCCGAGGATGCAGTCCTTTCCGATCACCGCCTCCTCGCGCACCTGGGCCTGGTGCCAGATCTTGGTGCCATCTCCGATGGTCGCCCTGTCCGACACGTCGGCGGTCGGGTGGATGTAGACGTCGCTAAGGGACACGGGCGCTATAGGTCGAGCGCGCGCTCGTCTGCCTTTGGGACGCCGGGCAGGTCTGGCTCCTGCTCGGGTTCGGCCTGGACCTGGACCGCGTTCTTCAGCACCCGGACGAGCTCGTCCGACTTGCCTTCATTGGCAAGACGCTCGAGGCGCTCGACCGTCCAGGCCAGGTCCTCCTCCTTGCCGATCATCGGCGATACGACCTCACGGATCGCCGGGTGGTCGGTCGGACGCCATCCTTCGTCGGCGGCGAGCAGGTCCTCGGTCATGCGCTCGCCGGGCCGCAGGCCGGTGATGACGATCTTCACGTCGACGTCCGGGCGCAAGCCCCGCGAGCGGATCAGGTCGTTGGCCAGGTCGTAGATCTTGATCGGATCGCCCATGTCGAGCATGTANAGGTGGCCGGGNCGGCCGATNGTGAGCGAGCTCAGGACGAGGGACGAAGCCTCNCTGATCGTCATCATGTAGCGCGACACGTCGGGGTGCGTGATCGTNACCGGGCCGCCATGCTCGATCTGTCGCTCGAAGAGCGGGACCACGCTGCCCCGGCTGCCGACCACGTTGCCGAAGCGCACCGCCCAGCAGCTCATCGGGCCGCGATACGCGAGGACCAGCTCCTCGCAGAGTCGCTTCGTGCAGCCCATCACGGAATGCTTCGACGCCGCCTTGTCGGTCGAGATCAGGATGAAACGCTTCACGCCGGCCGCGTGCGAGCAGCGAAGCGTGTTCCGCGTCCCGACGACATTGGCGAGCACCGCCTGGATGGGATGCGACTCGAGCATCGGCACGTGCTTGTACGCCCCCGCGTGGAACACGATCTCTGGCCGCTCATCGGCGAAGACGCCGAGCAGCTGGTCGTGGTCGATGATCGAGACGAGTGCCTCGCGAAGGTCGAGACCACCCGCCACGCGCAGCTCCTCGGAGAGATCGAACAAGCCGCTCTCGTTGATGTCGACGAGGATCAGCCGCTTCGGGCCCATCCCGGCGATGAGCCTGCAGAGCTCGGAACCGATCGATCCTGCAGCTCCGGTCACCAGCACGACGCGGTTGCGGATCTCGTTCGCCGACAGCTCGAGGTCGATCTCGTGCTCGTCGCGGCCGACCAGGTCGTCCGCTGAAAGTTGGCGGAGTCTCGAGCCGCTCGGCCGCGGGAACCACGACTCGGCGGCGGGGACGATGAAGACCGGGAGATGCGCCGCCAGGCATTCGGCGAAGAGCTTGCGCGCCTGCGTCCTGTCCGACACGGAACCTTCGACGACGGCCACGCCCTGCACGCCCGAGTCCCTGATAAGCCGGCGGAGGTTGTTCGCCGAGCCGATCACCGGCACCCCAAGCAGCGTGCGGCCCAAATCCGCAGTTCCTGTCGTGACTACCGCGACCGGCGTCCAGTCGGGGTTCGGTTGCTGGATCAGCGCCTTGACCGTCGCGTAGCCGCTCTCGTCTGGAATCACGACGAGGAGCCTGTTGCCGCTCGGCCGTGGCGACGAGGTGGTGAGGCGCGGCAGCAGCCGAAGCAGGCCGATGCCGATCACCACTGCGGGTGCGGCCAGCGCGGGCGCGCCGACGCGGAGCGGGCGGCTACCCTCGGGGAACAGGAAGTTGATGATCGTCACCAGCAGGGTGGCCTCGACTACGGCGAGCCCGATCGCGAACGCGTCGTTCAGGCTGGCGACCGACCACACGCGCCGGTAAAGCCTCAATCGCCATTCGCCGAAGCCCATGGCGAACGTGACGAGCAAGAACGCCGCCTCGGGATACCACGGTTGCGTGGGCACGGGGTTGACCACCCCGTAACCGCTGGCGTTGACCGCTTCGAGGATCAGCCAGAAGAGGACGACCTCGGCGGCGAACATCGGTCCGTAGCGCAACGAGCCCCGGACCAGGCGGGTGAGGCTCATGAATTTACATTCAGCCTAAGCCACTTTGTACCCGATC
>JGI12635J15846_10001229_pt1 | contig 22373 bp, 16 predicted proteins | sample BlaSpr_A8_OM2_M2_FD_15846 | JGI IMG/M metagenome (IMG submission 15846) | reverse complement strand
TCCTCATTAATGGACCTACCACTCTTGAGGATTACTGCACCGGCCCGTCCTTTGCCAGCGGCGGCTTCATCGCCGACTCGCAGTTCACCGGCGGCACGGTGATCAATGGTTCCCAGCAGCAATGGATCACCAGGAACAGCATTCTCGATGGCTGGACCAACGGCGTCTGGAACCAGGTGTTCTCCGGCGTCATAGGTGCGCCAGCGCAGTGCTTCCCATGCGGGAACCCGTACACCACGCTCGCAACTAGCCCGGTGACTCGTGAGGAGCCATACCTGTACACAGACTCCAATGGGAACTACAACGTCTTCGTTCCCGCGGTGCAGCACAACTCCGTGGGCACGACATGGGGCAGCGGCGAGACGCCCGGCTCGTCCATCCCTATCCAGAAGTTCTTCATCGCCCAGCCGACGGACTCCGCAGCGCTGATCAATGCCGCATTGCTTTTCGGCTTTGACCTCATCCTGACGCCAGGCGTTTATGACTTGGACCAGAGCCTGCTGCTCTTGTATCCCGATACGGTGGTGCTCGGTCTCGGTTTCCCGACGCTGATCCCGCAAAACGGAAACCCGTCGATGATCGTCGCTGCCGCCAAAGGAGTATTGCTCTCGGGGATGATCTTCGACGCAGGTCCCAAGAACTCTCCTGTGTTACTGCAGGTGGGACTCGACTGTGCACTCTCGCTCTGCAGCCTTGGAAAGGATGACTCGCTCACCGACCCGTCTGGTCTTTCCGATGTGTTCTTCCGCATTGGCGGCGCCGAGCCGGGAAAGGCGACGACCAGTCTGATCGTCAACACCCCCAATCTCATCATCGATGACGTCTGGGCATGGCGTGCCGACCACGGCAATGGCGTGGGTTGGACCGAGAACACCGGCAACACCGGCCTCATCGTTAACGCGGAGAACGTGATTGCCTACGGCCTTTTCGTGGAGCACTATCAGAAATATGAAGTGATCTGGAACGGCAATAACGGCACGGACATCTTCTTCCAAAACGAGATGCCCTACGACCCACCCAGTCAGGCGGCGTGGATGGAGGCTCCCGGTATCGACGGCTGGGCGGCTTTCAAAGTTGCCAACAACGTGACCAACTTCAAGGGCTACGGTATGGGTAGCTACAGTTTCTTCAACCAGGGCGTGAACATCCTCGCTGCAAATGCGTTTGAGGTGCCCAGCACGCTGCCGCCGGAGAGCCTCAACGATCTGCTTACGATCTTCCTCTCCACTTCCGGCTCCGGCGGTATCTTGAATGTGGTCAATGGCACAGGTGGATCGTCGACTATTGCCAACCCAGATGCCCCGGTCACCGTGGTGAGCTATCCATAGCGGACTGGCACCGCGGGTGATCTGATCACGGTCATCAAGCTCCGTCTTCGTCGGCGGAGCTTGATGAGCATTGTCGTGGTTGGTTTACCGAATACTTGCTGATGAGTCTGAATATCTCGGAAGCAGGAGGTTCATTGCCGCCGCCAAGGCGAGCGCAGCTGCGAGGATTATCAGCAGAGAAGTATAGGAGCCGGTGGAATCGAATGCGCGGCCCAGTATGACCGGACCAACGGCTGCCGCAGCGGCATAGAACGTCCAGGTGACACCGTAAAGCGTAGAAAAACCGCACAGCCCAAAATAGCGAGTTAGCAAGTAAGGTGTGATGGCCGCCTCGCCGCCGGCTCCGATGCCAATGAGCGCTGCGGCAAGGCAGCCCGCAGGAAAACTGTTCGCCCGGGCGAGCAGGAAAATTCCCCCTGCGGTAGTGAGGGTGATTACGAAGGCGACGCGTCCTCCGAAAAATCGGTCCAGCAGCCAGCCCACTCCGATCCTGCCCAGCACGCTCGAACCACCAAGCAGGGACGCGCACAGCGCCGCATCTCTGGCTGTGATTCCTCGATCCGTCAGCAATGCGGACATCTGCGTGATCGCTCCGTTCATGCTGATCGAACTCACGCAAAGGACGGCGACGACGATCCAGAAGGCAAAAGAGCGCAGGCCTTGCTGCCATGTCATTCCGGAATGCACAACCGGAGCAGTCTCATGCTGGACTGTTTCATGTCCTGTCTCATGCCGTACCAGGGTACGTTCGCGAATGTAACGCCAACTGAGCGGCAGGCCGAGCAGCAAGGCAAGACAGCCGAGTGCCCCATAGGCCGCCCTCCAGCCAGACCGGCTGATGATAGTTTGCGCGACCACCGGCAGGATCATGGCTCCCAAGCCCGATCCCACCATTACGAAAGCCAACGCCACACCCAGACGGCGTTCAAACCAGGTAGAAATAGATCGCGAATACGCCAAATGAGCTGCCCCGTTCCCCACCACGCCCAGCACGAAGCAGGTCACATAGAACTGCCACAATCCGGAGCGCAGCAGTGCCAGCGAGGCAATACCGCAACCAAACACCGTCATGCACGGAAGAATGATGCGGCGAGGACCAAAGCGATCGATCCACCGGCCCAGCAGCGGAGAGCACAAACCTAACGTGACTGCTGCGATTGCGAAGCCGCGGGAAACAGCTTCACGGTTCCAGCCGAATTCCCCGCCTAGCGGTTTCACAAAAACCGTGAAGGTATAAACAAAGAGCGACCCGAACCCTGCCATGACGCCGAAACATGCTGCCAGCACCACGCGCCAGCCGTAATAACCGAGATCGAATTCGGTCAGGCCGGGCGCAGGTTCTGCGCTCTGCGTTGTATTCCTGCTTGGGGGATGTGTGGCTATGCTCATGGTTAGGCGCAGTCTTTCTGAGTGACCGCCAAGCGTGCGGTCGACTGGAGGTAACCTTCTTCAGCCAGTCGTTTGCCGTTCTCGCGATACAAGTCAGGGTCGGTGGGAGCCCAGGCTGCGATCGCCGTCTCCTCCGCGCGGCTCTTCACTTTGGCGAAAGCAATTCCGCGTGACGTGGAAGTGTCATCGGCAAACGGCGATAGGCCACAGTCATCTATTGTCACGAGGGATACGGTCGGCATTGGCATAGTTTTTGCCCTGCCTGCGCGGAGACGAGCGTCGTCGTACTCCACAGCCTTCGGAATGGGTGACACCTTACTGGGGGGTGACGGATGACGGCAATACTAGAAAAACACTAGATATAGCGTCGGCAGGCGAACCCAGACCCAATCTCCAGCTCTCGCTATAATGGAAAGGCGTACTAGGGTTAAATCTGGCAAAGCTAAAGCGAAAGCGTGCAGACGAACTTCGGTTCCTTGTGAGTTTTTCCCCGTGTTCTCCCCTTGTGTTGAGATAAGGAACGAAAGCCGGGGTTATGCCGCGATTGCGACATTATTGTGCCTAAGATCATCTAGAAGAAATGACATCCCATCAACATCCTCTGCAAAAGATCCTCGAAAGCCGGATCGCCATCATTGATGGAGCGATGGGCACGACCATCCGCACCTATGGAATGAAGGAAAGTGATATCCGCGGGGAGCGTTTTAAGAACTCGACGAAGGATCTACTGAACAATGGTGACCTCTTCTCGCTGACGCAGCCGGATATGATCTGTGACATCCATCGCCGTTTTTTGGAAGCCGGGGCGGATATCATCGAGACAAACACCTTCGGGGCCACCAGCATCACTCAGAGCGAGTTCTTCGTGGACGATCCGCGGGAGCGTGGCGGCCGGAAGGATCCCGAATTCTACCAAAAGATCATTGACGATCCGTTCCTCGGCAATCTGGCAACGGAGATCAACGAGAAATCGGCGCGGCAGTGCCGCGAATGGACCGATCGTGTCGGGACTGCAACCTCGCGTCAACGCTTCGTCGCGGGGGCGATCGGGCCGCTGACCGTGTCGCTCTCGAACTCGCCGGATGCCGATGATGCGGGCTTCCGGGTGGTCACCTTCGATCAGGTGAAATCCGCCTACGCACAGCAAGTGCGCGGTCTCATTGCCGGCGGCGTGGACGTGCTATTGGTCGAGACTATTTTCGACTCGCTAAACGCCAAGGCGGCACTCGTCGCTATTCGTGAAGTGTTTGATGAGGACGGCAAGAATCTTCCGGTCATGATCTCAGCGGCGGTGGGGCGCGGCGGCGAGACGATGATCTCGGCACAGACCACGGAAGCGTTCTGGAATGCAGTGGCGCATGTGAAACCGTTATCGGTGGGGCTGAACTGTTCTCTAGGCCCCGATTTGATGTATCCGTTCCTGAGCGACCTCGCGGAGAAGGCGAACGTTGCGATTTCATGCTACCCAAATGCCGGGTTGCCGAACCCCCTCTCGCCAACCGGGTTTGATCTCGAACCGGCGGACATGGCCCGTTATCTCGGCGACTTTGCGCGCGGTGGGCTGATTAATATTGCCGGCGGTTGCTGCGGCAACACGCCCGAGCATATTGCGACAATCGCGAAAGCCCTCGAAGGCCTGCCTCCACGAGAACTGAGGGCGACGCATTGACATCTTCTGACCGCCAGCACTTGTACGGTGTTAATCGCGGGGCCGATGACGTGGTCGATCCCAAGACCGTGGAGACGCGACCTCTGCGTCTTTCGGGATCGCAGCCATTCACCCAGCAGTCTGGCGTCTACATCATGATCGGTGAGCGAACCAATGTGGCCGGCTCTCCCAAATTCGCCAAGCTAGTCAAGCAAGGAAAATATGAGGAAGCGGTCAGCATAGCTCGGCAGCAAGTCGAAAACGGAGCGAATGTCCTCGACATCTGCATGGACGAAGGCATGATCGATGGCGTCACTGCAATGACGCGCTTTCTGCAATTGCTGGCGAGCGAACCCGAAGTCGCTAAAGTGCCGTTCATGATCGACTCCTCGAAGTGGGAGGTGATCGAGGCAGGACTCAAATGCCTGCAGGGCAAAGGAATCGTGAATTCCATCTCGTTGAAAGAAGGCCAAGAAAAGTTTCGCCGCAACGCCGCCACCGTGCACAAATATGGAGCGGCCGTGGTGGTGATGGCTTTCGACGAGAAAGGCCAAGCTGCAACCTACGAGGAAAAGATCCGCATCTGCGAACGCGCCTATCGAATCCTGGTCGACGAGGTCGGGTTCCCGCCCGAAGACATCATCTTCGATCCGAACATTCTCACCGTCGCCACGGGCATGGAGGAGCACAACAATTACGCGGTGGATTACATCAACGCCACGCGCTGGATCAAAGCCAACCTGCCGCACGCCAAAGTCAGCGGCGGCGTTTCGAATATCTCATTCAGCTTTCGCGGCAACAACAAGGTTCGCGAGGCCATGCATTCCGCGTTTCTTTATCACGCCATCGCCGCGGGCATGGACATGGGCATCGTGAATGCCGGCATGCTCGAGGTGTACGAAGAGATTGAGCCGGAGCTGAAGGAACTCGTCGAAGACGTGTTGCTGAATCGCCGTCCGGATGCGACCGAGCGACTGGTAGAACACGGCGAAAAGCTGAAAAGCGCCGGCGCCGAAGCAGTCAGTGAAAAGAAGGCCGAAGAATGGCGTAATGGCACAGTCGAGGAGCGTCTTTCTCACGCGCTGGTCAAAGGCATCGACACTTATATCGAGATCGACGCCGAGGAAGCCCGCGTGAAGCTGGGCCGGCCTCTACTTGTGATCGAAGGACCGTTGATGGCCGGCATGGGTGTAGTGGGTGATCTGTTCGGAGCTGGCAAAATGTTTTTGCCGCAGGTGGTAAAGTCTGCCCGAGTGATGAAAAAGGCCGTGGCGCACCTCACGCCGTTCATGGATGCCGAGAAGGCGTCGATGACTGCTGCCGGCGGAGTGGCTAAGGCGCAGGGAAAAATCCTGCTCGCAACAGTCAAGGGCGACGTTCACGACATCGGCAAGAATATCGTCGGTGTGGTCCTCGCCTGCAACAACTACGAAGTGATCGACATGGGAGTGATGGTTGCTTGCGAAAAGATCCTCGAACGCGCCAAGGCCGAGAAGGTGGACCTGATTGGTCTCAGTGGTCTGATCACGCCGTCTCTCGACGAGATGGTGCACGTCGCGCGCGAGATGGAACGCCAGGGCTTCAAGCTGCCGTTGCTGATCGGCGGAGCGACCACAAGCCGCGCACACACGGCGGTCAAGATTGCGCCGCACTATAGCGAACCCGTGGTTCACATCCTGGATGCCAGCCGCGCCGTGCCCGTGACGACGAGCCTTCTGAGTGATGATGGCAAGTCGGCGTTCGTGGTGAAGCATCGCGCCGACTACGAGGCCATCCGCAAGGCTTACTCCGCCCCGCGTCAGAAAGGTGTATCACTCGAGGTTGCTCGCACGAGGCGAACTCCAATCGAGTGGCGCGCCGAAGACCTGCCCGTACCCTCGTTTACTGGCGTGCGTGTGTTGGACAACTTTCCTCTGGCGACACTGCGCGACTTCATTGACTGGACGCCGCTCTTCCACACCTGGGAACTGAAAGGCGTCTACCCTCGCATTCTCGAGGACGTGCGGCAAGGTGCGCAGGCGCGTCAGATCTTCACGGAAGCCAATGCTCTCCTCGATACCATCATTGAGAAGAATCTGATCACAGCACGTGGTGTTTACGGCATCTTTCCCGCCAACGCCGTGGGCGACGATGTCGAGCTGTATACGGACTGCAAACGCGGAAAGGTGCTCGAGCGGTTTCATTTTCTCCGCCAGCAATCAAACCGCGAAGGCAGCGAACCCTGCCGGTCACTCGCCGATTTCATTGCGCCGAAAGAAACAGGACTGCGCGATCACATCGGAGCTTTTGCGGTAACCAGCGGCATCGGCCTGAAAGAGCTGTGCGACCGCTTCAAGGCCGAAAACGACGACTACAACGCGATCATGGCGGAGGCTATCGCCGACCGACTGGCGGAAGCTTTCGCGGAGTGCCTGCACAAGCGCGTGCGGGCGGAATGGGGCTATGGTTGCGAGGAGGGCCTGAGCAACGAAGATCTCATCCACGAGAAGTATCGGGGGATTAGGCCGGCCGCGGGTTACCCGGCGTGTCCGGATCACACGGAGAAGGGCCCGCTCTGGCGTTTGCTCGATGCACAGAAAAACACTGGGATGCTGATTACTGAGTCATTCGCGATGTGGCCCGGCTCAAGCGTGAGTGGGCTCTACTTCTCCCATCCGGAGTCGCGCTATTTCAGCCTTGGCAAGATCGACCGCGATCAGGTCGCCGATTACCACGAACGCAAGGGGATGAGCGTGGCGGCAGTCGAACGATGGCTCGGCCCAAACCTTAACTACGACCCTGCGGAATAGCTAGCGCACCTGCGACGCAGAGGTCAGCATTCTCCAAGAGTCTGCTAGCGCAGCATCTCTGCATAGACCGGTTCCACTCGTTGTGCCCTTGCGGGCTGCCAGGAGAGGATCGCCGGATGAGGCACCGTCCAATTTCACGCTGCGTAGGCGGACTGGTCCGACAACGGCTTATCGGAAGTTGAGCTTGTTGGGATGCAGAACTCGGAGGCATTGTCACGAACGTGCGCGCGATTATGCTTTACCAGAATACGATGTGCTAGGTGGTTTTGGAACGACCGCTGACGCAGATGAGTACCAGTTTAGGGTTTCCGGATAACAGCAGCGACGAACGGTGATTCGCGCATGCTAAGGATGTACCAGCGGTTTTCCGATTTATCGCAGATCATCATCCCTCGGCCGGATATATGCTGGGAAGGTGTTTCAATCGTATAGTCGTAGAGGCTCCACACCAACTCGCCCACGGTGCGCTGGTCACTCATCGTCAGCAAGAGATGCGCGTGCGGACTCAGGCCAAAGTACTGCCGAAAGTAGTTCATGGCCTGCTCTCTGCCGTGAAGCTCTCCGCGCGGCGAACTCAGGGTGAACTGCGGATCAAAGCAGGAGGCAAGCCTTTCGGCGTCTGCGTCGTTGAAGGCTGCGGAACAGGACACTATCGCCTTCCCCATCTCCGCGACGAGTGACAGCTCCGCGGAGTTTCGCGGCGCTACGCGTGCCACGCTGCGTTCCAGGTCGATTGTCACCTGCAACTGCTCGAGGAGGTCCACTCCCAGTATTCCATCAAGGCGCCCGCCGCAGGCTTTCGAGATGGCGCTCAAATCAATCGCCGGCAACTCGACGTTCCGGATGACGTGACTACCCAAGGAGAGTTCCTCGATAGAAATATCGCTGGCGTTCAGTGCGGTCGTTTGATTCCAGGAGTGGATCTGCACCTCTTTGGTATGACCGCCGATGAACGACTTCGCATTGAGGAAGGATGTCGCGGCTGTATCAACGAGAAAGCGCTTTTCCTCCTTGTCCACTTGCAAAATCATCACCGGCAGCCGATCGCAGTGCTGCATCGGAATTTCAGCCGTTGACGTCGGGGTCTGTGCCGCACCCCGCAGTGCGGCCAGCGGAAATATCATTCCCGCACAGGCGAAAGCCAGGAGACTCCGACGAATGCGCATCACTACCTCGATTGTGTTGCTTCCGCAGCTTGTTCAATTCGGCGCAGAATAGCGCTGCGCACCGAGCCAAAAATGTTTGGGTCGCGGAACAATCGCGAACTCCAGTTTGCTCCCATCGCGAGCGCCTGAATTTCGAATGCAAGCTGGCGGACGTCAGCTTCCTTCGAAATCTCGCCGGCTGACTGCGCGTCCCGTGCGGCCTGCTCCAGACTCCCGAGCCACTTTCTCATTAGCCCTGCAATCTGCTCGCGCACCCGGCCGGGCCGGTCGTCGAATTCAAGCGACGCCGCCGAGAAAAAACAACCGCCGGGAAACACCCCATCCTTGCTGTACGACAGCCAATTCTCGCAAAGAGCGCGCAGCCGCTTCAGGCCCTGAAATTGATACGCCGGACGCACCACTCTCTCAACAAAAATCTCGCGCGCTTCGTCGACGACTGCGCACTGCAAGTCTTCCTTCGACCCGAAGTGCGCGAATAACCCACTCTTGCTGATTCGCAGCGCGGACGCGAGTTTTCCGATCGTTAAGCCTTCGAGGCCTTCGACGGAGGCGATGTTGACCGCTTTTCGTAGGATGGCTTGGCGCGTCCGGAAGCCCCGCGGCCGTTGCGCGCGGCCTCCGCTCCCTACGGGACCCTCATCGACCATGGTTGGCCGCAGGGTTGACTTTCTGGTTTGGGGGTGGGCTTTCATGCTGACCACATAATAGCACGATCGTTCGTTCTAATCAAAGGCTTTCTGGCACGACCAAACCTAGTCTCATGTGTGCAAGATTTGACCGCCCACTGGAAGCCCAACACCCTGCTTATGTCGATAGTCGCTCTAAGATGATAGTGACTAACGCATCTGAATTTTATATAATCGCGCGTCATGCCAAGTCAGGAAACTCTCTACAGCGTAGCGGATCGAGTGGCCACGATTACTTTGAATCGGCCGGACAAACTCAACGCGTGGACTGCAGTCATGGAACGTGAAGTGCGTTCCGCCATGGAGAACGCTGAGCGGGACGACAACGTCCGAGTGATCGTTTTGACCGGCGCTGGCCGGGGCTTTTGCGCAGGGGCCGACATGTCGCTCCTGAGCGCGGTGGCGGAACGCGGCCTCGATGATCAGGGTCGCGACCAGGTATGGCGCGACGGCGCAAACCGGCGCGAAGGCGCGCTGCCGGATTTTCAGAAGAGATACTCTTATTTTCCGGCGATCGGGAAACCGGTGATTGCCGCCATCAACGGCCCGGTGGTTGGCTTGGGCCTGGTCATCCCACTCTATTGCGATTTGCGGCTGGCGTCGGACGCAGCCCGCTTCAGTACTACATTCGCTAAGCGAGGGCTCATCGCCGAGTATGGGATGGCCTGGATGTTGCCGCAGATCGTGGGCCTGGCGAACGCTATCGACCTGCTATTTTCCGCCCGGACTGTCGATGCCGCCGAAGCACTGCGCATGGGGTTGGTGAACCGAGTTTTTCCTCAGGAAACCTTTCTCGAAAAAGCCCAGGAGTATGCCCACGAACTGGCTTCCACCGTGAGCCCGCGCTCGTTGCGCATCATCAAGCGCCAGGTATACGAGGCTACGTCGCAACCGCTCTCGGAAGCTTTCGACATTTCCGTGCGCGAGATGATGGCGTGTTTCCGCACCGAGGATTTCAAAGAGGGTGTGGCGCACTTTCTGGAGAAGCGTCCCGCTGCTTTCACGGGTAAATAGGAGACGGGCAAATCGGAGATAGGCGGCCGAAATGGATTTCGCGTTCAGCGGCAAAGTAAAGGATCTGCAACGGCGTCTGCAGGCCTTTATGGATGATTTTATTTACCCGAACGAGCAGCGCTACAACAACGAGATTGAGCGTAACCGATGGTCGCCGCCGGCCGTAATTGAGGAACTCAAACCCAAAGCCCGAGCCGGGGGCCTGTGGAATCTCTTCTTGCCGGATGAGGAGGATGGCGCGGGATTAACCAATCTCGAATATGCGCCCTTGGCCGAGATTATGGGGCGCAGCTTCATCGCTGCTGAAGTGTTCAATTGCTCGGCGCCGGACACCGGCAACATGGAAGTGCTCGCCCGTTACGGTACCGCGGAACAAAAAGAACGCTGGCTCAAGCCTCTGCTTGCAGGCGAGATTCGATCGTGCTTCTCCATGACGGAACCCGCGGTCGCCTCATCGGATGCAACTAACATCGAGGCGAGTATTGTTCGACAGGGTGACGACTACGTCATTAATGGCCGCAAGTGGTGGTCCTCTGGAGCGGGCGATCCGCGCTGCAAGGTGGCGATTTTTATGGGCCGAACTGACAGAGACCGCCCTGACGCAAAAAAGACAGATCGCTCCGTCGCGCTCCATCAACAGCAGTCGATGGTGCTGGTGCCGATGCCCTCTGCGGGACTCAAGATTGAACGTATGCTGACGGTGTTTGGCTATGACCATGCGCCCCATGGGCACGGCGAGATCACTTTTGAAAATGTTCGCGTGCCCGTCTCAAACATGTTGCTCGGCGAAGGACGAGGCTTCGAAATTGCCCAAGGGCGGCTGGGTCCGGGGCGTATTCACCACTGCATGCGCTGCATCGGCGTGGCCGAACGGGCCCTCGAAACCATGTGTAAGCGCGTGCAGGCACGCGTGGCCTTTGGCAAGCCGCTGGCGGAGCAGGGCACCATACGCGCCGACATTGCCCAGTCACGCATGGAGATCGAGCAGGCACGTCTTCTGACTCTGAAAGCGGCGTACATGATGGACAAGTCCGGAAACAAGGAAGCGCGCGCCGAGATCGCGATGATCAAAGTCGTGGCGCCGAATATCTGCCTGCGAGTGTTGGACCGCGCGATCCAGGCGCATGGGGGTGCCGGGGTTTCTCAAGATACTTTTCTGGCCGGCGCCTGGGCGAATGTACGCACACTGCGTTTGGCCGACGGCCCGGACGAAGTGCACACCGAAGCTATTGCGAAGCTGGAGCTCCGGAAATGGAGTGCGCCAATCAAGCCGGCCTTGAGTGACAAGAAATGACCCTTCGGCAGCTCCGCGATTCCTTGACCAGCGATTCCTTGACCAAGGTCCCGTTCAATGCCTTGCTCGGGATGCGACTGCACCGGGTGCACCGCGACGGCATTATGGTAGCCTGCACCCTTCGCGATGACTTGCGAAACAGCGCTGGAGTAGCCCACGGCGGTGTGGCTGCAGCCATGGCCGACGCCGCCGTAGGCGGTGCCATACAGCGTCACTTTGGTGGCGGACGCCGGATCACTACCGTGGAGTTAAAGATCAACTACTTTCTACCGGTGACGGAAGGCCGAATCTTTGCCCGGTCGCACCTTCTTCGCGTCGGCTCAACGCTGTGTGTGGGTAGCGTGGATCTCACCGATGAACATGGGCGCGCGATTGGAACGGCCATCGTTACTTATATGATTCTGGATGCGCCTACTGTTCAGACTTCGGACCTCAGACGTCAGACCTCAGCCCGCGTGCCGGATGCTCGTCGTGCTCTGCGTCCCTCACGCAGGAATTAGTTCCGGCTGCAGTTCTCGTGGGTAATTTTTTTGCAGAGATCAGAGATAGTAGAGCTTTGCACAAATAAGAGGTGCGGCAAGATCGAGAGGAGGCACCCGTGCCGCTTGTCCTGGAGACACCGCATTCCTTAGGAGATTGGGTAGGCCGCGAACTCACCGTGACGGATTGGTTCGCAATTCCCCAGGACCGCATTCAGCAGTTTGCTGAAGCTACTGAGGATCGCCAGTGGATCCACGTGGACCGCGACCGTGCTGAGCGTGAGTCTCCCTATGGAACCACAATCGCTCACGGGTTCTTGACTTTGTCACTGCTGAGCCGGTTTATGAAGGAGGCAATTCAGATCCGAGGTGGTGTCCGCATGAGCGTCAATTACGGCTTGAATCGAGTTCGATTTCCTTCTCCCGTCCGTGCAGACTCTAAGATTCGGGTTCGCTTCACTCTTCGATCGTTAAAAGATCTGACTGACGTGCTGGAAGCGGTCTTTGATGCGAGAGTGGAAGTCCAGGGTAGCGACAAGCCGTGCTGCGTAGCTGAGTGGGTGGTTCGCTACTATATATAAGGTAGTGGCCCGCTCTAATCAGTGCGTGGAATCCTCTCAGCGGTGGGTGCACAATCCGGGAGCCGCGAGGTGAGGCACCGCATTGAAGGTGAATAACCGGAGCTGCTCTTTCCGCAAACGCAGGATTGTGTAGGATGCGTTATACACTGCCCCGGCGAGCCGCATGATCCGCCCATCAAAAATCTCCAGTGACAGGCCAGTCCAAATCGCAAGCGGCGTGGCCGAGGTGACGACGAGAATGTTCTCATCACGTGCCTCGCGCACCTTCAACCGGCAGGCCGCAATGCGCTCGCGAAACTGGTCCCACGTTTCGCCGCTATACGGATAGCGACCTGAGAGCCATGCCTGCACCACTTTGGTGTCGCAGGGCAGCCATTTGCGATGAATTCTCGCCCCGTGCGCGGCTCCACTAACCCGAACCTGCTCGCGCATGTCTTCGTACTCGCGGCGGAATTCAGAATCCTCCGCAGCCAAACGCGGAGCAATCTCGCGATACACCCGTCCGAGATTAAACTCATCCCATCCCGGATCGACAGTAATCGAGGGAAAAGAAACGCCCGCATTGGCATAAGCCGCGCCGATCTGCTCGGCGGTCTGTTGCTGGCGCAATAGCGCTCCCGAAAAGGCCGAGGCAAATCGAATGGCCTGGGAAACGAAGTGGTCGCCCAACAACCGCGCCTGCCGCTTTCCCAATTCAGAGAGCGAATCATAAGCGTCGCGTGTGCCTGCCTGCCCGTGGCGCACAAGATACACGGTGCTCAACTGAATTTTTCCATACTGAGTTGCCTCATGCGCGAGTTCGCTAGCTCGACCAATCCTCTAACGCGTTCACCGAAATTCTGGAATCGGGAGTCCTGGGTCTGGCCCCGCTGGAAGCGGTAGTAGATCTGCTGCAGAATTACTGCCAACTTGAAGATGCCCAGCACTTCGTAGTAACCGATATGCGAAAGGTCACGACCGGTCTGCGCTGCATAGCGCTGTACGAACTGATCTCGCGTATACCAGCCCGGTCGAGATGTAAGCGCCTGCAGTCCGCAAGCACGCAGTTGCGGCGCGTCCGCCCCAGCCCAGTAACACAAAGTCAACCCAAGATCGGCCAGCGGGTCGCCAACCGTTGCCATCTCCCAGTCGAGCACCGCCTCGATTCTGATCACGGATTGGCCGATTCTGGATTGGCTGACCATGGATTCGCTTCGGTCCGCAGATTCAGCTTGAAGCATGACGTTGTCCAGCTTGTAATCGTTGTGCACCAGTGTCGGAGCCGGAGACGACGGCCGGAGATCGACGAGCCATTGAATCACACGATTCATCTCTGACATTTCGTCCGTCTTAACTCCGCTCTGGGCCCGATTCCAACGATCTGCCCAGCCCAGCACCTGGCGCTCAAGAAACCCCTCCGGTTTGCCGAGCGCAATCAAACCCGTCGTCGAAACATCGATGGCATGCAGCCTTATCAGGCAATCGATAAACGCCTCGCTCGTCAGTTGCGTATAATTCGGCACATTCGCCAGGTGCGGCGGAATTTCATCGCGCAAGATGAGCCCGTGCCGACGCTCCATAAGGAAGAAGACGGCCCCCAGCACTGCGGGATCCTCGCACAAGTGAAAAGCGTCAGGGGCTTCCTGAAAATGCGGATGCACCATCTGCAGGACTCGAAATTCACGTGCCATGTCGTGGGCTTTTGGAGCAACCGGTCCTAGAGGGCCGCGCCTAAGAACGTACTCGCGTCCGTCTCCACTCATCCGCAACAGATAGGTGAGGTTCGAGTGCCCGTCCGGGAACTGTTCGACTGTGATGCCCCGTTCAGCTCCCTCGATTCGTCCCCGCAGCCAGTCGGCAAGAGAAGCCAGGTTCAGTTCTTCACCTGTACGAACCGGGCCTGTACGAACAGGGGCAGAATCGAAATGCACTCGAGACGAACCTTTCTTAGAACAGACTCTTAGCACTCAATACCGAGTACCTGGTATCTAGTGAAATCTTCGACACGTTCTGCTTCAGCTAGATACTAGGTACCAGGTACCAGGTACCAGATGCTAACTCTCTCTGTTGGCTGACTCCCCGGCCGCGAGCATCAAGCTCAGGCAGAGTGGGCAGCATTCCAAGCGCGCACCCGGTCAAGACTGGCGAGGAACGGCTTCAAAGCTCCATAGAGAAGCGCCGCCGCCAGAGAGCACGCCACCGACGTCACAATCACCAGAGAGTATCGCACGGCATCATCGCGTCCAAATACGTATTGGGTTAATGCTCCCACTGCAGTGGGTCCGATTCCGAGTCCGATGAGATTGATGGAGAACAAATACACAGCTGAAGCCTGCCCACGCATGTTGGCGGGCATCATCTGCTGAATCGCTGCGGGAGCGATGCCGAAGGGAGCCGCGGCAAGTGCGCACCCGGGAATCAGACAAATGGTGGCCCAAGTCGCCGAAGGCGCCAGGTACAAGAGACAGTTCACCGGCAGCGAGACTAATCCGATTAGCACCCCCACGAACAGGGTTGCGTTGCCCCGGCCGCGCTGGCGCAGGTAATCAGCGAGCCGGCCTGCGCTAATGATTCCCATGCAGCCAAAGACCGCGACGAAGGAGCCATAAACCACGCCCAAGGTTCCGATGCTCCAGTGAAAGTGGCGGCGATAGAATTCCGGCACCCAGGCGCTGCTGGCGTACGAAGAGAGCGCAAGTAGGCCGAAGCCGATGTTGTGGAGCAGGAATGTCCGCCGGTTTTCGAAAATATAGGAAAAGACCTTCCGCATCGGAACAGCCGAGTGCCGGGAAGTTCCCCCGTGTGAGGTGGGCTCGCGTACCGTGAAGAGCAGGGGCGCCGCCGCGATGCCCGGAAGCCCTACCAGCAGGAAGATGATCTGCCAGGGATGGACCGCGCCTAGCGGCGGAATGTTCCACACGACATGGGTGGACGCGTAGGCTACGACAAGTCCGCCCAGCAGGTAAGCCAGGCCGGAGCCGACGTAGATCCCCATCGAGTACACGCTCACGGCTGTGGCCAGCCGTTCACGGGGAAAATAGTCTGTGATCAGCGAGTAGGCAGCAGGAGAAAGCGCCGCCTCCCCGACGCCCACCCCCATGCGCAGCAAAAGCATTGTTTCGAAAGTTGTTGCCAGGCCGCAACTGGCCGTGAATCCGCTCCACAACACCAGGCCTGCCGCGATGATCAGCCGGCGGCTGTAAATATCCGCCAAACGGCCGAGAGGAATCCCGAAGAAGGTATAAAACAGAGCAAAGCTGAACCCCATCAGCAAACTAATCCGCGTGTCGCCGATGTGTAAGTCGCGACGAAGCGGGCCCACCAGCAGACTAAATATTTGGCGGTCGATAAACGAGAAGGCATACAAAAGGGTTAAAACGCCCACGACGTACCAGGCGTAGCGCAGTGAGGGCGCGGTGTCGGCTTTGGTCAGCGCAGCGGCGGCCTGGGCTTCGGTTGGCGTGGTAGCGGACATCCGTTTGTGTCACGTGTGTCTGAACCAAATCAATACTCAGCGGGAAACTACGCTAAAGCCGCGCGCGGAGCCTCCGCGAGGCCACGCGCGCCCGCTGCTAGAACGTGTCCCAAAACGCGGAGCAGAGATGACCAGTGTTAAAGTTGGACTCGACCACTGGCGTCGGCGGTATGAACGATTGGAACTCGTCGGTTGACGCGCTATACGGAGTCCAGTGCGGCTCACCAGAAGAGTTCGGGTCTCTCGTCTTCGCGAACTGCGTCCAGTAGCTGACCATCGCATCGGAGAGCTGCACTTGTTGGGGCGAAAGTACCTCCGGCACTCCGAAAATATTGCCGGTCGTGAATAGGTATGGAACCTCTGCAGAATGGTAGGCTCCCAACGGAAAGGTCAATAACCCGCCAAACTCAGATTGAGACGGAGGCGCATTCTCATCGTTAAACTCATAGGTGTAGGTCGTTACAAATTTGGCCAGTGACTGATCCGCAATACGCGCCGGACAGCTGAAGACCCCGTCGGTACCTGAGGTCCCTAATGCCTGACCGCCGGTAGGGAAACTGGCAAATGGGTACACAGCGAGAACGGGTGGCCCCAGAAGCGGTCCCCACAGAGCGCTGGAAGCAGTATCGTACTCCGCCGAAGTTAGTATTGGTTTTCCCACGAGGTCGAAGTCCAGAGCTACAAACAATCTATATTCATCGTGATTGGTGCCCGAAATCACCGGCACTCGATTAAATTGGCCGCTGGCAAATGATGCGCCGATGGTCTGTGTGAGCAGGGTTCCATCCACGAACGGATACAAGGGGAACGGCTGTTGTGCGATCATTGTCGCGGCAGGCACGGCACGCAGACAGGAAGCTGTCTGACCGGTGCATCCGACACTGTCCGCAATCGCCGCGCCGGAGGGTACACTTGTGGTGCCCGTCGTTTCCCCCACCGCCAGCGTAACAACGTTGGAAAAGTAGTCTTGGAATTCCGCATAGGATCCGCTTTCCGCTATCGCTCCACGGAACATGCCGGATGCAAGTGGAGATGCGAGCTGGGCATAGACGCTTTGGCCGCCCGCTGACTCGCCGAATATTGTTACTCGATCGGGATCGCCGCCAAAGCCCGCGATGTTCCTGCGAACCCACTGCAGCGCGAATTGCTGATCCATCAGCCCGTAGTTGCCGCTGAGATGGCCTTCGGCATCGATCGCAGACTGGGCGAAGAATCCCAAGTAGCCAAGGCGGTAATTGATGGTGACGACAATCACCCCTTTTTTCACGAGTTGCTCGGGGTTGTAAGGGGTGCTGCTTCCGTCAATGAGTCCGCCGCCATGAATCCAAAACATCACCGGCAGGGGGCGCCGCTCGCGATCATGCCATGGATGATCCGATTTATCTTTATCACCTGGTGTGAAGACATTCAGGAAAAGGCAATTCTCGCTGCCGCCTCCAGCTTGCGTACACTCGCTACCGAATTGAGTCGCCTGGAGGACAAATCCGGGAAAGCGTCCGTAATGTTTGGGCGGCCTCCAGCGCAGATCCCCTACCGGCGGAGCCGCGTATGGGATGCCGAGAAATTCGTTGACTCCATCCGTCGTTGAGCCGATCACAATTCCGCTTTCAGTGACGGCAATCGGAGCCCGAGATGAGTCGTCGGCAGATGCGGTTGCTACCGAACTGAGCGCGACCAAGCAGAAAGCCGCCACCCCAAGCAAAGCTTTAGAAGTAAAGCCCCAGTGATCGAACCGCTGGTTCGCCTCTTCGCTGTTTTTCATCGCTGATCCCTCCATCAGAACTTAGGATTCGGTAAATTAATGAACTGCTTCGAACAGACCGGCAGCACCTTGTCCGCCGCCGATGCACATGGTCACGATGCCGTAGCGCGCTTTCCGGCGCGCCATTTCATTGGCCAGGGTTCCGACCATGCGCGAACCGGTCATGCCAAACGGATGACCGATGGAGATCGACCCACCATTCACATTCAAGTGTTCCGGATCGATTCCCAGGCGGTCGCGGCAGTAGATCACCTGCACCGCAAAAGCCTCGTTCAGCTCCCAGAGGCCGATATCATCCATCTTCAGGCCGGTGCGCTTGAGCAATTTGGGCACGGCGAAGACCGGACCGATACCCATTTCGTCGGGATCGCAACCCGCGGCTTGAAATCCGCGAAACACCAGCTTGTAGGGCACACCCAGCTGATCAGCGCGCTGCCGCAACATCAACAGAGTGGCCGAAGCGCCGTCGGAAAGTTGCGAGGAGTTGCCGGCGGTCACGGTGCCCTCGCCGCTGTGCGGATCAAAGTGAGGCTTCAGCCCGAGCAGGCCTTCCAGCGTAGTGTCGGGCCGATTGCACTCGTCGTGGTCGCAGCAGACCTCCCGCGTCCCGATTTTCTCGCCAGTTTTCTTATCGAGGAGCGCCATCGTGACCTTCATGGGCGCAATCTCGTCCTCGAAAAAACCTTCTCGCTGAGCCCGAGCGGTGCGCTGCTGGCTTCGCAGGGCGTACTCGTCCTGCACCTGCCGGCTCACCTTGTAGCGCTTGGCGACCACTTCAGCAGTGTCACCCATGCCCATGTACAAGCCGGGCAACCGTTTCTGCAGTTCCGGATGAGGATTGCCGGCAGCCGGCGTCATGCTGATACTCTCGACGCCGCCGCCAATCGCCGCCTCCACGCCCTCGCTAATAATCTGGTGCGAGGCCACAGCAATCGCCTGCAATCCCGACGAGCAAAATCGGTTTATGGTCGTGCCCGCGACCGAAGTGGGAAGCCCGGCCAGCATGGCGGAAGTGCGGGCGATGTTGTGACTCTGCGGACCGTGGGGCTGTGCACATCCCAATACAACGTCGTCGATTTCAGCGGCATCAAGCTGCGGCACCTTGCGCAGGACGTCCTTGATGCAATGTGCTGCCAGATCTTCGGGGCGGGTTATATTGAACGAACCGCGGAACGATTTCGCGAGTCCGGTCCGCGAACTGGCAACCACTACCGCTTCCCGCATGTCTTCTCCCGAGCAGAAAATTAAACGCTACCAGCGAAAATCCGCGACGCGCATCCCTGGCCATCGCGTCGCTAAAATCGCATCGTGCTCTTACGCCATTACGGCCTGTTCCCGGTTCAGTTCGGCGAAGGTCTTGCCTTCCTGGGCCAGACGCTTCAACACCGGGGCAGGTTCCCAGAGTTCGCCGTGCTGATGATGAAATTCTGAGATGCGGCGGTAGACTTTATCCAGCCCCACGGTGTCCGCATACCACATCGGACCGCCGCGATAAGCCGGGAATCCGTAGCCGTTTAGATAAATGATGTCGATGTCGACGGCGCGCCGTGCAATGCCTTCTTCGAGAATGCGGGCGCCCTCATTCACCAGGGCATAGATGCAGCGGTCGACGATCTCTTCGGATGAAATCTTGCGTTGCGCGATGCCGGCTTCGCGAGCCCACCTGCGCACCAACTCGTTGACTTCAGGATCCGGAATGGTACGTCGGTTCTCGTCATACTTGTACCAGCCCGCACCGGTTTTCTGGCCGTAGCGCCCAAGTTCGCAGAGGCGGTCCTCCGCGAACGGCTGCCGCACCCCAGGTTTCTCCAGGTGCCGGTACTCCTTACGGATGCGCCACCCCACGTCAAGGCCTGCCAGATCGCCAGTGGACATGGGTCCCATCGCCATGCCGAAATCGTAGAGTGCCTGGTCGACGGCTTCGACGCTGGCGCCTTCTTCCACCAGGAACTGCGCTTCACGGCGGTATGGGCCGAACATGCGGTTTCCCACAAAGCCGCGGCAGTTGCCGACGAGCACCCCCACTTTGCCCAGCTTCTTCGAGAGGTGCATGCAGGTCGCGATCACTTCCTTGCTGCTCGCCTTGCCGCGCACGATTTCGAGCAGGCGCATGATATTCGCCGGGCTGAAAAAATGTGTGCCAATGACGGCATCGGGCCGAGACGTGCTTGAGGCTATCTCGTCGATGTCGAGCGTTGATGTGTTACTCGCCAGGAGGGTGCGTGGCCTGCACACGCGATCCAGTTGGCCAAAGACCTCTTTCTTGAGCGCCATGCCCTCGAACACAGCCTCAACCACCATATCCACATTGCCGAAATCGTCGTAGCTGAGCGTCGGCTTGATTAATTTCAGGCGCTCCTCCGCGAACTGCTCGGTGAAGCGGCCGCGCTTCACCGAACTCTGGTAGTTCTTCTGAATGGTGGCCAGTCCACGATCAAGCGCCGGCTGGTCAGCCTCCTTGAGCAACACGGAAAACCCGGCATTGGCAAAGACCATCGCGATTCCGCCGCCCATCGTTCCGGCGCCGACTACTGCAACCGAGTTCACCGGGAGAAGTGTGGTCTCCTTTGGCACGTCTGGGATCTTGCCAACTTCGCGTTCGCCGAAGAACGCATGAATGAGGGCCTTCGATTGATCCGAGAAAAGACACTCGGCGAACAGTTTTTGTTCCACCTGGCATCCTTCTTCAAAAGAGAGCCTAGCGGCGGTTTCCACCGAATCGATGGCCGCAAGCGGTGCCATCATGCCACGCTGTTTGGTGCGAGCCTTTTCCCGAGCGGCGGCGAAGACGGGCGCGTTCTCGGCGGGAGTGCCGAGTTTTTCTTTCTCGTTCCGCTCGCGAGTTTTGCGCATTGGCTTTCCAGCGATTTCGCGCGCGAAAGCCACGGCGCCCGCCAACAAATCGCCTTCGATCAGATGATCGACGAGACCGAGTTTCAGCGCCTCCTGAGCGGTAATCGGATTGCCTTCTGCGCACATCTCGACCGCCTTGGCGACGCCCACCAGCCTAGGCAGCCGCTGGGTGCCACCTGCGCCGGGAATAATGCCGAGCTTCACTTCGGGCTGACCCAGCTGAGCATTCGGAGCCGCCACACGATGGTGGCCGGCCATCGCTAGTTCCAGGCCGCCGCCGAACGCACTGCCATGGACGGCTACCACCACTGGTTTTCGCACATCTTCGATCTGAAGCAGGAGCGGAAGCAGGCCCGCACCTCGCTGGGTCTTGCCGGACGTGATCTTGCCGAATTCTTTTATGTCCGCGCCGGCGATGAATGTACGGCCGCCACCAATCAGCACCACAGACTTGACGCCGTCGTCCTTATCCACCTGCGCAATGGTTTGTGCAATCCCCTGCGCGACCCCAGGGCTCAAAGCGTTCACTGGCGGGTTGTTGATGGTGATGATTGCGACATCTTTATCTCTGGTAAGTTGAACTAGATCGTCCATGGCACTGAACTCTCTCTCTCCAGCACTTCAAAGGTTCACTTGCGCGCCGTAAATTCGGGCGCGTTGTGTACCTGTTCGCTCCAATACTTCTTGCGCAAACCTTTTTTCAGAATTTTTCCCGTAGCAGTCTTGGGCAAGCTCTCCAGGAACTCGATCGACCGTGGGCACTTGAAGTGCGCCATACGAGAACGGCAGAATTCGAGCAGTTCCGCCTCCGTCGGGCTTGATCCGGGTTTTGCTACAACCAGTCCCTTGGGCACCTCGCCCCATTTTTCGTCCGGGACTGGAATAACAGCCGCCTCGTAAACGCTGGCATGCGCCAGCAGCGCCTTCTCGACTTCGAGCGAGGAAATGTTCTCGCCACCGCTGACAATAATGTCTTTCTTGCGATCGGCGATGAGGATGCGTCCATCCTCTCTGATCGCGGCCATGTCCCCGGTATGGAACCAGCCACCGCGCATTGCGTCCGCCGTGGCCGCCGGCTGTTGCCAGTAGCCCTGCATCACGCCATCGGAACGAGCGACAATCTCCCCCATGGTTTTTCCGTCGCGGGGAACATCGTGGTCCTCGAAGTCCACGACCCGAAGCTCCACACCCGGAATCGCGTACCCGGTCATCGCCCGTGCCCGGTAAAGCTCTTCACCATCGAATTGCTCTCCCGGTTTCAGCTTGGCGGTGGAGAGCACTGGCGCAGTTTCCGTCAGGCCGTAGCCGGAAAAGCATGTACAGCCAAGCTTTTCCTCGGTCTCGCGTACCAAGGTTGGAGACGATGCCGCCCCTCCGATAGAAATCCACTGCAGACTGCTCAAGTCATATTTTTGCCGGTCTGGTGAATTCACCAATGCCGTGGCCATGATCGGCACCAAGCTCAGCGAGTCGACGCGCTCGCGCTGGATCAGTTGGAAAACTTCAGCGCAGGTAAAGCGCTGAAGCATGACATGTTTCCCTCCCATGAAGGTGACTGAATGGGCTGTACCCCAACCGTTGGCGTGGAATAACGGAATGGTATGCAGATTTACGCTTTCTGGCTTGGTCATGAAAGTCATAACAACCGAGAGAGCGTGGAGATAAACATTTCTGTGGGTCAGCATCACTCCCTTGGGCTCGGCGCTGGTGCCGCTGGTATAGAACAGTTCGGCCAGGGAGTTTTCGTCGAAGTCCATCACATCCGCCCGGTAAGGCGTCGCCGCTGCCAGAATGTCTTCATAATTCCAGGGCGAGAGCCAGGCGGCCTGCGGTGCGGCGTCAAGCATGAAGAAAGTCTGCACAGTTGAAACGCTTTGCCGAAAAGAATCCACGACCTCAGCGAACTCTTTTTCCAGGAAGAGCACTTTCC
>JGI12635J15846_10001228_pt1 | contig 22394 bp, 18 predicted proteins | sample BlaSpr_A8_OM2_M2_FD_15846 | JGI IMG/M metagenome (IMG submission 15846) | reverse complement strand
CGCGACTGATGCCTGGACCGCCGACGAGTCGATCCATCCAGCCACGAATCGTCCAGAGATATTTTGCGGAATACCAGCCGTGATCGCCGCCGAGCAGTGAGACGGCCTGAAACACGGCGTGTGGCGGCGCGTTGATTTGAACTTCGCGGACATCTTGGAAAACAGTTCCGCCTGCCCAGTGGGGGTCGCCCTCGATCGGGCCTGCCATCGACCAACTTGTTTCGACTTGGCCGTCTGCGGTTTTACTGCGTGCGGCTTTGATGGCTTGGCGAACGGTGAGAAGTTCCTGCGGGATGATTTCTGTGATGCTGTCTTCGCGGGCGACAACGGGATTTTTCAAGCCCTCAGCGAGGGGACGCGCGATGTCCTTGCTGAGAGGCGTGACAAGATGAATCCAGTAGGAACTGAGAAGCGGTGTGAGAACGGGCACGGGAATGATGACGCGGCGGCGAAGGTGCAGCTCCTCGGCCATGATGTGCATGATTTGCAGGTACGTGAGAACTTCGGGGCCGCCGATGTCGAAGACGCGCGCGGCAGTTTCGGGATGTTCGAGCACGCCGGTGAGATAGCCGAGGACGTTGCGGACGGCGATGGGCTGGCAGGGAGTGCTGACCCATTTCGGCGTGATCATGATGGGAAGCCTCTGGACGAGGTAGCGGAGAATTTCAAACGAGGCTGAGCCGGAACCGATGATCATTGCGGCGCGGAGAGAAGTGACGGGAACACCGCTGTCGATTAAAGCTTTCTCGACGGCGCGACGCGAGGTGAGATGTTCGCTGAGGCCGGCGCCGGTTTCGCCGAGACCGCCGAGATAGATGATGCGGGCGACGTCGGCTTGTTCGGCGGTGTTGGCGAACGTGGTTGCGAGCTTGAGATCATGGTCGGCGTATTCCTTGCCGGCCGAGATCATGGAATGAACCAGGAAATACGCGGCGGAACAACCCTTCAATGCATCGAGCAAAGCGGTTTCGTCGGAAAGATCGAGCTGGATGACGCCGAGATTGGGATGATCGGACCACGGGCGATCCTGAAGTTTGCGCGATGAGCGGACGAGGCAGCGGACGGTGTATCCGGCGTCGAGCAGGCGCGGAACGAGGCGACCGCCGATGTAGCCGGTGGCGCCGGTGACGGCGATCGGGCCCTTGGACATAGCTGGATATCTGATGCTTCGCGCGGAAGCCGGGCTCTCGAAGCGGGGAGACTTGTTGTTTGGACATGACGAAAATTTTGAAATTGTCGTCAGTTAGAGCGGGTTCGCACTGCGGATCGAAAAGATGCCGGCAGGAATGTCCTTTTGACCGCTGTCGCGCTCCTCAGGATGAACCGGCGCTACCGAGGCGGGGAGTGGTGGCAGTTCTTTTGGCGAAAGGTGCGAGGTCGGATAGAATCGTCCTTTTGTTTTGGGCGTCTAAACGGGCGCTGACGGGGCTATGAACGAAATTCGGGTACACAACACGCTGAGCGGCAAGGTTGAGCCGTTTGTGCCACAGAAGCCGGGCGAGGTGAGCATCTACACCTGCGGGCCCACGGTGTACGACTACGCGCACATCGGGAATTACCGGACATTTGTGTTTCAGGATATTTTGCGCCGGTTCCTGGAGCTGCGCGGGTTCAAGCTGAACCACGTCATGAATTTGACCGACGTGGACGATCGCATCATCGCGAATGCGGCGGCGGCCGGCGTTTCGATTCGCGATTACACGGCGAAATTTGTGCAGGCGTTTTTCGATGATTGCAAGACGCTGGGCATCGAGGCGCCGGAGCACTGGATTCGCGCGACAGACTATATCGACGACATGGTGAAGTTGATCCAGCGGCTACAAGAGAAGTCGTTTACGTACTCGGGCGAGGGATCGATTTATTACCGGATCGCAAAATTTCCGGAGTACGGAAAGCTTTCGAAGATCGATGTGACGGGGATTCAAGCGGGCGCGCGCGTCGATAACGATCGGTATGAGAAAGAGAGCGCGCGGGATTTTGCGTTGTGGAAGGCGCCGAAGCCGGGCGAGCATTTTTGGGAGACGCCGATCGGTCCAGGGCGGCCGGGCTGGCACATCGAGTGCTCCGCCATGGCGATGCATTACCTGGGTGAGACGATCGACATTCACACCGGCGGAATCGATCTGGCGTTTCCGCATCACGAAAACGAGATTGCGCAGAGCGAAGGCGCGACAGGGAAAAAGTTCGTCAATTACTGGATGCATGCGGAGCATCTGCTCGTTGAAGGCGAGAAGATGTCGAAATCGCTCGGCAACTTTTATACGCTGCGCGATTTGTTCGCGAAGGGATACAAACCGTCGACGCTGCGATACGCGTTGGTGAGCGTGTCTTACCGGCGTCAAATGAATTTTACGTTTGACGGTTTGCAACAGGCGGCGGCTGCGGTTGAGCGGCTGCGGAATTTTTCGGATCGGCTGACGCGCGAGAAATTTCTGGAGGGAAACGCGTCGGGAATGTCGGAGCGAATCGCACAGGCCGCGAACGATTTTGATGCGGCGCTCAGCGACGATCTAAATACCGCGATGGCGCTTGGAGCGGCCTACGACCTGGTGCGCGAAGCGAACATCGCGATGGATAAGGGCGAGTTCCGGCAGGGGGATGTGGCGGCGGCGAAGGAGTTTTTGGCGAATTTCGATCGCGTGTTTGCGGTGATCGCGTATACGGATGCGGAGAAATTGGCGGCGATTGGCTACGGCGACGCGAGCGGGGCGATGAGCGACGCCGACGTCGAGAAGATGGTCGCCGAGCGGCAGGATGCCCGGAAGCGGCGAGACTTTCCGGCTTCGGATCGAATCCGCAAAGAGCTTGCAGAGCGTGGTATAATCCTTGAAGATGGCCGTGACGGGTCTGTCCGTTGGAAACGCAAATGACTCACGCTAACCACAACCTGCTCAATAAGTTCGTGGGGATCTCCTCACCGGCCGACGTGCGCCCCAATCTCTACGGTGTCGACTAAGTAACCCTCCTTTCCGAGCTGCACCCTCTTATTGGCTTCGTCTATCCGGTGCCGCTCATCAGTAAGCCTAACTGTATCAATCACTTAACTGCTAGCAACCGCCGCCGACTCCTGAGGACTCGCGGCCACCCCCAAGGAGCCAACAATGATTGCCACCGAGACGAAGAGTTTGAACACTACCGACACAAACGTCGGAACGAAATCGCCGAAGCTGCCCAAGCTAAATATGGCGCTGCCCGGGCCGAACGCGAAGCGCGTTGTGGAAGAGGACGCGAAGTGGGTATCGCCGTCGTATACGCGCGACTACCCGCTGGTGGCCAAGCGCGGCTACGGCGCGATGGTGGAAGACGTTGATGGCAACGTGTTCCTGGATTTTGCGGCGGGTATCGCGGTCTGCTCGACCGGACACTGCCACCCCGACGTCGTCGCGGCAGTGCAGAAGCAGGCGGCGGAGCTGCTGCACATGTCCGGCACGGATTTTTATTACGAAGGGATGCCCAAGCTGGCGTCGAAGCTGAGCGCGATTGCGCCGGGCAAAGAGTCGAAGCGCGTTTACTTCGGCAATTCGGGCGCGGAAGCGGTCGAGGCGGCGATCAAGCTGGCGAAGTATCACACGCGGCGCGACAAGATCATCGCGTTCGAAGGCGCGTTTCACGGACGCACGATGGGCGCGTTGTCGCTGACGGCGAGCAAGTCGACGCAGCGCAAGGGATTCGGCACGCTGATTTCGGGCGTATTTCATATGCCGTACCCGGATACGTATCGTGGGATGTATGGCAAGGGACCGGAGACGGTTGCGGCGGATTGCCTCGGCTATCTCGAGAACGAGTTGTTCAAGAGGCGCGTTGATCCCGAAGAAGTCGCGGGAATTTTCATCGAGCCAATTCAGGGCGAGGGCGGCTACATGCCGGCGCCTGTGGAATTTTTGAAGGGATTGCAAGTGATCTGCCGCAAGTACGGAATCATGCTCGTTGCGGATGAAGTGCAATCGGGCATGGGCCGTACCGGCAAGTGGTGGGCATCGGATCACGCAGGCATCGAGCCGGACATCATCTGCACGGCGAAGGGAATTGCGTCGGGCATGCCGCTCAGCGCGGTGATTGCGCGCGAGAGCGTGATGAACTGGAAGCCCGGCGCGCACGCGTCTACGTTTGGTGGGAATCCGGTATGCATCGCGGCGTCGCTGGCGACGATTGAGTTGCTGGAATCGCAGTACATCCAGAACGCGGAGCGCGTCGGCAACTACATCATGAAGCGGACGGCGGATTGGACGCAGAAGTTCAAGAACGTCGGCAATGTGCGCGGGCGTGGTCTGATGATCGGCATCGAGTTGGTGAAGGATCAGAAGACGAAGGAAAAGGCTCCCGAGTTGCGTAACCGCATTATTGATTCGGCGTATCACAAGGGGCTGCTGATCCTGGGCTCCGGTGAGAATACCGTGCGATTCTGCCCGCCGCTGGTGATTGACGAAGAGCAGGCGGAATTTGCGGTGAACACGATCGAAGAGCTGCTCGCTAAAGAAGAGGCGAAGTAAGGAAGCAAAGACGTAACGAAGTAACGACGAAAACTCGAGCCGCGGCGCCTGATGTTGGGTGCCGCGGTTTTTGTTTGTTAATGGTGTGGATATGTATAATCATCGGTAACTGATATGCCGATATTCTCACGAATTATCTTTGGCGTGGTGCGATGGGCGGCGCGGAAGGGGCTGCGCAGCGAGAATGAGGACGTGTGTTCTGAGGACGCGGACGACTTCGACGATGCCGAAAGATTTGAGGACGCGATGCGCGCGGCGGCGCGACAGGAAGGCGTTCGCGGCGAAACTTATGCGTATTGGTATTTGCGCTGTGCCGGGTACGTGTTCATCGCGCGGAATTTTTCGCCGCGGGCGCCGAAGGGCGAGATTGATCTGATCGGGTACGACGGCGAGACGCTGGCGTTCGTCGAAGTGCGAACGCGAACGGTGCGGGAAGGGGATTTATCGGGGTTACCGGAGTTGAGCGTCACGACGGATAAGCAGCGGAACGTTGTGCGGACGGCGTTCCGATTTCTCGGCGAGAGGCACGTAAAGGAGTGTCCTTGCCGGTTTGATGTCGTTGCGATCGACAATCGGACCGGTGAGCCACCCGAGTTGCGGTTGCACAAAGATGCGTTTAGTCCGCAACTCAAGGCGTGGTAAGCGTTTGCAGTCGGCCTCGAAGTCCAGCCAGAATGCTGTGTCGCGTACGGCAATGCCACACTGTCTATGGCGGCAGGGAGAATTCGGGCCTGGCACGGGCGGCCCGAAGCGAGTCGCGGTACAATCTCCGAGCAAAGGTAGTGCTCTCGCCTTTGTTGCCGTCCCCGAGCGTGGTCGAGGAGGATTGCTGTGCCGGAGCTGCGAAAAGATCCGATTACCGCACGTTGGGTGATCATTTCCACCGAGCGCGGAAGGCGCCCGATGGATTTCGTGCGCGAGAGCGTCGTGATTGCGGGGCCGCGAGGCTGCCCGTTTTGTCCGGGCGCGGAGAACAAAACGCCGCCGGAAATTTTGGCGTACGGCCGCAATGGCGGCGGAGCGAACTCGTCGGGGTGGAGCATTCGTGTCGTGCCGAATCGGTTTCCGGCACTGGGAATTGAAGGGGAACTCGATCGCGAGGGCGAAGGGCTATTCGACAAAATGAATGGCGTCGGTGCGCACGAAGTGATCGTGGAGACGCCGCAGCACGAGATGTCGCTGGCGACACTGCCGGAGCGTGCGGTCGAAGATGTTTTGTGGGCGTACCGCGATCGCATGCTCGACCTAAAAAACGACAAGCGATTCCGCTACATCATGATTTTCAAGAATCACGGCGAAGGAGCGGGCGCGTCGATCGAGCATCCCCACTCGCAGTTGATTGCGTTGCCGATCGTGCCGCGCAGCGTGCGCGAGGAAGTCGATAATGCCTGGCACTATTACGACGAGAAAGAGCGGTGCATTTTCTGCGACATCATCCGGCAGGAGCGCGACACCGGCGAGCGCGTAGTGAATGAGAACGAGCACTTTATTACGGTGACGCCATACGCTTCACGGTTTCCGTTTGAGATGTGGGTACTGCCAAAGACGCACGGGTCATCGTTTGAGAATAATCAAAGCTCGATCTACGCCAGTCTGGCGCGGATGTTGAAAGATGCGTTGATGCGGCTCGATGCGGCGCTCGATCGGCCGGCGTACAACTTCATGATTCATACTTCGCCGATCGGCGAAGAGACGAACGATCACTATCACTGGCACATCGAGATTATTCCGAAGCTGACGAAAGTGGCCGGATTCGAGTGGGGCACCGGCTTTTACATCAATCCGACTCCACCGGAAGAAGCGGCCCGATTTTTGCGCGAAGTCCGCGTGGGAAGTGCGGAAAAGAAGTAGCGAGAGCTTTCGCTCAGCCCGCTGCGAGTTTTAGGCATCTGTAGATTTGGTATACTGATTGTTTGGCGCGGTACCCAAGTGGCCTAAGGGAGAGGTCTGCAAAACCTCCATTCGTGGGTTCGACTCCCACCCGCGCCTCCACTTTTTAGCCAATGCTTATGCGGGTTTTTGAAGAGTCTTGAGGTCAGTGTGCCGTCAGCGTGCCGGCCATTTTTGAGTCTCGCCGCTTTGACTTCCGCATTTACAGCGATCTGCCGCTCTGGAATCCAATTCGCGTAGTGCTTCACGAGGGCGAACGAGATCCGAATTCAGAAATCTGACCCAACGACTTTCCTCAAAAATTGTACCTGTTATTGTACTCGGTGTAAGGTCTTGAGCTGCTTAGGCAGGTTTAGAACCTCATAAGAAACAGCAACTTACAGAAGGTCAAAGACTTAGAAATAGAGACACTCGTTCGACTCCCACACGTTCCGCCAACTGCGTCCACTGATCGGACATCGTAACTTTTCTTGGTGCACACCATCCGCTAAGATTCCGTAGTCCCACCCGTTTGTTCTTTGATTCGTGCACAGCCCGTACATACGGCGATTCTTATAGACAGCAGAGATTCGCTTTTAAGTAGGATGCTGCCCTAGAAAAAGTGGCGGCTTACTCGTTCCGGGCCGTCGTTTTCTTCGTAACGGTCAGGTGCGGCAGAGGAATCAGCCTCGACCGTCGCGACAGGGCTAGGAACTTTTTTTCTGGTCTAAGGGAATTAGCGAACAGGTCATTTGTGCCCGCTAGTGTGGGTGTGTTCTGAATTCTATACGTCGGCCCGTTCTGCGTAGGGTCGAAGTGCGCCTAGTTCGAATTGGGGGTGTCAACGTTGCAGATGGGCAGACGATCAATCCACTTCCTTAGCTGTTGTTTGCTTCTCCTTTCTATAGCCGGGTGCAATAGCGGCAGTATCACCGGAGAACCAGTTACGACCATAACCCCCGCAACGGCAGTTCTTTTACCCGCCCAGACGGTGCAGTTCAACGCGACGTCCAATGGGAGCATTTCTGGAAATACTGTTTGGATGGTGAACAATGTGGCCGGGGGCACGGCGGCAACTGGAACGATAAGTTCCTCAGGCTTGTACACTGCGCCGAAAACGTCATTGCCGGCATCCGCTCAAATTAGTCTGTCAAGCTCAACGAAGAAATCGGAGCCCTTGGCGTTGGCGCAGGTTACTTTCTTTCAGGCGAACCAGTTCACGCCGGGTGTAGTGACAGGATCGAACAACCCGTTGGTGGCGTCCTACAATTTCACGGCGCCACAAGGTGCGACCGTTGAGGTGCAATTTGGGACGACCACTAGTTATGGCCTGAATACGTGGGCGCAGCCGGCTCCGGCAGCAGGTGGAAACGTTCAAATCCTCGTGGCGGGGATGCGGGCCAACACGACGTATCACATGCAAGCCATAGCTCATCTACCTACCGGGAATGATGTAGTTGATGCGGATAACATATTTATAACGCCATCGGTATCATCCGACATCGTGCCGATCATAACTGTCGAGCAAACCGCCGGTTCGAGTCTAGGCTCCGGCGTCGAACTGCTGAACCTGGTTCAGGAGGCACCAACGAACAAGCTCACCGCGGTAGCCACTGATATGCAAGGCAACCTCATTTGGTATTACCCGATGCAGCCAAACGCACCTACTCCAATCAAGCTCTTGCCAAACGGCCACATGCTGCTGGTTATCGACACGGTGGGAGCATCCGAGGTCCAGGAGATCGATCTAGCGGGCAATATCATCTACGACCTTACGCAGGCACAGATCCAAGCCGGATTAGCGGTGATTAACTCGCCATTTCAAACGCTGCAGGATTTGCACCACGATATCCAAAAGCTGCCCAATGGGCACCTCATGCTGCTCGCCAACTACAACAAGCCATATCCGAACCAGCCTAATTCTCCCGCGGCGTTGGGCGATGTGTTGATCGAATGGGACCCGGTGAAAGGAGTACCGGTATGGACCTGGAATACTTTCGACCACATTCCGCTTAGTCATGCTCCCGTCAGTGCTTCGGACTGGACCCACTCGAACGCAGTTGTCTATTCACCGGATGACGGGAATCTAATCCTTTCGATGCGGGATCAGAACTGGATTATCAAAATCGACTACCAAGACGGAAAGGGCAGCGGAGATATTCTGTGGCATCTGGGACCAGGAGGGGATTTCACGCTGGCAAACGGCGAATCTCCGAGCGAATGGAACACCGGCCAGCACTATCCGGTCTTCCTCAGCCCAAATACAGCCGGAATTATCTCGCCGCTGTTTTTCAACAACGGAAATTGGCGCATAACGGGCGCGAATAACGAACTTTGCGGAACTACCGGGCAACCTGCGTGCTACAGCAGCGTGCCCGTATTTCAGCTCAATGAGTACACGAAGACCGCCCAAGTGCTATCCGAGCATGTCCTGTCGCCGGCGTTCTCCCAGTGCTGCGGGAGCACAAACATTCTGTCTAACGGCGACCTGGAATACGATGTGGCTTTCGACATAAATACGCCGGGCAAGTCTTACATCCAGGAAGTGACAGAGGGCGCGAGTCCAGAGCTCATCTGGCAAATGAATATCTTCGGAGAACTGGCTTACCGAGGGTTCCGCATACCGAGCCTCTATCCGGGCGTTGAGTGGACCCAAGAAGCCATCGCCACAGCTAACGCGGCGGTAAAGCCCGCTTCGAAAGCGGCGAAGCAGTAGAGCGTAATCCAATGTTGGAACAACTCGTTCCTCTAAATTCTTGAGTGCAGGTGGATCGCCACGCCGCGTGAGCGTTCGATTTACTGTGTAAGTGGAAAGACGAAAAGGCCCCGATTCGCGTGCAGGTTTACTTTGATACGGCGACGTTCAGCTTCGAAGGACAAATTGTAGAGGTAGACAGCTTCGGAATTCTCTTGTATGGGCACAACAAAACTGAGGTGAATCTCAAACTGAAAGACTTGCAACGAACATCGGTCTATATGGATGACCGCCACATTACGAGCGACGAGAAAGAAAAATTTGACTGCACACTAGGGATTTTGTTCAACACCGATAGCGGCAAACCGATTGAGCAAGTCGAAAAAGTCATGCTGGCGGTTCGCCGCGAATCTGCAGATTCCGAGTGATCCAGTGGAACAGCCGAGAGCTTTAGGAATTCTTGCAATACGGACAAGGGCTGCCAGGCAGCAGCAACTTGGGATCTTCGTACACTTTTCCGACGTTTATCCAGCTTGCCCTCGGGCCTCATTTGTTTTCAAATGCCATCGTACAGTCACCGTGTCCTTGCCAATTTCTGTAACCACGCCGTGTTCTGACGGTGGCTTCATCACGTCGCGTTACTGCTGAGCCGATTCGTACGTTCGTTTTAGCGGCCTCGCTTTTCACTGATTTTTTGAGATACCGGCACTATAGCGCGGAATCCCATCCTCGACTTTCACGATTCCAGGTGTGCCGCACTTGTCCGTTTCTCTCGTTTCTTTGGCATTTCTCGTCTAATAAAATCAATAACTTGCGCATTTTCAATGCCGCGTCGAGTCCGACTCCCACCCGCCCCTCCAACACTTCAAGGCACTTCGTTCGCGTTGACCACTGAAAGATAGTTCTACTTGCTGGAGGAATCGCTGATTCGGGTCTGGTCAGTGATCCAGTTTACCTCCCACGTCTTGCCTCCATCGTTAGAGAACGATTGTTCAAAATGAGGAGAAGCGGTTCCCAGCTTCGTCCAATCAAATCGCACAAAGATGATTTTCCGATCTAGATCGTCCTGCGCGTAAAACTCGCCGTGTCCGTTCTTGAATTGTCCGATCTGGGGTACGACCACGATACCGTCCTTACTGTTAGCCCAATACAGCCTCCACTGATGTGTCTGAGGATTGAACAAACGCAGCGTGAGCCCTTCGATGTGACCGGTTGAACCGTCGAGCTCGACTGTGTCTAGTTGGGCGCGGCCATTCCAGAGCTTGTAACAAACGCCAGTCCCGCCCAAGTCGACCCATGTGGTCGAGCCAGTCAACGGGTTGGTGCGGCGCCTGAGACGAAATTTCCAGCTGCCGAGCAGAGGATCAAAATCATGCTGACCATCGCTTTCAGTGGTTGTCTTGCCGGATGTCGAATTTGCTTCAGCGGTCGTGGGCGTTTTGTCGGAGTCGGCGATGCGCTCCATATCAGAAACCCAGTTCGTGTCCCAGGATTTCCCCCCATCGCCGGAAAGAGATTGCTCGAAATGAACGGAATTGGCTGCGACGATTGTCCAGACGTAACGAACAAAAGTGCTCCTTCCGTCCGACGTGTCCTCGGCGTAGAACTCACCCCGTCCATTTTTGAAGCTTCCGATTTGAGGTGTATCTAGAATTCCATCTTTGCTGTTGACCCAATAGAGGCTCCATTGGTGCGTTTGAGGATTGTAGGTGCGCAAAGTCAATCCTTCGATGTGGCCCGTTGGGCTGTCTGCTTCGAATTCATTCAGGTTCGCCCGCCCATCCCAGATCTTGCGGTACACACCAAACCCGTCGAACTCAGTCCACGTGTTGGACGCGGCGACCTTGCGCTTCAAGTGGATTTTCCAACGCCCGAAGATGAAATCGAAGTCATGTTGGCCGTCATGCTCGTCACTTGTCGTCTGTGGACTAACGGCATTTGCAATGCTTGCGTTCGTCCGAGTCGATACAGGCGAGAAGAGAAGTGCCAGAAATAAACTAACCCACACGAAATGAGTTCGAAGTTGCATCAGCAAACTCCTTTGCTTTTTCCATCCACGTGTTTTGCTGAAGACGAAGCTATCGGAGATGCCGGTGAGGGACAATGGCCACATTGCTGAAAATCGATATGACCACTCGATTGATAAATGCCGCGTGTTTCTGAAGGTCTCCCTTGCCGATCCCGGTCTCGCCGCCGCCAGAACGAGGCTGGACGGCCTGATCATCATCGACGAGATCTGGGCAGAGCGGCGCGTTGCCAGTTGCGAACCGGTGTCCTATAACGACTCGATGCGAACTCATTTTTTGAACTGTCAAAAACAACGAAAGCCCTTGACACCGTGAGAACGTGCGCGTAGAGATAACTTCAGCGAAGGCCAATACAGTAACAGTCGAGCCCCACCTGTAGCTCCTCGGCTTGGTCGGAAGTAGACCGGTTATGGGTTAAGTTCCCTGGCAGTTGACCTTCCTCATTGGTTCAGAAGTGAGCTCGGAAATCGCACAGAGTCCGTAGACCTCCGCTCGGAGGTTCGCACCGGAGTTTGCGCACATCGCTTCTCATTGACACACAAGGAGGAAAAGTGGCTACACGACAAGCATTCGTATCTCTCGAAGGCAGCGAACATCCGCAGGCACCGGATCACAAGCAGCTTGCCAAGACAGCGCCGGGCGAAACGATGCAGGTGACGTTGATCCTGCACAGAAGAAACGTCAATCAGCTCAAAGACGTGGACGGTTTTGCCGCGGCTTCNGAAGGCGGCTCTCGAAAGCACCTGACGCACGCCGAATTCGCTACNCAACACGGAGCGGATCCCGCCGACGTGAAGAAAGTCACCGACTACTTCCAGTCCGAAGGGCTAAAGGTCGTTGACACCAACGATGCTCGCCGCACCGTCGTCGTCGAAGGAACCGTCGATGCCGTCAACAAAGCGTTCGGCGTCGAAATGCACGACTATCAGTCGCCACGCGGAAAGTATCGCAGCCACGACGGCCCGGCAAAACTTCCGCAAGACATTGCCCCTCTCATCGCGGCGATGACCGGACTCGACGATCACAAGATCGAAGCTCAACATTTTGCGAGTAAAGGAGACCCGGCGGGAACCAGCCCGCTGACACCGCAACAGGTCGCCAAGCTCTACAATTTTCCAAAGGGAGATGGCGCCGGCCAGGTCATCGGTATCTATGAGATGGAGACGCAAAGTGGACCTCCGGGCTATTCCCTCTCGGACATCACCAATTCCATGAAGGCATTCGGCGGCGGCCTCAAGCTTCCGAAAATTGTCGACGTCGCCGTTGACGGCACCGGNAATTCAGGCACATCCGACGGTGAAACGGGCCTCGACATCACCGTTGCCGGCGCCATCGCCCAAGGCGCTACGCTCGCCGTTTATTTCACCGGCGGCACCGCCCAGAACATTATTCATGAACTCCAGCAGATGATTCATCCGGGAGCCAGCCAACCGGTTCCGACAGTCATCTCGATCAGCTACGGCTTCGGACCCGACGACAAGAATGCACACAGCTTCTCGGCCTTGGAATTCAAAGCGATCGGGCAGCTATTCCAGGACGCAGCCACCCTCGGCACCACCGTGTTGGTTTCCTCCGGAGACGCCGGCGCTTTTATCGCGAGCAAGACGCACGCGCAGGCAAGTTATCCGGCGACCGAACCGTGGGTTATCGCTTGCGGCGGCACGACCGTCGGAAACATCAATGGCTCAAACTTCGACGAATGGGTCTGGAACGATGTCGGAGCTGGAGGTCCCGGAGCGACGGGAGGGGGAGTAAGTAATGGGCGCTTTCCAGTTCCTAGCTACCAGCAAAGCTTGAATCCGCAGCCGACGAATATCGTCACGCACAAAACCGGTCGCGGCATCCCAGACATCGCCGGCAACGCCAGCGAAAACAGCGGCTATCCGCAGTTCATCCAAGGGAGTTCCCAACCGGTCGGAGGAACCAGCGCGGTCGCGCCGCTCTATGCGAGCTTGATCGCGGTGATCAACGCCAACATCGGCCAATCGGTCGGCTTCATCAATCCCACTCTCTATAGCGCGCAAGCCCAATCCGGAAAAGTATTCCGCGACACTCTTGGCGCTCCGGGCCCCGCGAACAATTCTCTCAACGGCGTCACGGGCTACCCGGCCGGGCCAGGCTGGGACGCGTGCACCGGCTTCGGCAGCGTTGACGGAACAGCGCTGCAATCGGTGCTGAGCGCGGGCGCGACTAGCTCCACGGCGAAGACCAGCGCTGCTGGCGCTTCAACCAAAACATCGTCCTCAGCGCATGCCCATTCGCCGGCCGGCGTGTCTGCATCCAGCCACGAAAAACACAAGTAAGTCCTCGCAACACGAAACCGGAGGCGCCCGGTTGGGCGCCTCCGCAATTCGCTCTGTCCTTTGTTTGCCCCCGAACCCCTGGGCTTATTTTTTTGGGTCCAGAACGAACTGGTAGCCTAAACCGCGAACAGTGAGAAGGTGGCGCGGTTTGGTGGGGTCGCGTTCGATGTAACGGCGCAGACGAACGATGAAATTGTCGATGGCGCGCGTGTCGGTGTCTTCGTGCAGATTCCAGACATCTTGCAGAATTGCTTTGCGCGACACCGGCTTACCCGTGTTGCGAATCAGATAGCGCAGAAGCTCGGCCTCCATGAGCGTGAGTTGGACCGTTTGCTTGCCGACTTTGAGTTGCAATGCCTGAAAATCGAAGGTCTTGCCGTCGAAGGTGAATTTGTCTGCAGTTGCTGGAGCAGCGGCCGGGACAGTGTTGCCGATTGATCCCGTGCGAGACGCGGCTGGTGCGGACTCTGACGATTGATGCCAGTTCTTACGGCGCAAGAGGCTTTCGAGCCGCGCGAGCAGGATGGCGAGATTGAAAGGCTTTGGAAGGTAGTCGTCGGCGCCCGATTCGAATCCCTTGAGAACGTCTTCCGGGCGGCCTCGCGCGGTGAGCATCAGCAGCGGGATGTAGTTTTTCGCTTCGCGCAATTCGCGCGCAACGGTAAAGCCGTCTTTTCCCGGCAACATTACATCGAGAACGAGCGCTTCGAACTCGGAATCCTCTTTGAGCAACAGATCAAGCGCCTCTTCGCCTTTGCCGCTGATGTGCACGGAGTGGCCTTCGGCTTCGAGATTGAAGCGCAAACCTTCGGCGAGATGCGTTTCGTCTTCGACGATGAGGATGCGGGTCATGCGCGATAGACCCGTGGAAGCGTCAGCGTGAAAGTGCTGCCCTGGCCTTCGCCGCCGCTTTCGGCGAAGGCGTCGCCGCCATATCGTCGAGCGACCGCGCGCACGATGAAGAGACCCAGCCCAGTGCCTTTGACTTGGCCAGTGGCGGGATTCTGCACGCGGTAAAAGCGATTAAATATGCGCTTGAGTTCGGGCTGCGGTATGCCGATACCTTGATCTCGTACGCTGAGCGAAATCGTGTCAATGTCCGGAGTGCGCACGTCAACAACGATGTCTTTATTTCCGCCGGAATATTTCACGGCGTTATCAAACAGATTGAAGACCGCGGTGCGAAGTTCTTCGGGATTGCCCATCACGATCAGGTCGTCTTTTGGCGGCGCACCGAAGCGGAGAAATTCCGGCTCGAGGTGATGCCGGATGCGTGCGAGTTCGAGTGTTTCGGTGACGACGGTTCCGAAGTTGATCTGTTGCCAGTTGCGCTTGTGTGTCAGGTGACGCGCTTCGCCGGCCTTCAGGACTTGTTCGACGGTGCCGAGCAAGCGCTCGGAGTCTTCAAGCATGATGCGGTAAAACTCGCGCCGTTGTGCTTCTTCGATCGGGCGCGTCTGTAGCGTCTCTAGATAAAGGCGGATGCTGGCGATCGGCGTCTTCAGTTCATGCGTGACGGCGTTGAGGAAGCTGTCCTGGCGTTCGTTGCGCTTGATTTCGCGCACGATGAAAATCGTGTAAACGACGAGGCCGGCAATGATCGCCGCGAAAAAGACGATTCCCAGGATGAGCGGAACGATGCTGCGCGAGTGGTAGATGATCCAGCTGATGTTGAGGAAGATCGCGACCGCCGTCAGCACGGCGCCCAGCGTGATGAAGAACGCGATCGTCCTTGTGCGGCTGGTGATTCGCATCTGTATGGCTAGTCTACTGGAATGGCGGCCGCTGAGGACAGATAGCGGATTGACCTGGAGCCTGGGGAGAACGGCGGCTGAAGACGAAAAAACCGCACCCTCCCAAACAACAGGAGGGCGCGCACCGAATGAAATTTGAACGTTGAATTAATCGCCCGAGACGAGCGCTTCTTCTTCGACGACGGGCGTCAAGAGCGCTGCATCTACTGCGGTCGTGTCGACCGGCAGTAATGCGGCGGCGGCGCGTTGCGCGTCATGAGCTTCGGGCGTCAGCTTGTTGAGCTTGATGTCCCACGCAAGGCCGAGAGTCCGGAGCGTGGCAATGCCCCACCAGTTCATGTCGATTTCATACCACGCAAGTCCGTGCTTCGCGGCCACCGGAACGGCGTGATGGTTGTTGTGCCAGCCTTCACCGAAGGTGAGGACTGCGACCCAGAAACTGTTCGTGGAAGTGTCGGTTGTAAGGAAGCGGCGCGAGCCCCACATGTGCGTCGCGGAATTAACCAGCCATGTGGAGTGCAGTCCGAGAACGGTGCGAAGGAACACGGCCCACAACATGACGCTCCAACCACCCACCGCGAGCGTCACGACGGCGAGCGTTGTGATGGGCACCCAGTGGTATTTGCTGATCCACATGTAGAAGTTCTGTTTGCGAAGATCGGGAACGTACGGCAGAAGTTCGGCCGTGTTCTGGTGCATCGCCTGGCCGGTGATGATCCAGCCCATGTGCGCCCAGATGCCGCCGTCTTGCGGCGAATGGGGATCGCCTTCTTTATCGGTGTTCTGGTGATGCATGCGGTGTGTCGCGACCCACGCGATCGGGCCGCCTTCGAGGGCGAGCGTGCCGCAGACCGTCAAAAAGTATTCGATCCAACGGTGCGTCTTATATCCGCGGTGAGTCAGCAACCGGTGGTAGCCCATGCCGATGCCAAGGCTGCCGGCGACCCAATAGAGCACGACGGCCAGCGCGAGCGCCGTCCAAGAAAAGAAAAAGAGCGCTGCGATCGCGCCGACGTGAAATAGCAGCATAAAACTGGTGGTTGTCCAGTTCAGCCCTGCTTTAAAAGTACGGTCGTCATGCAGAACGCTCATTCGCGGGTCCTCGGCGCGGGTTACGCGCAATCACAATTACGACCGTAGCATGCGGTTCGAAAGCGCTCTGTAATACTTGTGTAATCGGTGGTACAGGTCGTTCGAAGTTGTAACAGGGAAGCGAATTCGAAAATTAGAGAAGGCAAATTTCGCGGTTTTCCCCAACTTCACGCGAATCAGTCTTTTCCGTCAGCCCGCAGTTTCGCGAAGAAAGGCACCGCGCGAACTACGCGTTCGGAGCCAACTTCAACCCAATGCGGAACGCCACGAGGCTTTTCCGCGAGCAAATTCGAGATGTGAATCAGCGAAGGATGACAGTCGGCCACAAGCTTTACGAACGCTGTCAGCGGCACCGCCAATAGCACGCCCATGATTCCCCACAGCCAGCCCCAAAACAGCATCCCCATTGTCGCCGCGACAGGACCGATATTGACCCGCGAGCCGATTAATCTCGGCACCAGAAAATTGGCCGACACGATATGCAGCGCAACGGCGGCAACCGCCATGAGCACGAATGGCGCCGGCGAATCGAACTGAAAAATAGACGCGAAGAGTGGGAGTCCGGCCGCCAGGATTGCTCCTAGAAACGGGACAAGATTCAAAAATCCACTGGCGATGCCAAGCGGCACCGCGCCCGGTACTTTGAGCGCGTATAACACCGCCACCATCACTCCAGCCATCAACGCACCGACGATCAAGTTACCCACGACAAATCCGCGCACCATCTTTGCCAGCATCGCCGTGAAGTTCGGCACGTCCACCGTTTCGCCAAATGTATGCGCCGTCCAGTCATATAAGTGCGACTTGCGAACCAACATGAAGAACATCAGGAACGGAACGATGCCGCCGACGATCAGGGCGCCCCAGACCGATCCAACTCCACGGATCAGGTAGGAAGGCCACGCGGGAGACGGTTGATCGGCAACGCGCACCATCGGTGGTGACTTTTTTGTCGGAACTGGAGCGGATGAGGTAATGGTGCCAGCACTTTTTTGCACCTGTTGGATGCGTTGATTGATCGGCTCGAAGGCCTCGTGAATGCGGTCCGCATAGTCCGGCAGGTCTTCGATGATCTCGCTCGCCCTGCCGTAAGAAGCGTGAACCGCTGCCACTATTCCGACGAGGCCGGCGATGATCAGCAATCCGGTCGAGATAACGCGCGGAATCCGAAAGCGTTCAAGGTACGTGGGAATCGGGTCGAAAAGCAGTGCGAGAAAACTGGCGAGCAGAAACGTGATGCACAGAGAACTGGCGAAATACGCAAAAGCGACGACGATCGCGATCACGACGACCCACAATAGGCCGACGATTCGAACCATCGGGCGCGGTTGAGGTTCGGTCTGCGGGGAGCCGAGTTGTGCGGACATCACCTATCCTTTGAACGGACTTTGAATGCGTCCGCAAACCGCGGCGCGAAACGGCGAGCGAGCAAGAGTTTCATGGGAGACTCGTGTTCGCTCGCGTTGCGCATCCGAAATTCGCTATATGCGTCCTAGAAGCAGGAGTATCACAAGCACCAGAACGACAAGCCCGAGTCCGCTGCTGGGGTAGTAGCCCCAACCCGAGCTGTAAGGCCAGGTCGGAAGAGCACCGAGAGCAACCAAGAGCAAAATCACAACGAGTATTGTAATCATGTGTGTATTCGCCCCTTATCCCGTAGCGTTCAGAGGTCGGGTCTGGGGGCTTTCAACCTCCGCCCGCGCATTAGATATCTGCGGCCCCGCCGCAACAATCCATGCATTCGTGTAGCGGGAGGGGTGCCAGGCCGTATTTTATGAGGATGTGCTGAACAAGGGCTCGGAAGCGCCAACTGTCTAGAAGAGCAGTGAAAACAAAGCGAAATACATTCGGTCCCGTCACCGGCAAAATACAGGGAAAAAGGTATGTAACTGGCCTGGAGTGTGCTAAATGATGACCCAGCTAGGACCTAGGTCGCAGATCGGATCCCACGGGAGGATACGGAGCTTTCTCCGGCAAATTTAATGGCGCTTCGGATTGTAGTCGCTGACGATCATGACATTATTCGCCGCGGTTTGAAGCAGTTGCTCACCGCGCACGCCGGCTGGGAAGTTGTCGCCGAGGCGAAGACCGGGCGCGAAGCCGTCACCACCGCCGAGCAACTTCGGCCTGACATCGTTGTGATGGACATCAGCATGCCCGACCTCAACGGACTCGAGGCCGCGCGCCGCATCAAGAAGACCCTTCCCCGAACCGAAATTTTGATTCTCACGCTGCACTTTTCGGATCAGCTCGTCCGAGAAATTGTCGAAGCCGGCGTTCGCGCCTACATCATGAAGTCCGACGCTGACAAAGACTTGGTTTCCGCCGTCGAAGCGTTGTCGAACCATCGGTCCTTTTTCACCGCGCGTGCCGCCGATATGTTGCTGGATGGATTCAGCCGGCCTCACGCCGCGCCCGATCCACAGGCCTTGCTGCGTAGTCGGCTCACGTCGAGAGAGAGAGAGATCGTTCAGTTGCTTGCAGAAGGCAAGAGCAGCAAGGAAGTGGCCGTCGCCCTGGGTATCAGCGTGAAAACCGCTGAAACACATCGAGCGAATATCATGCGCAAGCTCGAACTACACTCGGTGAGCGAGTTGGTACGGTACGCAGTTCGGAATCAGATCATCGAAGCGTGATCTGAGGTCCACGCGAACGGAAGTTCGGGACTCCTCGGATCTGCCAAAGTTCTACACCCGTCCTTGGCAGGCTCTCTCCGTCATCAGGTCCCCTTTTCGCCGGATGATTTGAAAGGACAGAAATATGCCGCGGGTAATGATTGTTGACGACCATGCTGCAATTCGCCGCGGCGTTCAGGGAATCCTGCACTCTTTTCCAGAATGGGAACTCTGTGGCGAAGCGGACAACGGCCAGGAAGCCGTTCGCCTTGCCGAATCCCTGAAACCCGAAGTCATCATCATGGATGTCTCGATGCCCATACTGAATGGCCTCGAAGCCACGCGCATCATCAGTGACGTCTTACCTGACACCAAGATTGTTCTGCTAACTCTGCACTCTTCCACCGAGCTCGTTCGCAGCGCCTTTCGCGCGGGTGCGCGAGGCTACGTTCTGAAGTCCGACGCCGAGCAGGAACTGATTCGCGCTCTGAACGTGATCAAGGACGACGGCACCTACGTCAGCCCGACGATCGACGCGAACGTCGCCAAGCGCGTCGTCGAAGAAATGCGCGAACGGAACTAGGCTTGCACCGGACGAACTCCGGTATTTCATGGATTCTCCTGGCTCGTTTCTTCGAATAAGCTAATCAATACTTTCGGTAAGACCCATCGGAAACCGAATTGAGAATGTCTGGAGCGATCCCATGCATACACATCGACGCCGTGACGACGAACACGCCTACGACGAGTTCAGCGATGAGTCTTCGCCGTCCGGCCGCGGCACTGAGATAGAGGTCCGCAAGAAAGGCGCTATGTCGGACAAAGGCAAAGCGGTCGGCAGTTTGCTCATAGGCTTCGGGCTGGGCGTCGGCCTGGCGATTCTGTTCGCTCCGCAATCTGGCGAAGAGACGCGCGAGTGGATCAGCGCTAACGCCGAAGACCAGTTTTACCGGATTCGCCGCCGTGGCCGCCGTCTGGTTTTCGAGACCCAGGATTTGCTCGATCGCGGCGAGCAGCAGGTCGGCAAAGTTCTGCGCACTGGGCGCAACGTGCTCGATTCCGTCGCCTCGAAGCTCGAATAGCTTTCCCTTCGTTTGCTCACAGTCTGATCACGTCGCCTGAGCTCTCCGCTCAGGCGCATCTCTGCATGCAGTAAGACTCCTTACCCGACAATCTGAAATTTTCTACATCGAGCGCCTGGTTGAGGCGACGCGCTTGCCGATGCAAATTGTGCCTAGTTCGCGCCGTTCGTTGACGCGGCTTGCCCGATACATATGGAGAGCACTCCATCGCTGGACCAAAGGAGAGATATGAAAGTACGGAGACTTTGTTTCGCTGTGCTCCCACTCGTGATGGCGGGAGCGATGATGGGCTGTTCGGATACGAATAAATCACCCGACGTTAGCGACAGTATTCGCAAATCTTTGGACCAAGCAGGATACAAAGACGTGAGCGTCAGTCGGGATCGCGACAAAGGCGTCGTAACACTGTCCGGCACAGTCGCCACCAACAGCGACAAGGCGCAAGCTGAATCCATCGCCAAGGGCGGTGCAGCCGGACAAGTCGTCGCTGACCAGATCGCAGTTCGTCCTCCAGGCAACGAAAGCGACGCGAAGACGGTCGACTCCGACGTGGACAAGGGGATCGAGAAAAATCTCGACGCGGCGCTTGTGAAGAACAAGCTCGACAAGTACGTCAGCTACGACGTGAAAAACGGCGTCGTGACATTGAAAGGCGACGTGATGTCCAATGGGCGACGCGCGCAAGTCGAGAAAGTCGCAGCCGGCGTACCGAACGTGAAGCAGGTCGTTGAATGAAATCGAAGTGAAGAATCAGAAAGCTANTGCCACGAGCTAACAGCGCGTCGCTGAATTCCATCGAAAAGCAGCACTGCTATGCTGCCGCAGGCCGGCCAGAACTCAGTTCTGGCCGGCTTTTTCTTTTGATTCGAAGATCGAAAGCCCATGACGCATCCGGTGAGGCGAAACACATTGAGCAGCCCATAAAAAAAGCGGCTCGGTTGCCCGAGCCGCTCTTCATCATCCTGTGCGAGTGAAATTTAGTTCTGGAGTGCAGCCAGTGAATCAGGCTGCGTGAGATTGAGCAATTGCTGCCGCAATCGCACGCGCGCACGGAAAACCCGAGACTTCACGGTCGAAACTGTGATCCCCAGCGCCTGCGCGAGTTCGCGATTCGTCCACCCTTCCGCCTTCTGAAGAATAAACGTATCTTGCAGTGACGGATTCAGCCCGTGAAACGCCTTGCGCGTGAGCTCTTTGCTCATGTACAAGCGCTCGGGATCCTGGCGTCCGTCCTCGATCTCGGGAAACGAACGGGCCTCATCATCCGAGCTGTTCGGATCGTGATAATCCGAGATGCGCTCCGAGTTGCGCTTGCGCAGTTTCATCAATGCTTCGTTGATCGTGATGCGCACCAGCCACGTCGAAAACTGCGAATTTCCCTCGAATCGATCGATGTGGTGGAACGCCTTCACGAGCACGTTCTGCAGATTGTCTTCGGCATCTTCGCGGTTGCGAAGCATGTTCAGCGACAATCCATAAACCTGGCCTGAGTGCCGGCGTACCAACTCGGTGAACGCCTCTTCGTTTCCTGCCTGGGCTCTGGCGACTAAAACACGTTCCGGAACGCTCGCTTGCATGTCCATCTTGCAAAGCTCCTTTGCCAAGGACAATCTAGGCTTGATGAAACGTTTATAGGGCCCACCCCCGGAACCAACAATACAGTGCTCCATGTAGTTCAAAATCTGGGAGCGTGTAGCGCATCCCGGTGATTTCCGTAGTGGAAAATCGCGGGAAAAGCGAGAAGCAGAACTAAAAGTATTACCGAGCGTTAAACAGATTTTAACGTCGCGAAGTTGGCTCTCAGGCTGCCGGTGAAATCACTGCTTTTCATGTATTAAGAAGTTTTAACGTCGACTCGGAGTGTCGCCGCGCGCTGACCGTACGACCGATACAAAAACGATACGCCTGTTCCAATCCGAACCCGTATTCTTCATCCATCCTTAAGTGAAACACTCCAGATGCAGCTCTGCGCCCCCAGCGCCGAAATCCAATTGATTTGTTTCATCTTGCGCGTCACTTCAAAAAGCAAAGTGGTCACTCGTTTGCCCCAGAGTCTGCGGAGTCTTTGTGTCTCTTGTGTCCAACACAAGCCGGACGTGTGGCCGCGAACTGGTTGTGTCTCCGCACCGTGCTCGTGCGAGGCGAAACAGGGTCCCCGCGGCGCTTCTCGCAGTCACGATTGCTATCACTTCGCCATTCCTTTCTGCCGCGCAAGAATACGTCCCCGCTCAAAGCCGCAGTAAGGCCGCCTTCCTCGCCACGTTTCCCAATTTCGTCGACTGGCCCGACGGTGCTTTCTCCGCATCAAATTCACCGCTCGTCGCTTGCGTACTGGGAGACTTCCGCTCCGGCACCACTCTCGCCGAGGTCTCTCGAGACGCGACGCCGCACGGCCGCCGTATTTCGGTCCGATGGATTAAGAACGACGAGCAGATCCACGGCTGCCACATTCTCTTTGTCAGTAGTT
>JGI12635J15846_10001227_pt1 | contig 22394 bp, 10 predicted proteins | sample BlaSpr_A8_OM2_M2_FD_15846 | JGI IMG/M metagenome (IMG submission 15846) | reverse complement strand
TGATCGTATGAAGGCCTAGCGAAGACAACAGGCTGGCGTCGCTGCCTCTGCCCCTGTCACCGACCACGAACGGGGAGGAATCAGGTTAGAGCAACGCCAGAAGGAGTACTCTAGCATCGTTTTTTGCGGTGACTGACGCTCAAACTATTTAAGGGAGTAGAGATAGGTAATTCCGAGACGCGGTTCAGCGCAATCGGATCCGCTCAACCGTCAATTGATCTCCCCGAGCGGTGCCCTCGATTGATACGCGCCAGCGCTGATTACGTAAGTGGTTCTCGATCAGTTTTCGAGCCAAATTGTTCCCCATTGGGTCAAACCTAAGAACCTCGTCGCGATCCGTGAGCAGCGCGTAGCCGCTTTCCGCGCAAGCAGGCATTAGTAGACATTTTCGAGTGTGTTGCGACCGGAGCTTGGTTAGGTTCTTCTTAGGATCCGTGGCACAGGTGATATCGACGAGCGTTCCGGTCAGACGCTCCTTTGATCTGCGCGGATCGGATGCTTGAATACCCACAGAAGTAAGCGCGAGTAACAGTGATAGGGAAAGCAGCGACTTCATATGTTTGTATCCACAGGCAATAGTACAAGATAGCGATTGAGAACCGTGCGGCGATGTTGTACAGTATGTCACCCGTGTCGACCGAGAGCGGGAGTTTCAGCGGTTGTTCGACTGGTGGCTTTCTGTGAGTAGAGTAGCAAAGCTCGCGGCAGGTTTGGCCGTTTGCGCAATCGTTATTCTCACCTCGCCGACTTCCCGGTTGCTGGGCGCTGGCGCTTATCAAGAGCAAATCGAGAAGGATTATCAGCACCGTTTCGGGGCAAATCCTTTCTTGCCGAGTCGTGCGCTTTCCAGCACGGGCCAATTCATCCCTCCGGAAGCCTTCCCAAAGGCCTCCTATTGTGCCAAGTGTCACGAAGATGCTCACCGGGAGTGGCGGCAGTCGGCGCATGCGAACTCGTTTCGCGCGCCCTTTTACTTGAGAAATATCGAACTGCTTATTCACCAAAAAGGAATCGAATACACCCGGCACTGCGAGGGCTGTCACAACCCGATTGCGCTTCTGTCAGGGGCTCTCACCAAGGATTCGCCATTGGACCGTTCCTTTGACGAGGACGGCATTACGTGCACGGTGTGCCATTCGATCGAGAAGATACAGGACACAGCGGGGACTGGAAGTTATGTCATGGGCATTCCGGCGACTATGGTGGCCGAGGATGGAACGCCGATACCGGGGGAAGCCAGTTTTGACGACATCCTGGCGCACCCGAAACTGCACAGCAAAGCTGTCATGAAGGATTTCTACAGGACACCTGAATTTTGCGCAGTGTGTCACAAGGCGGCTCTTCCTAAAATGCTGAACGACTACAAGTGGCAGAGGGCATTTTCGGTCTATGACGAATGGCAGCAGTCCTCTTGGTCACAAGAGTCGCCTCTTCCTTTCTACAAAAAGGATAGGGCTTCGAATTGTCAGACTTGCCATATGCCACCCTCGGATAGCGCGCGGGACTATGGCGCGAAGGACAAGAAGATCAAGTCGCACCGGTTCCTCGGCGCTAACACGGCCATCCCCGCTTTCTACGGTTATCAAGAGCAGCTCGATCAGGTGAAGGAGTTCTTGAAAGACGCGGTTGCCATCGATCTGTTTGCTATCGAGCAGGAGAGCCCCGGCGCGAAGACGCGCATTACTGCGCCGCTCGGTAGCACTTCGTTTCGGATTGCCGCAGGGGAGGCGCTGACCGCATGCCTGGTGATCCAGAACAAAAAGATCGGACATTCCCTGGTGCCGGAACAGCGCGATTTTTACGAGAGCTGGGTGGAGTTCGAAGCGAAAGATGCGAGCGGAATAACTCTCTATCACAGCGGATACCTGGAGCCGAATGGGTACGTCGAGCATAGTGCCCATACCTACACGAACCGCTTGGTGTCGGGGAGCGGGAAACTGCTCGATCTTCACCAGGTGTGGGCAACGAAGGTCAAGGCGTACGACAATACAATCCTGCCAGGCCGTTCTGATCTGGTGCGTTATCGGTTTTGGATTCCTGCGAATGCACAGGGTCCAATTACTCTGACAGCGAAAGTGAACTACCGTCGATTCCGGCGCGGTTTTACGGATTTTGTGTTCCAGCCTCCGCGTGAGTTTCCGATCGTGGAGATAGCGGCTAAGTCGGCATCGGTGAAACTCGGCATGAATGAGGCGTCCGCCGGAGTGGATCGCCACTCTGAACTCTTGCGGTGGAACAACTACGGTATCGCTCTCATGGGCCAGCAGCGTTACTGGGACGCGGAGCAGGCGTTTCGCCGGGTGGCACAGATCGAGCCGAAATATGCAGATGGATACATCAACCTGGCTCTGGCCGAGTATTCCAAGCTGATTGAGACGAAACGCGAGGGGCCGGATGGCGTCGGCAACATGTCGGTTGCGAACACCGACTACGAGAGGTATGGGCCGGCATTGGAAGCTTTGGCAGAAGCCTTAGTGGTCGCCCCACGTAGTCCGCGAGCCCTGTACTACCGCGGGGTGATCTATCGGCTCCAGAATAGACTGGAAGCCGCCGCAGAGGATCAGAAGTATGTAATTTCGCTTTATCCCAGATTGCGGCAAGCGCGACAGGAACTCGGATACATCTACTATCTGCAGAAGAAGTATTCAAACGCACAGAAGGAATTTGAGGCCCTGCAGTCGATCAATCCGGACGATCTGACCGCACATTACTATCTTTCGTTGATCTGCGACCGTTTAGGTATGAAACAAAGGGCCCAGGAAGAAGGCGCGGAGTATGCCGAGCACCGGGATGACGCCACCGTGGGTAGCTTGGCACAGGAATTTTGGCGTAAGTATCCCGCCGTGGCGGATGAACTATCTCCCTACCACACCCACGGAGTCGCGCTGCGCAAGGAGACGAGAACGACAGTAGGTGGTCCACTTCCGTAAACCTCTACGCGAACTGTTTGCTTCATTCGGTTTTTGTAACAGCGCGACAATTTAACTCTGCGTGAAATTAACGCTTGACAAACAATTCCGTTATGCTAGATTTCGCTGAACCTTAGTTGGGGTGGTTGGGGCCGCGCGTCACGTCGTCTAAGGAGTAGATGCAGGTGAGCTATCAAACCTGCATTGGCGACCTTAACTGCTGCGTTTTTCCTCTGCCGTCTCTATGGTCTCCAAAGACTTATCAGTTATCGGGGCACGCCTCCGTCTCATGTTGGACCTTAGTATCCAGACCAGCTAACAGCCAGACACCGTGATTGCCAATGAGCGAGAGCAAGAGATCGACGAGGCGATTAGGCAGCCCGCACCCACCGAGCCGCTTTCTGTTGATGACCTTGATGGCTGCATTCACATGTGTCTTTTCGCCGTCAGGCGTCGAGGCGCAAACTCAATCGTCGTTGAGCATCGATGTTAAGGTTTCGAAGGACAACTCCAGCCCGAGTACCACGATTTCGACTGCTGCTTTCTCTAGCACAACCAGCAAAGAGCTGCTTCTCGCTTTCATTTCCTCGGATGCAGCGAATAGCACACCGAATACAAGTGTGACTGGGGTTAGTGGCGGAGGGCTGACTTGGGAACTCGTACAGCGTACCAACGTGCAGCTGGGAACGGCCGAGATCTGGCGGGCGTTCGCCCTAACGAAATTGTCGACTGTGAAGGTGACAGCAACCCTCTCTGAGAGCGTCGACAGCTCGATGACTGTAGTGAGCTTTGTTGGAGCAGATTTATCGGGAATCAATGGTTCGGGCGCTATTGGTGCGGTAAGAGCTGGGAATTCACCTGGCGGTGCACCTACGTCCTCTCTGGTGACGACGCGAAACAATTCCTGGGTATTCGGGGTGGGCAACGACTGGGACAAGGCGATCAACCGGACTCCTGGACCGAACCAATCAATCATTCACCAATACCTGGCCCCGGTAAATGACACGTATTGGGTGCAATCGCAGAATGCCGTTACGCAGCAGGCCGGCACAACGGTCGTCATCAACGACACGGCTCCCACAACCGATCGGTATAATTTGAGCTTGGTCGAAGTTCTTCCCGCGCAGAACCCGCCTCCAAATGGGCCTTTGAACGTCGACACCCAGGTGTCGAGCGACAAATCGACTGCCAGCACGACCAATGCGACGCCAGCATTCTCCACCTCAGCTGCAAACGCGCTATTGTTGGCGTTTGTTTCTGCCGACAGCAAGACCNCTCCCAACACAACCGTAACCGGAATCAGTGGCGGCGGGCTGACGTGGCAACTGGTCCAGCGCACGAATGTGCAGTCAGGGACCGCCGAGATCTGGCGCGCGTTTGCGACAGCTCAACTTTCCAACGTCAGCGTCACCGTGACTCTATCTCAAAGTGTCGCCAGTTCGGTCACCGTGGTTGGCTTCTTGGGTGCAGACCCATCGGGAACGAATGGGTCGGGCGCCATCGGCGCAGTTGGAACCGGTAATGGCAGCAGTGGTGCGCCAACAGCCTCTTTGGTCACTAGGCGAAACTATTCCTGGCTGTTCGGAGTGGGTAATGACTGGGACCACGCAATCAGCCGCACGCTCGGCGCGAACCAGTCCTTAGTTCATCAGTACCTGGCAACAGTGAACGATACTTACTGGGTGCAGGCTGAGAGAAGTCCTACTCAGCAAAGCGGAACAACTGTGGTAGTGAACGATACCGCTCCAACAGGCGACCGCTATAACCTAAGTATTGTTGAGGTATTGCCGGCGGCAAGCTCCCCGCCGCTGCAGATCACAGCATCAGCGAGTCCGGCTCCGAACACGAATGGCTGGAACAACAGGAACGTTACGGTCACCTTCCAGTGCGTCGGAGGCGTAGCTCCTGTGCAGTGCCCGGCCCAGCAAACGGTATCGACGGAAGGAGCCAACCAGTCAATAACGGGCACGGCCACTGACGCGAACGGGAATACCTCTACGACATCGGTGCAGGTGAGCATCAGCATATTGCCGCCCATAATCACGTTGACTGCAACACCCAGCCCGAATGTCGGCGGTTGGAGCAAGACCCCGGTGACGGTGAGCTTCTCCTGTTCCGCCTCCGTCGCCCCAATTACGAGCTGTCCAAATCCCCAAACAAAGTCTCAACAAGGCACCGGACAAGCTGTCAGCGGAACCGTAACAGACGCCGCCGGAAACACAGCCACGACTGGTGTCACTCTTAACCTCGACTTGACACCTCCGACGGTTACGATTTCGCTCTCACCTCCGCCGCAAAACGGCATCAATACCACGAGCGTGACCGTCAGTTTCTCCTGCTCCGACGCGCTCTCTGGAATAGCGTCGTGTCCTGCTCCCATATTCGTGGGAACTCCGGGAGCAAATCAGGTAGTTAGCGCAGCAGGTGTCGACAATGCCGGTAACTCCACTACGGCCTCAGTGACGCTTAATGTGGAAAATGCATTGCCCAGAATCATAGCCATCGCGACTCCGTCGCCGAATGCTTCGGATTGGAATAACTCGGCAGTGACGGTGAGTTTCCAGTGCAGCGGTGGGGTGGCGCCACTTCAATGCCCTGCCGCTAAGTCAGTAAGCGCGGATGGCGCCAAACAGACCATCTCCGGAACTGTAACCGACGCGGTTGGACATAGCGCGACCGCAAGTGTCGCGGTCAGCCTGGATCAAACACCGCCGTTGATCAACGTGACTTCTCCACTCAGTGGCAGCTATGTGAACACCGGGGTGGTCACAATCCAGGGACTAGTTTCCGACGCGCTTTCTGGTGCGGTTGGTGCAAGTTGCAACGGAGCACCGGCCACTTTCAGCGGTGCTGCGTTTGCCTGTAACGTCGCGTTAATACAAGGTGGCAATTCCATTGCGATTAGTGCGACGGATCGAGCCGGAAACACGGCAACTTCGAGCGTCACACTCACGCTCGTCACGCCGATGACAGTGCAAATAACCACTCCAAGCGCACTGCAACTGTTCTCGACCAATCGGATAACCGTGACCGGCACGGTTAGCGATCCGACCGCGACGGTCACTGTAGGTGCGGTACCTGCGACCTCGAATGGCGGATCGTTTACGGCCTCGGGAGTGATTTTGCGGGAAGGCAAGAACCTGCTCACGGCCAGCGCGAGCAACACGGCTGGAGGAGTGGGATCCGACACGGTGGCCGTTTACTTGGACACCACTCCACCCGTCATCCATATCGACAACCCGAGTTCAGGCGCTGTCGTAACCAGTTCTCAAATCGACGTCACCGGCAACGTCAATGACATGGTCACCGGAACGGTGAATGGCGATCAAGTATCGGTTACTGTGAATGGCGTAAACGCAACGGTGGCCAACCGCAGCTTTGCCGCTCACGGTGTTCTGCTCGTGCCGGGCACGAATACCATTACCGCCGTCGCCACGGATCGCGCCGGAAATACAAGTCAGCATCAAGGGCAAGTTACGTTGCAACAATTGGCCGGGCAGACGCTGTCGATAGTCTCAGGAAACAGCCAAAGTGCGGCGATTAGTAGCATCTTGCCGCAGCCGATGGTCGTGCTGGCCAGCGACGCATTGGGTCGCCCGATGGCAAATGTTGCGCTGAACTTCGCCGTGACGAAGAGTGACGGACTGATCCTAGCGGGGCAGCAAAAGGGCCGCCAGTTGACCATTCAGACTGGGGTAAACGGGCAGGCCAGTGTTCAATTCGAACTCGGCAGCCGCAATGGCGCGGGAGCGAATCAGGTGTCCGTGAGTGCGCCAGGCTTCGTGGGACAGGCGGTCTTCTCCGCCGACAGCAACACCGGCACACCAGCGCAAATCAACACGGTTTCTGGTGAAACGCAAGTCGGCGCTGTGGGAATGGCACTAGCGGAGCCGATGATAGCGATCGTATTCGACGCTGGCGGAAATCCGGTATCGGGTGTCCCGGTAACCTTCCAGGTTAAATCGGGAGGCGGGCTTGTCGCTGGGCAAACCAGCTTTATCCAAAACACGGACAGCGACGGGAAGGCCTACACGACGCTCGTACTTGGCCTGCAGGAAGGCATCAACAACAACTCGGTGACCGCGTCATTCGCTGGCATGGGGGGGCAGGCGGCGGTGTTTACTGCTTCTGGAGTTGTCCCAGGTCCGCTGGCAAACACAACTGTAAGCGGGATGGTCCTGGACAACGCTGAGCAGCCAATTCCCAATGCCACTGCCATTATCAAGAACACAAATCTCTCAGCTCGTACCAACGCACAAGGGCAGTTTACTATCAGCAATGCTCCGGTAGGAGACATCGTTCTCTATATCGACGGCAGTACCAGCACGAGTACTTATACTTTCCCGACATTGTCTTTCCAGATGGCGACGATTCCTGGCATCAATAACTCGCTGGGACATCCTGTCTATCTGCCGCCGATTGACACTAATAACTCTCAGGTTGTGGGAGGAGATCAGCCGGTCCAGCTCACCATGACGGGTATTCCGGGCTTGGTCTACACCGTGGCCCCGAATTCTGTCACCTTCCCCGATGGAACCCACGTGGGACGGTTGACGCTTTCTCAAGTTCACGGTGACAGGGTGCCCATGACTCCGCCCAACGGAACCGCACCCCGGTTAGTGGGCACGCTACAGCCAGCTGGCGTGCTCTTTAATCCTCCGATCCAGATCCAGCTTCCGAATACTGATGGGCTTGCTCCAGGCCAAGTAGAAGAGATCTTTTCGTTCCACCATGATGTCGAACAGTTTGTGGTCGAAGGGACCGCTCGGGTCAGCGAGGACGGATCCGTGGTCGTCTCTGATCCAGGATTTGGGCTGACAGTTTCCGGCTGGCACGGAGGCGGAGGGCAACCACAGCCTCCGACGTGTGGTGACGCCTGCTCGAATGGCTGCTATCAGGACGCCGGTTGCAGCGATGGACAGTGTACGGGCGCTCCAACGACCATTGATGGAGTCAATACCCTGGCAGACGGCAGCGATCCCGACTACACTGCTTTTCAGAAGGCCGGCACCCAAGTTTCGTTGACCGCCGATCCCGCCAGCAACTGCAAGAATCTGCAATATGATTGGGATTTCGGTGACGGTTCCCCGCATTCTTCCACCCAGAACCCGACCCATTCCTACACAACCCCGGGCAGCTATGAGGCAACCGTGACGGTAACCTGCGCGGACTGCGCCGGCGTCAGCTTTTCTTCCACCGTCACTGCCAACGTGATGCAGTTGCAGATCCAGAGCCCGTGCACGGATAACCCGACGTTGTGTGCGATCAGCAGCACTCCATCGATGCCGGTGATCACCGGGATTACACCGCAGGTCCTGGGCCTCGATGAGAGTCTCGACAGCATTCAGTTCCAGTGGAGGTCTCACATCGAGCATGATGCTCAAGATTGCAGGTACGGTCCGAATTCGTCATACGCTGCGCCCGACCTGACGGCTACCATCACTGGAACTCAGCAATTCCTGCCCAATTTTTCCGGCAACTATGGACAGAACAAATTCGGCGGAGACTTTACTCTCTTCCTTAAAGCCAACATTCACGGGGTTGACCTTAGCATCGATACGACGCAGCAACCCAACAACGATGACGAACACGTTCGCGGCACAAATCCTAATCCCGGTAGTCTGTGGTGCGAACTGCCTCACGATGTAATGCGCAAAATCGCTTGCCAGGAGTCAAAATGGATTCAGTTCAATGCCGATGCGACGGGCGTACCCAATGCTTGTCCAAACTGGAGCAGCGATTCCCAAGGCGGCGCCGGCGTGTTGCAGGTCACGCCGGTCGACTCCTATAGCGGCGCGCAGGACTTGTGGGACTGGACTACAAATGTCGCGGATGGTGTGGGCATCTTTAATGCCAAGAAGAGCCTAAGTAATCCGTACGGCCCGGACAGCTACCCCACGATCATTTCGCAAACCGGTGTTTTTCAGAGTGCCTTTACCCAACTGAACATTGTTCGGAAGGCAAACCAACTCAAGCCCGTGACGCCTTACGTACCTCCGTTCACTCGTGGCGCTGCAGGCGGGGACTGGAGCAGCGCTTGGGGTTCGAGCGACAAGACGGGCCACCAGTTCGAGCGGGACGTCATTCAGGCTTACAACGGATACTGTGANTCCACCAGCCAGTACGGCACGCAGTGGCATCAGTATCAGTTACAAACGGTCGGCAACGGAAATCAAGAGAATCCTCCACAGATTACGGTCAACGAAAACACCCTGGTAGGAGCGGTGAGCTGGGTTTGGATTCCAAATGGGAACCGGCCCGATACTTGCGGCACTCGCCAATATAGAACAGATACTGCATACGTCGACAAGGTGCTGAATCAAGATCCAACCTGCGGAACTGGAGTGAATTCATGTCAGTGAGGCGATGGTGGAGGATTTGGCGCTATCCGGGAATGGCGTGGTCATCTGTGGCCGCAGTCTTGATATCTTCGCTATTGTCAGGATCGCCCAATCTTTCCGCTCAAAACTCTGGGTCGATCCGCGCCGACAACTTTTCTTCCTTGTACTTGATTAACCCTGAGATGGGCTTTCTGCGGATAGATCAACCAACTCTTTCGTTGAAGGCCCTTTGGAGTCTACCCCTGACTCCCAAGCTGTCCGACGTGCTTCCGCTGTGCAATGCGCGATCGGGTTGCATTGCGGCAAAGAACTTTCGGTACGACGGAAGAGACCAATTGTTTGGAGTTTTCCCGAAAAATCCCGAAGGAGAGTCGGTTCTTGTGCGGGACACGTCGAACCCGGCGGGCGGGTCGGCAAAGAGAGAGGTGCCGGTCCCCGCAGGTTCCTATCAGGTATTGGGTTTGCGTCTTCCGGACTTCGACTTGACCGGACGGATGGAAATACCGCAGCCGCAAACCGAAGCTCCAAGTATCTTACTAACTCCAGATGGCCGTCACTTGTACATAGAGTATCGAGATACGAAAGCTCAACAAGCGGCAACCGCACCCACGATCGCGGTGGTATTAGATGTTTACGACGCACAGACATTCAAGAAAGAGAGCAGTATTCAACAGTCCGCTCTTGCCGCAAAGTATATGTCGGGCGACGACCTACTCGATGCCTTGTTCTCAAACTCCGCTTACTTCAGTTCCGACGGGAAATACATTTTTGACGGCCTCAATCGTATTGAGATTAGCGGCGGCCACGCGAAGAAGGAATGGGTAAACCCCCTGTCAAGTCTTACCGATGTGCAACGGAAAGTCCTGGCGCCGTACGTCAAGACGGTCGCGGCCAAGCCCTACTATGATTTCAATATTGCGGAGTCCGCACGCGGTAGAACGGTTGTATGGATGACCGATGAGAAGCACACCAAATTGGCCCTGTGGACTACCGACCTAACAACCGGGGCGGATAGCCCGGTGATCATTTCTCCTTTCGGATCCATTCGCTTAGCCGACGACGGATCCAGAATCGTAGTCGAAGAATCCGCAAGCCGGGCGAAGGAAGGTGGGGCCGAAGCTGATAAGAGCGGACGCGTTACGACCTTCGATGCCGCCTCGGGCAAGCAAACGGGAGACTTTAGCAGTGAGACATTGAGGGGATCTGCGGGTGAGCGCAAATCGCTTTGTGTAAGCCCAGAAGGGGCATTGCTGGTCGAGGCGACGAAAGAGAACATCTTGCTGGTCGATTTGAACGGACAGAAGGTGAAGGCGATTCCGGCGGCATTTCCTGCGAACCCAGGCACCGCCTGCATTTTTGTAAAGCAGTGAGGACGGCTCAACTTGCATTTTGGTAGGAAGCATATGAAACGCTGGCACGTGACAGGCGGCTCGTGGATGCGGCGCTCTATCCGGAATGCTGCCTTTTTTGGCTTGGGATTGCTGGCGGCCAGCCCACAACTGGCCGGCCAGGGTGTGCCGCAGCTGAATCAGAATTGTGTCGCCGTTATTGCCAACCGATCAGTGCAGGTAAACGCGAACGGAACTTTTGCCGTCCCGAACATCCCGGCGGACATCGGTTATTACCGGGTGCGCGTCATTTGTCAGAATGGCGGAGTGACGACGCAGGGGCAATCGCCGTATATCACGTTGGTGGCCAACGGCAATAGTAAGGTCCCTCCCATAAATTTTGGGACTGTAACTCCTCCGCCGATTTCGATCAAAGTGACGGCACCCTCGCAGTCGTTTACGGCAACAGGGCAGACGGTTCAGCTTACGGTCATCGGTACGTTGATCAATGGAACTACGGCCGATCTGAGCACGCAGGCACTCGGAACTCTGTATATAAGCAGCAACGCACAGGTCGCCAAAGTGAGTATCGACGGACTGGTGACTGCCGTTGGACGGGGACAGGCCATCATCACGGCGCGCAACGAAGGCGCGGCTGCAACCTTCGCGCTGAGCGTGAACATTCCGGTCAGCACAGTGGGCGACGGTATTCCGGATTCGTGGAAGATTGCCAACGGGTTTAGTGTTACCGATCCAGGTGTCGCCGGTGCGGATCCGGACAACGACGGATTGACCAACTTGCAGGAATACCAACTCGGAACCAACCCGAACAATCCAGATACGGATGGGGACGGGATTCCCGACGGACAAGAGGTCAAGCTGGGAACGAACCCGTTGAATCCTGACACCGATGGCGACGGGCTGCCGGATGGACAGGAGATTCTCCTGGGTACGAATCCTTTGAACCCCGATAGCGATGGAGACGGCATTCCAGACGGAATTGAAGTCAAGCTGGGGCTCAATCCCTTAGTTCCCGACCCAACCACGACGGTCCAAGGTCGCGTACTCAATGGCTCCAACACTCCGGTGGCTGGGGCTTCAGTGGTGTTGTTTGGCTTGATCACCGGCGTCACTGACCCTACAGGATTTTTCTCTATCAACTTCGTGCCGGCTGACCTCGGGCCGATTACCGCGATTGCGCGAGTCACGCTGAACAACGTGATTCTGGAAGGCGAGTCGGGCCCTACCAACCCGGCAGGATCCCTGACTAATGTCGGGATCATTCAACTGGGTCAGAGCAACGGCAGTATCTCGGGCGTAGTAACGAATGTCCAGAATAATCCAGTAACAAATGCCCAGGTCACCATCAACATTGGTACGGAGACTCGGAGCACCATCACCAACGCCAGTGGCCTGTACGCCTTCAGTGGTTTCACGCCAAATAGTTTCGTGGCGAGGGCGGTCGATCTCGTAACTGGACTCAATGGACAGACTTCTGGGTATCTGTATGCCAACTCGTCGGCGGTAGCTAATATTCAACTCTCGGCTTCCGGGGCTATCAAAGGCACTGTATTTGCGACCAACGGAACGACTCCTTTCGCCAACGCGAACGTTGTTCTGTCCGGTTCAGCCTTAGCGAATACGACCACCAACGAAACCGGACAGTTTTCGTTCAGTTTTGTTCCGGTTGGTGTCTTCACTCTGGACGCCACCGATTCCAATGGCAACCGCGGACGTAGTACAGGCTCCATCGCAAAGACGGGAAGCATCGTGCAAAGCAACGTGACTTTTCTGGGGAAAGGATCGGTTTCTGGCGTTGTCACTGACAGCTCACAAAACCCAGTCGCAAACGCTTCTGTTTCGCTCAACAGTGGAAGTATTTTTGGGGGTGTGAGCACAACCACCACAGACCCCGCCGGCCACTATGCACTATCCGGCATATATATAGGCCCGTATAACGTGACGGCAAGCTCAAGCGCATTGCAACTCGGTGGGCAAACCAGTGGCAATATCAGCAGCGATCAGCAGAGTGTGACGTCGAACATCATCCTGACGGCTGCGGGCACCGTCAATGGAACTATCTTCCACTTCGATGGGGCGACGCCCGTCTCCAATGCCCAAGTGAGCTTGTCCGGTGGTTTTACCACCCAGGCGGATGCGAACGGGTCGTACACTCTAAACTTTGTGCCCCTGGGAACGTATACGATTTCAGTGACTGATCCGACTAACGGCGACCAGGGGACGGGCAGCGTTACCATCAGCAACCAAGGCCAGGTTCAGACGGTGAACGTTAATCTCAACGGTCAGGGCAACGTGACCGTCACTGTGCTGGATGCCGTAAGCAACCCGGACGCCAGCGCCATCGTCACGCTAACCGGTCAGACACTGTTTGGCGGGACGTTCAATGGCGTTACGCAGGCTAATGGGACATACGCTTTCAGCCAAGTCCCGGCGGGCGCCTTTGCCGTGAGTGCATCCGATCCGGTAACTCAAGCTGGGGCCGGCCCGGTCAGCGGTTCCGTTACTGCTGGCGGTAGTGCCGCGATCACACTGCAATTGCAGCCCGTAGGCTCGGTAACCGGAATTGTGTTCGCAGCCAACGGAGTAACCCCGGTTTCAGGGATAACCGTCAATCTAGTCGGCGGAGTAACCCAAACCACCGCCAGCGCCTCCGATGGCAGTTTCCTGTTCAATGTCGTTCCGAGCGGAACGTATACGCTTCAAGCTGTAGATGGGAGCGGATCCGTGCGGGCAACGGCTACTGTCACCGTCGCGACCGAAGGTAGCTCAGTGAGACAGAATCTGATCCTCGTCGGATTCGGAACGGTCACCGGTTTGGTGAGCTTGGCCGAGGGCCCACCCGCGGCGGACGCAGTAGTCACGGTGACGGATGTCACGGGAAAGACCCAAATCGCGCTCAGTGACGCAGCTGGGAATTATTCCGTCTCGCAGGTTGCGGTCGGCACATTTACCGCGCAAGCCTTGTTCGAAGGAAACGGCCGTACGGAGTCTGGTTTTGTGCAGTCGCTAGTGACTGCGGATGCCGGCACCACGGTCGCGAACATTCAGCTCGTCGGCACGTCAGGTTTCATGCCAGCTACGCTCTATGACGCCAATGGGCTCCCTTATAATATGAAGCCCGACGGCTCGCTGGATCCGGGACTGAACCATGAGTTCCGAAGTAATTTTGCTCAACTGGCGCAAGGCGCCATGATGCTGGAGGTAATTTCAGGAGGGTCCGCAATTCCATTTCCTGGAAACGGCATAGCGAGCATCGTTAGCAATGGTCGCGAGTTTGACATACAAGGGAACCGAAGTGTCTTTGGTCTGACCATGACCCGGAAAATCTATGTTCCACGGGATGGTTATTTCGCGCGCTACATCGATCTCCTGCAGAATCCCACCGGAAGTCCGGTCACGGTCGGCTTGCGCTACACGAGCACTCTTCGGAATGTGACTCGCTCCGGTGTGACCGTGCCACCCTCGGTGGTTGCCACTTCATCGGGGAACGGCCTACCCAATGTGTCCCCTCCCAATCCTGATCACTGGGCGATCTTTGATGATGACCTGGATGTTGATCCATTCCTGGACACGGACGAAAACATCCCGCCGGTTGCGTACGTTTTCGATGGACCCGGAGCCGCAATTCAACCAGCGAGCATCCAGTGGACTCTCAATGCTGGATTCTTCGCTTCTCTGCAGGAAGAATTTGACGGTATTGCGGTTCCTGTAGGCGGGCAGATTGCGGTACTCCACTTCATTTCTACCCAAGTCAATCGAGTGGGTGCGCTGGCCTCGGCGCAGCGTCTGGTTCAGCTTCCACCCGAGGGGCTGGCCTCAATTCTCCCCAGCGACCTGGCGGCGATTCAGAACTTTGTGATGCCTGGCGGGGGCGTGAGCACGCTGAATCCGCTGGAATCGCTGAACGGGCAAGTTATGGGGCGAGTGCTCGCCGGTGATGGTGTCACGCCCGTGACCGCTTCGGCCGTTTCCTTCCAAAGCGGCGAACCGCTTTTTGCGCGAACGNGGTTCACGAAGAGCGATGGTAATGGGAATTACAGTTATGTCGCCCAGTTCAATGATCTGGGAGGGTCGTTGCCGGTGCCGATCGCACCCTTCGCGGTCCAAGCCTTCTCCACGGGCGGCACACGCTTGCAGTCGCAGAGTACGCCGGGCAATTTTGCTAATGGCGCAACCGTAGCGGTGCAAGACATTATATTCACAGCCTCGGGAGTGTTAAGCGGGACGGTATTCATGGGCAATGGCAGTCCGGCGACTTCGGGAACGATTCAGATCGTATCGCACGACAGCGGTGGAGGTGTCACGTTATATACCGGCACTAGCATCGCCGCGGACGGTACCTACCGGATCGCCGTGCCGGCTGGCAACTATGACCTGACTGCGTCGCAGCCCAACGCTCAGGGGGGGCCACCCATTATTGGAGCTACTACCGCGACCGTTGTCCAAGGACAAGCGGTAACCGCAAACATCACTCTCGAGGCGACCGGCAGTGTTACGGGTATCGTCTACGGATTGGACGGCTCACCGATGCCGAACTTTGCCGTGCAACTGGAGACGGCGGGTGGCGACTATCGAACAACCACGGATGCAGGCGGCAACTTCGACTTCGTTGTGGTGAACGCGGGCACTGGTCTCTTGGGGGCCTACGATCCCGTAACCCAAAGTGGGGCGGGGGCTGCGGTCAATGTGACGGCGAATCAAGCCACGAACCAGAACCTTACCCTGGTGCAAGGTACGGGTTCAGTAACTGGCACGGTAACCACCTTCGGTAGTCCGGTGGCGGGCATCCCAGTTCGAGTAACTGCGGTGAACGGGGCCACAACAAGTACTACGACTGACGCCAACGGGAACTATTTTGTGACGTCCGTGCCCGTCGGCCCGATTACTGTGGTGGCAAGTGGCGGAGGCCTTTCTGGCCAAGGGCAGAATTTCCTTGCGCTGGCGGGCACAACGGTTACGATCAACGTGAGCGTGCAGAACCAAGGTAGTTGGAACGTGCCGCCGCCGGACCGGGAGCGAATTCCGGGAGCGGCAGGCAGCAGCGTTTCCGCACTCCTTGGCTTCGCACCCTTCCTGACGGAAGCCACTTCGCGGCGGCAGTTTGGGCCTACCTCTGCGATGGGCGCCGCGACCTGTACGGCACCATGGGCGCGTCCTGAAAAGGCNCCGTGTCCGGCCCATGATTCGAGGTTTTAGGGGGTTGTTATGCGCTGCATTCAATTCGTGGCCGCTGCGCTGATTACGTCGTCTCTTGCTGCGCAGACGAACGTCCAGCGTCCTCGTGTCCTGGGTGTTGCCCACGTCGCAATTCGTGTCAGTGATATGGAAAAAACCCGCGCGTTCTACAAAGAGTTTCTAGGTTATGAGGAGCCTTTTTCACTGAAGGACGCAAATGGAAACATCGCAACTGCGTTTGTGAAAGTGAACGACAGTCAATTTGTGGAGCTCTTCCCCGGCGACGCTAAGAGCCAGGGTCAACTGGATCACTTTTCTCTCTCTACCGATAATCTGACAGGAATGCGCGAATATCTATCGTCCCAAGGCGTTCCGATACTGGAAGATGCTCACATAGGCCGGATCGGAAACGCCTTCCTGACCGTCAAAGACCCCGACGGCCATCCGATCGAGATAGTCCAGTACTCACAGAACAGCTTGACCGCACGATCCCAAGGTAGATTCATGCCCGCTGGCCGTGTATCGAGCCATATTACCCACGTCGGGATTCTCGTGAGTTCGGTCGGACCTGCCATGAGGTTTTACCGGGACATTCTCGGTTTTCGGGAGTTCTCGCGCGGTGGCGGACAAGGCGGACAGCCCGGTTGGGTCGACCTTCGAGCGCCCAACGGGAACGACTANATTGAGTTGCTCCCTTTTGCGGGCGTGCCTTCACCGGCAGACATGAGAGCTCGGAATCATTTTTGTCTGGTGAGCCCTGACGTGCGTAAGACAGTTGCCAGCCTCCAGGGCCGGGTAACCAGCGGTTTGCTGACTTCTCCGATCACAGTGCAGACGGGAGACAACCTGCCGCCGCGAGCCAATGTGTTCGATCCCGACGGCGCCCGAGTTGAAGTAATGGAATCCGTCTCTACAGCAGCATCTGCAACTGCAACGTCCTATCCATGACCAATGAGTCCGCCCGCCATCAAGCCGGCCAGGCGCTTCGCTTAGACCGTTCGGACGCGGTCACTCGTCGGAATTTTCTAAAGTCGACCGCGCTCGCCGCCGCCGCCGCATTGATGCCAGTTTCAAGTGCCCGCCCGGACTCCATTTCCGCAAACGGCACAAACTCTGAGAAGCTGGCGATCGGGTGGGAGTATTTTCGAGGATCACTGGGAGGTGTGTGGGATGTCTGGCGTGGAGACACGTTGGAGAACACGGTGTGGAAACAGGTCGAGGTGCCGCACTGCTTCAATGCCCATGACGCAGTTGACCCCGAGCAACCGCATTACGAAGGACCAGGCTGGTATCGCCGCAAGCTGCAAGTGAGGAATCCGTTCGAGAATGGACGCACATTGCTGCTGTTCGAAGGGGCTGGGCAGAAGTGCGAGGCGTTCGTCTCCTTTGAACGGGTAGGGAATCATGTTGGCGGTTACGACGAATTCATGGTTGATATCTCCGACGCAGTAGCCAGAGCCGCCAAGGGCAACCCGCCCGGCGGAATGATCCCGCTGGCAGTGTTATGCGATAACTCGCGCGATCAGGAAACGATTCCCTCTTCTCTTAACGATTTCCATCGTTTCGGCGGGCTGTACCGCGATGTGATGCTTATGTACGCGCCTTCGATTTCCCTGGAGCGGGTTCACATCAGGGTCGACGTGTCACGCTCGGCATCCGCCCAAATCACGATCAAGGCAAGACTGTACAACCCGGTTCTGATCCGCGATGAGGTGCACCTCCTGGTCCGGGTTTTCGATCCAAAAGGTTCTCTCGTCGGAACGGCGAACAGGCGCCTCATGGCCTGGGATGGAGAGCTGGAAATCTCGACTCATACGCTCGATAGCCCGGAACTCTGGTCTCCTGGTCACCCGTCGCTTTATCGCTGTGAGGTCCAGATGGCGAGCGCGCACGGAACTATGATCGTGAACGAACGTTTCGGCTGCCGCTCTTTTGAGTTTGTGGAGCATGGCCCATTCAAGTTGAATGGCGAGCGATTGTTTCTGAGAGGCACGCACCGCGAAGAGGATCATGCTGGGCTAGGCGCCGCCATGCCGGAAGATCTGATCCGGCAGGAGATGACGTTGATCAAAGGCATGGGCGCGAATTTTGTGGGCTTGGGGCACCACCAGCAATCTCGGGCAGTGCTGAACTTATGCGATGAATTGGGCTTGCTCGTCTTGGAAGAGATTCCATGGTCGCGGGGCGGGCTGGGAGGGGAAAGCTATAAACAGCTGGCTCGGAACATGCTCAGCACAATGATCGATCAGCACTACAACCACCCATCGGTCATCCTCTGGGGTTTGGGGAACGAGAACGACTGGCCGGGCGATTTTCCGGAGTTTGATAAGGGAACAATACGCGCGTTCGTAAAGGAGTTGGGCGACGAAGCGCATCGCCTCGATCCCGGTCGGCCAACCTTCCTTAGGCGCTGTGATTTTTGCAAAGACCTGGTTGACGTTTACTCGCCTTCGATTTGGGCCGGCTGGTACCACGGACCGTACACGCAGTACAACAGCACTGTTGAAAAGGAGAGGAAAGCAGTGACCCGCTTCCTGCATGTCGAATGGGGCGCAGAGAGCCATGCCGGCAGGCACTCGGAAGATCCCGACCGGCTCCTGTCCCAATTCCTGTCAGGCAGAGGCTTCGATGATCGCGAGCGCCTGCTCAATGGGGGCCAGACAGCTGCATCCCGAGATGGCGACTGGTCTGAAACCTACGCGTGTAACCTCTTCGATTGGCATCTTAAAGAACAGGAAGCCATGCCTTGGCTGGCCGGCTCCGCGCAATGGATCTTCAAAGACTTCGCGACGCCGCTGCGGCCCGAGAACCCCATCCCGCATGTGAACCAGAAAGGATTGGTCGAACGGGATTTGACACTCAAAGATGGATATTACGTCTTCCAATCGTATTGGTCGGAAAGTCCGATGATTCGCCTCTATGGGCACTCTTGGCGGGCTCGTTGGGGAGAACAGGACGAATTGAAACTGGTGAAGGTGTATTCCAACTGCGAAACGGCTGAATTGTTTCTCAACGGAGTTTCGCAGGGCGCAAGAAAACGCAACAGTCAGGATTTTCCCGCTGCTGGACTGCATTGGCTAGTGAAATTCAACCCTGGCGAAAACCGTCTGAAAGCAGTTGGGCACATGAAGACCGTCGCCGTAGAGGATGCATTGCTTCTCCAGTACCGCACAGAGAAATGGGGTGCTCCGGTCCGCATGGAACTTAGAGAAATCGCACGCGACCGAGGACACGTGAAAGTTGAAGCTCGATTGCTGGATGGCAACGACACTCCCTGCCTAAACGCGCGTGACCGTGTGTGGTTCGGACTCACCGGTGACGGCACACTCCTCGACAACACCGGCACCTCCACAGGATCGCGCAGCGTGGAGCTCTACAACGGTCGAGCCGAGATAGGCCTCTTGCGCAATGAAGGGAGTTCGGAAGTCAGTGTCCGCTGCAGATCACTGCCCACTGCATTTCTAACCGTAAAATAGCAGTCCTCCGACCCTATGAGCGCCCAGCGAACAGTCCTGTTTCATCCCCTGAACCACATCGGTTTAGGACATATCAATCGACTGTCAGTGATTGCGCTGGCGCTACACGAACTCGACAATAACGTTCGAACCCCGTTCGTCGTCGAAGAGGCCGCTCATATTTTGCTGGACGCGCTCAGCCTACCGTATGTTCCCTTACCTAGCAGTCACGCGATGGGCGACAGTGCCGCCTGGGCCGCTTGGACCGAGAGTGAGCGCTCCGCTTTGCAGGTCCAAATCTCTCTGTCCATTTTGAGAGCTATCGCTCCGCAGGTTGTTGTTTTCGATTTCCTGCCCAACCCCACCTTCGCCGACTGCGTAGTCAAGAGCGAGATCCCAATCGTGCTCTGCCTGCGGGAGATGCGCGATTTGGCTTCCTACCTTGCCCATGCAGGTGTCCTCCTAAAGCAAGTGAGTCTCATCGTAATTCCCCATCCCGAGGGAACGATTCATCTGCCGCAAGAACTGGCGGTGAAGAGCTGTTTCGTAGGTCAGATCGTGCGGCGAGCCACAAGGATGGCAATTCCTGAGGGCGATCTTGGCACGCCGCAGATTGTGATAAGTGGCGGAGGAGGTGGATACCCAGGCACGGCCGAGTTTTACAACCTGGCCATGAAGGCGATCGCGAACTTGCGGGCAAGCTATCCCGCGCTCCGGGCACAATTGATCGCCGGGCCTCTGTTTCGGGACTGGCTTCTGCTGCAACCCGTGGACGGGATCACGGTGATTCCCTTTGAGGCGGATACGAATTCGAGGTTCGCCGAGGCTGATCTTGTGGTCTGCCAGGCAGGATATAACACGGTTGCAGAGCTTGAACAGATCGGAACCAAAACACTTCTTGTGCCAGCGGAGCGCCTGTGGGACGATCAGTTCGCCAGGGCAGACAGAGCGGCCAGAGAGCAGAGGAACTTTAGGGTGTTTCTGGGAAGAACTCCGGTCGAACTTGCCAACATGGCCGCAGAGTTATTGCGTGAGGGGATCCCGAACCCAACAGTGATCAGGCCGGAGGGTGGGATCAATGCAGCCCGGCTGATTTATAAAATGGTGAGATAGTTTGGAGTAATCGACTTGTCGGAGTCTACGGTGACAAGAACCCGTATCAGATTTTTCGCGTTCTTGCTTTTAGCTGGGGCATGTTTTGGCCAGAACAATGAGCAGACTCGCGCGCAACCCGCACGCTATGCGACTCGCAGGGTCAGCATTGTTGAGTACGTCGATTTTCAGTGTCCATTTTGCGCGCGGCAGGCTCCAGATTTACGGAGGCTAGAAATTGAATATCCGGAAACGCTAACCGTCACCTTGAAGAATTTTCCGCTGCCGTTTCACAAGCAATCGAAAACAGCACATCTGGCTGGGCTGGCGGCCGGGGAGCAGGGGAAGTTCCGGGAGATGCATGACCTCATCTTCGGACATCCGGGACACCTCTCTCCCGCGGACTTGGATGGCTACGCGGTTGAACTAGGGCTCGATATGGACAAGTTTCGCCGCTCTCTGGCAGACCCTGCCCAATCCGATGTGATTGACAAAGACATCGCTGATGGCAAAGCGCTGGGTGTGAATGCAACGCCAACGTTTGTTGTAAACGGTCACAAGCTGGTTGGAAGGCAGAGCTACGCAAGGTTGAAGCAGATCATTGCGGCGGAGCTTAAAGGCGAGCCATGGGGACGGCCGGAGCCCCTCAGCGCGGACATTTCCAATGCGCCTTCACAGGGCCCGGAGTCCGCTCCGGTCACGCTTGTGGAGTTCTCGGATTTCCGGTGTCCATTCTGCGCGCGTGCCCTTCCATCGGTTCAGCAGTTGATAAAGGCTAATCACCAAAATGTGCGATTGGTGTTCAAGAATTTTCCATTGGACTCTCACCCCGATTCTCGTCTGGCTCACATGGCAGCGCTGGCGGCCGGCGAACAGGGAAAGTTTTGGGATATGCACGACTTGATCTTTGCACATCAGAAAACTCTCAAGCCTACTGATCTGCCAGGTCTCGCTTCGCAACTAAGCCTCGATATGTCGCAGTTTCGGAAGGATCTCGACAACCCTCGATTGCAGGCGAAGATTGAAGATGATAAGCGCGAAGGCGAGCGACTCGGAGTGAGCGCGACTCCCACATTCGTCGTCAACGGGGAAACCATCACCGGCTTTTCTGCGGAAAAACTCCAGGCCCGCATCGATGCGGAGATTCTCCTGGCACGAACGCTTCCAGCACCGCTTCCGACCAATCTGCCTGACCTTGACCTGTCGCTTGGCCCTGAAGATGCACCGATAAAAGTCCAATGGTACGTAGATCTGACGAGCTCACTGACCGCAAAATCAGCGGTTGCTCTGCAACACTTCCTCGCAGCTCACGTTGGAGTGGTACGGGTTGAATTCAAGAACTTCCCGTTGCAGAACCATGATTCAGCAATGCTGGTCCACGAATTTGCTCTGGCCGCAGCCGCACAAGGGAAGTTTTGGTCAGTCGAATCCCTGCTGTTGGCGGATCCCAAACCGATGGACCGGGAGGAACTGAAGATAGTGGCTTCGCAGGCAGGCATCGATCAGAACAGACTTTGGGCTGAGGTCGACGCCCACCGATATGCGTCGCTCATATCGAACGATCTGATGCAAGCCAGGAGAATAGGAGTCTCCGGAACCCCGACATTCGTAGTTGGAGACAAGAAACTAGATGGGGTCGACGGGCTCGCCGCGGTTCCATAGTTCGGATAGAGAACCACAATGCAGGCGCGTCTTCGGACGGTCTCAGATAAAATGAGCTCTGCGCTTGCGTGCTTTCTGCGCTCAGTTTACTCGTACACCCGCGCCCTGCGGTTCACTAATATGCAGTTGCGGTTCTCTGCCCCGAGTTCCTCCGTCCCGGTTGTAACCCTACATATCAACCGATATCCCGGCTCTGACCGAAAAGCCGGCGTTGTCGAGTACACGCAGGTTCACGGAGTTCGTGCGCTCGCCGCAGGCGCGCCGGCTATCGGCGTGGGTCGGCGAGATGGGGTCTAAGAATCAACCTGGAAAGAGGTTTAGCGGCATCTTTTATCTTCTGGCGGACGCCGGGACGTTGAGACTTGGGAAGATACTGGGCTATTTTCACGCAGCGGTGGAATCCTTCGCATG
>JGI12635J15846_10001225_pt1 | contig 22407 bp, 24 predicted proteins | sample BlaSpr_A8_OM2_M2_FD_15846 | JGI IMG/M metagenome (IMG submission 15846) | reverse complement strand
TTCTCGAACCATCCGTTCTGCCGCCGCGCAGATGATGTGGCGGGTCATGAGGACGCCAAGGGCGTCCACCTACACGACGGAGTGGACGGCGGACGAATAGCGTCTGCCGGGTGCCGACACTGAAAACCCCCCGTTAGGACACAACTCCGACAAAGATCGGCAACACGCGACCGCGACGATTGCGCCCATGTTTCAGCGCAAGCCGCAGCCAAACCTGACCGACAACCACAGGATCATCGACGCCAAGGGTGTCTGGAAGCGCTACTCCACCGGCGGCCACAAGGTCGAGGCCCTCCGCGGCATCGACCTGGTCGTGCGGAGCGGCGAGGTCGTCGCCGTGATGGGACCGAGCGGGTGCGGCAAGACGACATTGCTGAACTGCCTGAGTGGGCTCGACGTGATCGACTCGGGGATGGTGAAGATCGCCGGTCAGGATCTCAAGGAGCTGACCGACAACCAGCGCACCGACTTCCGCGCCCGAGCCATGGGCTTCGTCTTCCAGACCTACAACCTCCTTCCCGTCCTGACAGGGGTGGAGAACGTCGAGCTGCCGATGCTGGTCGGAGGCGTGCGCCCCTCTATCGCGAGGAAGCGCGCCGAAGAGGCCATCGCGATGGTCGGCGTCGGCGAATGGGCCAAACACCGGCCGGCCGAGATGAGCGGGGGCCAGCGACAACGCTTCACCATCGCCCGGGCCCTGGCCACCAAACCCCAGATCGTTTGGGCAGACGAGCCGACCGGCGCGCTGGACAGCGAGACGAGCGCCGGGATCATGGACCTCATGGTCGAGCTGAACCGACAGAACGATCAGACCTTCGTCTGGGTGACGCACTCTGAGGAGGTCGGCGCGCTGGCGAAGCGCTTGATCCGCATGCGGGACGGACGGATCACCTCCGATAGCGCCGCAGTCGATGAACACCCCCTCCGTCGGGCTACGCCCGACACCTCCCCAATCCGTGGGGAGGAGATTCGTCGATGACGTCGTTCTTCGGCGTGCCGCCGATCACCGTCGCGGAATGGATGAGCGGCGCGGTCGGCCTGATCCTGCTCGGCCTCCTGGGGTTCGCCGCCGTCAACCGGATCCTGCTTCGCATGGCGCTGCGCAACATCCCGAGGCGGCGCGCGCAGTCCGTGCTGATTCTCTTCGGCGTGATGCTCGCCACCCTGATCATCACGGCTTCCCTCGCGGTCGGGGACACATCCGCATACTCGCTGCAGGCGATCCAGGTACGTCAGATCGCGGGCATCGACGCCGCCTTCACCAGGATCGGCAGCATCGAGATCCAGGGCGCCGGCATCACCGATGCGGACTTCTTCACCGACGACCAGGCGTCTTCGGTGATGGCGACCGCCAAGACCGATCCCAACGTCGCCTCGACATCGGGCGCGATCGTCGCACCGGGCTCGATGATCGACCAGACCTCAGGCCAGACCAGCTCCGAGAACGTGGCGATCTTCGGCGTCGGCGCCGACTTCGGATCGGTGTGGGGCACGCTGCACAACCGCGCGGGAGGAACGCTCGACGTCGCGAGCCTGTCCCCCGCCGAAGTCTTCATCGGAAGCTCGCTCGCCGACCACCTGGGCGCGAAGCGAGGCGACGCGCTGCAGCTCTACGTGGCGGGACACCCGGTGCAGGTCACGGTTCGCGGCGTGTTCGACACCGAGGTCAACCCCAGCATCGCGAGCCACGGGCCGGTCGTGAATTCGGTGCTCCTGCCGCTGGCGGAGATGTGGACCCTGCTCGGCAGAGCAACCGGTTTCAACCTCGTCTTCGTCCACTACCGGGGGTCAGGGGGTCTCGACGACCTCGGGCCGCAGGGCACGACCGGCGACGAGGTGACCCGCAGGATGCGAGCCGCTCTGACCGACCCGCAGAGTGCGGCCGAGCTGAAGGACTTTCTTGCCGCGCCGGCGATCAAAGCTCAGATCCAGAAGATCCACGACAACGCTTCGTTTCTTGACCCTGGCAAGGACTTCAGCAACCGGCTGCTGGTCGAGCTCAACAAGCCGGGAGTCACCGACGAGTTCAAGTCCCTGGCGGCGAACCGCTTCGTCGACCGGGTCATCGAGCAGGCCGTCCTCCAGACCGCCCCGCCGGCTGGGATCCAGCAGGCGCAGTCGGATCTCTTCGCCCGCGTCGGTGCGCTGCACGTCGACAGCGCCGCCGCGGCCGACCTGAAGGCGCTGATCAATGAGCCGTCCCTCAACAGGGCCCTTCAGCAGGCCGTGGCCTCTGACCCGACCAACAAGGAGCTGAGCGATCTTCTGACCCAGGCCGTGCAGCCCTCGCTCACCCCGATGTTCAAGGTGATCGCCGGCGACCCATCGATGCAGAAGGCGCTCTACCCCCTCATCGCGGCTGGCGCACCCCAGCAGTTGGAGCGCTATCGGGCGATCGCGTTCCGGCTCGACATCTCCCAGTTCGTGGCGTACAAGTCCGACGCTGTCACCTTTGCGCAGCAGGGGGGAATCGTGACCACCGGCGCACTGCTCGCGGTGAGCTTCTTCTCCATTTGCGTCGGAGTGCTCCTGATCTTCCTGATCTTCGTGATGCTCGCGGCCGAACGGCGGGCTGAGATGGGGATGAGCCGCGCCGTCGGCCTCAAGCGCCGGCACCTGACCCAGATGTTCCTTTTCGAGGGAATGGCATACACCCTGGGCGCGACCGTGATCGGCGTCGTGCTCGGTGTCGTCGTCGGCTTCCTGATGATCGGCGTGCTGTCCACAATCTTCAGCGGCTTCTATCCGGGCTTCGCGCTTGAGTACCACGTCGAGTGGACGAGCCTGGTCATCGCGGCGTGCCTCGGCATCCTGCTGACGTTTGTGGTCGTAAGCGTTTCCGCGTATCGCGTCAGCCGCTTGAACATCGTGGCCGCGATCCGCGACCTCGACGAGAGCGAGCAGCGCGACGCCGGCCTGCTGCGCATGTTCGCGAACGTCTTCTCGACCACATGGTTCGGCGTCCGCCAGCTCTTCCATGGTCACCCCCTCGTCTTCTTGAACCGCGTGACCCTAGGCGCGCTTGGGGCGATTCGGACTTTCTGGTGGGCGTTGTTCCGACGAGGCCCGATGACCATCGCCTTCGGGGGACTGCTGGCCTTTGCAGGCAGCAATCTCGAGATCGAGATTGTCTATCTGGCCGGCGTCTCGCTGATGATCATCGGACTCGGTCTGGGGCTCAGGTGGATCCTCGCCCTCGCGCGCGTCCGATACCTGGTCGCATCGCGGGCCGGATTCACGCTCGCGGCGCTGGGACTTCTCGTCTACTGGGGCCAGCCATTCGGCCAGGTCGAGAAGCTCGTCCACATCGACGGGCGCGGCACGCTTGACCAGATCGTCCAGCTCGACAAGATGACCGGCGGCCCCGAGGTGTTCGCTCTGTCGGCGCTGATGGTGCTGCTCGGCATGATCTGGCTCGTCATGTTCAACAGCGACCTGTTGATCCGCGCCGTGATGTTCTTCACCGGCCGCTTCGCCAGCCTGGCGCCGATCACCCGCACGAGCACCGCTTACCCCATGTCGACGAAGTTCCGCACCGGGATGGCGGTCGCCATGTTCGGCATCGTCACGTTCGTCGTCGTGTTCATGTCGGTGTTCCAGGACGTGCTCGTGCAGAACTTCGCCAACTCCGACCAGCTGTCCGGCGGCTGGCAGGTCGTCGCGGGCACTCCCGACAACAACTACAACCCGACGCCGCAGACCAAGCTGCGCGCAGACATCGCGACCTCGGTCAGCTCGAACTCCGCCACGGCGGCCTCTGTCACGGGGGTTGGATGGGAGGACAACAGCTCGGGCGTGCACCTCGTCCAGGTCCAGCCTGACGGAAGCTTCAAAACGGCCTCGGGGCAGACGCGGGTCGATTTCATGGGATTGCACGCGGTCGATGACGGCTTCCTCTCCAGCACCTCGTTCGCCATCGCGCCGCGCGCCGCGGGCTACGGCTCGGACCGCGCCGTCTGGGACGCCGTGCGCGACAACACGGGCTATGCGGTCGTCGATTCGTCGGTGCTCGACGTACAGAACGGGCGCCCGGCCACCATCGGCGGCATCAAGCGCACGGACGCGAGCTTCCAACCGTTCCAGGTTGTCGCCCAGACCTTCAACACCCAGGACAACACCGCGCCATGGCGTCTGACGGTGATCGGCTTCATGCCGCACTCGAACTGGCAGGGCCTCTACGTCTCGACCCGGACCGCGATGCAAAGCGGCATTTTCGCGGCGCCCGCGACCAACCCCACCAGCTCGGCGACCGGCCAGCGGGAGCTGCGGCCGACGGGCTACTACTTCGCCGTGAGGCACGGCGTCGACGTGAACAAAGCGCGGCTCGACCTGGGCCGCCTCCTCGCGGCCGACCAGGTGGAGCCAGTGGTCGTCGCGGACCAGCTGGCACAGCAGGTCGGGGGCCTGCTCGCGCTGCTCAAGCTGATGACCGGCTTCCTTGCGCTCGGCCTGGTCGTGGGCATCGCGGGGCTGGGCGTCATAAGCACCCGCGCGGTGGTCGAGCGGTGGCAGCAGATCGGGATGCTGCGGGCCCTCGGCTACCGGCGCTCCCTGGTCCAGCGCTCATTCCTGATGGAGTCGAGCTTCATCGCGGTGATCGGACTCCTGATCGGGGCTGGTGTCGGAATCTGGCAGTCGTACACGTTCTTCGTCACCAACCAGACCTTCGGTGCTGTCGACTTCCATGTGCCTGTCGTCGAGATAGTCTTGATCCTCGCGGGCTCCTACCTCGCGACCCTGCTCACCACCTTTCTGCCCTCGCGCGCGGCGTCGCGAGTCGCGCCGGCCGAAGCGCTGCGCTACGAATAGACTGTCCCGGTGGAAGGCTGGACCACGTTTCAGATGCGGCAGCAGATCTTCTCGATCGGCGAAGACTTCTGGGTGCAGAACGACCGCGGCGAGAACGTCTTCAAGGTGGACGGCAAGGTCCTCGTGCTCACGCAGACCTTCGCCCTGCAGGACGTCAACGGCAACGAGCTGGCGCGGATGCAAAGGGAGATGCTCACCCTGCGCAAGACGATGGACATCGAGCGCGGCGGCCAGGTCGTGGCCCAGGTCAAAGGCGCCTTCTTCAACGTCTTGAGCCAGCGCTTCACGGTCGAGATCGCCGGCGATGGTGTGCTCGAAGCGCAAGGCGACATCCTGAACCACGAGTTCGAGGTCACGGCCGGAGGACAGGTCGTCGCGACGATCTCGAAACGGTGGTTCACGATCGGCGACGTGTACGGCGTGTCGATCGCGCCCGGCCAGGACCAGGTGCTGCTGCTGTGCGCCGCAATCTGCATCGACGAGATGTCGGAGAACGACCGCCGGAACTGAGGACGTGAGGACCCTCGAGCGGCGCCGCCTCGGGACCTCCGACCTGGAGGTGAGCGAGCTGTCGTTGGGTTCGTGGCGGACGTACGAGCGGATTTCCCACGACGCGGGTGTGGCCGTGATGCGCGCCGCCCAGGAGGCCGGCATCAACTTCCTCGACGACGCGCGTTACAACGACGAGACCGGCGAGGCACCCATGAAAACGGGCTATTCGGAGGTCGTATTCGGCCAGCTCTTCCGCACGGCGGGATGGAAGCGCGACGACGTGGTACTTGCCAACAAGCTGTGGTGGGAGTTCTGGCCTCAGCAGAGCGCCGCCGCGGAGCTCGACGGCTCCTTGAAGAGGATGGGCATGGACTACATCGACCTCGTCTACGCCGAGAGGCCGCCCGAGGGCCTCACCATCGAGCAGGTCGTCGGCGAGGTGACCGCTCTGATCAAGGCGGGCAAGGTGCGCACGTGGGGCGTGCTCAACTGGCCGGCCGGCCAGATCAGCGAAGCCGCCAAGGTGGCGGCGGCCCACGGGCTGCCGGGCCCGTGCGCGGCGCAGCTTCCCTACAGCCTGGTGACGCGATCGCCGGTCGAGGACGCCGACATGATTCAGGCCCTGGATGTGTCGGGTGCCGGTGTGGTCGCCTCCTACACCATGGCGGGCGGCGCATTGAGCGGCAAGTACGACAGCCCAGCCGCCGAAGGCCGGATCACGGCGCGAATCGACGGCCGCGACTACTCGGACGCCCTGGCCGCCGGGACGGCCCTGAACCAGGTGGCGCGCGAGATCGGCGCCAAGCCGGCGGCGCTGGCGATCGCCTTCGCCCTGCTCAACCCCACGGTCGCGAGTGTGCTTTTCGGGGCTACAAACCCGGATCAGGTGCGCGAGAATGTCGCGGCCGCTGAGTTGAAAAGAACGATGGACCCGCAAACTCTGGAGCGCCTGCGAACGATCGGAGCGTAGCCGTGTACCTCTTGTCGCTCAATCCAGTCGAAATCAAGCTGATCTCCTATGGCATCACGGCCGCCCTCGGCCTGATCGCTTACTACGTCGTCAAGCGGGCGCGGCGCAAGGTTGCCGCGGACAAGACCGTGGAGAACATCAAGCATGCATCGGAGATCATCGCCGCAGTCCCGGTGGCAATCTTCGGTCTCACTTTTGCCGCCTTCGCCGCCATCCTCGTGCTCGTTCACGCGCCTTTGTGGACCGTGTTGCTGGCGGCACCCGTCCTCGCTTGGGCGGCCTGGTGGTTGCCCGTCGGTCGTCGCCGCGTCACAAGCCAGGCGTCGATGCTCGTCCAGGGTCTGCCCCCTCGGGTGTCGGCCTTCGTCGCGGACGTTCCCGGCCAGGTGCGCTGGAGTCCTGGCGCCGTGTCATGCGTCCCACAGATCCAGGGCCCTCGCGGCCCGCGCTTCCAGGTGCTGGAAAGAGGGCCGGATGGTAGCGAGGTCGGGGGCACTGTAGTAGTCACGCGGGACGAGCCTGGCGCGAAGGTGGTCATCCAGCTCGAAGGCGCCGGATCGAGCGGCGACTACTACAGTTTCGCCCCGCAGGACGGCGGCACCCTGGTGACGAAGCAGACCGTCGTCGAGCTGCCGTACCTCCTCGCCCTCGCGGGAGCAATGTTCGCCGTCAGAGGCGAGGCGCCCGCCGCGCAGCAGCGCCGGGTCAACGAGGTGCAAGCGCTCAAGACGGCGTTCGAATCGGCGCAGTAACCTCGACTCGTGCCGGCAATCACGACCGTCCTGTTTTTCGGGCTTGCGACGCTCATCCTGACGGCGTCGCCCGGGCCCGGCGTGCTCTACGTCTCGGCCCGCAGCCTGGCTCAGGGCCGGCGCGCCGGCTTCGCGTCGATGCTCGGCATCGAATCGGGCGAGGTGGTCTGGATCCTCGCCGCGGCGACAGGCGTGGCCGCGGTCTTGGCGGCGTCGTCCTCAGCGCTTGGTGTATTGCGGTTCGCCGGCGCCGCATACCTGGTCTATCTGGGGGTCCAGCGATGGCGCCATGCCGAGGAATTTCACCCGCCGCAGCCCGCCCACCTCGGACGGATCTACGCGCAGGGTTTTGTGACCCAGCTGCTCAACCCGAAGGTCGCAGTCTTCTTCGTCGCGTTCCTGCCGCAGTTCCTCGACCCGAGCCGGCCGGTCTCGCCGCAGGTTGCGGTCCTCGGCGCCGTGTACATCGCGATCGCCATCGCGGTCGACGCCTGTTACGTCCTCATGGCCGCGGCCGTTTCCCACCGCTTCTTGCAGAGCCGGACCGCGCAGCGCCGAACGGGCCGCGCCGCCGCCGCGACCTACGTGGCGCTCGGGATCGCGGCCGCCGCAAGCGGGATGAAAAAGCCTTGAGGACGCTGATCACGACGACCGGCAAGCGCGAGTCGGTCGACCACATCGAAGTGGCGACCTGCTTCGCCGACGCGGAGAGACTGGGATTTTGGCTCGACATCGAAGCCCCCGACGCGGACGACTTCAAGCTGCTCGAAGGCACCTTCAATTTCCACCCCCTGACCATCGAGGACATCCAGCACCAGGAGCAGCGCCCGAAAATCGACGAGTACCCCGAATACAACTTCACGGTCATCTTCGACGCTGTCTGGGAGAAGGATGACGTGGCACTTCGCGAGCACCACATGTTCGTCGGCCCCCACTACCTGGTCACCGTCCACAAGGATCCTTCTCCCCCGCTGACCGAGCTCGTGCAGCGCATCGAGAAAAGCCCGGAGCTGACCCACGGCAGGCCGGCGTTTCTGACCTACCTGGTCATTGACACGCTGGTCGACGCCACGTTTCCGGTCCTGGACAGGATCGACGACGAGGTCGACATGCTCGAGGACGACATCACCGCCAAGGCCTCGCAGGAAACGCTCACCCGGATCTATCACCTGAAGCACACGGTCAGCGAGCTTCGCCGGTTTCTGGGCGCGCAGCGCGACGTGTTCCAGCGTCTCATCACGCATGGAGTCCACCTGCAGCAGGCGGACATGACCCTTTACTACCGTGATGTGTACGACCACATCGTGCGGCAGTACGAGACCGTCGACTCCCTACGCGACCTGCTGACCAGCGCGATGGACGTCTACCTCTCGACCGTTTCCAACCGCCTCAACTCGACCACGAAGGCGCTGACGGTGGTCGCCAGCGTGTTCCTTCCTCTGAGCTTCCTGACCGGCTTTTACGGGATGAACTTCGTCTACCTGACGCAGGTCCTCGAGACGCCATATGCGGCGTTCGCGGTCGGGGTTGGCACGATGGTGTTCGCCACCCTGGTCCAGCTCTACCTGTTCAGGCGCCGGGGCTGGATCTAGTGCCCGATTGCTGCTCGCCGAAGGGCTATCGCTGGATCTTCAGCGAGAAAAGCGCGCGATCGGAGGCGAAGCGCTACCGGCGCCGCGGCCTCGACGGGACGTCCAAGCGCATCGTCGACCTCCTGAAAGCGCGCGGCGTCGGCGGCAAGAGCGTGCTCGAGGTGGGCGGCGGCATCGGGGCAATCCAGATCGAGCTGCTCAAGGCGGGAGCCTCCCGCGCCACCAGCATCGAGCTGACCCCGACGTACGAGGACGTGGCTGCGAGCCTGCTCGATGAGGCGGGCCTGCGGGACCGCGTCGAGCGAAGGGTCATGGACTTTGCCGAGTCCGCGCACTCGGTGGAGCCCGCCGATGTCGTGATCATGAACCGCGTCGTCTGCTGCTACCCGCACATGCCGCGTCTTGTCCAGGCGGCCTCACGGCACGCGCTGCACATCCTGGTGATGAGCTATCCGACCGTGAACCCGTTGACCTTGTTCGGCCTGGGGACGATGAACGTCGGGCTCGCAGTCTTTCGTCGCGAGTTTCACGTCTTCATGCACCCGCCGGAGAAGATCCTCGCGACCTCGAACCAGGATGGGCTGAGCACTCTGGCGAATCAGAAAGGGATCCTCTGGACCGTCGCGGCGCTGGGTCGAGGCGCGAGTTAGACCAGCAGGCCTGGCTTCATCGTTCGACCTCGACCCAGCGGCTTTCGCGCGAGCTGCGCAGGACCGCCTCGCACGCAAGCATCGACTCGTGGCCGTCGGCGAATGTTGGATACCCTTCACCCGGAGCGCCGGCGGCGACCGCGCCGTAGACGGCCGCGTACAGCGCCTTGAAGGTGTCGGCGAAACCCTCGGCGTGGCCGCCTGGAAGATAGGTGGCCCTCCGCCCGAGCTCGTTCATGATCGCCGGGTCGCGAAGGAGCAGCTCGTTCGGCCGGCCCCGGTGGCCGATCCACAGCTCGTTCGGCCGCTCCTGGTCCCACGCGACGCTCGACGTCGAGCCGCCTATCTCGTACTGGAACGAGTTCTTGCGCCCGGCGCTCACCTGCGAGACGGCAAGCGTGCCTCGTGCTCCGCCCTCAAAACGTAGGAGGATCGTGGCGGCGTCCTCGGTCTTGATCTCGCGACCGCGTCGCGTCTTGATGAAGGTGGTCAGGTCTGCCATCACCGACTCGATCCTTCTTCCGGTGAGAAACGTCGACATGTCCATCCAGTGCGAACCGATGTCCCCGACCGTGCGCAGCACACCGCCCAGCTCCGGCTGGAGCCGCCAGTTCCAGTCGGTGTCGAGCAGCAGCCAGTCCTGCAGGTAGCGGCCTGTCGCGAGACGGATCTCCCCCAGGGCACCTTCCGCGATGAGCCCACGCGCGTGCTGGTTCACCGGGTAGTAGCGAAGGTTGAAGTTCACGGCATGCACCAGGCCACTCCGCTCAGCCGCGGCAAGCAGATCGGCCGACTCCACAGACGTCGTCGTGAGCGGTTTCTCGCAGACGACATGCTTGCCCGCCTGCAGTGCGGCCTTTGCTTGCTCGTGATGAAGGTGGTTCGGCGTCGTGATGTGCACGACCTCGACACGGGGGTCGTCGAGCATCGCCTGGAAGCTTTCATACGCCGGGGGCAGCCCGAGCTCGCGCGACCTTGCGCTCGCGCGATCGTGGCTCGAACCGACCACGCCGTGAACCTGGACGCCCAGGCGCCGGAGCGCTTCGACATGGACGACGCCGATGAACCCCATGCCAACCACGGCGGCTCCGATCTCGGTGACGGGCTTCACGGCTCTATAGTTTCCGGCTTATGGCGATCCGCGTGACGATCTGGAACGAGCACCTCCATGAACGCCGCGACAAGACGGTGGGCGGTCTCTACCCGGACGGTATGCACGGCGCCATCGCCGCCGGCCTGCGTCGCGAGCTGGGCGACGCGGCCTCCATTCGAGTCGCCACGCTGGACGAGCCCGAGCACGGGTTGACCTCAGACGTGCTTGCCGCGACCGACGTGCTCACCTGGTGGGGCCACGCCGCGCACGACCAGGTCGACGACAGGATCGTCGAGCGCGTCCACGACCGCGTCATGCATGGGATGGGGATCGTGGTCCTCCATTCGGGCCACCATTCCAAGATCTTTCGACGCCTGATGGGCACGAGCTGCAACCTCAGGTGGCGCTCCGACCCCGGCGGCGAGCGGGAGATGATCTGGACGGTAAACCCTGGCCACCCCATCGCGGCCGGCGTGCCGCAGCCGATCGTCGTCCCTCACCAGGAGATGTATGGCGAGTTCTTCGACATCCCTCAGCCGGACGAGCTCGTGTTCATCAGCTCATACGCGGGCGGCGAGGTGTTCCGGAGCGGCTGCTGCTTCTACCGCGGCGCCGGGCGCGTCGTCTACTTCGGGCCTGGCGACCAGGAGTTCCCCGTCTATCACCAACCCGAGGTGCAGCGGGTGATCGCCAACAGCGTCACGTGGTGCGCGTCGACGGCCGCGCCCAACGATGTGGCGGTCGGGCGGCAGGGAAACGCGCCGCGCGACTGGTACCTCAAGACGGATTCCTGAGACCTTGATGGAGAAGGGTCCGACCGGTTCGACCCTGACCCATCTCGAGGGCGGCATGTCAGGCCTCCGCTACGAGACCGACCAGCTTGTTGGGCTCGATCCGCACGACCAGCGCCCGCTGCTGGCCCGGTACGACCTGGGCGCCGCGGCGCGGACTCTGACACCTGAGTCGCTTGAGAACCGCAGGTCTGGCGGCTTGTGGCGATGGCATGAGGTGCTCCCGGTCTCGCGCTGGGAGTCGGTGATCCACCTCGGCGAAGGGGCAACCCCGCTCCACGCGCCGGGCCGCCTTCGCGCGTGGTTGGGCGCTTCACGCCTGCTGGTCAAGCGGGAAAGCCTCAACCCGACCGGCTCGTTCAAGGCTCGCGGGATGGCGGTGGCCGTGAGCCGGGCGGCGGAGCTCGGCGCGACGCACCTGGTCGCGCCGTCGGCGGGCAACGCGGGAGGTGCGCTGGCCGCGTACGCGGCTGCTCGCGGTGTGCGTGCCACCGTCGTAATGCCGGCGGACGCTCCCGTGGTGAACCAGCTCGAGGTGACCATCGCCGGCGCCGACCTCGTGCTCCTCGAGGGCCTGATCTCCGACTGCGGCCGCCTCGCCCGCGCGATCGCCGCGCGGCTGGGTGCGTTCGACCTCAGCACGCTCAAGGAGCCATACCGGGTCGAGGGCAAGAAGACGATGGGCTTCGAGCTGGCCGAACAGCTCAACTGGCAGCTGCCCGACGCGATCGTTTACCCGACGGGCGGCGGCACCGGCCTGGTCGGGATGTGGAAGGCGTTCGCGGAGATGGAAGCGCTTGGCCTGGTCGGCGGCAAGAGGCCGCGCCTGTACGCGGTCCAGGCCGAAGGCTGCGCCCCGATCGTCCGGGCTTTCGAGGCGGGCCAGAGATTTGCGGCGCCCTGGGAAGAAGCATCGACCGCCGCGGCGGGCATACGCGTGCCGTCCGCCGTCGGCGACTTCCTGATCCTGGAGTGCCTGCGTGGTTCTGGCGGAGGCGCGATCACCGTCTCCGAGGACGAGATGTTCGCCGCGCAGAGCGGCCTTGCCGCCAACGGTCTCGGTTACTCGAGCCTGGAGACCTCGGCTGCTGCGGCGGGGCTGCGACGCATGGTCGAACAGCGCCTGATCGACCCCGACGAGTCGGTCGTCCTCTTCGACACCGGGGCCGGGTTCAAGTCGGCCGCGCCCAAAGATCTCTCGCTGCCGAGGCCCGTCCCCAACGACCCAGATCGGTGGGAGGGCGTGATCGCGGATCTTCGGGATTGAGGGGGCTGCACGAGCAGCCCCCTCGCTATTGCTTACCTGGCTCCGCTCGAGACCGGCGCCCCCACCTCGGCAAGACGGCCGCTGCGCACGTCATAGATGAAGCCGCGGACGCTTGATTTGTTCGGGATGAACGGGCTTGCCTTGATCCGCGCGATGGACTGCTTCACGTCCTGCTCGAGGTCGGCGAAGGCTTCGAGCGCGAACGCCGGCCTGATCCCCACCTCGGACTCGATCTGGCCCTTCACCTGGTCGTCCGTGAAGGTCAGCATTCCGCAGTCGGTGTGATGGATGAGGACGATCTCTCTCGTCCCCAGCAGGCGCTGGGAGATGACCAGCGATCGGATCGCGTCGTCGGTGGCTACGCCGCCGGCGTTGCGGATGACGTGGGCGTCGCCCTCCTGCAGGCCGAGGATCTTGTGCACGTCGAGCCGGGCGTCCATGCACGCCAGGACCGCTATGTGCTTTGCCGGCGGTAGCGGCAGATCGCCCTTCTTGAAGCTGCCCGCGTAGGAGTCGTTGTTTTGGACCAATTCATCTGTGACGCTCATTTGAGAGCCTCCTGTCTCTTTAATCCGAGCCGAACGCTGAGCGGCTCAGGTACAGAGGCAGGATCGCCAGCGGGCGTAGTCGATCACACGTCGCCTCGTCAAGAGTTGACTCGTTCTCGGCTTACGCACAGCACGACAAATCTTAGCCGCCCGCGATCGCTCCGAGGATGATGTAAGGCTCGGTCCCCGTGACGACGGGGGCGGGCAGGGGATCGTCAGGCGAGACGTCCGAGAGGTCCTCCTCGCAAGCGTAGAAGCGCAGAAGGGGTCTTCGCTTCTTGGTGGTTGCGTCTCGAATCGTCCCCAGCAGAGCCGGGTATTTCACCTCGAGCGCGTCGAGCAGCGATCGTTGGGTCGGTGCGCCAGAGACTTCGAGCTCCACCATGCGGCCCGTGCCCGCCAGGGTCTGCAAGTTCCCCGGGAGCGAGACATGGATCACGGCAGGGTCTGCGCCTCGACCGACAGCACCGCCGGGAGATCGCGAACGATTGGCTCCCAGCTGTCACCTGAATTCGCAGATCCGTAGACCTGGCCGCCTGTCGTGCCGAAGTACACGCCGCACGGGTCAAGCCCGTCGACGCTCATCGCATCACGAAGCACGTTGACATAACAGTCCTTCTGCGGAAGTCCCTTTGTGAGGGCCTCCCATTCATCGCCTCCGCTCTTGCTGCGGTAGACGCGCAGCTTGCCATCAGGCACGACGTGGTACTGATCGCTCGTAATTGGAAGCACGTAAACGGTCTTCGGGTCCTGCGCGTGCACGTCGATCACGAAGCCGAAGTCGGTCGGCAGGTTGCCGCTGATCTCATGCCACGACTCGCCGGCGTCGTCCGTGCGCAAGACGTCCCAGTGCTTCTGCATGTAGAGCACGTTCGGCTGCGACGGGTGCATGGCGATGCGGTGGACGCAGTGGCCGGTCTCCGCATCTGGATCGGGGATGTATTCGGAGCGCAATCCGCGGTTGATCGGTCGCCAGGTCTGGCCCGCGTCGTCGGAACGAAAGGCGCCTGCGGACGAGATTGCCGCGTAGATGCGGTCATGGTTGGAGGGGTCGATGATGATCGTGTGCAGGCACAGGCCGCCCGCGCCGGGAGCCCAATCGGTCGATGTCTTGTGGGTGCGGAGACCCGGCAGCTCGCTCCAGCTCGCGCCCGCGTCCTTCGAAATGAACAGGGACGCGTCCTCCACGCCCGCGTAAACGGTGTCGGCATCGTCCAGCGACGGCTCGAGGTGCCAGACGCGCTTGAACTCGTATGGGTGCGGCGAGCCGTCGTACCACTTGTGCGGTCCCGGCGTGCCTTCGTACTGGAACTGGTTGCCAACGGTCTCCCAGGTCTTGCCACCATCCTCGGAGCGGTGCATTACCTGGCCGAACCACGAGCTCGACTGCGAGGCGTAGAGGCGGTCCGGGTCCACGGGTGAGCCCTTGACGTGGTAGATCTCCCAGCCCGCGAAATGCGGGCCGTCGACCTTCCATTCCCTGCGGCTTTCGTCCGAGCTCAGGACGAACGCACCCTTTCGTGTTCCGACGAGTACCCGGACACTGCTCATACGGTCATCTCCTCCAAGTCGTTTGGCATATCAGACTGCGATGGAGCCGAGAACTCATCGGTCCACAACCGACATTCTGTTCGATCCGAGCCGGGCGACCCTTAAAGCGCCTTTAGCGTCCTGGCTCCGGCGGCTTCCCGCTGCAGCGCGAGGTTTGCCGCATCCTTCCAGTGCTTTCGCGCCAGGGTCGACTGGCCGCGCGATTCGAGGATCTCCGCGAAGGCCGCGTGGCTCTCCGCCAGCCTCTGCTCGAGGCCTTCCCCGTGGAGGAGCCGGATCGCCGAGCCGAATTCCTTGTCCGCAAGACGGCGCTTGCCCATCTGCTCGTAAATCTGCCCAAGCAGCTGGTGGGCGTCGCCCAGCGCGATCTTCTCGTTCAGGCGAAGGGCGAGCTCGAGGGCCTGCTTGACCGTGTCGCTCGCCTCGCTCGCGCGTCCGGTCTTCAGCTGCAGCTCGGCCAGGCTGAGGAGCACGTGGCTCTTGGCCCGCTCGGTGCCCGACTCGTCGAAATGGCCCATGGCCGCCTGAAAGGCCTCTTCGGCGCGCGCCATCTTGCCCTGGCGCATGAGCAACAGCCCAAGCTCGTTCTCCCCACGCCCGAGCAGGGCTGTGTCGTGCTCGAGGCCGTAGAGGGCGAGCGCCTTGTGCGTGAACTCAACCGCGCGGCCCAGGTCGCCGCGTTCCTGGTAAGCGATGCTGAGCCCGTGGTACGTGCGGCCGAGGCGCGCCAGGTCACGCACGGACCCCGCGGCCTCGAGCGCTTCCTCGTAGTAGGCGATAGCCCGGTCGAAGTTGTGAGCCTTGACGTGGATCGAGGCGATGTGCTCGAGGATTCGCGCCTCGGTGCCTGGAAGGCGCGGTTGGGTTGCTCGGCACAGCTTCAAGGCGTGATCTGCGACCGCGAGCGCCCGCTTGTCTTCCTTGAGGTACAGGGCGCACGCCTCCCAGTCCGCGCACTCCACCGCCAGCCAGGGGTCAGGTTGCGCCTCCAGGATCTCGTTCGCGCGCCGGAGCTGCTCCAGCGCGTCATCCGGCCGGGAGGCCCGGACGAAAGCCTGGCCGATGTACTGCCTGACGTAAGCCTCGACCCTGGCCGGCACGCGCTGCTCGAGCACGCGATTGCCCAGCGCGATCGCCTCCTCGAACTGTTGTTGGAGGCACAGGGCTTCCAGCTCCTCGACCTGGTATCCATTTGAGATCGGCCCCCCCGGCGATCCGTCCGCCGGGCGCATGAAGTAGCCCGCCGGCTTGCCGGTGCGCGAGGCGATCAGCTCGAGCGTGCGCATGGAAGGTCGCGTCTTGCCGGCCTCGATCAAAAAGATCGCCTGTCGGGTGACCTCGGAGCCGGCGATCTGCGCCATGCTGAGCCCGGAGTCCAGGCGGGCGCGCCGGATCAGCCGGGGATCGACCTCCACACCTGGAATGCGCCCGCGTGGCTTGGATTGGGCCTTGACTATGTCGCCGAGTTTATATCAGGACTTGGCTCCATGCTCGACCCTTTGGTAAAGCCACGCGGGCCCGAAACGACTTGACTAGATGCCGGGACCGGTGCTGCCGGCGAAAACGGATACCGCGGTGACCACGAACAGGGCGAACGTGAGTACGGCAGACAGTGCGAACTTGCGCATGGGAGCGCTCCTCCTCGGAATGAGCCGGCCGGATGGGCGGCAATTGATCGCCATATAGCAGCAGCCGGGGTTCTGGTCAAGCGATTAATTTCAATTAGGGGCCCTTCCGCACTTGACACGGTCAAGCCGGACCGGGGCCCGGACCGAGTTCTTTACAAGCGCCGATCTCGCCAATCAGGTGTAGAGGAGATCCCCCCACTGGTCAGCCTCTAGCGCGAGGTCCAGGTGTTTCCACCGCCCAAGTCCACGTACCGTCAGGCCGAAGCGCGCAGGAAGGCGCGCCGCGGCGCGCCGGTCGATCAGGAGCGCCGCGCCATCTGGTGACACAGCTCGCACGTACTTGTCCGGGTCGTCTTTGCCTTTCATATCGCGCACGCTGACCCGGCACATCTTTGCCCCGCCGCAGCACCAGGTGACGTCATACGCGATCAGCCTCGGTCGGTCGGTGGGATGGGCGGCCAGCCATTCGCGCGCGCTCGCATCCGCATCAACGTCGAAGCTCGGTCGGTCGGCCACGACGAGATTATTCGCTACTGCAGCGGGAAAGGCGACTGCCACCAGTAAGGCACGTCGTCGACCTCGATTGCCACGACCCATTTCACCCACCAGAAGCCGCGGCGGTCGGGTGCGACCAGGCGGGCCGGGTATCCATGGCCCGCATCGAGCGAGCGCCCTCCGACGCGGCTGGCCAGGAGCAGCCGCGGCGTCTCCTCGATCGGAAAGCGGCGGTCATAACCGGTGCTCGACACGACCCGGACGGTGGAGCCGTTCATCTTCCTCACCAGGCGGTCGAGCCGGACACCAGACCATTGCTGGCTGGAGAAGAAGCCTCCTGTGCAGTCGAGGGTGGCGGTGACCTGATCATCGAATGCGGACAGCTCCGTGTACCCGAGGGTGCGGCCCCCGACTCGGAGTGACCAGGCGGCGGGGTCGATTTGAGGGATGGCGTCGAACATCCACGAGCTGACCGGCATGAGATCGGGCTGGAAGGAGCCCGCCTCGTAAGAGCCGGTGAAGCGCCGCGCGTTGCCCGGCAGCGAGGCGGATCGCACAACGAGCTCGGTCGCGCCGTAGGCCGCCGCGGCGCCGGCCAACAGGGCCGCGCCCCGCAGGAAATTGCGCCGAGAGGCGTCCGCGCTTCGGATCCGGACGCGGCGGGCCGCCACGTGCCAGATCGCGAACGGAACCGCGGCGAGCGCCGCCCCCACGTGAATCTCCATGGCGGACAGCGGCCCGGCCGAGACGAGGACGCCGGTGGAGTGCGCAAGACCGGCGGCGAACGAGGCGAGAACAAGGGCGCCCAGCACTGCCGAGGCCCATCGGCCCGGCCGAGCTCGCTTGAGCCCGTGCCTGGCGATCATGGACTTCCACGGCAGGAGAAGCAGGACGGCGAATCCGCCAGTCGCGTGAAGGACAAGCGACCAGCGTGCGGGCGCGGTCGCGTAGGCGAAGGCCAGCCAGCCGGTCAGGAAGGCAGCGCCCAGCACCGCGAGCAGGGCGAGGTTCGTGCGCGCGCCAAAGCGCGTCGGCACGGCCTGCCTACGCGCGCCCGGCCGGCTTCCGCGTTCCTTTTCTGGCACCTTGGGTTGAATCCCCGGCAGGTTCGGGCCTGGCCGCGACCTCGACCATCGCCGCGTGAAATCGGGCGAGCTCGCCGGCGGGCAGGCGGCGGAACGCATCAGGCGGCTCGAAGAGCTCCGCGATCAGCTTTTCCCGAACGTGCCTGCCCCTGGGGGTGAGGACCAGCGTGTTGACCCGGCGGTCGGAGCGGCCGGCGCGACGATCCACCAGGCCGGCCTCCTCCAGCCGATCCGTCGGATCCACGACAGTCGACGGATTGCAGCGAAGGCGCGCCGCCAGCTCCTTCTGCGAGATTGGGTCCTCTGGGTCGAGCTGGATCAGGGCCCAGGCCGAGACCGGAGACAAACCGGCGTCCGCTGCGGCCCGGTTGACACGCTCCTCCCACGCGGCGTAGGTGGCCACCACCGAGGCCCACAGCTCCTGCGCCCTCGAGGCGTAGCGGAGGCCAGGCACGATCTCGTCACTCACTGCAGTGTCGACGCGAGTCTAAGACGGCGCGGCCGATCAATTCGATTGATGTAGAAATAAGTGGAGTGCCCAACCGGTTGCTGAGGCAGGGGAATTCACTCCAATACAGCTGTGGGAGGTTCAAGCGATGGGTACCTGGACATTCGACCCGTACCACACCCAGGTCGAGTTTTCGGCCAAACACCTTGGGATGATGACGGTGAGGGGGCACTTCAACGAGGTGACCGCGACCGGAAACCTCGACCCCGAGCATCCTGAGCGATCGACCGTCGAGGCCACTATCAACACTGCAAGCATCCGGACCCACAACGAGCAGCGCGACAAGGATCTGCGCTCTTCCAACTTCCTCGAGATCGAGAAGTACCCGACCATGACCTTCAAGAGCACAAAGATCGAGCACGTTGGCGGCGACAAGTACAAGGTCACGGGCGACCTGACGATCAAGGGCAACACCAAGAGCATCACCCTGAACGCGGTCAAGTACGGCGAGTTCAACGATCCTCAGATGGGGCACCGCATCGGCTATGCGGCCGAGACCCAGATCAACCGCAAGGATTTCGGGATGAGTTTCGAGGCCATGCTGGACGGAAGGTTCATCGTCAGCAACGAGATCCAGATCAACATCGAGGGCGAGCTCGTCGAAGCGAATGTGCCCGCGAAAGCCGGTGCGGCCGCGAGCTAGGGGCTAAAGCCAGCCTTCACGCGTCGCGCGGTGCGCCAGCTCTGTGCGGTTGGCGGCACCGGTCTTCTCGAGGATGCGGCGCACGTGGAACTTGATCGTGTTCTCGCTCCGGTGGACCTGTTGTGAGATGTCGCGGTTGGTCAGGCCTTCGACGATCAGGCGCATGATGGCGACCTCGAGGTCGGTTACGTTCGGGCGCGGCGCGTGGAGCTGGCCGCGCCGGATCGCAGCGTCCGCGGCCCCCGCGATGGCCGCGTGGTCGATCGCCAGCGCGGCGACAGCGCCGACCTGATCGAGGTAATCGAGCCAGCCCTGGTCCCGCTCGACCACCGATCGGTAGAACAGCTCAAGCACGCCGACGAGGCGATATCGGGCGTAGAGCGGAACGGCGACGAACGTCTCGAATCCCTCCCTCGTAAACAAGGAACGACGCATCTGTCGGTTCATCGCGTCAGGGTCAGATGTGTACTCGAGACGCGGCCGAGAAGTCGAGGGATCGGAAAACCCATCGACCGGTATTCGATACTCCCGTAAGGACGGCGAGCGGAAGCCTGCGCTGTGGGCCAGGACGAAGTCCTTGCCGCCCTCCGTCACCAGAAGGATGTCGGCCGCGTCGACGTGCAGCCGGGCGATGACGTGTTCCGCAATCACCCGCACCGTGAGACGAAGGTCGTGGGCCGACCTCACGGCGAGCGCGACGCCGCCGATGGCGGCCAATCGCTCGGCCTGCTCGCGCGCCGCCTCACGCTGGCGCGCGTGCTCGAGGGAGAGCCCGACCTGGTCGGCGACCGGCTGTATCCAAGAGACGTCGGCCTCGCCCAGTTGCCGGCTCTGGCGCCAGTCGAACAGCGCCAGGGCGCCGATCGTCGCGCTGGCGACACGCATGGGAACGATCACTGCGCTGACCCGATCGACCGCGATCGGCGGGGGATTGCCCCTGATGTAGGCCTGACCCTCAGGCGACAGGAGCTTCAGGAAATTCTCGAAAGGCTCGTGCGCGATGAAGACGGGAGCTCCCGACTCGATGGCCTGCTGGGAGAGGCCCATGGTCGGCGCCCGCCCCGATCGATACAGGGTCGCCACGTAGCCGTCAACGTATGCGGCGATCGCAGGCTCGGCATCGTCCGCCGCCGACACCCGAGATGTGCTCGGATCGTGATTCATGAGCAGAGCGACCCAGATGGCCGGCCAGATCCGGCTGAGGCTCGACGTCGCCGAGGCAAGGATGGCCGTGACGTCTGGCTCCGCGGCCCCCAGCTCAGCGCCGATGTACGCGACTATCCGATCGCCGGCGACAGGGTCGAGATCCATCGCCATCGACCGTGACTCGCGCGGGCTACCTGCTGCAGTGACTCAAGATGGAATCAACCAAGACCTAAGTCACACAGCGCCGATGCGGTCGAGTGCGTCGAAGTCCAGGATGGTCACGCCGTCGCCGAGCGGTCCGATGACATTCTCTTCGCGGAGCTCGCGCAGCGCGCGTGCAACCACCTCTCGAACCGAGCCGGTCGCGTCGGCGAGCGCCTGCTGGGTGACCTCCAGGTGGAGGCCTGGGCGCAGGGGCGTGCCCGATATCTTCGCCCGCTCCCCCAGGTCGCGAGCCACCCTCGAACGCACCGCCATGAACGCGCTGGCCGACAAAGTGCGATAGGCGGTGCGGACCCGGCTCACGGTTTCGTCGAGAAGCGCTTCGGCGAAGGCCGGCCGGCGCGCGGCGAGGGAACGAACGTCGCGGATGTCCAGATTCAGGAGCACAGCCGGCTGCAGCACCTCGGCGTGCGTTTTGAGGTTGGCGTCGTTGTTGCCCAGGCTGCCGACGAGATCGCCTGGCCCCATGTACCGGATGGTCATCTGCCGCCCATCGCCGGCTGACAAGAAGTAGCGAAGCATCCCGGACACCACGAGCGCGGGCCCCCTATCTGTCGCTGGTCCGAGGATTGTTCCTTTCGGGTAGTACGCCGAGCGCGCAGTTCGCGTCAGCTCCTCGATCAGCTCATGCGAGAGCCGGCCGAGGAAGCCGCGATGGGCGATCCCGCTAAGTCGCGGGTCGCTCCAGCCACCGCTACGAGGCGCCTCCGCCGCTTCCATCTGTTTCACCTATCCCAGGGCAACGATCTATCATTCATTATATCTCTCAGAGAGATATGAATGCAATCCAACTCATGAGCACCCGGCAGGTGGCCGACCGTCTCCGAGTCAGCGAGGCGTCGGTGCGCCGATGGAGCGACCGGGGCGTGCTCCCTGTTCAGCGCGTCGGCAGGCGGGGCGAACGCCGCTTCAAGCCTGAGGACGTGGACGGCTTCGCTCTGGCCAGTCGGGCGAATCCGCCCTTGGCATTGGCCAGGATCGACCGCCCGCAGGTGCTCATAAGCGGGCGGGCGGTCCCGATCTCGACCCACATCGCGACCCTATACGACTCGGATGGGGCGAGGCTTCGCCTAACTGTCCCCTTCCTCGCCGACGGCCTCCGCGCGGGCCAGCCATGCTTCCTGATCGCCCAGGGCGCGGAGCTGGACAGCTACATGACCGCCCTGCGGAGCATTCCCGGCGTGGATGTGGACGGGGCCATCGCTTCCGGCCTGCTGACCATCGCGGGCGCGCCAGGCTCGACGGTGGAAGCTGCTATCGCCTACTGGGAGGAGAACCTGTGGGACGCGGTCGAGAACCACGCCCCGGTGGTGCGCGCGGTTGGAGAGATGGTCTCGGAGCGCGAGACCTTCGAATCGGAGCAGGAGATGCTCGACTACGAGGCTGCCATCAACCTGACGCTCAAGCGCTTTCCGACGGTTGTCATCTGCCAGTACGACGTGCGGAAATTCTCCGGCCAGGCCGTGCTCGCTGCGCTGCGCGCCCACCCCGACATCCTCGACGTGTCGCTCGGCCTCCTGTTGAAGTAAGTTAGGCAGTCCAATGACGAACGAACAGGCCGGCACGATCGACGCGATTTTTCTGGCCTCGGCTCACGGTGAGATGCCGCATGCCGTCGAGTCGGCGGTCGGTCATCCCGGGAAGGGCCTCGAGGGCGATCGCAACTTCGGCGATTCAGATCCAGAGTCTTGCGACATCACGCTCATAGAGGCTGAAGCCTTCGAGAGCCAGCGCTCCGAGCACGGCCTCGATCTTCGGCCCGAGGCGGCGCGCCGGCAGGTGCTGGTGCGCGGCGTCGACCTCGGGGACTTCATCGGCCGGCGGTTTCGGGTCGGTGAGCTCGAGTGCGAAGGCGAGGATCGGTGCGAGCCGTGCAACCACCTCGCCAAGCTGGTCGACTCGCAGGTCGTGCTCAAGGGCCTCCTGCACACCGGCCTTCGCGCGCGGATCGTCAGCGGTGGAACGATCCGCGTCGGCGACCAGGTTGCGCTGTCGACGCAGAGCGCCGCCGTCTAGCTCCACATAGCTAGATGCCAGATGCGAAACCCAACGTCTGGATTCCGCAAGGCACACCCGACAAGTACATAGCCCTTCTCCCGTCCGGCCTCGACCTTCATGTCCTGCCGGTGGCGACCGCGAGCTCTGATCGGCTTGGACCCGGCCAG
>JGI12635J15846_10001222_pt1 | contig 22417 bp, 20 predicted proteins | sample BlaSpr_A8_OM2_M2_FD_15846 | JGI IMG/M metagenome (IMG submission 15846) | reverse complement strand
TCGAATCGTACGGCGAACGCATCGCGCCGATAATCAAAGCCAACGGCGGGCACGGCTCGGCGCTCAACGCCGGCTACGCGGCGAGCCGCGGCGAGATCGTGATCTTCCTCGATGCCGACGACGAACTGATGCCCGCAGCTGTCGATCACGTGGTGAAGGCGTGGCGACCGGGCGTCGCCAAGGCACAGTTTCAGCTCGAGATGGTCGATGAGAGCGGCAAGCCGCTGGGCGAGCGCGTGCCGGCGTTTGACAATTTCCTGCCCAACGGCGATATCCGCGATCGAATCCAGCGCTTCGGCGAGTACCCGTCGTCACCGTCGAGCGGCAACGCATATTCGCGCGCGGCGCTCGAGCGGCTGATGCCGATGGACGAGGCGCTGTGGCCGGCCGGCTCTGAGAAATCGCTGGTTTTTCTGACGCCTTTTTTCGGCGACGTGGTCTCGATTCGCGAGCCGCTTGGCCGCTATCGAATTCACGCTGCGAACGACTCGGGCTTCAAAGGCCGCCATCTGGAAAAGCTGCATCGGAGACTCAGCGCGGTGTATTTCATTCCAGAGACGATTTGCAATGTGGCGGCGTCCAAGGGGATCGCGCTGGACCCGGGCGTGCTCGGTTCGACCTCGCGCGAACTGAAACTCAGGATGGCCTCGATTCGCCTCGATCCGAAGACTCATCCGATAGCAGGCGACACGCGGCTGGGATTGCTCATCAAGGGAATAAGAGCATCGCTGCGAGAACCGGATCTGAGCCTCAAAATCAGAGCGACGCAGAGCGCGTGGTTNGTCCTGATGGCGGTCGGTCCGATGCCGGTAGTCGCGCGTTTGACAGCGCCGGCGCGATAAACCTGCGCCCTCATCGGACAACAGACTGGCGAGCTTCGCTGCTTCAGCCCTGCCCGGCTGAACCGTTGCTCGCTGACTTCGGCGGATTGGGCTTCACCAGGTATGCGATCACATCGTGGAACTGGCTGAGTCTCGGGACCATCTCGACAGATGCGAAGCTCGCGATGAACTCGTTGACCGCCCGCGCACAGCCATCCCAGATGTAGTAGTCGTCCACGATTACTACTCCGCCGGGCGCGACCTTTGGATACAGATTTTCCAGGCATACGCGGGTGGATTCGTACCAATCGCAGTCGAGCCGCAGCACCGCTATTTCGGATGGTGGAGCGAAGCGCGGAATCGTTTCGTTGAACCATCCCTTAACCAGCGAGAATGAGGTCGCGCCCGATAGCTTCATCGCGGCGGCCGCTTCCTCTTCGGCGGCGGTGCAGTTGTTGTAGTGGACCGGAGAGTGGGCGTCCTTCTGCCACGCCACCGCTGCGGCGCCATCAAGGTCCGCACGCGCCGGCGGCAGACCTTCAAAGCTGTCGAACAAAAAGTAGCCGCGATCGGCGCCGAGCACCTCTGCCATGCCCGCGATCATGCCGCCGCGCCACACTCCGCACTCGACCACGCTTCCGGGAATCGCGGCAAACCTCGCGCACAGCTCGAGGTTATTCACGTATGCCGCTTCGTGTATCATCGTGAAGGCGCGGAACTTCCGGTACAAAGCTCGAAAACCGTTGCGGCGCCGGCGATTCTCAACAATCGCTCGGATCACCGACGGGGGAGGAATCACATCCGAGATACTCACACGGCGAACGCTATCTGACCCTGAATTCCCTTTCAACAAACAGGCTCGGTTGCGCGCCCTGACAATGAATTGATACCTACGGCGCTTATCCCTTGGCGCGCAGCAACCCGGCGAACTTGTCGAGCTCCTGCTGATTCAAATCCGACACCACCCAGCAATTCATCTCTCCAACGGTCAGTTGCTCGACGTTGTATCCATGCTCGGTCTCGATTCTCTGCGCGCTCGTCGCACTCCCGGCGCTCGGCCACATGAAAACGTTGATCACATGCTTGCCGTGCTGATAGACGAGCGCCGCGACCGCGCTCCCGTGGATATAGTCGAGACGCCCACCCACCAGTGGAAATCCGTCCTTCGCGAAATCGTTCACCGCTGGCGAGAAATCCAGCTTGCCGTTGAACCAGGGTTTGACCGTGTGCTGATCGGTCGATGCAACGTCCATCAAATGCCCCGCCATCAGCGATCGCACGTGACTCGCGACTACTTCGCCCGCGATTTGCTGGTCGAGGGACGGGCCCATCTTGCGCGGCGCGATAATCAGCGCGAGCATCGCACCAATCGCCATCGGCACGGCGAATCGAATGACACGTGGCATCCACGCTGCGCGCTGCGCCCGATACCCACCTGACGGCTGCGCTGCCGACCGTGTCTGTGGCGATACGGCGATTGCACCGCGAATCCTCTCCCGCAATTCCGCCGGCGCCTCGAACCGAAACTCTTCACCGTTTAGCCGCGTACGCATCGCGCGGAGAGCCGCGTACTCGGCCACGCACCGCGGGCATTGCTCGATATGCCGCTGGACCTCGAGGTCGGCGGCGAGGTCAAGCTCGCCATCGAGATGTCCGTGCATCAGCACTCGAGTGTCGTCGCAGTCCACTTCAGCGCTCCTTTGCGATTCGTTCCTTGAGCGAACGAGCGAGCTTTCCGCGGGCTCGGGCCAGGCGCGACATCACTGTCCCAATTGGCAGGTCGGCCGCGTCGGCGATTTCCTTGTACGAGAGTCCCTCGATATCCCGCATCACGATCACCTCGCGAAACTCGTCCGCCAGCTCATCGAGCGCCGCGCGAATCGTCGCGCCGTCGGCTTTGCGGACCGCCTCGGCTTCCAGGCCGCTCTCCTCGGTGGAACCGCCATGCACCTTCTCGTCGAACTCGGTAGGCGCGTCGGTCCCCCGGTTGCGCTTGAGCCAGGTAAACGCCGTGTTGCGCACGATCGCGAGAATCCACGCGCGCGGATCTCCGCCGCGAAACCCTTGCGCAAACCTGAACGCGCGCAGGTAGGCTTCCTGCACGACGTCCTGGGCGTCGTGGTCGTCACGCACCAGCCATCGCGCGAGGTTATAGGCAGCATCCATATGCGGCAGGAATGTGCGGTCGAAATGGGAGGCTTTGCTTTCGTCCGGCAATAGCTTTTTTCCGCCCGCATTCTCCCTTCAGTTGCAGACCATGGGCGCGGCGATTTTATTCCCGCGCGGTTTGCGGGCTCAATCGCGGGAATTTTCTCTCAAGCACCGAGTCATGTTCGGTGAAAGCGCACATCAGCGCGAGGTGATTCTGGATGGAAACAAAATTTGATCGTCGATCGTTCCTGCGCGTCACGGGCACCGCCCTCAGCATCGGCGCACTCTACAGCGTGTTCCCCGCGCTAACAAAGAGCGCGGGCGCTGAGGGAATCGTGCGCACTCTCGCCGAGCTCAACGGCGAAGCTCCCGCGCCGTTCTCGTTCATGCAGTTGAGCGACACGCACGTCGGATTCAACGGCCCGCCGGATCCGCTCGGCACCAAGGCGTTCGAGAGCGCAGTCGCCACCATCAACCGGCTGAAAAATCGCCCCGAGCTGGTGATAGTCACTGGAGACTTGACCCACGATGCCGACTCGCCCGACGAGCACGCGAAGCGCTTCAAGCTGTTCAAGGAAATCTCGGGCAGAATTGGCGGCGCGCAACTCAAGGTCGTGCCGGGCGAGAATGACGCCGGACTCGACGGCGGCGACATGTTCCGCGAGTTCATGGGCCCAACGCATTACTCATTCGACCATCGCGGCGTCCATTTCATCGCGCTCGACAATGTCTCCGCCGGACGACCCGAGGTAGGAGCCGCGCAGATCGCCTGGATGAAGGCCGATCTCGCGCGCTTTCCGAAAACCGCGCCGATAATAGTGTTCACCCATCGGCCGCTGTTCGACCTCAAGCCCGAATGGGATTGGTCCACCAGCGACGGCGACGACGTGATGAATGCGCTGGCGCCGTATGAAAACGTGACGGTGCTCTACGGCCATATTCATCGCGAGAATTTTCATCAGGCCGGCACCACGAAGATGTACGCCGCGCGTTCACTGATCTTCGCATTCCCGGATCCCGCGACCGCGCCCGCCAAAAAGCCGATGCCTTTCGACAAAGCGCATCCGTTCAAGGACCTGGGAATCCGGCGCGTCAACGGCGACGCCAACGGCAACGATTTGCGGCTCGAGGAAGTCGCGCTCGCAACGGCAGAGTTCTCAGGCACGGTCGGGATGGATCAGATGCTCAAACATGGCAACAACGACGCGAAGGACGAGTAAAAAATGAAAACGTCAACTATCAACAAAATTGTCAATACGATCCTGCTCGCGGGCGTATGCGAAATCGGTCTGGCCGCGGTACCAGTGATGATCAACCTCACTCGCGCGAGCGACAATCCGAAAGTGATCGAGATCGCGGCGAAGAAATTCGACTTCACCCCGAGTGAGATCACACTCAAAAAAGGCGAGCCCGTGATCCTGCGGCTGACCAGCTCCGATCGCGTTCACGGGTTCATGTCGAAGCCGCTCAAATTCGATACCGACATCCCGGTGGGCAAGACTACCGACGTCGCCGTCACTCCGGACACGGCTGGCGACTTCGCTGTTATCTGTGACCACTACTGCGGCACCGGACACGGCGGCATGCAGATGAAAATCAAGGTGGTCGAGTAAGCGGTTTTGCTCAACAGGTCAGCGCTACCGCGCAGCAAAATCCAGACGACTCGGTTGTGCGCCCCGACGATGTATTGATAGACAGATGGATGGTGATGGACTACTAACGATGCGCAAGCGCTTGTCATCTTTTTACGCCGAGGAAATGTACGCTGAAGACACCTCGAGCCCGTCGGCTGCGGTCGTCGTGCCGATGGTGGTCGATCTGATTCATCCGTCGAGCGTGCTGGACGTTGGATGCGGCCGCGGCGCGTGGCTGAGCGCGTTCAGCGCCAATGGAATAAGGAAAATCGTCGGCCTCGACGGCGATTACATCAAGCCGTCGACGCTGTTGATTCCTGCCGATCGCTTTCGTTCAACCAACCTGAGCGCCAAGTTCGATACTCCGGCGGAGAAATTCGACCTCGCGACCTGCCTCGAAGTCGCCGAGCATCTGCCCGAACGTCATTCGAAGTACCTGGTGGGGAAGCTTACCTCCGCGGCGCCGGTGATCCTGTTTTCGGCGGCGCCGCCGGGTCAGTGGGGCGGCGGCCATATCAACTGCAAGCCGCTTTCCTATTGGCGCAAAATTTTTGAGGAATCCGGATTCAGAACGCTGGATCCATTCAGGCCAAGAATTCGCGACGACCGTCGCGTGGCGTGGTGGTATCGACAAAACCTTGTGATGTTCGCGTCGCCCGATGCGATTGCCACGAATGCTGCGCTCGCCAAATGGGAAGTGCCAGTAGGCCTCGAATCCGAATGGGTTTATCGGTGGGTAGCTGACGCGCAAGCCGGCACCGCCGTACGCAGGCTGACTGGCAGGGTCATCCGGCGCGCCCGGAAAGCATTGCGGCCCAATTCCTGAATCGCGCTGCGTTAGGCCGGATCAGCGTGCGGCGCGTGCCGGCGCGGGATGAGATTGCTCCGCAGCGGCACGAGCGTCGAGCGGCGGCTGCGCTGCACCGAACACTTCGCCCCACCAGTAGTCTTGCTGCGGAATCTTGAATTCGTTGATCGGACGCAGCTTGCGCCCGACCAGCCAGATGAGTGTGTCGCCCGTTGGCTTCTGGACGATTCGTCCCTCGCCGCGAGTGGTGTAGCGCTGATACACGATATCGAACCCGTTCAGGGTCAGCGCGAGCGCCAAACCCTTGGGATCAAAGGTGTGGAAGCCGTGACCGAACCATCCACTGACCGGAGTGCAGAGTAGGTAGTGCCCCCCGGGCGCAACCATGCGCAGGCAGTTTTCGATGCATTGGCGGGTGTCGAAGACGTGCTCCAGACAGCCCATGTCGATGAACAAGCGGTAGTGATTGTGCAACTCGGCGGCGACCGGCTGATTCATGTCGAGACGCAGAGTCGCGCGGCTGTCGAACCAATCGAGCACGTCGACGGTCTGCACGCCGCGCGCGCGAAGGAGCGCGCCCAAGTCGGGATAGTCGAACCCGTCCGGCAATTTCCAGGGCAGATTGTGCCGAATCCAATGGTAGAGCTTTATCGTTTTCTCGCGGGTCGAGAGCTGCGCAAACGGCTTGCGAAAGAAATCGGGAATGTTGATCTCGGTAACGCCCCACGAGAGAACCGGCCCACCGACGAAATCCGGCAGCGCCAATATTTCCTTATAGAGCGGAACGACTTGCGCAATTATCGGCACGGTCTGACTACGATTCTCCGGGTCGCTATCGCGCGGCCTTGCATTAGCGATCGACTACCTTGAGAACCATCGGCGGCTTCAAAAAGTAATTCGGCTCGAGCACCAAATCCACCCGCCCCGGAGCTTGCCGCTGGAAGTAGAAGACCTGGAAACTGAACTTCCAGGGGCTCCAATGTGCAGGACGCAGCTCGTCAGGCCCCGCAATCAATTTCAACGCCGGCGAGATTTGGGTGATGTGCCAACTGTCGTCATGGTAGCCGCGCAGCGGCAGCTTTACGACCAGTTGCTGGCCGACCGCCAGCTCTACAATCTTGCCGCTGTCCTCCCAGTTAGCGAACATCGCAACCGGGCGTGGCGGCCGCGCAGCCGACAGAGAAGACGGTGCGGCTAGGAAGAACCCCGCGACAATCGCAATCGCGAAACTGGTGAGTAGCGACGACTTGGGAAGCGATGGATTGAGCATGGTTGCACAAAGCCTCCTTATCAGAACTACCACAGGGGCGGGCTTGGGAAAAAGGCAGGCAGCCACTCGCGCCAGCAAACCGCTAGTTCGCGCCCTTGCGCCGCAACACGGCGGGCACGGTTCGCAGTAATATTTCGAGATCCTTGCCGAGCGACTGATCGCGGATGTATTCGAGATCCAATTCGACACGCTGGCGATACTCGGCGATCTCGCTGCGGCCGCTGACCTGCCAATGACCGGTCATTCCCGGCTTGGCGGACATGAAGAGCATCGCCGAGTCGCCATATTCAACCGCCTCGTTCGGCACAATCGGGCGCGGTCCGACCAGGCTCATTTCACCGATCAACACGTTCAATAGTTGCGGCAACTCGTCAAGGCTCGTGGCGCGCAGGAATTTGCCGATCGGAGTCAGGCGCGGATCCTCGCCGTTGGGCAGTTTGAAATTGTTCTGCAGGTATTTTTCGTACAGCGCCGGCGTGTCACGCAGCATCTGTTCGGCGTCGACGCGCATTGTGCGCAATTTCAAGAGGGTAAAGGGCCGCCCCTCGAAGCCAAGGCGCTTCTGCCGAAACAGCACCGGTCCCGCCGAAGTCAGTTTTACCGCGAGCGCTAGCAGGCCCATCAACGGCGACAGAACTATCAGCAGCAGCGCCGACAGCACGAAATCGGTCGCGCGCTTGACCGCCGCCTGGACCTGGCTCAACTCACCCTTGCTCACCGACAGCACCGGAATCCCGGCTACGTCGCCGAGCGACTGGCGGAACAGCCGGGTGTCGAGCAGGCTCGGGATAATGTGTACGGACTTGCCCTGCTTGAGGAGGGCCAGGACGCCTTGGGCACCCACCGGAGAATCGGCGCCGTCGTTCACGCCGATAAGGAATACGTCGTCAAATCCTGCCAGCGACGACGCATCAAGATCGGATCTCGAGTTCGTCCCGTTACCATTGCCGTTGCTGTGAACCGCACGCTTTGCCGGCTGGACGACTACCTGTTGATAACCCATCGGATGTGCGGCGGTTAGAAGCGCCGCGAAGTGATCGCAGGTCACCTCGTTTTCGCCGATCACTACCGCCGTCCGCCACTTGTGAGCGGATCGGCGCAGGTTACGCAGAAGAAGCGTGGACCCGAGATAGCGGACGAAGATCAGGACGCCGGACGCGCCGATGAAATAGCCGATGAACTGGCGGCTGACGTATTCAAATTTCAGCGAAAAGACCGCGGCAACCGTGATCAGCGCCCAAGTCAGCAGAGTCCGGGTAAGCCCCCGAGCAAGAAAGTTCAAGCGTTCTGTACGATGTGGTCGATAAGTATCGGTGAACGCGGTCAACGTCAGCCATGAAAGGATGGCCAGGACCAGGAGGGCCGAGTATTGCGACTGTGCGTCGGATGCTCGCCCAAGCGGGATTACGAGAATCCGGCCCCAATGCAGCGCGAAGGCGATTTCTGTCGCTACGAGATAGCCAATGAATATGCAGATTCCGTCGGCAAACCGCTCTGCGAACTCTCTGCTATTTTGTGGATTCAGCACAACCCCCGTCGGCCTACTAAGCAGCGCCCCGCATCCGCGGGCACCAGTCGCCTTAGTTCACCCTAGGCCCCCAAAAGCTCACTATCTTTACTACTGGCCTCATTGTGATTACTGGGTTACGAATTCGTTGTCAAACTACGAACGGGCTTGAAAATTCGGCCTCGATCTGTGTATTTTTCCCGCCCAAACATTGAGCATTTACCCAGAGACCCTTAAGCTTTGATACACCAACATTCACTAATGATCTTTTTAATCACTCGCTGATGAGCTTTTTTCGCGCTTGACTCGACACCAACTCAGCGGCTCGACTGAGTCTGCATGCCACGCGTCTCAGCCGTCCTTGCCGTAATACGAGACCAGGGGATCCTGAATCTACCGCGTATCGCACTGGATTCGCTGAGGCTTTTGGACTTTCACATCTTTGTGATCAATCGCGGAGATTTGCAGGCACCGCTACCCGTGCCCGAAGGCGTCACCATGTACGCCGACGCTTTGGAGCGCCTGAGCCGAGCGCGCGAAAAGCGGACGGACTTGCCCAATGAATTCTTTCGCGACCAGATCAGCGGCGCGTCAACGTGCGCGACACTCGAGCTCGACGGAGAACTAGCGAGCGTCCTCTGGATTTACGATTCCCCCGCCGAGCGACCGATAATCATTCTGGAACCCGGCGCGGCAGAGCTAACGACGACGTACACGATCGAGAAATTCCGCGGCCGCGGACTCTACCGCGCGCTGCTGTGGTTCGCGACGGAATGGCTGCTGCACAGCCGCCAGCGGATCGTCATGGTCGTCGACAGCCACAATCAAACTCCGATGAAGGCGGTGCACGAAGTCGGGTACCACGAGCTCGGAGTCATTCGGCGCCGCGCAATACGAGGGCCGAAGTTTTCGATCGCGAAAATGAAAGCACTATAGAATGCCGCTACGCAGGCTTTCGAAACATCGCGAGGATTACGCTCGATGCGAATTGTTGCGCGCCCGCGCGGATCAGCAGCCGGCTGGCCGCGAGTTCTGCCGCGCACAAGGGAGCGACGAAGTAAAATAGCGGGCGTGCAGGCAGCAACTGCATCGTATCGCTCGAAAGCCCCGCCTGGCGTGCGGCAGTGTCGAGGTCCGCGCAGGTGTTGACGCGATAGTAAGTCGGAAAGACGTCTTCTTCTTCGCGAAAATCCATGTAGCGAATCATCTTCATTACGAACTGATGGGGCAGAATGCGGCGTCCCAGGTCCGCGATACGCATCGCGTAGCTCGCGATGTTGGGAGTATGAATGATCACGCGGCCGCCGGGAGCCAGCACCCGCGCGAACTCGGCCAGCACCTCGCGCGGGCGTTCGAGATGCTCAGCGACATTATTAAGCGTGATCAGGTCGAGCGATTGGGTGCGAAACGGCAGGCTGTCGAGCGTGGCGCCGACCCGGACGCGAATGCTGCGATGCTTCGCGATTGCTTCTACAAAACGATCGCAGCACACCGCCAGCTTCACGCGATTCACCATCGCCAGTTCCATTTCCGGGGTCGTGACCTCGATAATGNGATGACCGCCTCCGGCGTCCAGCCATCGCATATCGGGCGTCAGCACCGACGCTATCAAGCGCGCATAGGTAAGCTGGGTGTATTCGCGATCTGGATGAATGCGGTCTTTCAGCCAGTAGTAGGAGCCGCGTCCCAGGTATCGATCGAGCGATTTCAGCATTCCGCCAACAAGATAGCTGGGTCGATGCGGACGCGCGATGCTTGCGGAGGTTTCAAGCCAATGCGACAGTGAAGCACAGTTATGAATCTCAGGAGCGCTGCCAAACTGGTGCTTCCGCAAGCCGTCGCAAACCAGATCCGGGTGGCGGCGTACCGCTGGACGCTCCGTCGATTCCGGCCTTACCAGGTCCGCCGGACGTGGGCCGGGTATCAATTCAATTTGTGGATTTCGGATCCGACCTCGGAGAGCTGGTACGATCGCGACTCGCCCGAAGTTCCGCCAGAAATGTCGTTCCTCGCGCAGCATCGGCTGCGTCCGGGCGCGACCGTGTTCGATTGCGGCGCGCATCAATGCGTCATCGCGATGGTCATGGCCAAATTTGTTGGTGCGAACGGAAAGGTGGTCGCCGTCGAGGCCAGCCCGCTTAACTATGACACGGCGATGCGGAATTGTGAGTTGAACGCCGCCTCCAACGTTACGGTTATCCACGCCGCGGTGTCCGACACGCTCGACCCGATCGAATTCAANGTACGCGGGAACGGACAAGTCGATGACGGCACCGGCACCTGGGGAAAAATCTCAGTGACCAGCGTCAGCGTCGATGAACTCGCGCGACGATATGGACCCCCTGATGTTCTATTTGTGGACGTCGAGGGATTCGAATCGAAAGTGCTGCGCGGAGCGATCGATACNCTCTCGCGCCATCGCCCCGATTGTTTTTTCGAGATGCACGTNGGATGCGGCCTGGAAAAATTCGGCGGCTCGGTNAAATCGATCACCGACTCGCTCGAAGAGCTTGGGTACGATCTCTGGATGAGCGGTCCGGGGGCCGACAGCTTTGTGCCGTTCTCGGAAGAGTCGCCACTCGTCGATACGCGGTTCTTCCTTATAGCGACCGGCGCCGCCTGATCCGTGACCGGTTTCCAAAGTCTGCGACTGCGATACCGAGTCATAGCGCTGGCCGTCGTCTGCGTCTTGTCGTTCTTGCCCGCCGGCACAGGTCGTTGCGATAGCGTGGTAGCCGGTGGCCTCGATGCGGTAGAACCGGGCTACACGTTGGGACCTAATCTTCTCGTCAACGCCGATTTTCGCTCTGGACTGAAGGACTGGACCTTCGATCCCTCGTGCTTCAGCCTCGACGGAACCGCCGACGCAAGCTTGCGTCTTCAGGAGCCGTGCGCCCAGCAATCGCCATTCGCCGAGAATGCGTTCAAATGCCCGCCGGGCCTGTACACGATCTCGGCTGAAGTAAAAACGCAATCGAGCATCACCGTGCCAAAGCGACTGGGGGGCGCCCGCGTCCGCCTGCTCGATGCGCCCTCCGACAAATGGGCGATGACGCAGGCGGTCGTCGGCACGACCGATTGGACCTCGACGGCGAAAGCTCACGCCGCGATCGCCGACGGCAGCGTCGGTTCCTTCCGCGCCGAAACCGTCGGTCCGGTCGCCGGCACTTCGTGGTTCAGAAAGCTTTTTCTCAGTCGCGAGCTCCCCGCGGCCCTGCAAACCTTTCTGCTCTATCCGAACTACCGCGGCATGATGTTCAGCGACCAAAGCTACATGGCCCAAATCTCGATCGAAGTTAATCCGCCGGCAGGCATGACGATGTCCCAGCTTCGGGTCGTGCTCGAAGTAAGCGATCCCGCCGGCAAGGTGCTTCTGACGAATCGAGTATCGCCGCCGGCGAACGGATCTGCGATTGCGACCCTCGACATGCATGACCTTCCGCTTGGCCGATATCGGTTGCAGGGCTACCTCGTGGGGCCCGACGACAAGCGAGTATTCGCGCCGTCGTCCTACACGATCGTCAAGGTCAGCAGCTCAGAACAAACATCGATGAAGACCTGGATCGATTCGGACAACGTCATTCACATGGGCGGCCGGCCGCGATTCGTGATTGGGCTCTACGATACGACCGGTTCCTCGCAGCAACCCGACTATTACACTGCGCGTCTGCACGATATTGCCAAGGCGCCGATCAACCTGATGATCAACTACTTCTTATCGACCGGCGACACCGACGTCATCGACGCGTACACAGAAGCGATGGCGCCGTTCGGAATTTACTACCTGGACACGGTGAGCGCGTTTTTCCCCGAGATGCACGCGTATCCACTGTCGGCAAGAACGCGACACCTCGACGCCGACGAGTTGATCACCCGCCACACGAAAGCATTGGAGCGCAATTCGCGCGTGGTCGGCTATTACGTGTGCGACGAATGCGCGAGCGAAGTTCAGCCGCGGACGTTCCATCAATACGCCCTGGTCAAGCAGAACGATCCGGCCAGCGTGACTTATGCCGTAAATAATTATCCCAACGAGTTTCAGTTCTGGCGCGACACCGTCGACGTGCTGGGCGTCGATCCCTATGTGCTCGGCAGTCGCCAGACAGAGAGCTATGTCGGCGATATGACGCGTAGCGTCGTCGCTGCGGTGCACAACGCACGTCCAGTGTGGACGGTGATCCAGTTTTTCCGGTTGACCGCGCTGTCGCATTTCCCAACTGAGAATGAACTGCACGACATGAGTTGGATGGCTATCACGGAGGGAGCGCGCGGCGTCTTCTACTGGTCATACGGATTGCGCGGGCTGGATTGGGGCAAGCGGGATCCCGTGCTTCGTCAGAAACGCTACGATGAGTTGGTCAACGTGACCAAAGGAATCAGTGCGCTCGAGCCGGTCCTGCTCGCGCCGGACAGCCCGGTGCTCTCGGCGAACTCGGCGGCCGGCACCGTTATCACGAAGGAGAAGGACATGCGCGGCGGGAGCCGCTACCTGATTTCGTACAATCACAGCGGCAGCAGCATCGACGCGAGTTTCACGCTGAATCGGCCAGCTCACGAAGTATCAGTTGACGGGGAGAATCGTTCGATCACCTTGGATCCGGGTGGCTCTAAATTCAAAGACGCCTACGCTCCATACCAGGCTCACGTTTACAAAATTGATTGACGGAATTCGCCATTCTTTCACTTCCGATCCGCAGTGCGCTATGGTTTCAGGTTGATCACTGATCGATCCGGGCACGATGACTGACCCAAAAGAATTGCGACTGCCTACTTTCATTCACGTAGGACCGCCCCGCACCGGCACCACCTGGCTGCACGAGGTGTTGACCGGTCACGTCGGCTTGCCGAGCGAAAAGGAGACGCGGTTTTTCGATGCCCGCTATGATCGCGGAGTCGAATGGTACTGCAATCTGTTCGGCGACTACCCGGCCGACTCACCGGCGGGAGAGATGGGCCCCACTTATTTCGCCAATGCGATCGCGCGGGAACGAATCAAGCATCACATTCCGGACTGCAAGATCATCGTCACCTTCCGCGAGCCGGCCGCCCGACTGTATTCCCTGTATCGGCTGATCCGGTCGGGACGCCATCCGGCAGAGAATACGTTCGACGAATATTGGCGCTTCCAGGTCGATTGTGGAGCGGACCCGTGCGGATACGCGACTCAGCTCAAGCGTTGGCAGGCGACGTTTGGAAAATCGCGGGTACTGGTGCGGTTCTATGACGATCTAAGCGCGAATCCGCAAGGATACCTGGACGCGGTCTGCGATTTTATCGGAGCGCGGCGCATCGTTCTCGATCGCGGCACGACCCTGAGCGCTAAGGTGTATTCGGCGCCGAGCGCGGCGCACTCCAGTACGATTGGACGGCGCACGTTCGAGGCGATGAGCTGGGCTTCGCGCCACGGTGCGCGCCCATTAATTGCACTCGGCCAGCGGACCGCGTTGTGGAAACTCGTGCGGCGCAAATTCGTCGAGGACTTCCCGCCGCTGAGCGAGGAATCGGCCGAGGAGATTCGCGCAATGATGCTCCCTGACACCGAGGAGCTCGAGCGAATCACCGGGCGAGATCTTTCCGCGTGGAAATCCCGCGCGCACCGCAAGCTCGACGATCGCGGTGCGGCTCGCTCGCAGACTGGATAACCCCGAAGATGAAATGGCGACTGCTCTTCCTGATTGCCACGCTGGCAATCCTCCGTGGCGTCGCGCGAGCGCAGCCTGCGCCGCAGCTNGGCCCGAGCGTCGCGACGATGTGGCCATACACGCAGCCGACCGGCGCGAATCTGCTGCCGGCCGATCCGTTTGGAACNGTCAGCGGCGGATGCAACCTCGCGTCCTGGAAGTTCCAGAATCAAAAGGACGCCGTGTGGAGCGCAGTGCCCGATCCGATCGGCGGCGTCGAGAACGGCAATTGCGTCGCGCAGATCAAGGACGCGGCATCATCGACGCTGGCTCAGGTGGCCGACCAAGCCTTGACGCTGGCGCCGGGCTTCTACTCGACCCGTTGCAATATCGCCTCGACCAACGACAACTCCGCGCAAATTTCGATTCAGTATGCTCCCGTGGGTGGCGGTACGCCGCCAGCCGGCGTCAAACTCGAGTTCGGAACCAATCCGAATGATCGCACCGGCGGCACCGCATCGAGCCTGCGAACTGTAGTGGCCAGCGGCAATCCGACCGACGCGTTGTGCGTCAACCTGCTGAATCCCGCGGCTACCGCAGTCTCGAATCCCAACGACTGTCACACGAACTTGTGGGCGTACACGCTGGGCCAGCTCGTCAAAATGATCAACGCCAATCCGAATTATCACGCGGCGATCATCGGCGCCTCAACCAACGTGCTTGCTGACGCGCTGAACCCGTCGCAACACGGGCAGGATATTCTGCACTACTGCCCGGCCGGCGCCACCTGCCCGCCGTATCAGCCATATCCGGTAAGCGGCACGAATCTGCTGCTTGGATACAATTGCCGAGTCGCCGGCATCAACACGGCATTCGGCACCAACCGCATTTTTGGAAGCTCTCCGGATTGGGTGAAGCCCATGCCGCACGGCGACCTGGGTGAGGTCAGCCCGAGCTCGTCGAAGGTCACTTTCAAACTGCAGACCTGGTCCCGGCCGACGGGAACCGGTTACTTCGGGATGGGTAAAGGGACCGGCCTTTATCGGCTGGCCGATCCTCCGGCGGACCTGATGGTGCGCTTTCCGAATTACTTGCATACCTACGTCGATACGCTCGCCGGCGGCGATGACCTGCGGGTGGACTATCGATCGGTGATGGGCGCCACATGCTCGGGCACACCGGATTGCGCGTCGGGACAGTGCGAGATGGAGCTGGCGCGCGGCAGTTCGATCGTCGCGCATCAATGTGTAACGCCGCGCGCGACGTGGCAGACCGTGACCGGCTTCGATTTTTCCCGCAAGGCCGACGGCGACTACACGATTCAGCTTGCGGGGATCAAATCATTCTCGCCGTCGGCGAAAATCTCGAAGCTCGCGAATATTCCGATCGCATGGAACGGTTTCTTCGACGCGAACAACTGGCTGCGCAAGCGAATCCCGGGTTCTTTCTCGCACGCGAACACCGCTAGTGACATTAAGGATTTCTCCGGCCCGGTGCTGGCTCTCGGCTTCTATGATACGCAGGCCGGCCATCTCGATCTGGCCGGCAACGAATGCGTTCTCAACGGCGTCGCGGGGACGCCGGTCGGCATCAATTCGCTTTCAGAAAATGGCAACACTGTAACCGTCGCAACGGCGGCGCCACATGGCCTGACGAGCGGTCGCAAGGCGGCAATCGCGCAGATTCACGCGCCGCTGGCGGCAGCGGCGTACGACAACTCAAACTTCGGACCGATCACGGTTACCGATTCGACCCACTTCACTTTCACAGCGAAGGCCGGCGGGCTGCCAAGCGTCGCGAATGACGGTGTCGTGGGCCAGTACTGCGCAGGCGGCCAGGGATTCATCGGTGACATCGCGCGCAACACGCGCCTCGACCTGTATCTCAACTATTTTCTCCTCATCTCGCCGACCACGGCGATCGCGCAACTCGGCAAGGCGCTGCAGGAGGAGCCAGGCGGCGGCATCCTGAGAATCGACGCCGTCAACGCTGCGTTTTATCCGTGGAAAGGCAACGACCCGGAGCTGACCGGCAACGTGCTATCCGCCGACAAGGCAAATACCGGCTGCTACTGCACGTGCGGGCCGACTGCCAGCCCGCGGTGTGTGGGCGCAACTAACCCGCTCAGCAATTCGACCTGGAACACGGCCGGCTACTGCGGCCCGAACAACTCGACGATGACGCGGCCGTCGTACTATTCGGGCGATTTCTGCGCGGCGGTGTTGTTCGACGATCTCGATCATCGGCTCGGCGGCGGGGGAAATAATCCGCCCGGACTTGGCAGCGCGTCCACGAGCGTGAAATCCGCGGACCCGAGCTTCTTCGGGATGTACGTCCACGACGAGCCGACGATGGAGTTCCTGCCCAAGGTGCAGAGCCTCACGCAGTACATCCGCACCTATTCGCGCTCGACACCGACTTTCGGCGCGTTTATCGGCGGCTGGATGCAGACACCAAATCAACTCTCGACCTGGCGCGACGTCGACGACGTGCCGATGATCGATAACTATCCGCTCACTGGCAACACACCCATCGGCGGCATCTCTCCGACGAGCTATCCAACGTTGACGCCGAGCGCCAAGGCATACCCGGCATCCGAAGGCGTGCAACAGTCGGTCTGGAAGCTGCTGCTTTCCGTCAACGGCGATCCAACCACTTCACCGATTACGCCGGGCGCGCGGCCGGTTGCTTTTGTCGAGCAGGATTGGGGCGCGCCGAAGATGGTGAAGTGGCCGACGCTTTCGCAGGCCGAGAGCATGTCGTGGCTGGCGATCTTCGGCGGCGCCAACTCGATAATATTCTGGTCGGCCGGGACGCTCGGCGAATACTACATTCGCGCCTGCCCCGACTTCGGCGCCAACGCACTTGCATGCCAGGCGCAGCACAAGGCGACAGTCGTCATTCCGCTGCTGCACGAGCTGGTCGAGTACAACCCGTTCATCGTCAGCACCAACAAGCACGCCGTGCCGGGTCTTCCCGCAGGCGTCTTCGGATATGTATCGACGGCGAGCGTGCAGGGACGTACCGAGACGCGGGTCTTTACCGCCAATGCGACAGCAACGAAGCAATGCGACAGCGAATCAGTCGCGCGATGCTGGGCGCCGGCCGGCCAGCCGGGCGCCACGCGCCTGAATGAGGCGCCGTGGTTCCAGTGATTCTTGCATAATATATTTCGGAGTAGCGGGAGCGAGCTGAGAGAGGCGTCAATGCAGAGCGATCTGATCTACGATGTAGGCTTCCATCACGGGGAAGACACCGCATTTTATCTGACGAAGGGGTTCAAGGTCGTCGCGATCGAGGCGCACCCCGGGCTTTGCCAGAAGGGTCGGGAGAAGTTTGCCGGCGCGATCGAATCCGGACGACTNACACTGTTGAATATTGCCGTCGCGGAAACTTCCGGTCCGATCAGCTTTTTTGAAAGTGACAACGATGTGTGGGGAAGCATCCGGCGCGACGCGGCGAAGCGCAACGAGCGGCTCGGCGCCGGGTTCCGCGAGATCACGGTCGAGGGCAAGCGGTTTGGCGAGATTCTCAGCCAACATGGCGTTCCCTACTACATGAAGGTCGACATTGAGGGCGCGGATTTGCTGTGCCTGAAGGCGCTCGCGGAGTTCGACGACCGCCCGCGCTATGTTTCGATCGAAGCCGAAGTGGATGTTCTCTCCGGCATTCGTCACGAAATATCAGCCTTGAGCGCTTTGGGTTACTCCAAGTTTAAAATCGTCCGACAGGGGCATGTGCCGCTTCAGTCGTGCCCCAAGCCGGCGCGCGAGGGAAAGTTTGTCGAATACAAGTTTCCGTATGGCTCGAGCGGGATGTTCGGCGAAGAGGCTCCCGGCGAATGGATCACAGGCGACCGGGCCGTCGAGGGATATCGCAAAATTGTGCGCGTGCAGCGACTGTTCGGCGACAAGGGACTGGTTCGCCGGCTTCCGCTCGGCAACAAGATAACCAACTTCATCGGTCCCGATGTGAGCTGGTACGACACGCACGCGAGTCTCGCCTAGGTGGACGTCGCGGAAAATCAGCCGCTGGTCAGCATTGTCGTCGACAATTTCAACTACGGTCGATTCCTGCGCGCGGCGATCGACAGCGCGCTCGCGCAAACTTATTCGCGCCTCGAAGTAATCGCGGTCGACGACGGTTCGACCGACAATTCCCGCGAGGTGATTTCAAGCTACGGCGCCAGAGTGTCCGCGATCTTCAAGCCGAACGGCGGCCACGCGTCCGCATTCAACGCAGGATTTCACGCAAGCCACGGTAGCATCGTGATGTTTCTCGACGCCGACGATGCGCTTCTGCCGAACGCGGTCGAGGAAGTCGTGCGCGCGTGGCGCCCCGGAGTGGCGAAGGTGCAATTCGTGCTCGCCCATATCGACCAGAATGGACGCGCACTCGGAACCACGGTTCCGTATTTGCCGGCGTTGATGCCCGACGGCGACATCCGGGCTTCGATACTCGACGCGGGCGGCTATGTCGGAGTCCCCACCACCGGCAACGCGTTCGCGCGAACGGTGCTTGACCGCATTATGCCGCTGCAGGAATCGAATTGGCGGCAGGCGGCCGACACCTCGCTTGAAATCATCGCGCCGTTTTTGGGCGACGTCGTTTCGCTCAGAAAAACTCTGGGCTGCTACCGGATTCACGAGTCGAATCACGGCATGTTGGGCGACGAGCTGGATTCGCGCAAGTTGCGCGTCAAGATAGTCATCGATCTGCAGCGCGAATGGGCGCTGTCCGAGTTCGCGCGCCGCTCAGGTTTTACGATTCCGCGTAATTGGACCGCGCGTGAGCCCGCGCATTTGAAGTATCGGCTTGCGTCGTTGCGTATCGACCCTGCTCATCACCCACTCACGGACGACCGGCCCATGCGCCTGATGCTCATGGGTCTGCGCGCGTCGTGGCGCAATTCCGGATACAACTTTCGCAGCCGGCTCTTTCACACGATCTGGTTTCCACTGGCCGCCCTGCTGCCACAGGCCGCCGCGGCAAAGATTATCCGTCGCGGATTGATACCTGCGCGGCGACCTCGCGCCGCGTCAGAATTTCGCGATACAGCTCTTCAAACGCCGAGGTGATCGAATCCCACGAGTACTCTGATTCGGCTTTGCGCAGCGCCTCGCTCGCGAGCGAATTCCGCAGCTCGGAGTCGGACAGCAGCCGCACGACAGCCTCCGCGAATTTCGCATCGCCATCCGCGATCAGAACGTCCCGCCCATCAATTAACGGCGTGCCCGAGAGACTTCGTGGCGTTGCGACGATCGCCGCGCCCGATGCCATCGCCTCGAGAATCTTGTTCTTTACGCCGAGTCCGAATCTTAGCGGACTCGCGTAAACCGTAGCGCTCCAGATCCACGGCCGGATGTCGGCGACCGTCCCGGTTACGTGAACTCCAGCAATTCCAGCGAGCTTTTGAACTCTACCTGACGGCTCTGCCCCTACGATCCAGAAAGACGAGTCGGGAACTCTGGCTTGAATCCCCGGCATGATATCGCGTACAAAATGTTCCGCCGCGTCCTCGTTGGGCGGCCAGTTCATATTGCCGGTGAATACAATTCGTCCCGCCTCTGGCGGCTGACGTCGCGCATAATATTCCAGGTCAACGCCGTAAGGTATCGAAACGATTCGATCCGCGCTGACTGAGCCGGATAGCGCTTCGGCGTCGAACGGCGACGTGACCACGACGCGGTCCGCACATCCAAACCATCGCTGCTCATGACGGCGCGCGAGAACCGAGAGTAGTTTGAGCCGAATCCGCTTTCGCGGCGCGGTGGTAAAGCCGGCGAACTCCTTGAAGCGCAACGCTTTCGAGTCGTGAACGCTGAGAACCGCCGGCACGCCTCGCGCGGCCGCGCCCAGCAGGGGCGCCAGACCCCCGCCTTCGAGATGCAACACTTCGGGACGGAACTTCTCGACCGCGTCGCTGACAAACCGCGCCAGCGAAGGATCGGCCGCGCCGGTCATCACTCGCATCCTGGCGCGCATTCCGCGGTCGGAAGGAAAAATCGAGAATGATCGGCAATACTCGCGCGACCATTCCGATTGTTCCTTGCTCTCGCCGCCGCGCGACAAAGCAATCAAATGAACTTCGTGCCGCCGGGACAGGTTGCGAATCAGGTTTGCAGGAGACACGCGGAAGCCGTCATGGCTCGGCAGCCACGGGATCATTTCTGAAACGAGCAGGATCCTCATCCGGTGCGCAGGCGTGGCTTCAAAACTATCGGCGTCGCAGGCCGGGGCTTCGCGGGGACGGCTTTCGCGCCCATCGCCGCGATTTGAAGGGAAATCGCGTACAGATTTGGCGCGAGCGAGATAAGCACCCAGACCTCTTTAATGTATTGGGCGGTCAGAAAAAACTCCGCCACCATGATGCCGATAATTCCGATCTGAAATGAGAGTGCTAGCGCCGAAATTTCCTCGGGCACGCCCGGCAACTTCTGCGAGCGTCGGCAAACCGACAAGGTCAACGCGAGGATCGCCAGGTAGAGCGCGAGCGTTGGTATTCCTCCTTCGGCGCCGAGCTGCACGTATGTGTCATGCGCGATTTTAGGATCCGGTTCGAGGTCGGTCAGAATCGGGTTGTAGTAAAATTCGTTGGCTTTGAATTGGCCCATCCCGATGCCGAAGACCGGGTGCGCCGCCATCATACCGACGCCCGCCTTGGCGAGCTCGACGCGGGCGCGCGTCGAAACTTCGGCGCCGGTCTCCGCCTCTCCCTGCACTTGAATTTGCTCGAGGCGGCTGAGCATCTGGCCGGGAGCAACTGCAAACATCACGACCGCCGCGGCAAAGAACATTGCCACCAATCGCTTCTTCCGATCGGAATTCCACCAGGCCAGCGCCGCCATGACGGCTAGCGCGAGCACTCCGCCTCGCGACTGCGAAAGGAAAACGGCAAATGCGAGAATCGGGCTGCAAATCCGCCCGACCCATTTCCACAAAGCGCGAGTTTCATAGCGCGTTAGCCAGATTGCGAGGGGAAGCGTGACGACCAGCGAGAGCGCCTCGTAGTTTGGATCCGACGACGGTCCGAGCGGTCTCGGCCAATGATAAAGATAGTACTGCCGGTACATCCACGTGCTCGCAAATGTTTCGACCAGCACGATCACGCGAATGGTCATTTGCAGTCGGTTTTTGGTGCTGACCAGAAGATTGGTCGCGACCATGAGAATCGCGAAGGAGAACAACGTCGAAGCGTCGTTCGATGGGAAGCTAAAAGAGGACAAGGTCGTGCCGAGAACCTGGAACGCGCCGAACGCCGCAAACAGCAAAAGAATGCCTGCTCCCGGCCGCTCCGCTGCGTCGCGTGGCCGCGGCAGCAGTAGCGCGGCCGCGATCAGCGGGACGCCGACCATTTTGATCGGCGTAATCGGAAATGTGCCGACGTGGAAAAGCTGGGCGCCCAGGATCGGATGCTCCTGAAACGGAACCAGAAACAGAAAGATAAAATAAAGAGTCACGCTACAGAATTCTCTCGCGGAAGCGTCGCTGGATTCTTCCAAACAACGGCACGCGTTCCGACCGGAGTTCGCGCACGTGTTTCAGTGAGTCGGCATCCAGATTGTGACGGTCCATTCGCGACAGCCCGCGCGCGCCGTCAACACATCCCCGGACGTAGGCCCGAAGCTGCCGCGCGCGCAACGAAAAAAATCCCATCGTCGTGAGATGCGCGATCATCCGCGGTATCGCCATCAATGGCGGAAAAGATCGGTACACGACCCAGATTCCATTCCGGGTGTAGTAATAATAGACGCGCCAATCGGGACGCTGCTCGAGCGCCGCATGATGCGTGGCCGACACGCGCGGGGTATGCACGACGCGGTAGCCGGCGCCAATCAGTCGATAGCTGAGGTCCACGCCCTCATGCCCGAGAAAGAACTCAGCCGGGTAACCGCCTACCGACAACACTATTTCGCGGCTGAGCGCGGATGCTCCTTCCAGAATAAAGTGCGTTTCAAACTCTCTCGCCGCGTGCGAAATAGGACGAGGATGGCACCAATCGCGCTCGAGCACTTTGCCGTCGACGCCGGTGACGGTGAAGTTGAGGCACGCGAGCCGCTGATCGCGCGAAAATGCGGCTTCCACTTCCGCGATACATTCGACGCTCGACAATTCGACGTCGTCATCGAGCGTGATCACAATTGGCGTAGATGCCGCGCGCAGCGCGAGGTTGCGGCCCTCGCATCCGGCGTTGGACTCCGCCGCGATGTAGCGAACGCCTGGAAATTCGGCCGCGAGCAGGCTCTTCAGTTCCGGCTCGGCGGCGTTATCGACCACCAATATCTCGGCAACCTGGTCCGCATATCCGAGCGCCGACGCGAGCGCGCGCCTGAGATGTTGATGGCGCTTGTAAGTAAGAATCGAGATGGTGACCGCGCGACTCATGCGGCAGCAAACCTCAAATGCGTCTCCCAGGCGCCGAGCGTGGCGCGGGTAAGCAGTCGCCGGCGTTCCGATGCGTCGTTCGCTTTAACCGCAAGCGCGCGGCAAAGCTCGGCCGCCATCTCGCGACCTTCGCGCTCTGTCGATCCGAGATCGTCCCAAAAAAAATCGATCACGCATCCGCTTCCGTAGATCAGCGTGGCCAGAGATCCGACCCGGGCCG
>JGI12635J15846_10001221_pt1 | contig 22419 bp, 17 predicted proteins | sample BlaSpr_A8_OM2_M2_FD_15846 | JGI IMG/M metagenome (IMG submission 15846) | reverse complement strand
CCCATCGGAAGGACAGCTCATACGGCTTGTTATTGTTGAGATTCCATTGCTCAACCGATCGAAGCAAGCGCTGTAGAGGCGGTTCGCATTGCTGTTCGTTAGTGTCCGGCATGAGGACCAGAAACTCGTGCCCATCTTGCCGGAAAACCGTGTCCCCACCGCGGAAAACCGTCTTCAATAATTTGCCGAATTCCACGAGCAGGATATTGCCCTCGGTTACTCCGAACTTCGCGCTCGTTTCGTTGAATCCTGTGATCTCAATCTTCATGAACGTGAGATTCCCGCCCATCCTGTTGGAGCGGGCTACTTCCTTCGGAATCAATTGGTCCATGCCTCGCCGGTTTAATAGCTGCGTAACTGGATCGACAAGAGATAGACTCTCCAGCTGTTCATTCACCGCCAGCTCACGAATCAGTGCGTAGCGGGTGGTGTTCATTGAAAATTGTATGCTGAGCGAATAAATGTTAAAGAGCACGATGACCGAGATGAGCCCAAAGAGTAGCTGAGGCAGATACAGCTCATCCATCTTGATACTTTTAGGCGCCCACATCAGGTTCGGCGTAACAAAAGCCAGCACAACTGCTGCAAACATTAAGAAACCCAACCCGCAAATAGACCAAAGCTGAAGATCGCGTGAGGAGAGGTGTTGAATTTGCACCTGTATGTGCTCGGTGCGGCTTAGGATTGAAGACTGTTCATTCATTGTGGGCTTCGACATTTCGCTCCGTTTTACTTCTAGGCGGAATAGCCGAGATCAGTCTCTATCGCTTGGGGAGCGGGGCCGGATGCGAAATGAATGAAGGAGAGTACCTTGGTAATTCCAGAATGGGAATGGACTTGACTTCCAGTGAAAAACTCTGTGGCGCCGCCCCAGATCAGGCGACGATATCGCGCCAGTTCCCGATCTCTCTTAATCCCTGTCCGCGGACTTGTTCAAAGAGCCTGACACGGTGGCGCAAATGTTCGAATTCGTGGATGTCGGCCCAGACCTCTGCGCGCCACGCTTGTTCGTGCACTGACGATACTCCGCATGTGGCGCATCGGGTATGCAATCTCTTTTCAGTGACAACTTGCGTTTGAGTTTCGGGTAATTCTATGAAGACGCAACGTACTTCCTGAATATCGTCATTTTCTCCGATAACGTGCTCATAACGCAGCAGATACCCGAATCCCAGCCTTGCCGCTTCGCGCTCAGCCTCGGCACGCGCGTGGAAGGGACCATACTCCGCGCGCAACTGCTCGGTTGAATCGCAAGCCATCCAGAATTTCTCGGTGTAGGTCATAGTTCTCCGATCGCGATGAGGCTCGTTCGAGATTCTGGAATGCAGCCAGAATATTCGGGTTCTAATCAGCATTTCCCGAAACTTACTCCAAACGATTTGCGGTGCAATCCGATGGCCGCGAATGCGACTCGGAAGCCCTTCTCAGAACGTAATTTTGAGTAGCTCTAAGCCCCAAGGATCCGTTCCTGATGCAACCTTTTGCAGCGTTTTTCCCTCGGAAGAGTCTTTGTCGTTAACATCATCACTCAAAGTTGAATTAACATCCCCTTAATGTTCCCTTGGTTAGCGTTGCAGAAAGGATGCAATGGGCAATCGCCGTGAGCCCCGCACCGAGAAGAATCTCGCAGTGCGAATTTTCGGAACTGATGCCGATGGCCAAATTTTCTCGGAGAAAGTAACCACAGTGAACGTGAGCCAGCATGGGGCGGAAATAAGCGGGCTGACAGCTAGTCTCAAGCTGGACGATATTGTTGGCCTGAGCCATGGCCCGAATAAGAGTCAATTTCAAATCAAATGGATCGGCCAAGCTGGGACGCCAAAAGCCGACAACGCGGGATTACTCAATCTCCATCCGGATAAGGCCTTTTGGGATTTTTCCCTACCGGCTGTAGCTCAGGACGAATTCCAGGGTCGTAGGGCAGAGCGCCGCAAATATCCCAGAGTACACTGCAGCATCTCGGTTGAACTGCATCCGGAAAACGCATCGATCATTTGGGGAAAAGCCTCCGATGTAAGCGTTGGTGGCTGTTACATTGAGATGCCTATACCTCTGGCGCCGGGGACCAAGCTGAAAGTAGGAATCTGGATTGGAAAAGATAAACTGTGGGCTACCGGATTAGTAACCAACAGCACTCCCGGGTTCGGCGTCGGGTTGAAATTTTCCGAAATGGCTGACGCCGACACGCGGCGCATCGCGGAATTCTTAAAGAGCATCAAAGACCGCTAGGCCAGTTCGCGCAGGACACTCGCGTGTAGCGGACGGACTTTCGTCTCGATTCTGGTTCGCAATAGACGACGCAGGCTGAAGCCTGACTGAGGGGAGCAAGATCCGATATCGCCTGCCAACAGACCTCCCTATCAGGTACCCTTACAGTTTTGCAGCAAGTTTCTGAAGCGAGGTGGTTGATGACCATGTCATTCTTGTGTTCCGCGCTCCGCAATCCAGCTCTGGTAATAGGATGCGTGATCTTGAGCGTTTCCTTTACTGCATCCGCTCAAACTTCCAATGTGGTTACGGCCCAAGATCAAGACAAAGTCCAGACCAATGCTCCCCTGATTTTGACCCTCCGGGATGCTCTCGAGCGGGCCAAGAAAATCAACCCTGAATACCGAGCCGCCGTGACGGAATATGGGTCAGCCAAAGAAGACCGCGTGCAAAGCCGCGCCGCTTTGCTGCCGAATGTGAATTACAATGCCAGTTTTATCTACACCGAGGGCGGAGGCATTCCCGGAGTCGGGCGTTTCATCGCCAACAATGGAGTGCATGAATACGTCAGCCAGGGAAACGTGCACCAGAATTTCTCACTGGGCGGCATTGCAGACTACCGCCGAACCGTGGCCGCGGAAGCTTTGGCTCGGGCGCGTTCAGAAATCGCGGCTCGCGGTTTGGTAGTGACCGTGACCCAGACCTACTACGCGTTCGTGACCGCACAGAGGAAATACTCCACCGAACAGCGCGCCGCTGCTGAAGCGGAACATTTTTTTGAGATCAGCCAAAAACTTGAACATGGCGGCGAGGTTGCCCACTCGGATGTCATCAAGGCGCAAATTCAAATGGAGCAAGTGCAGCGTGACTTACGGGCGGCTGAGTTGGAGATGAATCGCAGCCACCTCGAGCTGGCTGTATTAGTGTTCCCTGATTTCAACGAGAACTTTGCAATTGTCGATGACTTGCAAACGCCAGAAGCCCTTCCGTCGTTCGCTGAAGTTCAGGCCGCCGCCGCAAATAGGAATCCCCAGATCCGGGCGGCGATCGCAAGCCTGCAAGCAGCGAGACAGGGCGTAGTTATGGCGTGGAATGGGTTTTTGCCATCCCTGAGTCTGGACTACTTCTACGGAATCGATGCAACTCACTTTGCCGTGCGCACTGACGGAATTCATAACCTCGGATATGCTGCAAGCGCGACGCTGCAATTTCCAATATGGAATTGGGGAGCCAGCCGGAGCAAACTGAAGCAAGCTAACCTTCGGCACGATCAAGCCAATGTGGAGTTAAGCTTTGCCCAGCGCCAATTGCTTGCCAACATGCGGATTCTGTACAGTGAAGCGCAATCCGCGCAGGCGGAGATGGAGTCTTTGAATCGATCCGCCGAACTTGCAGCTGAAGGCGTTCGACTGGCCAATCTTCGTTATCAAGCGGGCGAAGCGTTAGTGTTGGAGGTTGTGGACGCGCAGAATACATTGACTCAGGCCCTCAATGCGTTTAATGACGGACAGGTGAGATTCCGCGTGTCCCTGGCAAATTTGCAAACCTTAACTGGCACCTTCTAATCCAATGAAGAGCATGCGAACAGTTTCCACACTGGCGATCACGGGATCAGCTTACAAGTCGGCAATTTGCGGCCTCGTGACTCTCATGCTATCCGCGGTTAGCTGTTCGAAGCCACCGGCGGAAAGCGAGCCTGTAGTTCCGGTGCAGGCTGCTTCAGTTGCGCGGGGGGAAATCCAACACATAATCGAAGCCGACGCGGTCCTTTTTCCGCTGCAACAATCCGCCATTGTTTCCAAGATCAGCGCGCCCGTCAAAGAATTCTATGTGACCAGAGGAACACACGTGCGTCGGGGCCAATTGCTTGCGACGCTGGAAAACAAGGATCTCGCCGCTGCCGCACAGGACAACAAAGGCACTTACGATCAGGCGGAGGCCGCGTATCGGACCACAACTGCGGCTGACTTACCGCAAACCATCCAAAAGGCCCAGCTGGACGCTGAGGCCGCAAAAAAATTGCTGGACGCTCAGCAGAAGGTCTACGACAGCCGGCAAGAGTTATTCAAACAGGGGGCGATGCCACGCAAGGAACTGGACCAGTCGGGGGTAGATCTCGTCTCGGCTCGCAATCAGTACGAGATTACGCAGAAGCATCTCGAAGCGGTGATGGCCGTTGGGAAACAGGAAACGCTGAAATCGGCAGCCGGACAACTTGAGTCTGCGAAGGGCAAGTACGCGGGCGCAGAAGCACAACTAAGCTACTCCGAAATACGCAGCCCGATCGATGGAGCGATAACGGATCGTCCTTTGTATCCGGGCGAAATGGCCGCGGCCGGAACCCCTTTGTTAACGGTAATGGATTTGTCGCAAGTCACAGCCCGAGCCCATATAGCGCAGCAGGACGCGGCCGTTCTGAAGGCCGGAGACGAGGCTACTATTAACGCGCCCGAGCAAACTCCAGTGGACGGCAGAATTACTGTCGTCAGCCCCGCTTTGGATCCGAACAGCACCACTGTCGAAGTTTGGGTTCAAGCTAAGAACCCAAAGCAGGCGCTGAGGCCAGGCTCCAGTGTGAAAGTCTCAATGATCGCGCAAACGGTTCCGGATGCGCTGGTGATTCCGGCGGCAAGCTTGCTGACCGCGCCAGACGGAACAACCACCGTAATGCAAATCGGAAATGACGGCCGCGCTCATAAGAAGACAGTGCGCACGGGCATCAAGCAAGGTGACAGAGTTCAAATTGTGGATGGGCTCCAGGCTGGGGACCGCATTGTGACAGCCGGAGCGTATGGACTACCTGACAACAGCAAAGTACAAATCCAGGAGCAGACTCCGAAGTAAGAACCACCAGCACCCGATCAGAAAACCGGAAGTACCAATGATAAGAAATAGCGGACTCGGAGAAGCACGTGACGCAACCTGAATCCTCCTACTGGTTCGTGCGCCACTCCAAGTCGGTAATCTTTCTGATTCTGACTCTCGCGCTACTCGGCGGGTATCTTGCCTTCACTATTCCAGTATCGGTTTTCCCGACTACGAATTTTCCGCGCGTCCTCATAGCTGTCGACAACGGAGTAATGCCCATCGATCAGATGATGGTCACCATCACTCGTCCCATCGAGGAAGCCGTCAATAATGTTCCTGGCTTGCTGAATGTTCGTTCGATAACGAGCCGCGGCTCAGCGGAAATCGATCTGTACTTCGACTGGAACATCGACATGTTCCAGACGCTGCAATACGTAAATGCAGAGATTTCGCGGGTACAGCCGGATCTTCCAAACACCGCCAAAATAGTCGCCAACCGGTTGACCTTTGCCAGCTTCCCGATCATGGGCTACAGCCTTACCTCAGACACCGTCCCGCAGACACAGCTGTGGGAGACGGCGACCTACGACCTAAAGCCAGTATTGAATAGGCTCAATGGGGTCTCCACGGTAATCATCCAAGGAGGACAAGAGCCGGAATTTCACATCGCGCCCGACCCCGCCAAGCTGTTGACCGCAAGCGTCACCGTCACCGACATTCTCGATACCATGCGGCGCACCAACCTGATCGATTCTCCGGGATTGCTCGAGCGCAATCACCAGCTCGTCTTGGGCCTCATCAGTGGCCAAGTGCAGACACCAGAGCAGATTGCCCGCACCGTCATCAAAGCCACTCCTGGTGGAACTCCTGTCCGTATTGGGGATGTAGCAACCGTCGAAGCCGCCGTAAAACCGGTTTACACCATCGTGACCGCTGGCGGGAAGCCTGCTGTTTTGCTAAACATTAATCGGCAGCCTGACAGCAACACGATGCAGGTTGCGAATGAGGTTCATGCTGAGATGGCACGCCTTCAGAAGTCGCTGCCTCCTGGCGTGCAGGTAAGCCCGTTCTACGACCAGTCCATCATCGTTGGAGACTCAATTAAAAGCGTTCGCGACGCGATCCTGCTCGGAGTGCTCCTTGCTTCGATAATTCTGGTGGTGTTTTTGCGGGATTGGGGAACTTCGGTGGTGGCTGGCCTGGTGATTCCGGTCACAATTCTTTTCACATTCATCGCGCTCAAGCTTTTGAATCAGAGCTTCAATCTGATGACTTTGGGCGGTCTCGCAGCCGCGGTGGGTTTGGTTATTGACGACGCAATCGTAGTAGTCGAAAACATTGTGCTCCACCGCAGCGCCGGGCAATCCCGTCTGCAGGCGATTCATAGCGCACTGCACGAAATCACCATCCCGCTGATCGGTTCGACAGTTACCCCGGTAGTTGTGTTTTTGCCTTTGATCTCGATAACCGGAGTTACTGGGACGTTTTTTCGCGCGCTCGCGGTGACCATGGCGGTTTCCTTGTTTACTTCGCTATTCCTCGCACTGACCTGGACGCCGAACCTGAGCCAGTATTTCATCGGGAGAGGAAAGAGATCGGAGCCGGAACCAACCGTTCTCGAATCCGAGCAGGCGTCTTCTAATGAAGAATCAGATGATGAATCAATGGATCAACTGCTTAAGGCTGAAGAAGCCTCGATCAGTGGCTTCTTCCTGAAGATCGTTAACTTCCACCAGCAAATGTTGCGCCGCGCAGTTGCCAGGCCACTATGGTTGGTTGCTTTGGGAGTTGTGTTGATTGCGGCTTCATACATCTGTTACCGCTTCTCGGGCTCGGACTTATTGCCTGCCATGGATGAAGGTGGCTTCGTCCTGGATTACATTATGCCTGCCGGGAGTTCCCTCGCGGAAACTGACCGCGTCATCACGCAGGTTGAGCAAATTCTGCACAAAATCCCCGAAGTGGAAAGTACTTCTCGTCGAACTGGAATGCAACTTGGACTTGCGTCTGTAACTGAAGCTAATACTGGAGATATCGCTGTAAAGCTCAAGCGACATCGGAGCCGGGCCATCGACGTCATTATCGAGGAGGCACGGACAAAGATCGCAAGCCAGCAACCCGCGCTGAATGTGGAGTTCATCCAGGTTCTCCAGGACATGATCGGTGATCTGACCAGCGCTCCCGAGCCGGTGCAAATCAAATTGTTTTCGCAGGACGCGACTCTACTCCAACAATGGGCTCCCAAGGTCGCGGATGCTGTTCGCAAAGTCCCCGGAGCGGTGGACGTCCTGGACGGCATTGAAAACACAATCAGCGGCCCCGCGGTTACTTTCCAGATCGATCCCTCTGTGGCCGCTCGCGCTGGGTTTACTCCAGAAGAGATCGCGGTTGACGCGTCCGCGATATTGTCGGGCGAGCCTTCAGCGACGCCAATTATTAGTAATGACCGGATGTACACCGTTCGAGTGCGATTTCCATCTGCAAACCGGGCTTCGCTGGAAGCTATGAAAGATACGCTTCTTACGAGTTCCACAGGTAAAACCGCGACCTTGGGGTCCCTGGCAACGGTCACGGAGTTGCCTCCACAGGCAGAGATTCGTCGCGAGAACTTGCAACGCAACGTTGCTGTGACGGCGCGATTCGAGGGTACAGACCTCGGAACCGGAATGAGCGCCGTAATGAAAACAGTGGAAGGCCTGCACCTGCCATCGAGCATTCGAGTGGAATATGGTGGGACGTATCAGGAGCAGCAGAAATCCTTCCACGATTTAGTTTTCGTTCTAGTGATCGCGATTCTGCTGGTCTTCATCGTACTGTTGTTCGAGTTTGGAGGCTTCGCCGCGCCAATAGCCATTCTAGCTTCAGCGATTCTTTCTACTTCGGGCGTGTTCATCGCGCTGTTAGTTACGCGAACTACATTCAATGTGTCCTCTTTCATGGGGATGATCATGGTCATTGGAATCGTCGCTAAAAACGGGATTTTGTTGCTCGACGCTGACCAAAAACTGCGTGCCCATGGGCTGTCCGCTGAGGACTCGATGCTGCAAGCCAGCCGCCGCCGCTTGCGTCCGATCGTCATGACCGCGTTGGCCACGATTGCCGGGATGCTTCCGCTGGCATTTGCCTTCGGCGCAGGATCGCAAATGTTGCAGCCCTTAGCGATCGCCGTGATTGGCGGAGTTATCATTTCGATGGTCTTGTCGCTCATAGTTACTCCGTCGATTAAGTTTTTCCTCAGTCCGGATTCCCCGGCGCCTAAACCAAGTTCACAAGAACTTTCGACTGCGACTTCGTAAGGGAAGAAAAAAATCGAGGAATCGCCGCGCGGAAGATGACTTTCGCAAGAGGCGGAGAGATTCCACGCCGGGAGGGCCCGGATAATTCCGCGTCGCCGAGAGGCAAAAGTGAAAACATTTTCACACCCTAGGGCTGAGTTAGACCGTGCCGGTTCCATTCAGAGATGGGGCAATCTTGCCTTTCTGGTAACTAATTCAGCTTCCGAGCGGGGAGTCCTGCTATGTCGTTCCGATGCAGTAGGTTAGGGTTCTAAAGAACGGGCGAACCCACCGCAAAGCCGACGGAAAAGCGATAAATCCAGGCTCCGTCACCCCGGCTTTGGGTAGCCAATTGCATTAGAATAAGTACAACTTGGCATCTAAGAACGCCACGGTTGCGGGGCCTATTTGACGCAACAACTCATCAGTTCGCCGCGGAAACAGCTTCTGGACGAAGCCTCGTTTCAACAGCTGCTCGCTGCAGCCTACGTCCTGCAGCAACACAATGAATCGTTTCATTCCCCTGAGATTCTCTCCGAATTTATAAGAATGCAGAGGCTCATCCGCTCAGGCCGCTACGGTCTGGTTGAGAACGCCAAACTTATCGCCGACCAAGTGCAGAGATTTACCGGGGCCAATGGCGTCGCCATCGGAATAGCCACCAATGACGAAATTATCTACCTCGCGGTGAATGGAAGCGCCGCGCGGGAAATTGGATTGCGCGTGCCGAGTGATTCCAGTCTGTCTTCCTATTGCCTCCGTACCGGACAGACCCTTCAATCTCTTCGTACCGAAGACGAGCCAAGAATGCTTTTTGCGGTTTGCAGCAAGGCTGGTGTTAGGTCTTTTATCGGTGTCCCGGTTGCTTACGAAAATACTGTTGTTGGTGTGCTGGAAGCGCGATTCAGTATTCCTAACGCTTTCCGGGAAGAAGATGTCCAAACCTGCGAACTCATGGCCGTGCTCGTCAAAGAGATCATCACCCGAGCCGGTCAGCCACAGATAGCCAATGCGCCGCAGCTGGGCATGCAAGAAAATTTCGATCAACCATCTGCCCCTGATTTAATCGATGCCCGCTTAGCGGAAGTGGTTCCACGCACGGATCAACAATTAGAGCTACCGCCGCAGGCTATGACGCCTGTCAGCGGGACCCAAACTTCAAATGAACCTCAACTAGTCGACCCAACAGAGATGCGCGAGATTCCGGAGATGGCCGCGATCGAACCACCTGCTCCTGCGACTGCCGAGCTCGTCTCGCAGGATACGGCGCCGTGTCGAGGATGCGGCCAGATTTTGGCATCAGACGAATTCTTCTGTGGCAACTGCGGTACCGAGCGGACGAGCAACCCTGATGGCCCCTTGCAGAGTAAATGGGCCTCGCTGTGGTATATGAACCAGGCTCGTAGGAGCACTGAACCGGAGAACGATGCAGTTGCGCAGGATCCGCGGGAAGATATAGAACGTACAGCCGAACACGCGGCATCGGAGGCTGAGCTATCCGAACCTAATCTACCCGAACCTGAGCTGCACGCTCCGACCTATGATCTGGTCCGTTCTGCGAGCTCAACACCCGCGGCATCTGTTCGCCTGGAATGGCTGCCAGAGGGCGCTTCGTCAGAAAGCTGGCTGCGTCATCAGTGGAGGGTTAATCGGGCCAACTTCTATCTGGCAGGCGCGGCTTTTTTATTAATCATAGTGCTCTCTGGCTGGGGAACTTCGCCAGTCCAAAACTCGGGGCTGGCGCCAAACACATCCGTTCCTCAGCTAACCCTTTTCGAGAAGATGTTGGTGGCTTTGGGAGTGGCTGAGGCGCCAGCCACGCCTGTCTATCTCGGCAACCCGGACACCCCAGTGTGGGTCGACTTGCACACCGCCCTCTACTATTGCCCAGGCGCGGACCTCTACGGTAAGACCGAAGGCGGAAAGATCGCCACACAACGCAGTGCCCAAATGGACCAGTTTGAGCCCGCACATCGTAAGGCCTGCAATTAGACGCGATCCGTCCAGTTCCGTCTAATTAACGTCGCTATGACAGATCGACGCCCGTTCAAGACTCAAAATTCTACGTTTCCACTTCTCCAAAGCCTCAGGCGTGCAGCAAGTTTTCGTGTCTGCGAGTCTCGTACCAGAGCGCGAGTTCGACACGGTTCCAGAGGCCAAGCTTGTCGTAGATGGCTCTGAGATAGTTTTTGACGACATGTTCCGTGGTTCCGATTGCGTCTGCAATGTCCCGGTTCTTGAACCCTTGGGCCACGAGTTCAATGACTCGATGTTCCCTGGCGCTTGGAACTCGTTTTCCGTAACGCTCGCCTCTAAACATAATTGCCTCCGATATAAAAGTGTTGCAAGCTTTACTCGCTTAATTCCGCTCGTGATTCCAAATCGAACAAACAGCCGATTGAAGTGTGCCTTGACGGTTCGCCTCGCAATTTTGAGCCTCCTGCCGATTTCATCGTTTTCGCAGCCTTGAAGCAGGAGTTCCGCGATCTGCTGCTCCCGCGGAGCCAGCGGGAAAAATGGTTCCTTCATGAAGTCCCCCCAAAAACAGAATGCCACGCCGATCAAAACAATACCGCCCAGCAGCCTCTTGAAGACACGCGGAGACTGGCCAAGCGAAGAGTGAAACTTTGAGTGGTTCTTTGTAGCATTTTGTCTGCATCCTCGGGGCCATGTTTGTGCGATTTTCACAGGCAATCACAGCCGGAATTGTGGACGAATTCTTCATTCCCTGTGACCTGCCTCAGCCGGCTAGGAAGGTTCGCTTGAAGGATTTATTATGAATGGGTTGCACATCTCTGAGCTGGCACGGATCGGTGATAGTCCCCTAAACACAAGGGGAAACTACCAACGAGAACTGCGGCTTCCCTATTGCAAGTCGAGAAGCTAAACGAAACAAAGCTGGAGCGGAGCCGGGCAACTGCCAGGGCTGAGCCGAATAGTCGGCAGCACACCGAGGCGATTAAACATAAGTACGGGGATTAAGCACAATCACTTGTGTCAAAAATTCCTTATACGGTAATTTCCGCGCAGGATTTACACGATTCCCTGTAAACCACAAAGAATTTGTGTCGAAACAATTAGTGTGGAATTCCGTTTTTCGAAACGTGGCCGGGAGCCGATGCAGTCGCAGGGTGCGGTTTTTGTTGGTGACTGGTGAAATTCATAGACTCCCCTCCGCCTGTCTTCGGTTGCGGCTTGCCAGCTGGAATATTCTGCTTCGGAGTTTTTGGGGCGGGATTTGAATGGATCTGCGCCGTTTGCCGTTCTAACTTGGCGAGTTGCGCGTTTTCGTTAGATGTGGATGCCGGTTTTGGCTGTGAATGATGAGTCTTCTTGCTCTGTTCTCCCGAGTGATGTGAGTGTGCGTGGCTATAGGGGTCGGCATTCTTGTCCGCTGATGCACACGGTAAGACGACCATGAGTAAAGCAACCGATAAGATCAAACAATATTTCATATGATTTCCGGCCACCAACAGCCTGCCAACCTTCAGTTATTATAGCCGACCCATGCCTTACAACAGGGTTTCCTTCGTAATAGTGACGGGCTCAGCGAGAGATATCCTTAACAAATGTTTCTGATTGTTATCAGCTATTTAGAGCCCAGCGGAGTCCAGGACCCACGAGCCAGAGTTTTATTTCCTGACAATATTTTGCCCTTGGTTTACCATTCCCTTAACGAGACAAAGACAGCGCGTTACCTCCGGTTTGTACTGGCCCCCGAAAGAACACCGCTTTAATTTGAACTGCACTAGACTTGTGAATGTTTGAAGAGCTGATGCGTCGCTCACCGGATTGATTTGCTCCGATACTGGTACAGTAGAGTGTCGCCGGCTTGGCGTCGATGAATTCCCCGATGCCGCCGTTTTCGCCATAAAAGTTCCTGTGTCACAGCTAAGTCCAACTAATTCCACGGAGGTTCAGATTGTTGACTGCTTCGACTAGCCACCTTATTCCACCGCACGGCGGTGAATTAATCGATCTGACAGCTCAGCCTGAGAGGGCGGCAGAACTCAAGGCGGAATCACGAGAGTGGCCGTCCTGGGACCTTACGCCTCGTCAACTTTGTGACCTTGAACTGCTGATGAGCGGCGGGTTTTCGCCCCTGCGCGGATTCATGACGAAAGCGGACTACGAAGGCGTACGCGACAAGATGCACCTCGCCAATGGAGTGCTTTGGCCCATTCCGATAACGCTGGATGTTAAAGAAGAATTTGCCAAGTCGTTGAAACCCGGTCAAAGCAAAATTGCATTGCGCGATCCCGAGGGAGTGATGCTGGGCGTTTTGCATGTCGAGGAAGTCTGGCAACCGGACCGCGAAGCCGAGGCCAAAGCCGTGTTCGGCACGACTAGCCCAGTACATCCCGGGGTGGACTACCTCCTCAATAAAGGGAACACATGGTATGTCGGCGGAAAAGTGGAGGGTTTACAGGCTCCCTCTCATTACGATTTCAAGAGTTTGCGGCTTACTCCCGCCGAGCTTCGCGCTGAATTTGCCCGTTTGGGATGGCGCCGGGTTGTGGCCTTCCAGACCCGCAATCCGATGCATCGCGCCCACGTCGAATTGACGTTTCGCGCGGCGAAAAATGTTGAAGCAAATCTGCTGATTCATCCCTCTGTCGGCATGACAAAGCCGGGAGACGTCGACTATTTCACCCGTTCCCGCTGCTACCAGTTGCTGATGTCTAAATATCCCGGAGGAACCGCCAAGCTGGCGATGCTTCCTCTAGCCATGCGGATGGGCGGTCCACGCGAGGCCATCTGGCACGCTCTGATCCGCAAAAATCACGGCGTCACCCACTTCATTGTTGGCCGCGATCATGCAGGCCCTGGGAATGATGCCGATGGAAAGCCATTTTACGGGCCGTACGACGCTCAGGAGTTGTTCGACAGACATGAAGCCGAAATGGGCGTCAAGATGGTCCCGTTTCAAATGATGGTCTTCCTCGAGGACCAGGATCGGTATGTCCCCGAAGACGAAGTTCCAAAGGGATCGCGTGTGCTGAATCTCTCCGGAACAGAATTACGGCGACGTCTCAACGAAGGCACCGAGATTCCGGCGTGGTTCACTTATCCTGAGGTCGTACAGGAATTGCGGGGCAGTTATCCGCCGCGTCATCGGCAGGGAGTGACCATCTTCTTCACTGGGCTTTCCGGCTCTGGAAAGTCGACTATCGCCAACATCCTGCTCACGAAGTTTTTGGAAGCGGGCGGACGTCCGGTCACATTGCTCGATGGAGATTTGGTTCGCAAGCATCTCTCCTCAGAGTTGGGATTTTCGAAGGAGCATCGCGATATCAACATCCGTCGGATCGGATACGTCGCGTCTGAGATTACAAAGAATGGGGGCATCGCGATCTGCGCTCCGATTGCTCCCTACGATGCCACCAGAAAACACGTTAGAAGCATCATCGAACCTTACGGAGGCTTCATTCTGGTGCACATTTCCACCTCGGTGGAAACATGCGAACAACGGGATAGAAAGGGCCTCTATGCGAAGGCTCGGGCCGGAATTTTAAAGGAATTTACAGGTATCTCAGATCCCTACGAAGAGCCCAAGGACGCGGAAGTCGTCATCAACACCGCCGACCTCACCGCCGAAGAAGCAGCGCAACAGATTTTTCTGCATCTGGAGCGGGAGGGCTTCATCGGTATCGACAGCGCCCGCGCATGATGCGCGCGCTACAGCAGTTGCGATAGAGTTCATCTGCCATGGCGATCGCGCTCAAGATCATAATTGGTTTTGTGGTGGGGACGTTGATCGGCCTGACCGGGCTTGGAGGCGGCGTTCTTTTGCTGCCTCTTTTAATTTTTGTGCTGCACGTTCCGGCGATCATAGCCGTTGGGTCTGATGCAGTTTTTAATTTCGTTACGAAAATCGGTTCCAGTTGGGTGCACTTAAGCAAGGGAACCGTTCGCCGAAAAGTCGTATTAGCTTTAGCTTCGGGTAGCGTGCCTGGGTCGATCATGGGCGTCAGTTTCCTGACTCATCTCCGCCACATCTATGGCGCTGGAGTCAACGACTTCATCAAGACAGCAATCGGGGTGCTGCTGATATTTATCCCCATACTATTGCTGTTGCAGCGCCGGATCGAAGACAGTGTGGCTAATCGGCCTCCGACTGCGAAGTCTTTCCTAGGTATGCTGGTGATTGGCCTGGTTGCGGGGTTTTTAGTTGGAATGACCTCGGTCGGCTCGGGCAGCATAATCATGATGCTGTTGCTGCTCTTCTATAGCTATCCCCCGAAAGTCATGGTTGGCACCGACATCGTCCACGCTGTGATCCTCACCGGAGTAACCAGCTTGCTGCACTATCGCCTCGGAAACGTCAACCCAGGGCTGGTAGGCTATTTACTGATCGGATCAATTCCTGGCGGGTTAATCGGATCGCAATTGAGCACTCGCGTTCCGGTGCTCTGGCTTCGTCGAATTCTTTGCGTGATACTTTTGGCCACCGGAGCCAGGATGTTGTGGGCTTAAGACCTAAATCATGGACAACAAATTAAATTCAGAGACCCTGCGCCGCATCCAGGCAGCACTGGAATCAGCAAGCAACATTCTCAGTCGGTTCACTCCCGGCGACATCGAAACGGAATACAAAAAGGGACACGATCCGGTAACGGAGGCTGACCGCTTGGTTGACGACGCTCTTCGTAAAGAACTTCTTCGCGATGACGAGGGCTGGCTATCCGAAGAAACCGCCGACGATCTCAGCCGGCTGGATAGAAGCCGAGTCTGGATCGTCGATCCTTTGGACGGCACCCGAGAGTTCGTGACGGGAATTCCGGAGTTTTGCATTTCCATCGCGATGGTGGAGAACGGCGAGCCCGTGGCGGGAGGGATTTGCAATCCAGCAACGCGAGAAACATTCACTGGGTCACTTCAGACTGGCGTCACCTACAATGGCGCGGCAGCGCATGCGAGTCAGCGCACGAAATTGGATGGCGCCCTGGTACTCGCAAGCCGAAGCGAGGTGAAACGCGGAGAATGGGAAGCCTTCAAAGAAGCGCCATTCAAGGTTCAGCCAATGGGATCGGTGGCTTACAAACTGGCTCGCGTTGCCGCCGGATTGGCGGACGCCACTTTCACTTTGACTCCCAAGAACGAATGGGATGTCGCCGCGGGTGCAGCCCTGGTGATGAGTGCTGGCGGACATGTGCAAACCCTCGAAAACAGCGGCCTGCGTTGCAATAATAAAAATCCGCTGCTCTCGGGCCTCATTGCAACCGGCCCGCATCTTCGTGAAGAAATTCTCTCGTTGCTGAAAGAATATCCTCAGAGCGTGCTCCGACAGTAGGTGTTTTTGTGCCCGTCAGCGAAAAAGAATCGGTAGGACTCGCCGGATGAGAGTTTTGTGGGTCAAGGCTGGCAAACTCCTCCCAGTCGATACTGGCGGCAAGATTCGCTCCTACAACATTCTGCGCTGGCTCGCGAAAGATCACGAGCTCACGCTGTTCTCGTATTACGGCGGCCGGCGCGATCTCAGTTATGAGGCGGCTCTTCCCGAACAATTTCGCCAAGCGCGAGTCGTCTACACTGCCGCGGTCGATTCCGACGGTTTTCTCGGGATGGTCGACTATCTGTACCGATTGCCGCGACTCGCACCCTATTCGGTCTCCAAGTTCACGCATCCTGCGGTTCGTAAGCTCATTGCGAGTCAGCTTTCGAGCCGGCGATTCGACGTTGCAGTCTGTGATTTTCTGGCGCCGTCTTTGAACTTTCCCGAGACCCTTCCGATACCCTGCCTACTTTTTCAGCACAATGTGGAGAGTTCGCTGTGGCGGCGCAGGGCGGGGACCGAATCGCATCCAGTCAGGAAACTGTCATACACTTTTGAATCGGCGAGAATGTTGCGCTACGAACGGCGCACGCTCGCCCGGTTTCATCACATCGTCGCGGTTTCTGAAAACGACCGACAAAAGATGCTGGAGATGGATCCAGAGTGCGAAATATCGGTGGTCCCAACCGGTGTGGATACACAGCAGTTTCAGGTTGCGCCGCCATCGTCGGCCACGCCTCCGAGGATCGTGTTCACGGGATCGATGGACTGGGAACCGAACATTGATGCGGTGGAATATTTCTGCGGGCAGATTTGGCCTCGCGTTCTGGCGGAGTTTCCGGATGCGATTTTTCAGGTTGTAGGGCGGAATCCCTTCGCGAAGGTTCAGCGTCTCGCTTCCGAGTCGGTGCAGATAACGGGAACTGTCCCTTCGGTCACGGATTACCTTCGAGACGCAGCCGTAGTGGTAGTGCCGTTGCGCATTGGAGGCGGAACCCGGCTCAAGATCTACGAAGCGATGGCGATGGGTAAAGCCCTGGTGTCGACGTCCATCGGAGCTGAAGGACTTGGCGTCCAGAATGGGCGTGATCTTCTGCTTGCGGACGATGCCTCCTCATTCGCCGAGGTCATTCTTCTTCTTCTTCGCGACGGCCAGGTGCGAAGGAGGTTCGAGCAAGCTGCGGTACAACTGGCCAGCCAGTTTGACTGGTCCGTGGTTGCGGGACAATTCGCGGGAGTGCTGCAGAAGATCTCGGGCGCTTCTGCGGGGCCGTGGGCTAGCACCTCGACGGCGGTCAAACGCTAGGCGGAAAGGCTTCCGTTGGGACCATCGCTACAGATCTAGTTTCCAATGCGTATCCAGCCATTGTGTCGTTTCGCCCAGCAAGATCGAATCCGAAATTCCCATCCGCTACAGAATATGCACCTCAAGTTCATGAAATCAGTATCGCCGAAAAACGCCTAGCCACTTACACTTCCACCGAAGTACTGGTTTTCAAATTGCCAGATTGCGAGCGCTTAGCGGAAATATCCGCGCAAAAGGTACTGTGGAAACAGTACAGGTGACACTGATTTACTCTAGTGACCAACCACGATCACTAACCCCACCATCTTCTTCTCGGACCGACGAGAATGGAACGAGTTGTTCCTGTCGGAGAAAAGAGGTAGAGATGTGGCCAAAGCGAGCTTTATTCTGCTTGTCGTTCTTGCTTCTACCATCGTTAGCGCACAAGTACTGGGTCCAGCATCGGGGGGATCAGAACCTAGTCTCAAGACTCCGCTCCTTGGGAGCTCTTTGACGTGTTCTCAACCACAGCCCCGTACCGTCCGCGTCCCGAGAACTGTCTTAAAGCGTTCCCTACTCAAGGCTAAACTCCTTAATCTTTTGCACGACAGCCTCTACGACGATGAGAACGGCATCGTGAACATTGCACGGGAAAAGGAGATAAAGAAACTTGCAGACAAGCTGAGGAGCGACAAAGACTAGATGTCGAACCAAGCAAGAGTGCTAATTAGAGATCACGAAGTAGAATCGAAGTTCCAATTCTAGATCGCTTTAATGGCATGAGGTTCGCTTGGAGGACCCACCTAAACACTCAACCGGTACGAGCCTCAGCCCTGAGTCTTCCTGCCGTGCAGACCACGGAAGATGCACCTCTGGATTTCGAGGCACTTCTCCGATCCCCAGAAAAACCTTCGTGGCGGCTAACCCAAAAGGACGAACGATAGCACGTTCTGGGGTTGACGCTAAACGATGAAGCGGATACGCTTACGTCCCAGACCAGCTCTGGGGAGGGTTGCCCGTTGCCTTGGAGACCGCGGGCGATAATACAAGATTCTCAACTCGAGTGCACTCGGAGCCAACATGCTCTGCAACTCTTTCCGTGGAAACGTTCGTTGCCCTAAGCCGCTGGTTCTGGTCCGAATCCCATCACCGGCTCCTCAGTGCCTCTACTCGCTTAGTTGCCCATGTGAGTTAATCGGTATAGTTTTTGCTATCTTCTTTTTCCTAGTTTGCATTTCGCCGTCATTCGGCCAGACCGCCGTCTTAACCCAGCATTTCGACAACGCCCGCACCGGTCAAAACACGACTGAGACGATCCTGAATCCGGGCAACGTCAATCCGGCGCAATTCGGAAAGCTCTTCACGCAGAGTCTAGATGGAATGGAGGCTGGCCAGCCACTTTACGTTCCGGGCGTTTTCCTTCCGGCGTCGAAGACCGCCCAAAACGTCGTGTACGTTGCCACGCTGCACGACAGCGTTTACGCTTTCGACGCCGATAATAACCAGGGCAGCAATGCATCGGCTCTTTGGCACGTGAACTTTCTCGATCCGGCGAATGGCGTCACTTCCCTCCCAGTTTCCGGTTATGCCTGCATCGGGACGACTGGATACACTGAGTTCGGCATCCAGGGCACGCCGGTCGTTGACCTGGAGAGGAATGCCATTTATGTGTTGGCTATGACCCTGGAGAATGGAGCCTATGTTCATAAGCTCCATGCCTTGGACCTAGGCACGGGAGCGGAACTGTTCGGCGGGCCAGTGACGGTTTCTGGCTCGATCAAAATCGGCAACCACCTTTACCCCTTCATTGACAAATACCAGCAGCAACGCCCCGGGTTACTGTTGCAGAACGGCATTGTCTACATCGGCTTTGGCAGCCCTGGTTGTAACATCAAGACCGAAATGGGCTGGGTAATGGCCTACGACGGGGAGACACTCCAGCAGGTTGGAGTATTCAACGCTTCCCCGGGAGTTGATGCTTCGGCGATTTGGATGTCCGGCGCCGGGCTCGCGGGTGATGGCGCCGGGCACGTCTATGTCAGTACTGGGGACGGTCTATTCGATGCGGACGCTGGCGGAAACCACTACGGAGATAGCGTGCTTAAACTCAGCCAAGGTGACGGTGTCCTGAACCTGGCGGACTTCTTCACGCCATACAACGAGCAGTATCTCTTTAACAATGACCTCGACCTTGGCTCCGGTCAGGTTCTTTTGCTGCCCGAACAGTCGAATGCCAAGTTTATGCTTGCGGTCGACAAGGATGGAACGATGTACTTGCTGGATCAGGAGAACCTGGGGAAATTCAATCCCATCGGAGACGTCCAGATCCAGCAAGAGATCTCTGCGCCGGTCCTAGGACAAGTTCATGCCGGACTGACATACTGGAACGACACTATCTATCTGGCGGCCGAGCGAACTCCGGTAATGGCGTACTCATTCGCTAATGGCAGGCTTTCTGCGGAGCCGATGTCGCAAGCCCCTATGGCGACAGCTAATCCGACGGGGGGCATTGTTTCTTCAAACGGCGATAATGATGGAATATTCTGGTACGCCACTTATCCCACTCAGAAGCTTCTTGCCTTCGACGCAACCGACCTTTCTAAAGAGCTTTACGACAATGCGATGGCAGGTACCCGCGACGCTTTGGGCCCGGGAATGCATTTTGCGATGCCGATCGTGGCCGATGGCAGGGTGTACATCAACGGTCAAACCGAGCTCTCGGTCTTTGGATTGTTGCCGGTCATTGTGGCCGCTGGTGGGAATAACCAGACGGGAGTCGCTGCGACGACCCTGCCCATTCCCTTGAAGGTATCGCTTCGGGACCCCTACACCAACAAGCGGGTTCCGACTTCCGGCATCCCGGTAACTTTCAGCGCGAGCGGGAAGGCTGGCTCGTTCTCGGCTCCAATCGCCACTACCGACAACTTGGGGACTGCCACGACGGCCTACACTCTCTCAGCAAGAACTGGTACTTACACGATAACGGCGTCCAGCCCGGGATACAGCAGCGCAACTTTTGTGGTTGTAGCCACCGCCGATAGTCCTGCGTCATTGTCGATCGCTTCAGGAAATTTTCAAAAGGGACCGGTGGACTCGCTGTTGCCCGTTCTGTTGAAAGTCAGAATCAAGGATGCAAAGGGTAACCCAATCTCCGGAATATTGGTGGGTTTTTCTGATGCCGGAGCGGGCGGAACATTGTCGTCATCGACTACAACCACCGACCCCGCCGGTTATGCGTCTACTTCGTATACGACCGGCACAAAATCCGGAGTGGTTGCGATCATCGCCTCCGCGGCGGGCCTGCACTCGGTGTTCAAAGAGACTGTATTGGCCGGACCACCCGCCTCCCAAATCATTTATTCGGGTAACAATCAGGCGATCAAAACGGGAGCCGGCACGCCGAAGCTGTTGCAGGTCATTGTTGAAGACCGCTACGGCAATCCAATACCTCAGATTTCAGTAACGTTCGGCGACGGAGGTGTCGGAGGCAGCTTTATGGCTGACTCCGTGGTAACGAACTTGAAGGGAATTGCGGGAGCACGTTACACGGCCTCTTTGACCGCCGGACCAGTGACCATCACCGCATCTGTGCCGGGGCTTAGTTCCGTTTTATTCACGATTAACGTCAACTGAGAATCGTGCTCGCCAACGATTCCTGAAGTTTCGAGGGGAGCTTCTACGTTAACTTCCTCGCTTGTCGATTTCCATTTGCGCAACATCTGCGGTGCGCCCCAAAGGTGTGTGTGACTTCAGCCATTCCTTAAGGTTGAAAAACGCCAAGTACGTGAGATTCTTTAGTCGCGCATCCGAGCCCTCTTTTCGGGGCGCAGCAAGCGGGTAACCCAAATCCGTCAGCAAGTCTCCGATGCCAGCTTCCAACTCAGTCACTTCAGCAGGGGAAAGCAAAGTCTTCCAGCGCCCCACTGGCCGGAGGCCCTTGAGATTTTCATCCCCTTTGAATGACGAATTGGGCGATTTTACCGAATCCACCGCCTGACTGAGTATCCGGTCATAATCCAAATCTTGGCCAATGAACCTACTGATTTCAGCCAAAGCCTCTCGAGGCTTCTCTACAAGCTGTTCGTAACGAACTTCCATGTAGTCAGGGCCCATCTTGCGCCCATGATTTCGCCCTTTGAGCACCATCCATTTCCAGAACAAACCCGACGCCAGCAGGCTCCCTTTTCGATCCCATGGAAAGGGCTGAATCCATCCGATTTTTTTCAACGAAACCGCAACATCTCTGCCATCGCGAATGATGTGGATTATGAGGGCGTCGGGGATCAACTTCTTGATGAGCGGAAGGTAAAGCAAATGTTGCGGAGTTGTTTCGGCCCACCGTCTAACACCCTGCTTACGGGCTATCGTCTCCATCAATATCCGTAGAAAATCCCCCTCATTGCGGCAGTTCTCCAAAATTTGGGGGGCGATCTCTTCCGCCTGCAATTCGGATCGTTGAAACAGCTTGCTTCTGAGCCATGCGTCGAGCAGCCTCTCACGGTTCTTGCGATAGCGTAGATTGCCGAACTTGAAGCCCAGAAGATTGAACACGTTACTTTCAGTGCGGTAAACGCAGAAGCTACCCGACGACAGAAGCATGTGGTAGAGCAATTTGGTGCCTGATCTTACACATCCAAGGACAAAGACCGGAGCATTTTGCCGCTGGCTACCCGTTTGTTCACCTGCCTCCGGGCTCGTGTCCATGGTATTCAGTTCAGCCATCTATAACCTAATTGAATTGCTACAGAATTTTCGAGAATGCGGACCAGTACCACGCAGAAACGCAGTATAGCATGGGTATATAGCGCACATTCCCCGCGCGTTCCGTTGTGTCGTTAGCACATGATATGTCCGGTTGAGATAGCACGTGAAGTGTCCGCTTTGCGGGCGGCGAGGGTAGGAGATGATGCGCAGCATGATCTTCTACGCGCAGGCCGCGATGGAGCGGGCAATGAAAGTACAGGAAGTGATTTTGCGAGCCATGGCGAGAAAAATTACGTGGTGGCAGGCGGCCGAGATTATCGGCATCAGCGACCGCTCCATGCGGCGCTGGCGCGAAGCGCTACGAAGAGTTTGGCTACGACGGGCTGTTCGACCGGAGGCGGGGAAAGCCGTCTCCCAAACGGGTGCCGCTGGCCACCGTGGAGCGGGTGTTGAGCTTGTACCGGGAGCGCTATTTCGATTTGAACCTGCAACATTTTCACGAGAAGCTGGTGGCCGAGCACGAGATTTCGCTCAGCTACAGCTGGGTCAAGAAAGCCTTGCAGGGCGCGGGGCTGGTGGCGCGAGGGCGCCAGCGTGGAGTGCATCGGATGCGCCGTCCGCGACGGCCCTTGCCGGGCATGCTGCTGCACATCGACGGCAGTGAGCACCGCTGGTTCCAGGATCAGCGCTGGCACGATCTGATCGTAATTTTGGACGACGCCAACAGCCAGATCTACTACGCCCAACTGGTGGAAGAAGAATCCACGCGCACGGTGCTGGCAGCCTTGAAGCAAGTGATCGAAAGTCGTGGCCTATTCTGCGCCTTGTACAGCGATCGCGGCAGCCATTTCTGGCTTACCCCT
>JGI12635J15846_10001220_pt1 | contig 22424 bp, 19 predicted proteins | sample BlaSpr_A8_OM2_M2_FD_15846 | JGI IMG/M metagenome (IMG submission 15846) | reverse complement strand
CACCACCAACTTTACTCGGGCGTCGGAGCCGACATTGTCATGGAATCACTTACACTAGCCGCGCCGCTTGCTGCGCAAAGCAAGCGCCTTTGGGCTCTTCGCGCGCCCGGAGAAATAACCGAGTACGATCCCGCGACCTTCTCCGCCAAACAGACGGTGAAGGTTCCGCCAGAAGCCGTAACTTCGCCCCAGCGTCTATCCGTCAATCATCTCGGACAACTGCTGTTCGCCCCGGCGGTGTCGCTGCCGCTCGAGGAAGATGACTTGGCAGCGGACGAGAAAGTCTGGTTCTGGAATGCCAGTTCCGCAACCGTGCTCACGCGCTGCATCTCCCGCACCACGTCCTCGACGGGATCAAACGTAGCCATTACTGAATCCGCGCCGGTGCCATATCTTTCTGCCGATGGAACCCATCTGTTCTGGTTTGCCAATCAGGCTCGCCGCTTGCAACGCGAAGGCGTCGATCTTTCCACCAAGACCACATGGCAGGCCTGGCAAACTGATCTCACGGGTGCCGGGCGGCAAGACCTGGCTTCGATGACCTTGCCAGACTGCCCCTGCCCGACCGGAAGCTGCGAAGAGACCTGCCCCTACGGAGACGTCTCGGCTCCCGACGAAGGGATTGGAAAGTTCTTTCTGCTGACGCAATTCATCGCCGGAAAAACTCAGCCTGTCTACAAGGCGACTTCAGTTTACGAGGAGCAAAACGGCAAATGGCAGGCAACGAAGCTCGATCCTCCGCTGCACCGCATGTTAGACGCGCCCAGTTCAGCTGCGATTCTGGAAGCGATTCCGGATACCGCCTACTGCGGCTAGGACAATCAGAGCGATGATCAAACTCTTCTGCGTATTCGCGGAAAGATAATGACGATATTCGACGAGCAGCTCGCCTACAAAAATTCTGACTACGATGTCAGCTTCTACACCGAGAACGGCAAGTTGTCTCCAGATCTCTCAGCCGTAGCGCTCACCATCATTGCTACTGCTCAGTCGAACAAGCCCATCCAACTCTCCGAGCAAGGCCAAGCCAACCCAGAAGAATCACAACGCATCCGAAAAGCGCTCCTCGATCTTCCGGTGGTTGAGGTGAAGAGCATCGACGAACAGACCGGCGAGCTTTCTCCACGCCGCATCATCTCTCTGCCGCACGCCACACTGGTAGGCTGGATCAGCGACAAGGAGATCTTAATGGTGGAAGGGCACGCCCTGGTGGCGTATAACGTTGTGACGCAAACACGGCGCAAATCGACGATTCGCGTAAAAGATGCGGCGCATGTGTTTCTACGCTGAGTGGGAAAGGACAAGGCCTCTGAACGCATCTATTCCTAGCCGCCAGTGTATCCCGCTCTTAATATTGTGTAACTGATCCTGTGCCGGCCATTTCCCATGAACATCCTCGATCTGATTGTCGGCAAGCCCATCGCCACCACTGACGAGCGGGCTGAGCAGGTCGGTCCCGCGCAAGGCATTCCTATCTTCGGCCTGGATGCCCTCAGTTCGGCTGCTTATGGTCCGGAAGCTGCGCTAAGCCTGCTAGTGCCGCTTGGCCTTATGGGAGTGCGCTACATAATTCCGATCAGCGCAGCAATCATTACTCTGCTCGTAATCGTTTACTTCTCTTATTGCCAAACCATCGCAGCCTATCCTTCAGGCGGCGGTTCCTACACTGTGGCGCGATTCAATATCGGCGCCCGTACCGGCTTGCTGGCCGCAGCGGCGCTTTTGGCCGATTACATTCTTACTGCAGCTGTCGGCATCTCCGCGGGTGTCGGCGCACTGGTCTCGGCGGTTCCACAAATGCTGCCTCATACCTTATCGCTCTGCCTCGGAATTCTCATCGTCATCACCATCTTGAATCTGCGAGGTGTGCGCGAAGCTGGTAGCGCTTTCGCAATCCCCACTTATTTATTTGTGGGTACGCTTCTGATAACCATCGCCGGAGGAATTCTTCGCGTTGTCCTTAGCGGAGGCCATCCCGAGCCGGTCTTTCCCATCCCAGCTCCGCCAGCCGTTACGGCAGTCGTTAGTTATTGGCTGTTGCTCAAAGTCTTCGCCAGTGGCTGCACCGCACTTACGGGCGTGGAGGCCGTCAGCAATGGTGTGAAGGCGTTTCGAGAACCGACAGTAAAAAATGCCCAGCGAACCTTGACGGTGATCATTTTTCTATTGGCCCTGCTGCTGGCGGGAATTTCCTATCTCGTGAAGGCCTACGGAATCACCGCCACGGATCCGGGCAAGCCCGGTTATCAAAGCGTTCTCTCCATGTTAACTGCGGCGGTGTTCGGCAAGGGCTTCTTTTACTACTTGACCATGGGCTCAATCCTGGTTGTGCTCTCTCTATCTGCGAACACCGCCTTTGCCGATTTTCCACGCCTGTGCCGCGCCATTGCGCTCAACAACTATCTCCCACACACATTCGCTTACCGGGGAAGGCGTCTGGTCTACACCTACGGCATCGTTGTCCTGGCTTTCCTTTGTGGCGGAGTTCTCATCCTCTTCGATGGCGTCACCGACCGGCTCATTCCGCTTTATGCCGTCGGCGCTTTTCTCGCGTTCACGCTTTCGCAATCGGGCATGGTCATGCATTGGTGGAAGAAGCGGGGCGCGCATTGGCTGAAGAGCGCTTTCGTGAACGGCCTGGGGGCGCTGGTCACCGGTACCACGACGGCTGTAGTGCTGCTGGCGAAATTTGTCGAGGGCGCCTGGATTACGCTGCTTTTTATTCCTTCGGTGATCGCCTTATTAGTTTCTGTTCGGCGGCATTATCATTGGGTGAAGGTGCAAACCCTATGCAAGGACCCAGTTGACGTTCGGGGCCTCGCCCAGCCTCCCATCGCGGTGATTGCCATCGACCGCTGGAACAGCGTTACTCGCCAGGGAATTGAATTTGCTTCCCGTCTTTCTCCAGAAGTAATTGCAGTGCACGTCGAGACGGACGGGCCTTCGGTCCTGCTCCACGATGAGTGGGAACATTACGTGGGCAAATCGTTTCGCGAGGCCGGAAAGGAGCCGCCGCAACTTCGCATCCTGCCTTCCCCTTATCGCTTTATCGCCGTCCCCATCGTTCAATTCCTTCTGGAGCTATCGAAAACTCATCCCTCGCGGCACATCGCAGTAGTCATACCAGAATTGGTCGAGGACAAATGGTACGAATACTTTCTCCACAATCAGCGCGCCCGGTTGTTGGAGTGGGTGCTTCTGGCGCGCGGCAATGAACATATCTTCATCGTGAATGCGCCGTGGTATATCCGCGAGCGATCGAATACGCGAAAGAACTAGTGTCGGTCGTGATCGCCGTGACTGTGGCGCCATGTCCAGTATTCCTTCTGCTCTTCGGGACGCAAGCTGCGGAAGTCTCTGTGTTCGTCGCGATGATTCTCTCTTGCCCACTGATGATAGTAGTCAACCTCTACATGGTTCCACTCGTGATAATCGCTGTAGTACGGGTCGTAGACTCGATAATGACGATGTTCGGAACAAGCCGTCCCGAAAACCGAAGCTACCAGTGCGGCGGCCAGCACGCATGAACTCAGAAAATGCGCCCTGATCTTCATAAGTCAGTATGGCTCCTTTGCAATTCGACTCCGAATCTCAATTCTCATGAACCCCGGAACGTCGAATTAGTTGCCGAGCGAGCACCCATAGTTGCTCTTCGAACTACAATCCCAGGTGTCTCGCTGAATTCTTCGGCCGATTCTAAGATAGAATTGATGTAGTCACGTCTACCGACGAGGAGTCCACACGAATGTATCCGGAAATTATGGTTATCCCTATGCGCGAAGAATTAACTCGGCTGGGCATCGAAGAATTGCGCACGCCTGAAGCCGTTGACCAAGCATTGACAGGGCCGGGTACAGCGATGGTAATCGTAAATTCCATCTGCGGATGCGCCGCCGGACGCATGCGTCCAGCGGTTCGTATGGCGCTAGAGAAAGCCACCCATCCCGACAAAGCGTTCGCTGTATTTGCCGGACAGGACCTCGAGGCCACCGAGCGCGCCCGTGGATATTTCAAGGGACAGCCGCCATCCTCGCCCTCGATCGCCATTCTGCGCGACGGCAAACTGGTCTACATGATGCCGCGCCGCGATATCGAATCCCGCGAAGCTCCCGCCATCGCCGCCGAACTCAAAGCAGCACTCGACAAATTTTGCGCGCGGCCGGTAGCGTCGTAGAGACTCGGCTGGCTGCGTTTTCTTATCGACTCGGAAATCAGGAACGGCCCCTTTCCTGGCCCGCTGCATAGACGTCTACTTTTTCGCCACTCCGCCCATCCGAAACGCCTTCACCACGATGCCATTCGGCTGCATGCCCACCGGAATCATGGTCAATAGCGAATACTCCGTCGGTTCGAGCTTTCGCGGCGTGCGCTTTTGGATGACCGTTACATCGCCCGCCTGCGTATCCAGCACCAGCAAGTAATTCTGGTCATGCGAAAGCGCCAGCCCATCGGGATGGCTACCCACCGCCACTGTGGCGATTCGTCTGCCTAAGTCGATGTCGTAGACCGCAACGCTGTCCGATCCAAAGTTGCTGGCATAGAGCCGTGTGTTATCGAGCGTTACCACGCCGCGGGTCGGATGTTGTCCAATCAGTGCGCTGCTACTCACCTCGTCACTGGCCGTCTCAATAATCGAAATGCTGTCCGAATCGAAATCGCACACGATCAATTCGCCGCCATCCGGCTTCAGCGCCAGGTTCACCGGCGTCCGCCCCACATCCAGCAACGCCAGCACATGATCGCCATTCGCGTCGCCGGGCTTCTTCGCGTTTTCCAGCGCGATGGATGCTACCTGGGACGATCCCGAGCAGGCCACGAACGCCTTGCTGGAATCTGGCATGATCGCAATGTCTTCCGGTTGCAGACACACCGGCAACGTGACCCGCACCCGCAGCGACTTTGCATCAATCAGCGAGACCGTATTGTCTCCACGGTTCGAGACCACCACGGTCGCGCCGTCCGGCGAAACCCGCGCCAGTCCCGGCCCAGAGCCCACCCGCACATTGCCTAGAACTACCTTCTTTTCCAGGTCGAGCACCGAAACATTGGCCGACCCAGAATTCGCCACGTAAGCGCGCTTGCCATCTGCGGAAACATCAATGAAGTAAGGTTTGCCGTGTACTCCAATGGTAGCCACGACAGCATTTCTCTCCGCATCGATTACGCTCACATTGTTCGAGCCAGTATTGACCACGTAAATTTCATTCTTCTTTCCATTGGCCACAACTCCGGTCGGCTCAATACCCACCGGAATCGTCTTTGCCGGCTCAAACGTACGCAAATCGATCACGCTGACGGTGTTGCTCTTGCCATTGGTGACGTAAGCATATTCGCGGTAAGCCGGTCCGTAGTCCGGGAGCGCCTGCTCGCGGAAATACCACCACCCCAGCCCGCACAGTAGAGGGATCAGAACAATGATGAAGAGGACTTTTCGCATTAATGGTGGCTTTCAGGAAGCAATAAGATTATCAGAGAGAATTCGCAACACACGCGGCTAATGCGCCGAGGATGGTGGTATTGAAGATGGTTGCGCCGAGGATTGCGCTTTCGTGTCGGTCGCTTTTAATTCGCCGCTCTTAAACGCACTGTTCAAGGCTGCCGCTGAGTTAGCGGAAAGTTGAAGCTCTCCATCTAAAACGGCGCTGAGCTGTCCGGGACCACTACCCTCGAACTCTACTCGCCGGAGCGTTACCTCGCCTTGGGCGGCGAAAGGGAGGATGGTCTTGTAATCTGAACCTCGCAGCACTGTAGAAAAAATCGCCTCCGCGATTTTATCTTGTACTGTCTCTCCTAAAGAACCCGAGCGCAGCAATTCGCCCATCAATCCTTCGGCCTCAACTTGATCGATTTTCGGATCCAGTCGCAGCCCGCCGTCCTTCTCAACCGCCAGAGTGAGCTTCACCTCGACGGTGCCATTCCCTTCGGCCATTTCATTGGGCGAGTTTCTCCCGAAGCAGGCCCAACGCTCATAATGCAAGTTCACCACAGCCAGGATTGCCGGCTCCGATGGAGTAAGCACTGCGGATTGAACGGCGATCTGCTCGCCGCACGGGTCCGACTTGTCGAGTTGTCCACGCAAAACCTCCGTGATGTTTTGCTGCAAATCTGACATGTCCGTGGTTAGTTCAAATTTGAATGTATTCTCGCCCTCTTCTTTCGCCCCTTTCGCAATTGTTCCCGACGTCGTAACGGCGACCGGCTGGTTTGCTAAGTTCATCGAGTTTTTTACCGGCGGAATTCTGATCGCAGCATTTTGGCTATCCCTCGCAGTCCCAACGCTCACCTCTTTTCCGAGATCGATTTGCTGAGTCTGAAAGCTGATGAGCGTAGCCTCGAGAGGTTTTCCACTATCCGCGATCTGCGGGCCGGGCGTCTTCGTCTCCTCAAATTTATCGTCAAGCGCCTTGGCCTGTTGCCCTAATTCCGAATCGGTCTTAGTCAGCCGCTTGACCAGCTCCTTCAGGCCAGACTTTTGCTGGTCGGAAAGTCCCTCCAGAAATTTATTGTTGCGATTTCGCGTGGCTTCGAGCGCCTGGCCAAAACTCTTATCGCGAGCGGCAAGTTCAGCAGAGTTATTTTCCTTGGCGGCCGCTGCTAGAAGGGATTGCAATTCCGTGCGCGCCACCTCGGTGCTCTTCACCATCAAGTTGTAGTCAATGATCTGTTGGCTGGTGGCTTGCATGGCCAGGGCTGCATGAAAACCTTTTAAGTCGTCTTTCACGTCAAGGCCGGTCGCCTTGCCCCCTCCGCTCAACCCGCCTCCGCCGGCCATGCCGCCCCCGACATGTCCGCCCGCCCCGCGCTGGGCAAGCATTCCGCACGGACAGGCCAGCAGCAGCGCTCCCAGAACAAGTGCCTGCACAGCCAAGTTGTTCTTGTGGTTGCGTGACATAAGTCAGATTCGCGTAATCAAAAGTAGACCGTGGCAGATTCTAATCGTAGATTCGTATCCATGGTCTGCTTTCAGGCACAACGCAAGGCCACACGCGCTGATCTCGCCTTCCGCGCGAAAGGCGAGAATCCAGCTTGGCGCATGTCCGAAGAAAAATCCACACACTTTACAGTTCTTTGCATAGCGTGGGATCTTAAGGAAGAGGAATGTCGCAAGGCCGTGTTTGGTTGAAAGAGGAAGATTATTTACAAAGAAGAAGGATTAGACGTGGAAAGCTCGGCGGAGCTCTATGCGGGCCTGATCACTTTCAGCCCCGGCACATGCGTAAAGTGACGCTCGTTGAAGGTCGCGACCGCGCTTCCGTGCTCTAAAGCCGTGGCCGCCAAAATCAGGTCGTGTGAGCCGATCATTTCGCCCGAAGATTCCAGGGCCGCCCAAATCTGGGCATGCACCAGTGCTGTCGCGTCGGTGTAGGGGATCACCTCAAGCTTCTCCACAATCGTGCGCACATAACGCTCGCGCTCCGGCCGGTGCGCGAGCATGGCTCGTTCGATTCCGTGCCACAGCTCCGCTACCGTGATGGCGGCTACCTCCAACTCCTCACCGGTTTGAGCGGCCAGCCATCCGATGAGGTCAAAGCGGCCCTTTTCGCCTTTAATGATCACATCGGCATCGAGGATTATCGCCATCGATCTTTGGGAGGCTTCAGGATTTTGCGCGCGGCCTTCAGCTCCCGATGCCACGCTCTAGCCTCTGCTTCCGACAGGTTTACCCGTTTGAGCGCCTCTGCCAACTCCGGGCCGGTACAGACCTTCTTATTATCTGGAACCAGACGGGCCACAGGCGCGCCATTCTTCAGCAGGACGTAGGTCACGTTCTGATAACGAACGCGATTCACGCAGTCGGCAAAATTGCGCGCGGCAGCTGTCACCGAAATCGGGGTCGTTTTCATAAAATCAGATTATCAGATTATACACAATCACTGGATGTTTCGCATAATCGGATCATCGCACCGAGCTTGGCGGAAAGACCAGCTTGGCTCAGGTCTCTCAAAAAACTTCACAAACCTTCGAGTTCTGCGCAGGATGGGTTAAATCCTTTACTAGTACAAATTGAATTCAACTTGAGCGCGCAGGCGCACCGCCACAGGTCTTCCATCCTTGGTCCCAGGTTTAAATCTCCATGCGCTTACGGCCGATACCGCCTGTTTGTCGAGATCTTCGTCTAGGCTCTTGGTGACCTTGACGTCGCGCACCCTGCCCTCTGCCGTGACGATCATCGATAGCGCCACCACACCGTGGACTTTCTTTCCACGTGCGGACTCGGAAAATGAGTGGTTGGGTGTGTGCACGGCCTTGGGGGGATCACGCCGCTTCCCGCTTCGTACACTGCGTCGGAGGTCTTGTCGGGCTGATCCTGCGCAGGCACGACCCTGCCGAACAGGAAAGCCTCGGAACTGATGAGCATGGTGAGCACAACGCCGTTGGCAAAAGCTCTCTTGAAGTTCCTCATAGAACCCTCCAGACTCGGGTCATGTCGGCCATAAACCTACTTGCTAACCCCCACCGTCTCCCGCACCCCAATCCCCGGCACAGTCCTGCCCACCACGCTTGCAATCTGCCGCACCTGCTTCATTAACTCGTCAAACTGATCGGGGAACAACGACTGCGGACCATCCGACATCGCCTCATCCGGCTTGTTATGCACCTCAACCATCAGCCCATCTGCACCCACGGCCACGGCAGCTCGCGATAGCGGCGTGACTTTATTCCGTTTGCCCGTGCCGTGGCTGGGATCCACAAAAATCGGCAGATGGCTCAACCGCTGCACCGCCGGTATCAAACTCAAGTCCAGCGTGTTTCGCGTGTGGTCGGCGAACGTGCGCACCCCGCGCTCGCACAACGCTACGTTGTAATTGCCCTCGCTCAAAATATATTCCGCCGCCATCAGAAATTCTTCCAGCGTCGCAGACATACCGCGCTTCAGCAGCACCGGTTTCTTTGCCCGTCCGGCGCGCTTCAACAATGAGAAGTTTTGCATGTTCCGCGCCCCGATCTGGATCATGTCCGCATACTCTTCCACTAGATCAAGTGATTCGTTATCAATTGCTTCCGTAATAATCTTCATCCCATACTGCTGCCGGATTTCTGCCATAATCCGCAGCCCTTCTTCGCCCAATCCCTGAAAAGAATAAGGAGAAGTCCGCGGCTTATACGCTCCGCCGCGAAAGAACTGCGCCCCCGCGCGATGTACGCGTTCTGCCACCGCAAACGCCTGCTCGCGGCTTTCAATGGCGCACGGCCCCGCCACAATCGCCAACCCCTCACCGCCAATCGTCGCCTCGGTCCCGGCAAACCGAATCACAGTGTTGTCTTCTTTGAGATCGCGGCTCACTAGCTTGTAGGGCTTCGAAACCTTGATCACTTCCTGCACGCCCGGCATTTCTTCCAGCGTGCCCTGTTCCACTTCGCCCTTGTTCCCGGTGATGCCAATGGCGGTACGCTGCGCGCCCGGCATTGCATGTGGGCGATAACCAAGTTTCTCGATTTTTTCGCAAACGCCGCGGACCTGCTCTTCAGTCGCGTGCGCCTTCATGACCACTAACATGTAGTTCTCCTCATTGATCGCATGGGCAAAAACTGTGTGGGAACGGGCACTCTTGCCCGTTCAGGTCGAGCAAAGCTCGACTTGCTTTCCTCAACACCATCCACACATAGCAAACATCAAGTTTACCTTCGCCCACTCCTGCACCGCAAACGCAGCACTCTCACTCCGTCGCCTTGTGACCCACTCCACCAGCCGCTGTGATCAATATCACAGCCCACCCAACCGCGACCAAATAAAGTAAGCCTAGTCCAACAGGAGGACAAATCATGGCCATCCCTAAAACCATGCAAGCAGCAGTGGTTGAGCAGTTCGGCAAGCCCCTCGTCGTGCAAGAAGTTCCAGTCCCCACTCCCGGCCCAGGACAGGCCCTAGTCGAAATTATCGCCACTGGCGTCTGCCATACCGATCTGCACGCCGCAGACGGCGACTGGCCCGTCAAACCGACACCACCATTTATCCCTGGCCATGAAGGCGCCGGCATCGTAGCCGCGCTCGGTGCGGGAGTCACACATCTCAAAGTAGGTGACCGCGTAGGAATCGCCTGGCTGCACAGCGCCTGCGGACATTGCGAATTTTGCCTGTCAGGCTGGGAAACACTCTGCCACCAGCAACAGAATTCCGGATACTCCGTCAACGGAACCTTCGCCCAATATGCAATCGGCCAAGCCGACTATCTCGGACGAATCCCCAAAAATCTTTCTTTCGTAGATGCTGCTCCCATCCTTTGCGCCGGGGTCACCACCTACAAGGGATTAAAAGAAACGAATGCCCGTCCCGGAGAGTGGGTGGTCATCTCTGGCGCTGGTGGACTCGGTCACGTCGCCATTCAATATGCCAAGGCCATGGGCCTGCACGTTGCCGCCGTCGACCTCGGTCCGGAAAAGATGGCGCTGGCCCGCAGGCTGGGCGCCGACATCACCATCGATGCCAAGATTCAAGATCCGCCCACTGAAATTCAGAAGCAGATTGGCGGAGCTCACGGAGTTTTGGTGACTGCCGTCTCGACTATCGCATTTAAGCAAGCGATTGGCATGTTGCGTCGCGGGGCCACCTGCGTGCTGAACGGCCTTCCTCCGGGAGAGTTTCCCGTCTCCATCTTTGATGTGGTTTTGAACGGCTACACCGTGCGCGGCTCGATCGTGGGCACCCGGCTTGACCTGGAGGAGGCCCTCGCCTTCGCAGCCGAAGGCAAAGTAAAAGCCACCATCGAGACCCTGCCCCTCAATTCGATCAATGACGTCCTCGCCCGCCTGAAGCAGGGGAAAGTCAACGGCCGCGTGGTCCTGGGCATTGGTCACACCTCCGCCCTCGAACCATTCACGCCAGCCCTGAGAGGAGTTAAGAGTTAAGCCGAAGCTGCGGTCAGCAATGACCGCAGCCTGCCATTCCTGCTTGTGTGGGAACGGGCACTCTTGCCCGTTCAGGTCGAGCAACGCTCGACTCGCTCTCCTGGCCACCGGCACACGCAGGCCCGTTACCGCGAGCCTTGCCAGCGTCCGACTAATTCTTATCTGCCCCCAGCTCCGCCGTTCGCAGAAAATCGTAGTTTCCCGCCGGGTTCAACTGCAGATTGCGCACACGCCGGTTGTGCACCAGTACATTATCCAGATACCACAAATTGATAGAGGGGAGTTCTTCGGCCAGGATGCGCTGCACTTCAGCGTAGAGAGGTTTCCGCACCTTGGGATCAACTTCGCGGCGGGCCCTGTCAATTAAAGAATCCACAGAGGGATTCGAATAAAAACCCCGATTGGCCCCATTGGGCGGAAACTTCGCCGAGTGATATGCGTATTCAAAAATGTCGGGATCTTCGTTACCGCCAATCCATCGGAGTCCATACAGTTGAAACGCTCCGTGAGTGACGTCGGCGAAAAATGTTGCGAACTCGAAGCTGCGAATGTCCAATGCGATTCCCACTTCACGCAACTGCTGTTGTATCACCGCTACCATCAACCGCGTGTTTTCGTCGGTAGAAGTCTTCATGGTGATGTGAAAGCGAATTCCGCTCACCGCCGGATAGCCCGCCGCGTCAAGTAACTGCCGCGCTTTCTCGGGATCGTGGTCGTAAGCCCGCACGTTTCCGTTGTATGCCCAACTTTGGGGGGGAAGAATACTGCGCGCCGGCTGTGCCGCGCCGCCCCACAGATATTCGATCATCGGCTCGCGATCCAGCGCGTAGGCAATCGCGTGGCGTACTCTCACATCCTTCAGAATTGGATCACGAAGATTAAATCCAAGATAAGCGAGCACTGTCCCGGGGGCTCGTTCGACAGCTAACGACGGCTCACGGCGCAGCACCAGCACGGTATCGGGAGTGAGCGCGTTGATGGCGGCATCTGCGCTCCCCTTGCGCAATTCGAGCGCGCGCGTAGTAGCATCGGGCACCACCGCGAAACGTACGCCTTTTAACTTCGGTTTCTCGCTCCAGTAATCTTCGTTGCGCTCTACCAAGACTTCTTTGTCCGTCTCAGCGCTGACAAACTTGAACGGTCCGGAACCAACAGGATGTGTCGTCATCTCGCTTCCGCTGCCGTAAGGCACAACTCCGATCGCACCGTCCGAAAGATTCCACAGCAGCGTTGCCGATGGCTCCTTCATGTGAAGAATCACCGTGAAGTCATCGGGCGCTTCGATGCGGTCGACGAAGCGGTAAACCGCCGCCTTTGGGCTGCGCACTTTACCCTGCAGCAGAGAATCGAACGTCCACTTTACATCGCGGGAAGTAAGGGGATGGCCGTCATGAAACTTCACTCCGTGGCGCAAATGAAAGATGTAAGTGAGCGGATCGGGAACTTCCCAGCGCTCGGCCAAGCCCGGAGCTACGTCGAGGTTATCGCCCCGCGAGAGCAAGTCATCGAAGATCAAGTTATCGATACGTTCCGACTGTGCGTCTACCCCGATGCGCGGATCCAGATTTGTGGGACTCGATTCAATCAACATCACCAGCGTATCGGGATCAGCTTTATTCGAGCACGAAAGCAGAGAGAAGATCAACGAAACGGCAGCCAGTGCGCTAAACACTGTCCGAACCATCAGCGGCATTCCACGCACATTTGATGGATTGCATTTACGGTTCTCCAGTTGCGCATGGTGGTAATGACCCCAAGTGCACGATCAAGCGAACTTTTCATCAAGCTGCTCCCGGACACTCCGCTGGGCAGGTAAAGATAAAGTTCTGTGCCGCAACAATAGGCCTGATCAGGTGCGATGGTCAGAGTTTCACATTTTTGCAGAGCGGAGGGCGCAGGAACATCGGAAAGAAATGCGACGTGAAGTTTTTCGGCGTCGATTCCACTACCCTTCAAAAATGGGTTGTTCTGAACGGCTTTGGCCATTTCGTTGGCTGTTCTTGAAATCACAGAGACAGGAAAACCGAAGTCTTCGAGAAGCTTCTTCTCAATTCGACGGGTCAACACCGGTTCAGAAACTTTAGCGGTTTTGAAAATCACATTGCCACTTTGTATGTAGGTTTTTACCTCCTCGAACCCCAGCCCTTCGAATGAAGTCCGAAGCTGTTCCATCTTAATTCTTTTGTGCGCGCCCACATTAATACCACGAAGCATGGAGATGTAGATCGGCATGGCTAAGATGACCCTGTCAAATAAACTACGCTAAATAAACCACGTCAAATAAACTACGGAAATGAAATTTTGCCCAGTACCGCAGCCCTCTTTGCGCCTGTAGCTGAGGGCACATTCGATGGCCGCCGGTGCCAGGTTTCGTGGGCCATAATCGCGAATGCCGCAGCTTCTTTCGCGGCCGACGGAAGTCCAAACTCGTCGGTGAGTCGCAGCCGTATTCCCAGTGGCGCGAGTTCGCCGGCTAACATCGAGACCAGAGTGGAATTGTTCGCTCCGCCGCCGGAGAGAATCATTTCCTGAAACAACTGCTTGCGGACGCCTGCTTTTGCCCCTGCACATCGTCGGACTGCATCTGCGATCGACCGAGCCGTCAGAGCCGTCGCGGTTGCGACTGCATCCTGCTTCTTGGAAGCTCCACAACTTCGCAGAAACGCCAGCACAAACTCACGACCGAATTCCTCCCGCCCGGCGGTCTTAGGGGGCTGCGTGCGGAAAAAGCTCTGAGAGAGTATTCGGTCGATGACCTTATTCAAAACTTTCCCCGACCCCGCTATCTTACCGTCGCGATCAAAAGGGCGGGCGAACAACTTTTCGGTAACAGCGTCGATCACCATGTTTCCTGGCCCCGTGTCGAAAGCGATCAGTTCGCTTGCGCTCGCGCCTGGAGAAATGGCCGTCAGGTTCGCGATGCCGCCGATGTTTTGCACGATCCTTCCAACCTTCGGATCTCGGAAGAGAAGATAGTCGAGGAACGGAACCAGCGGTGCCCCTTTGCCTCCAGCAACCATATCCGCGGGACGAAAATCCGAGACCACCGGCACTCCGACCTTGGCAGCTACGATCGCCGCTTCTCCTGTCTGCCAGGTAGCGGCAATTTTCCGTCCGAGAAAAGTCCGCGGCTCACTCTGGTGGTAAAGCGTTTGCCCGTGGCACCCGACCAATTGCGCCTTCACTCGGAATTGTCGTTCTGTCGAAATCACTGCGTCAGCATAAAGTTCGCCCAAAAGGAAATTGAGCCTTGCCAAGTCCGCCACGCCTGCTTGCGCAGCATTCATGGCAGCCAGTACCGCAGCGCGCACCTTTTGTGGATAAGGGTATTCGCCGTGTCCAATTAATTCGAACTCAAACGACGCCGGCCTCGTCGGGATGCGGTTCCTTTGTCCTGATGAAGCAGAAGCCGGCAGGGAAGGCGCAAACTGTGTCTCTGGCAAGCGCACCAGCGCTACGTTGATGCCATCGGCGGAGGTTCCACTCATCACCCCGGCTACAATCATGCCGTTCGTTTTCATGATCGCTGCCGCCGGACTTTCCCATTGCCCCTTTGTTCGGCCCGGACCAGAGCCTCCAGGCTCACTTGCTCGCCGAATTCCCAAAGTTTTCGTGAAAGTTTTTCGAGCGCTGCTGCGGAAGTCAGCTTTGCTGGGCGCAACGTTTTTACCGACTTTTTCTTGAATGCCAGCACCCGTCGCACCGATTCCGTAACCCGTTTTGCAAACTTCGAGTCTTGTGCCGCCTCTTCACTTAATTCGTCGTAGGCTTCGATGATCCGATCTTCGCGGTGGCAGATGAGGCACAAATCTCCTCCTGCTCGAATAAATTCCACAGCAGCCTTTCCCACTGGCGCCGCCGACAAGACTCCGCCCATCTCTAAATCGTCAGATACGATCATATTTTGGTAGCCGATCTGCTTGCGGAGGATTTGTGTGATCCACAACTTCGAAAGGGAAGCGGGCACTCGATCACCCGTGACCGCCGGATACGCCGCATGCGAAATCATCACCATCGGCATCTGCGTGCGCAGCAGTCGATAAGGAACAATATCTTCCTTCCAGAGTTCTCTCATCGACTTCTCGATCACCGGCAATGCGTGATGACTGTCGAGGGTGCCCGCGCCAAGTCCGGGAAAATGTTTGCCGCAGCCGAGGACGCCCGCAGACCGAAGCCCCGCTAAAAATTCGCGAGCATAGGCGGCGGTTTCGCGCGGATTCTCCGAAACCGACCGCGAACTCATCACACTGCGTGAGGCCTCAAACGCCAGATCGACCACAGGCGCGAAGTCAACGGTGAATCCCAAGGCGCGACAATTCTCGCCATTCAGCTGTCCATGCTTGCGGAACAGTTTGCGATCGCCCGTTGCGAACACATCTGCCGCGGAAGGCGCTGGTCCCAGCACATCGCGCAGGCGGTCGACCGTGCCACCTTCCAGATCAACGCAAGCAAACAAAGGCGTGGACACGCATTTCTGACAATCGTTCAGCAGCCGATGCGTCTGCTCGGCACTCTTTATATTCCGCGCGAAGAGGATTACTCCTGCGGGCTGCAGACGCGTCAGCAAAGAAGCAAGTTTCGGCGTCATCTTGGTGCCGTCGAAGCCGACGATGAATAGCTGGCCTATATCGCGGGTGGGAGTGGTTTTGCGAACGAGCATGCAGTGCGACTCTAACTTAGTTCCTTGCCGGCTAGATTTCTTTCTTCAACTCCGCGAGCAGATTCAGAGCTTCCAATGGCGTCAGCCTGTTTAAGTCTACTTCACGCAACTTCTCCAGCACCGGCTGCGACAACGGAGTGAAGATGGTTAACTGCGTCGCTGGTGGCGCGGACCCCGGTGAGAGTTGCTCTGTCAACTGGCGTTCTGCCGATTCATGCTCGCTGAGCACCTCGCGCGCGCGCGCGATTACTTCATTCGGCAGACCCGCCAGTTTCGCGACTTCTATGCCGTAACTGCGATCGGCCGCCCCCGGCTCAACCTTGCGTAAAAAAACTATTCCGCCGCCGGTTTCCTTGACCGAGACGTGATAATTCTTTACTCCAGAAAGTTGCTCAGCCAATTCCGTCAGTTCGAAATAATGCGTAGCAAACAAAGTTTTGGCTCTTACGCGCGCGTGCAGATACTCCACCGCAGCCCACGCGATTGCCAAGCCATCGTAAGTTGAAGTGCCCCGGCCCACCTCATCGAGCAGAATGAGCGAACGTGCTGTAGCCGTATGCAGAATGGCTGCCGTTTCTGTCATCTCGACCATGAACGTCGAGCGTCCGCGCGCCAGGTTGTCGCTGGCCCCGATGCGCGTGAAAACCCGGTCGACCACGTTCAGCCGCGCTGAGCGCGCCGGTACGAACGATCCCATCTGCGCCAGAATGACGATCAACGCCGTTTGCCGCAGATACGTAGATTTGCCGCCCATGTTAGGACCGGTCACCAGCAGAATCGTGTGTGTGGACGCATTCAAGTAAAGGTCATTCGGGACATAACGCTCGCTGCCGCCCGCCATTTCCTGCTGCTCGATCACCGGATGCCGGCCTTCTACAATCTCAAGTTCTCCGGCTTCATGTTCAGCCGGTGCGATGAATTGTGGCCGGCAATAATTTCGCAGGGCGGCGACGTGCGCCAGCGACGCCAGCACGTCAACTTCGGCCAATGCTAAAGCCGTCTGGCGGATTCTTTTCGCTTCCGCCGCAATCGCAGTGCGCAAGACGGTGAATAGGCGGCGCTCAATCTCGACAATCTTTTCCTGCGCGTCGAGAATCTTAACCTCATACTCCTTCAACTCAGGTGTGGTAAAACGCTCCGCACCTACCAGCGTTTGTTTGCGTTCGTAATCCTGCGGAACCAGATGCAGGTTTGCCTTTGAAACTTCAAGGTAGTAGCCAAAAATAGAGTTGAACTTTACCTTCAGCGATCCAATGCCGGTTCGCTCACGCTCGCGCTGCTCGATTTGCGCCAGCACTTGTTTGCTGTTGCGCGAGAGTTCGCGCAGTTCGTCGAGATCACGATCTACTCCCGTTGCGATGACTCCACCATCGGAAAAGGTCAGCGGCGGCTCAGCCACGATTGTGTTTTCAATGCGGCCTCGCAAATCGCTGAGTTCGTCGAGCGATCGGTAAAGAGTCTGCAAACGCAGCGCCGGTGATTTAACCACTGCGGTTTTGATAGCGGGAATCTTTCCCAGTGATGCGGCCAGCGCCAGCACGTCCCGCGGGTTCGCAGCCTCGAGCGTAACGCGGCTCAAAAGCCGCTCCAGATCGAGCACTCCGTCGAAAGCGTGGCGCAGTTCCTCGTGCGCTATCGTGTCTCTCACCAACGACTCAACTGCGTCCAGGCGGGCATTGATTTCGGTGAGATCGAGCGACGGACGCAGCAACCATGCCCGCAACAGCCGCTTGCCCATGGCAGTGACGGCGGCATCGATGGAGCGAAATAAAGTTACGCCCGCATCGGTTCCGGCGAACATAGGCTCGATCAACTCCAGGTTTCTGACTGTAACCGCATCCAGCACCAGGCAGCTCTGCCGCTCGTACCAGCCGATGCGGTCGACGTGGTCGAGCGATCCACGCTGGGTCGAGCGCACGTAGTAAAGAATCGCTCCCGCCGCAGCCGCAGCCGCCGTGCGCCCGGCCAGGCCAAAACCTTCAAGCGAAAGCACACCGAAATGATTCTCCAGCAACGGAATGGCATGATCAGGGGCAAAAATCCAGTCGTCGAGCGGAGTGTCCGTGCAGGCGATCCCGGGTCCGCGCGTTTGCGGCGTCTGGCGTCGGCTGTTTCTTGAATCGAACCCGTTTGCGTCAAACAACGGGGCCGTCGACCCGTACAGTAATTCTTTCGGCCGCAATTGTTCCAACTCATCTTGAACCCGGCGCAGCGCCCCGTCCCCAGAAAACTCTGTAGCGCGAAACTCCCCGGTAGAGAGATCCAGCCGCAAAGCCGACCCGATCACCCACTTCAGCCAGCGCGGCTAGAAAATTATTCTCTTCTGATCCCAGCGACGAATCTGCCACTGTCCCGGGCGTGACCACGCGCGTCACCTCGCGCCGCACCAGTTTCTTGGCCAGGCGCGCATCTTCCATTTGCTCGCAAATAGCCACCTTGAATCCCTTGCGAATGAGCTTGCCAATGTAGCCTTCGGCTGCGTGGTGCGGCACTCCGCACATGGGCACCGCAATACCTTTTTCCTTATTGCGGGAGGTCAGCGTAATCTGCAGCTCTTTCGACGCCACAATCGCATCGTCAAAAAACAATTCATAAAAATCGCCCAGTCGAAAGAACAGCAACGCGGTGGGATGCTCCTTCTTGACGGCGGCATATTGCCGCATTAGCGGAGTGGACGGCTCATTCATGATGAAAAGCAGGCTTGGCGCGGATTATAACAAAGCCACGTCGTCGCCTTTTACTCAGGCTAGGGCCGCGCAATCTTGAAATCGCAGTTGACGCGGATTCTCTCGCAGTGTTTACCTAATACATGGAACTCCGCAAAGATCCCATCACGCGCTCCTGGGTGATGACGGGAGACGAGACAACCCTCAGCGTTCCGCGCTCTGAAGGCGCCTGCCGTTTTTGTCCGGACTCGCCGGACGCTACGCAAGTCATCTCCTCGGTGCCCGCATCGGTCAATTGGTCGTCGCGTTCCATGGTGCACCCAACTCCGCTTTACCACATCGAAGGCGAACCCGCGCGCCGCGGAGACGGCATTTACGACCGCATGAGTTCTGTGGGCGCTCACGAAGTTCTGGTTGAGAATCCAAGGCACGACCGTCAGCTTTGGAATGCCAGCGACGACGAGATCGGTCAGTTTCTCCGCCTCGCCGCCGAACGTATTCTGGACCTCAAACGCGACTCACGTATCAAGTACGTTAGTCTTTACAAGGATTACGGATCCAGCGCAGGGCAGGAGTTCGCTCATCCCTCGTCGCAGATCACCGCCACAACCTTCGTTCCGCGCCGCGTGCTTTATGAGTTGCGGGCAGGACGCGAATATTTTGGACAGAAAGAACGCTGCGTTTTCTGCGACATTCTCGCCCAGGAGGAGCGACAGGCTTCGCGCGTCATCGAAGCGCGAGGAGATTACGTTGCCATCGGGCCGTATGCTCCGCGCGTTCCGTATGAGACTTGGATTCTGCCTCGAAATCACGAAGCATCGTTCGAGCGAACTGGATTGTCGAAGCCGGGATTGCGGACCAATCTCGCTGCGCTACTCCGCCGGACTCTGCAGCGGGTCCGCACCGTAACGGAAAGCTTTCACCTCGTGCTGCACACCTCGCCCAATAGCCTGCATCCCTCGAAGACTCTCGGTTTCTGGAAGACCATTGACGAAGACTATCACTGGCATATCGAGATCATGCCGGTCCTGGCTGCAAAGGCGAAGTCCTACACTTTTAAGGAAGTATACTATTCGCCGGTCAGTTCGGAAACGGCGGTCAAGCAGTTGCGGGAAGCCAAGATTGATGGTTGAGGATATTCCTGGACGCAGAGGGGTCGTTAAAGCGGATGTAGGGCTTATCTAGCGTGCGCTGGCGGCGAATGCCTTGGGATGAGCCGGCGTGAGTTCGGCCGGACCGCTGGCTCGATGAATTTCTCCGCCAGAGGAGCTCTCCAGCTTGAACTTGCTGACCATGGTCTGCAGATCGAGGGCGAGACTGGAGAGATCCTGGCAAGCCGTGGCGGACTGCTGCGCACCGATCGCCGACTCTTTCACCAGCTTAGCAATCTGATCGATATTGATGTTCACTTGCTCAGTAGTGCTGGACTGTTCTGTTGCCGCCGTCGCAATCTCGGTGATCATTCCTCCTACCTCTTCCGACATTTGAATAATCGCCCGCAGCGAATCTCCGGCCTTGGCAGTCGAAGTCACCCCTTCCTCCACCTGCTTGGTGCCGCTTTCTATCGCCACCACGGCGACTTTGGTCTCGTCCTGAATATTCTTGATCATCTGGGCGATTTCCTTGGTGGCTGTGGTAGTGCGTTCCGCCAGCTTGCGAACTTCGTCAGCCACCACCGCAAAACCGCGGCCTTGTTCACCGGCGCGGGCAGCTTCAATGGCGGCGTTCAGGGCGAGCAAATTGGTCTGGTCCGCAATGTCATCGATAACGCCGATGATGCGGCCGATCTGGTCCGAACTCCTGCCGAGCTCTTCCATCTTCTTGGCAGTGGCGCCCACCGATTGCGCAATCACTTTCATCTTGGTCAGAGTTCCTGCCACGATGGAACCGCCGAGTCGGGCGGTCTCGGCAGCCTGACTGGCGGCCGTGGCGGCTTTGTTGCAACTGTCGGAAACCGAGTTCACCGTGGAAGACATCTCCTGCATGGCAGTAGAGACTTGTACCGCCTGGTCCTTCTGCGTCTCGGCGCTCTGTGCCTGCTGCGTGGCGGAGGAGGAAATTTCCTCGCTGGCGCTGGCCACGTGCGACGCCGTCCCGGCAATGGACTGCATGAGCTTCTGCAAGTTATTCTTCATCCGGTTCAAGGCCTCGCCAGCCATCCCGATTTCGTCCTTAGATCTGATCTGCAGATCCTGGATGGCCAGATTGTTGACGGCGACTTCCTGAATCATGGCAAGCATCTTCGTGGCGGAGGTGGCGATTGAGCGGGCCAGGCTGGTCGCTACAAGAAAGCCCAGCCCGACCGAACCGATCAGGATGCCAACTACCCAGTATCGCGAAGTTAAATAGGCCACGGCGGCCTGCTTCGCGGCCTCCACCCCTCCTTTACTGTTAAGCTCCACCTCATCCGCCAGATATTTCTCCGCGGCTTCAAAAAACTGACTGCCCTCCGACTGCGCGAGCTTAGCCCCGTCTGTGTTTTTTTTCTGCTTCGCCAATTCGATCACTCGTTTGTTCACCGCCTTGTACTTATCCCATTGCTCGCAGAATCTCTGATAGAGCTGCCGTTCTTCATCGGAAGAGATCAGGGGTTCATAAGTTTTCTGACCGTCGGCCACAGCACTCAGACTTGCATTGATCCTCTGCTCGTAGTGCTGCCTCTTGTCAGTAGCGAGGATGTAATTCAGGGTATCGCGCCGGTGGGTCGCGGTTTCAAATCTCAGCTCCGCGACGGCCCTGACGCTGGGCAACGAGTTGGTGGCAATCTCTACGGTGTTGGCGTTCTCTCTGGAGAGCTGAATGATGGAGAAGACTCCCAAGCCGATCATCAGGATTTCTATCGTTCCAAATCCCAAGGCTAGCTTTTTCCCGATTTTCATGTCATTGAACCAGTTCATTCGCGCTCCTAAGGTGACGAGAATATCGGGGTGATCGCCATGAGCAATCAATCGGCACGAAAGCTGGAGTCCTTTAATCCGACATAGGCTCGATTTTAGGTTTCCCGCAATTTCAAGCTAGCGGGCGGTGTAGGCAGGAGAATTGCCACCGCCAACATGCCAAGGCTCTTCCTCAGGATTACCGCGCTCCGGCCACATTCACGCGTGAAGCGAAGTGGGTTTGGCGCAGCAGCGTCTCGGCGGCTTTGCCATCCACCGGCTGAGAGAGCAGGTACCCTTGTCCTAGTTCGCAACCGAGTGCCAGGAGGTGATCGAACTGTTTTGTCGATTCGATGCCCTCCGCGATCACTCTCAGTTTCAATTTGTGCGCCAGCAAGACGATCAGTTCAACCGTGTCACAGGCACCGCGATCCAGCAACATCCCACCCACCAGTGAACGGTCGATCTTCAGAGCTTCTATGGGGAATTGCCGTAGCCCAGTCAGGGAGGAGCTGCCCGTTCCAAAATTATCGAGGACCAATCCCACTCGCAGTTGCTTGAGTTGGGAAAGAACGGTTGCAGTCAGTTTCGGATCTGACGCCGCTACGTCCTCGGTTATTTCCACGCACAAATGGGCGGGATCGATCCCGCTCTGGTGGAGGGTCGATTCCAAATCGACGACGAACTGTGAATTGGCAAGCTGTTTGGCGGAAACGTTTACGCTTAGGGTAAGCGTCCCCAGCGTGGGAATGTCGGCCTTCCAGCTCCGCAATTGCTTGCATGCTTCAGCGATCAGCCACTGGCCGGTAGAAAAAAGTAAGCCGGTATCCTCCGCCGCGTAAATAAACTTGTGCGGCGAAATCAAGCCTTGCTGCGGGTGCTGCCAGCGGAGTAATGCTTCGAAGCTGACGATCTGTTTCGATTTCAATGCCACGATCGGCTGGTAGTACACGCGGAACTCGCGTTTCTCCATTGCCTCGCGTAATTCCGCCTCCAGCTTCAGCCGGTTGACGGCACGGGTGTGCATGGCCTCGTCGAATACTTCACAACGTGCTCCCCCCATGGCCTTGGCACGGCGCATGGCCACATCGGCATCCTGCAGCAGTTCGTCCGCCCGCGCATATGCGGTTGTACCTAAGGCGATGCCAACGCTTGCCGTGGTCCGCACTTCGCGGCCGTTCACCAGAAACGGCTCAGCCACAGCTGCCAGAATTCGTTTGCCGGCTCGCATCGCATCACTCGGATCGACTACGCCCTCCAGCAGGATGGTGAACTCGTCCCCGCCCATCCTCGACAAGACGGCACTTTTAAGCGGCAATCGGTCCTGCGGCCGCGAAACCGTGTCCTGGTCCCTGAGACAACCCGCTACACGCT
>JGI12635J15846_10001218_pt1 | contig 22448 bp, 18 predicted proteins | sample BlaSpr_A8_OM2_M2_FD_15846 | JGI IMG/M metagenome (IMG submission 15846) | reverse complement strand
CGGCAGGATGTATCTGGCGGTGTATGCCCAGCATCTCGGTGCGACCGGCTTGACCTTCTTCGACGATGACGTGATTGAGTTCTTTTCGCCCCACGCGAAAGGCAAGAGTGCCATCTTCTTACTCGCGATTGGAAAACCACTGAAACACAAGCTTACAAAGTCGTGTCACGCGGAGTTGCTAGACGACACAGAAGCCCGGAGACCTTAGCTTAGGCCGTTAAGATCTCCTTAAGCGCGCACTCAATCCTATCGACTTCTTCGCGGATTACCCTGATCGATTGTTGGTTCTTCGAGGGGTGGGCCAACGGAGTGATTCCTTCCAGAGCGCCCCGTATTTGATGATTTCGAGCCCGAATGAATTTGAGCCTTGCGCTCCTCTCTTTGCGATTTCTGTAAATACCACCGACGAAATTGGTGGCGAGCCAAACGAACACCAAACCAAACAGCACCTCAATCGGACATTCGCGTCCAAATTAGCTGTTTGACAACATTCCCCACATTGAAAACATTGGGCATAGCGCGACTCTGATCCTGGACACGCGTCTGCGCTTCGGTCCGGTCTGAAGTAAATGCTCTTCACGGTTTTTTCAGCTGCTGTCCTAGTTACTTGGCCACTTACCTCCTGAAATCAAGGTTGTTTCTTTGGAACGGTCGCCTGCTGTCCAACTTCCGGCTACCACGTGATTTCCAGCTGTTGCGCATCGTCGTGCACTCCAGCCAGAGCCGGCGGGGCTTGAAAAGGATCATCCAACCACACCCACAGATCGCGATAGAAAAACAGTTGCTGTCGCAGCAAAGCCGCCAGCGTCGATAACGCTGATTCCACCGCGGAGGTGTCAGTCTCCATAGGCGTAGCATCCAGGGCAGCTCACTGGGCACTCCCGGGTGATCTCAATCGAAAGCAATGGCACACAACCGGTGAGGATTTTTTCGCAGGCAGCGAGCAACTCGCGCGGCGTAAGACCCGGATTCGGCACTGTGGGAACCTGGAATCTAAGATGCTCGGGGCATCCAACAGGCTGCAACTCGTTTCTTTGTTGCCGACGGTGAAACAGGTTCGCCATCGGCGGAGGTCGAACGCCGTGAAGCTCCACCAAATCAAGTTCTTCGGGCGTTTGTCATTACCAATTCTCTTTGAGTTTCCTAATCCGTTCCTTGATGAATGATTGGCGGGTAATCATAGAGCGAAGTCTTCGTCCGACAGTCCCTCGATTGACAAGCGTCTAACGGGCAGTTCCCCACATCGATCGTTTACTAGCTCAGAGCCGAACCCCGGTTTCACCGTATATCATGGAGGTGCCCGATCACCGAAGTCGTTTCATTGCGCTCAGACGTACTAGGAAACGACGTGGATCTTCGATGGTAATGCCAAGCGTGAAGACTGGCCACGATGCCGCTCGCCGCCGATTCTGGTTGGCGATGTCGGGGTTTGTTATGGCGATTGCGCTGCTGCCCTTTTCTTACAAAGTCGAAGGGCGCCTGGAGACAGCGGTTCACATCGAGGGCGGAGAATCCGAAAAAGTTGACCTGGAACTGGCGCAGCGTTTCCGGTCTCCGTACGCCCACCGCCTGGTTTTGGTGATCAGCGGCATTCCTGATCCGGATTCAGCAAAAAGCGCAGATGCATTGGGCTTCTTGACCAGTTCCTTGCGTAGTGTGCCTGGAGTGTCGGGTGCCGTCTCGAATCTGGATTGGCCAGATCCTCTGTTCATTGGGAACAATGGTGGGGCTTTGATCATCGTCGGGTTGGACCCGCACGATGAAACTGTCGAGGCGTTGGTACCCAAACTGAGAGCAAGAGCAGACTGGATGGAAGGTCAGCTGAGGTCGCAATACCCGAATATCAAACTTGAGATTACGGGTGAAACGCCACTGACCTTCGATCTTCGCAAGATCAGTGCAGATGACGTCAAGCATGCCGAGAAACGAGCGATGCCGGTAACTCTCGTGCTGCTGTTGCTGGCTTTCGGCAGTCTTGTGGCCGCGCTGTTGCCGTTGGGAGTTGGAGTACTCTCGATCTCGATGGCCATGGGTGCGGCTGCGCTACTCGCGCATTATCTGCATCTGTCGATTCTGGTACAGAATCTGGCAACGATGCTCGGCCTTGGCTTGGGCATCGACTATGCATTGCTGACGGTGAGCCGGTTTCGCGAAGCATTGGCCCAGGGATGTGATCCCGGCCATGCTGCCGATATTGCTGGCGGGCAAGCGGGGCGCACTCTGATAATCTCGGCCACGACAGTTGCAATCGGGTTTTCAGCGCTGCTGACTGTGCCCATCAGCGAACTGCGCTCCATCGGGATAGCTGGCCTCCTGGTAACCGTTTCGAGCGTCATGCTGTGTACATTCATTCTGCCTTGGGTGCTTGGTCTGCTAGGGCATCGTATCAATGCCGCCAGGGTGCGTCTTCCAACCACACGATTCAAAACGAGGAATAGCCTCGCGGCAAATGAGCGGTGGGTGCGCTGGGGCAGCATCATAACTCGTCGGCCCTGGACAGCTCTGCTTGTCGCCGGGATTCCGCTACTGATCCTTGCATTCCAGGCACGGAGAATCTCTCCCGGGATCCCCGACCATGACTCGCTCCCAGCCGCAGCCGAGTCGGTGCAAGCACTGCACACGCTTCAGGGCATGGGGCGGTCGGGTCTCGTGCAGTCCCTCCGAGTGGTCCTGGAGTTACCGCCACAGTCTCCGCCGCTCTCGCCGGCTGGCTGGCTTGCCGTCAGTCGCTTGACGGAGCACTTCCAGAGCGATCCTAGAGCGGAAGAGGTCTTATCTCTTCCGACCCTCACGGGAATGTCTGACACTGCGAATGCTGTCGACGATGTGCCCGAGTCGATCCGCAAGAGTTTTCTTCGCAGCGATGGCCAAGCTACCTTGATTGAGTTGCTGCCCATCGCCACTCTTGCGCCCAACGAACAGATACGATGGGTCCGAGAGGTGCGTTCCTCCGACGTCGCGGCGACGACCGGCGTGCCCGGCGCTGTGCTGCGCGTCGGCGGCGTTCCAGCACTCGACGCTGATTATGACGCGGTAGTAAAAGAGCGGTTGCCGAGGGTGGTCCTTGGCGTCGTATTGGGGAGCTTGCTGGCGCTCATGATCGGGTTACGTTCTTTATTTGCGGCTGTTAAAGCAATTTTGCTCAATCTAGTCTCCGTTGGCGCTTCATTCGGCGCGTTAGTTCTTGTCTTTCAGGAAGGCCACGGTAGCAAACTCTTTGGGCTCGAAGGACCGACCGGCAATGTATATCCGATTGTGCCTATTCTCTCGTTTGCCATCGTCTTCGGATTGAGCATGGACTATGAGGTTTTCCTGGTCGCCCGAGTCCTCGAAGAACGGCGGCGCGGTCTATCCGAGAGATCAGCCGTGATCGAGGGCCTGGCGCGGACGGCCGGGCTCATCACGAGTGCCGCGGCAATTATGATTGCCGTCTTCACGGCATTCACCGTGGGAAGCTTTCTGGTCGTCCAAATGCTGGGCTTTACGCTCGCCGTGGCGGTGCTCATCGATGCTACAGCGGTGCGGATGGTTGTCGGGCCGGCACTATTGCAACTTGCTGGCGACTGGAATTGGTGGCCCTTTGGCTTATATGGGGCGCCCGCAACGTCCGAAAAGGAGCTTCTCCCATGACAGCGAGCATGGCGGATCCTCCAGTGACCGCACAGGTCCTCGCAACAGCCTAATTAGGAGCTTCGATTTATTTCACTTTCTCTCCTGAGCGCTGGACCGGTTGATATCAAAGTCCTTGCGTCCGAGCTTTGCCTTCGCTGAACCCGCTTCGACTACAAGAATCGAGGAGCCGGGCTTGCCCTGCAGCTTTGCCTCCACTTGCGTCGCAGACCAGACGCCGCCGACCTGCCGCAGCCCGTAGTAAATGAATTCCTTCTGCTGTTCTGTCCCGCGAAGCGTCTTCACTACATGCACCGGGAACAAAATGCCGCGGTCAATCCACGAGGTTACCGAATCATAGTAAGTCCGGTCCTGAGAGCCGGGCATGCTCTTAAGGACAAAGCAATCCCGCGCGCCGTATTTCTCCGGTGCCAGGACTTGCTGATTCTTCCAGAAGAACTGGCTCTCTGCCATGTCTTCATAGGAGAAGTCTGTTCCCACTAGTGGGTCGTTCCAACGTTCGAAGGGCAGCACGCTAGCAGCCTTCTCGCCAGGAAGCACCGCCTCGACGGTCACGTGCCCGCTCACGCTCATATGCAGAAGAAGGCTCGTCTTCTCTGAGCCGGGCCCCGAGATTTCGCATAGCAGACTGAGACCATCGGGAAACCAGTGAGCCTTGGCGACGAACTTGTAGCTCGTGCGCTTGCCATTGCCTTCCACCCGCGTGAGTCGCCCGGTAACGCGGTAGTCCAATTTCTCAATGCGCTGGCGCGAGCCAGTCACCACCGTCTCCAGGTCAGGATTCGCCGCGAAGGCCCGCGATGGATGCTGCAGCGACAACAGCACTAGCAAGGCGATGGACGCTTGAATCGTCCAAAAGACGCAATTCGCCTGTTTGGCCTTTGGATACCGGTCAAACTCGCGACCGCGAGAGAGCATTACGACGCCGCGCAGGAAGGTCATAGCTATATATACAGCCAAGGTCTGTATAGTGCCCACCGGGGACGTTGGGTAGTGATCCACTTGGTGCTCCAGATCGCGCTAGCGCCAAGCGGCTAATTACTTTGGAATATTGCGTCGGCTCGAGTCCAGGCTCCCAATTCTGATGCAGTCTTGGCCTCCGGTGGCGACCAAGAGCACGTACAACCAAACACAGGGGCAGCGCTTAAGGAGAGTTCAAGAATGACTGCTGCCATAAATTGAGTACGCATTCTAAACTTCGTAGATTGATGAGTATACACGCTTCGAGGCAGCTCCATTGACCGAAAGTTATAAAACTGAATCGAGGCAGGGGGCACGAGGGCACGCCAAGATACTGGATTTCGGGCTGCGAAGAGTTGAGCCTGCTGGCTCGTCGAGCCAAATTGCATTCGCCAACACGATGACGGGCACAATTGGCGAGCAACACTTGACTAGTCCCGGCACGATGGTGGGAACGGCCGCGTACATGTCGCCCGAACAAACCAAAGGAAGGGAACTCGATTCCCGCACCGATCTCTTTTCCTTCGGTGCGGTGTTGTACGAGACGGCGATCGGAGTCCTGCCTTTTCATGGTGAAACTTCCCCACTCATCTTCAAGGCAATACTGACTCCGATCCGCGGTCCCCAATTCGTTTCAATTGCGATATTCCGGCGAAGCTGGGAAGGATCATCAATAAGGCACTGGAAAAAGATCGCAACCTGCGTTACCAGAATGCGGCAGACATGCGGACTGACCTGCAGCGTGTGAAGCGTGAACGGAAACCGGCCGGGTGCCAGTGGCGGCTTCTGGGACAGTACCATTGCTACAACAAGAGGATGGATGGCTCTTAAGCGGCGTCTCCGCCAATTGCACGCACTTCCGGCTCAGCTTCTGCTGTGATTTCGTCGTCTTCGTCGGCAGTTGGTCAGGGAAGCGCAATTCCTGCAGCCGGACGGAACAGTCTTCGGAAAATCTTCGTCCCGGCGGTTCTCATACTCATCGCCGGACTGGTTGCCCTCAGCCTCTACCTGCGCTCGTATTCTGAAACATCCGCGGCAAAGGCTGCGCCGCATACGGAGAAAGATGAGTTGCTCAAAGCAATGCAGTCTCAGATCGACGAGCAAATCGCAGAGTTCGCGGCTACAACCACTCCCGTGTGCTAGAGTTCGCTAACCCTTGAAGCAGAGGGTAAACCGGACATGCACTGCTTTGTTGACGCGTCATTTCCAGGGAATCGCAAAGGTTCGCCGAAAGATCAACCCACCGACACAACCCTAAGAAATGATTCTGGGCTGGCTAGGAGTCAGAAATTTCTTCATGGCTGGGCGCGTGCCGCCGAAAATCGTTCTCAACTTTACGCGCCAATGCCACTCTCCAAACCCTCCGCCCTCCTCCTCTTAACTAGAAACTCAACTGTCATAAACGGCGATAGCGCATTGATCCCGATGACGAGTACCGTGGCAATTTATCGCCAGTCCCCGATACTGGCGAGTTTCTCAGGATCTTGCGCACTGCTTGGGATTATTTCGGCTTTTCGGAAGGCGCGATCTGCACCTGAACGGCGTGACTACCGCCGCTCTCCGTAGTGGTATCCACGGACACGACTCCAAGGCTGTCATTGGCATCGCGCGCTTGAATGGTTCGCGTGCCGTGTGCATCGGAGGAGCCTGAACGCGCTGTGTCGATCGTGACCGTTGTCACCCGCAAACCAGAATCCGGATTGCCTGGGTCTGGGCGTTCCACTTGCTGCTCGGTGGTTCGCCGTCCCGTTGAGTTAGTGCGCTCAGTGGTAGTTGTACGCTGGACTGGATGAAGGCTGCCGTCCCGAGTCGTGCCCGGGACATCAACGGAATAGGTTTCCACCGTCTTCGATCTCTCTTCCGGAGCGCTCTCGGCTTCCCGCGTGATGGTTCGCGAGACCTCGCCTAGTTTCCCGTCAAGGTCGGAGCGGGACACGCTTTCCTCTATGCTGCGATCCTTGCCTTCTTGCCGGATCGTAGTTCGCTTTATTTCGCCGACTTGCCAGTTTCCGTTGCCATCGGGAAGCAGCGTGGTTTTTCGCGACTCAATCGTGTTATTCGCTCCTTGTTGACGGCGTTCTTGCGTCTTCATAGCTGGAGCCAGATCTCCGTTGCCGCCGGGGAGCATCACTGTGGTCTTCGTTTCCTCCACATCTTTACTGATCTTTTTCGTCTCCTCGATTTCGCGCTGGACCACCTGAAGCCGACCATTGGCATCAGGATTCGAGGTGGTGCGTACAGTACTCGAGCCGCCTTCGGGAAAAGTGCGCCTTTCTTCTTCTGTTACCTGCACCAGTGTTCTCGCGCCATCGGTATCTCGACCGTACGTGTTCGTGGTAGTTCGCACTGTTGCAGCACTTACTCGCACTGTTTCCTTCTCGATGTCCTGATAAGGCTCGAAATTTCCGTCGGAGCCTCGGCGCTGGATTGATCGGTTGTCCAGCGTGCGATTGCCGCTCTGGGTATGGCTTTCGCTGGTGCGGGTGGGATTCACGTTGCCGCTTTGCGACTCGGATGTGTCTGTCCGGGACCAGTTTGCGTCGTCCGCTGGGGAGTCGGAGGTTTGTGCCCAAAGTCCAAGACCAGAATAAATACATGCCGCGATGGCGAGTAGCATAAGCCGTTTCAAACCCGCGGCGCGTGATGTGCGGAGACGTGATCTGCGAGGATAACGAGCGCTACGTTGATGAGGAACCCATGCGGATCGCCCATCTCCATCCCGTTCGGAACAATTCGTCGACACGTGTATTATTCTCCTCCCGCGCAGAATCGGTGTCCAGGGATCTTTTGCGTCTGGGGCACAGGTGGCCAAAGAAATCGAATCGGCGTCGTCGCTGCTCATGAAGATGCAGTTTGCTGAGATGGAACAAAGCAAAACCCTACGACCACAGGCAGGATACGTGAACCAATCGCCCCTCATAGCTGACAAGGGGCGGGATGCCGCGAACTATAGCCCCGCTTCCGGCGGAAGGAGAAAAATGTTCTTGATATCCCCTCTTAATAGAACAGAGCAGACACTCATAACCCCGTCAGCTTGAAGTAAAATAAGAAACAATGTCGGCGTAAGCAAATGGCAAGCCACTCGTGATCCGATTGCATTTCTTGGATCATTTCCTTTCGCGAGCTTAGTTTTGATGGATTTCCGGACTGAGGGTAGGACCATGTGGACTGATACTTCGCTTTCGCCACGAACCTTGGGAAATGTCTTGGCGCGTTACGTTCTCGCAGTCGCTGCGGTTTTGACCGCCTTGTTGGTCTGTCGCGGACTGAATCTTTTCAACGTCGATTACGTTCCATATGGTGTAATTCTCTTCCCGGCACTGGCCTTTTCCGCGTGGTACTGCGGCGTCGGGCCATCAATAATGACGATTGTTCTTGGCCTTGTTGGGGCTAGATATTGGTTCATTCCTCCTACGCACTCGTTTCGCATCCCCGACACAGCTCAATCGATGGGCCTCCTTGCGTTCCTGTTCGCTTCCAGCATCGTTGTCGCAATGGGAGAATCTCGGCGCCGCAACAATGAAAAACTGCGAAGAGCACGGGGTGAACTCGAAGAGCGTGTCAAAGAACGCACGGCAGAACTGGACATGGCCAACAAGAGCCTGCGCGAGCTCTCGGCGAGACTGCTCCAATTACAGGATGAAGAGAGACGACGCATCGCTCGTGAACTGCACGACAGCGTAGGGCAGATGTTGGCGGCTCTGACCATGAACCTGTCCGCCGTACGTGCTGACGTTGAACGACTTACCGAAACCGCTGCCAACCTGACCGACAGTGAAGGTCTAGTTCAGGAAATGAGCAAAGAAGTCCGTACAATTTCTCACTTGCTTCATCCACCTCTGCTCGATGAAGCAGGCCTGGCGTCGGCTGTTCGTTGGTATGTAGACGGGTTCTCTCGACGCAGCAAGATCGAGATTAATCTGGATCTGCCTGATGATTTCGGACGGCTGTCGCGTGAGTCGGAGACGGCCATTTTTCGGATGGTGCAGGAATGCCTTACGAATATTCACCGGCATTCGGGAAGTTCGACAGCCAAGATACGCCTTCGTCGCCTAGATGATCACGTTCTTGTCGAGGTGGAGGACAAGGGCAAAGGCATACCACCGGAAAAGCGGGATGAAATGGCTTCGGCTGGCACGCCCGGAGTTGGAATCAGGGGGATGAGAGAAAGGCTTAGACAGCTTGGTGGGGCCCTGGAAATCAATTCTAACGGTACGGGTACGGTTGTAAAAGCGCGGCTCCCGGTTAATGAGGCCTCCTCGACGGAAAATACGGTCCTGATTCCAGACTCGTCCTCGACCGCTACGGCGTAGTTCGTTGGGTTGACGTCCGGCCAAATATCAGGACGAATATGCCAGCCAGGCGGACCACCGAAAACTGATTGGATACAAGTGCGCACCGAAGGCTCCGACAACTTTGTTGCATCCGCTGCCGCTTCGACTGTCACCGGGTGGAGCGAACCAGTTCCCGGGCGGGAGTTGCACCCGCTGAAGTCCAGCGCCTTTCCCGGCGCACTTTCTAACCAACTACTGCGTAGTTTTCCGGATTGCTGACCCTGGCGCTGGTTTAGACTGGTCTCTGCATGTTTGTGCTGAGGCCAATTTCCTGGCTTAGCCGGGCACTCTTTGAGGTGTTTGCGGTCGGGCTCGTTGCCGGTCAGAACGCTACTCCCGCCGCCCAGCCTCTGAGGCCAGCCCAGTCGGTGTCCGCTGTTTCTACCCACAAAACCATTGCGTTTGATGATCTTGTCGACTCGGCTATCCAGCAGGAGCGCCGCATGATCGACTTGCTGCGCAACTTCAAGCCGATCGTTGAGACCTATATTCAGGAACAACAACACGATTCCGCCCTTGGCACGTCTCCGAAAGACGACGACTACTTCTTAAGCCGTCTGAATCTGGTTGGCAATGCTGTCAGCACTTCAGCATTTGCCGACGAGAAGCACTTGAAGCAGGGTGGGAGGAAGAAGTTGCTCGAAATAGAGGAGCCTTTCGCGGCAGCCGGCTTCGCGCAGGCGTTGTTCCCGGACCTGAAACACTTCGATCGGCAAAACTACACATTCGAATTTGTGCGCTGGGAGACTCTCGGCGAAGTGCATTGCGCCGCCGTGGACGTGAAGCCCCGGGAGAATTCAGGGGAGCATGGTTTTGTCGGCCGGATCTGGGTGGAAGATCAGGACTTCAACATTGTGCGTTTCACGGGAACGCACACCGCGAAGGCGTTCTCGAAGCCCGCATTTCACTTCGACAGTTGGCGGCTGAATACCCTGAGCATTATGTGGATGCCTGCCTATGTTTATACCGAGGAGTCGAATCCTCATGATCCCTCGAGCCACGGACTCTGGTTTAAGGCTCAAACTCGGATCTGGGGTTACGACATGGCACACGCGGGAGATCACCGGGAGTATGCCAAGCCTCTGACTGACGCGCCGATTTGGGTCGATCCTAAGCGGCACGAAGCTTCGCAGGACTTGAGCCCCGCTTATACCTTGGGGCAAACAACTTACACACCGGAAGACAATGTGGTGGAGCGGTTGCAAGTTGCCGGGCTGATGGCTCCCGACGGCGCGGTCGACAGGATCTTGCAGACCGTGGTCAACAATCTGATGGTGACCAACGATCTTGACCTCGCTGCGGTTCGTTGCCGTGTGCTGCTCACAACGCCACTGGAGTCATTCGTGATAGGACGAACCATCGTCATCAGCCGCGGGCTTCTCGATGTGCTACCCGATGAGGCGACGCTCGCCGCAGTGCTGGCGCACGAACTGGCCCACATCGTTTTGGGTCATTCCGTGGGCGCCGGATATTTGTCGGGTCTGACGTTGCCCTTCTCGGATCTGGAGATCTTTGCCAAACTGAACTTTCATTTCGATCCCGCGCAGGAAGCCGACGCCGATAAGAAAGGTCTCGAGCTGTTTTCGAAGTCGCCGTATAAAGATCAACTTGCGAATGCTGGACTCTTCCTGAAAGCTCTGCAAGCACGCTCTCCGCAATTGCCGAATTTGCTGCATGGGCGCTTGAGCAATGATTTCGCGAGCAGCCATCTGGTCGGAATGCAGGCACTGGCCAATACCGGCAAGAACCTGCAAATGGATCGGGTGGATCAGATTGCTGCCTTGCCGCTCGGTTCGCGAATCGTGGTTGATCCCTGGTCGGACCGTATCGAGATGCTCAAGAGCAAACCGGTTCGCCTGGAGTCGGCTTCTGAGAAGATGCCGTTCGAGGTGAGTCCGTTCTTTCCGCACCTCGAGCGTCTGGATGGACAATAAAAGGGTCCGGCGGGAAAACAGCAGTAGCAGGGCCTGTCGGATTAAGTGAGTCTTGTATTGACGAGGCCCCATGGCCTGGGGATGAGCAGCCGACTGGCTTCCCGGGATCCCAGAGGGCGACACCTCGGCAGAGAATAGCCAACGAAAGCACGGAACCACTCGCTGGTCGCCTAGGCGTCGCAGTTGGACCCACCGCGAGGACATCTCGTACAAGCCGTGTCGGTGAAATCCGGGTGTGCCGGTGAGTGGGGGCGGATGGGGACGATTAAGAGATGACGGACCGGGACAGCTATGGGCAACCCGCGCACTCGGCATCATCGTGTAACCCCGTCCGCGCAGGTTCTTCGCCATCGGCACCGGCACTGCGAAAACGAAGCTCTCAAGCCATCTGGGATAGTACGTGTAGGCATTCGCCCACATGGCGATTTCCGGGCAGTCCCTCGTGCGAAGCGAACTTTTTTACCTGCTCGTAATCCCATCCCTGGTGCCAACATCCAGTACAAACCAATGGCGATCTTCAGCCCTCGCCGCATCGCCAGCTGAAAAGTACTGCAGCTCGCTATCGAGCGAACTCGTCAGACTTGCGATTCTCCGGGACAACGAAAGAAATCCGCCAAGCTGTGCGACAAGTGCCTCTTCCGACTTTCCCGAATCGTAGGTTCGAATTGTCTTTTCTCGACCTCGACCGAACTTCTGAAATGATTGGGTCTGTGCGATGTTTTCCCCGACATCCGATCGGCCATACCATCCAGCAGATTGGCGAGACCTTCATCGCACTCTTGCTGCGCCGTAGCCACCGGCGCAGGCAGTTCAAAACCGGGGATCCGGATGCGGTATCTCCACAAAGCAACTCGCGTTATGCAAAGCGTCCGCAACCGTGGCTGCCAGCGCAGGATTCGAGTGCGCAAAGCAAGGTCCGGCTGCCGGGAAGGGCTGGTTTCCAACAGCACAGCATCGGCGAGCGCTCCCACTTCGTCGAAAACTGCTGTTGATCATCTCGCGGAGCGAAAAGGTGCGTAACGGCGGCAACTCTGGTGCGAGTTGGGCCAGTAATCGCAGGCTGGAAATAATCGCCCGCTTCATCTCCACCGCGACGGGTGCACCCCAGAGCTGATCAAATACAAGCCACACCGGGTAGGGATCTCGGGACCAATTTCTGTCGGTGGCAGAATCTGTGAGGTAGAAAGCCTTGCCATGAGAATCGCTCCGGAGAAAAGCTGGCTTCTCAGTTTATCCNTTGGTACGCCCGCAACGAGATATGTTTTGTGAATGCGTAGTCGGCGCTGCCCTGAACGTTAACTTCTGAGCGGGTCTCTTGTGCGACTGCAGTCATGGCTAAGAACCTAACAGCGCCTACTCCCGAACGCTTGATAGATTTCATTAGTTCCATGAATGACCTCCTTTTTATCCTGCGACGCCCTTTGCGCAAGCTTCTCAGGCGCTATCAGCGCGGGCCGCAACGTTCACTGCAGCCATGATTGAGACTTCCTCTGGGGTGAAGCCTCGAGTCGTGATGCGCCTGACAAGTTGTCGAGCGAACGCTTCTCTGGTGAAAACGCAACTGCTATGCCAAAAGGGACGCGACGGCAACTTCCGCGAAATGCACGTTTAGCGCGGCTTTCGATTTGCGCGGGACTGTTGAAAGTTGAAGTGTCGATTACTTGCTTGCCGACACTGGGCAGGCTCCTGACCGATAATCCCACGATCAAAACGTTGCGACCTTTAGGCGGGCTGAGTCATCAACTAAACTGCGCGGTAGCCGGGCCCCGAAGTTCCGCGTAGACACATATGGGCACAGACGTGCTTGTCCCTGCGGGAAGCAACACGCGGCATTATGAAGGGGTGCTTCGCATCAGCGAGGCACTTTCTGAGTGTCGCGATCCTGAGCAATTGGCGAGGACTTTTGCTGACGAACTAGTCGAATTCATTCCTTTCGATCATCTCGATGTCAAGGTCTTCAAGAGGAATTCGAGCGAAATCGAATGGCAGGCATGGGGTAAGGGTCTATTGCCTCATCCGGATCTCGGACTGGAAGAACAACCTGGATGGCTTGTTTACAACACTCAGGAACCGCTGCACATCGCTGATTGGAATGTCGATGAACGGTTCCCGGACCTGAAGCAATGGACCCGCACACTGGGTCTCGACATTCGCTCAGTTGTTCGCGTTCCTCTCACAACACCACATCGGCAACTCGGTGTATTCGGTATCGCGAGCAATCGGTCAACCAGGTACAGCTCCGAAGACATCGACTTCCTGCGGCTGGTCGCGCGTGTGGTCGCCTTCGCCCTTGATGATGGCTTGAATCTCAAGTCTGCCCGACGGCAAAACGATCGGCTGCAATTGCTTCTGAATCTCACGAACCGTATCACCTCTAACTTGGAGTTTCGTGAGCTGTTGCGTTCAATTTCGGCCAATATTCGTGAGGTTATGGAATGCGATATGGTCGGCGTTTGTCTACCAGATCCGAGTTCGGGCAAGAATAGGGTATACGCCCTCGACTTTCCCCACGGGAAGGGTCTTATCCGGGAAGAGTTGTTTACTGCACAAAGTGGCGCCAGTACGCGGATTCTTGAAACCTTGAAACCGACGATTGTCATCACGTCCGATCCTGGGGCGGTACCTCCTGAGAAATACGACGTTATCATGGCTGAGGGGCTGAAGGCCTACTGTGTGATTCCACTTGTCAACCGAGGTCGAGCGCTCGGGATGCTCGCGATCGGACGGACCAGCGAGGATTCCTTCACATCAGACGATGTCGAGTTCCTCACTCAGGTGTCTGGCCAAATAGCAATCGCAACCGAAAACGCATTGGCGTACCAGGAGATTTCCGATCTCAAAGACAAGCTCGCGCAGGAGAAGCTGTACCTGGAAGAAGAAATTCGCAGTGAGATGAATTTTGAGAACATCGTCGGGAACAGCGCAGCACTGAAGCACGTCCTGGAGTTGGTCGAAACCGTCGCACCCAACGACTCCACGGTATTGCTGCTGGGCGAGACCGGAACCGGAAAAGAATTGATCGCCCGTGCCATTCATGACCGCAGCCGCCGCAAAGACCGCACCTTTGTGAAAATGAACTGCGCTGCGATTCCGACCGGGTTGCTGGAAAGCGAATTGTTTGGCCACGAAAAGGGCGCATTCACGGGAGCGATCGCGCAAAAACTTGGAAGACTGGAGCTGGCGGATCAGGGCACGCTGTTTTTGGATGAAGTGGGCGATATTCCGCTTGAGATTCAGCCGAAGCTGTTGCGCGCATTGCAGGAGCGGGAATTTGAACGACTGGGCAGCAATCATACGAGGAAGGTGAACATTCGGCTTGTGGCGGCGACCAACCGCGATTTGGAAAAGATGATAGCGGCACGCGAATTCCGCAACGATTTATACTACCGGTTGAATGTGTTTCCAATCCGCATACCCCCCCTCCGGGAACGCAAGGAAGATATCCCTGTGCTCGTGAGTTATTTCGTTCAAAAGTTAGCGAAACAGATGCAGAAGAAGATTGAAGCGATTCCTCCCGCAGTAATGAAGGATTAGTAGCGTGGGACTGGCCAGGGAACGTCCGTGAACTGGAGAATTTTATCGAACGTGCGGTGATCCTGACGCGTGGCAGGTCGCTCGAAGCGCCCTTCGAAGAGCTACGCAAATTACATGCGGAAGAGCCAACGCAGACGAAGAAAGAGCGGGCTCAAGAAGACATTGCCCGAATTGTGAAAGAGACAATCAGCGCTCTGGATGGCAGAAACAATTTTGCAGACGAGAATGCCAAGAAGCAGCGCGAAGAGATCGTGCGTGTACTCACGCAGAGCAAGGGCCGGGTGGGTGGGGTTGACGGAGCTGCCGCGCGGATGGGCGTCAATCGCACAACCCTCCTATCTCGAATGAAGAAGTTTGGCATAAATCCCGGTCAGTATGCCTAACTCAGATATCTGGGCCTTGGTCGGAATCGATTAATGTCATCGGGAAACAGAAGCCGGTCGAATGCTGCGTCGTTCGGTTACGGGTGCACCGCATCGCCTGCAGGAATTGGAATCCGGCAGCCATTCTTCCTTCGATAGCCAGAACGGCGTCATCACACGATCTGACAGAGCATTTCCGCTGCCAAGGCAGTCCGCCTCCATTTGCTTTCAGCTCAATGGCCACTCAGAAGTTCCTCGTTCCCGGCCCGCTTTGAGTGTCGAAGGTGGCGCCAACACATTCGACAGTTACGGGGCACGCGATCAAGCCAGATCGCCATGTTATTGAAACGCGGACGAGAGAGGGGGATGAGCTTTGGCATATTGGGTGCATATTCAACATCAACAGGAGGACGAACCGTATGACTCCAGAATTCAGCAATGACTCAAAGACGACCGTCGACGCCGATCTTGATCGTCTTGCTTACTCTGCCTATCTGCTGACACAAGATCCCGCGCTCGCACCGTCGGTTGTCCTGACTGCGCTCCATGGATCCTTGGAGGATCCCAGCGCGGTCTCCGATCTGCTTGGACGCACGTCGAGCTCTCATTGCAGCAGTTGAAGCTTGAATCCAGTCTCGCCTGGGATCGCGAGTCATCGGCGTTTGATGCGGCGCTGTACCGCGACTCCAGAATTGCGAATTCAAAGCGGTTTCTGTCCTTGAAAGAGGATATGACCGGAAATCCGATTCTCTCGCTGGATTCCTGCTCGCGCATCGCTTTCGTCTTGCATCACGTGCTTGGCTATCAGATTGGGCAGGCGGCCACGATGGCGGAGTTGGGCGAGAAAGAATTTCGTGCGCAGTTGCGGAGCGCCCATGTTCAGTTGGCCTCATTCCACTTTGGACCCCACAGCGGCTCGAACAAAGTTATTGGGGAGTCTGCGCTCGCATAGGCGAGGAAATATGAGCTGGTTGAGATGGATTCTGGCATATCTGTTTGACTGTGTACATCCGCACACCACGTGGCCGCGCCACAACCGAACTGGATACGCATACGTCTGCTGCCTCGATTGCGGCAGAGAGTTGCCATATTCTCTGCAACGGATGAGGATTGTCACCAGAGGAGAGCTGTCGCAAGACCGAAATCGCGGAGGGTTCGGCGCGCATTCGGCTGCAAGAGCTTCGTTAATACTCGTGAGCCTGTGGGGCCTGCTGCTTTTCAACTCAGATCGCGCAATCGCGCAAACTTCAGAACCGCCGGCGGCGCAAACTCAGATCGCAACGTCCACAGCGAGTGGGGCCACGCCGACGCTGGTGGTTGGTTTTGTTGGTGGTTTCGTGCATAGCAACGATCTGCGCCACTCCGAGGTTCAGCTTGCCCAGCATCTTCAGGTAACGTACGGCGACCGTGTGCGAGTCCAAGTGTTCAAGAATCGAGAAAGAGCCAAGGCTCACAAAGCAATCGTCGAGTGGTTCAATGGTTTGGCAACTGATACAAGCGCAGATGAGGAAGAACTAGGGCCTCACATCATTTTGTTCGGCCACAGTTGGGGTGCGTCAGCGGTGGTCTATCTGGCTCGTCAATTGGAGCGGGACGGAATCCCGGTTACACTGACAATCCAAATTGACAGCGTGCGAAAAGGTGGCGAGGACGATTCCGTGATTCCGGGCAATGTCGCCGAGGCGGTCAACTTTTATCAAGGTAAAGGTATTATTCACGGCCGCTCGAAAATCATCGCGGCTGATCCGGTTCGCACCGCGGTCCTCGGCAATTTCAGTTTCGAGTATGACAGGGAACCTGCGGAGTGCCACGCTTATCCGTGGTACGACCGTGTCTTCTTCAAAGGCCACACTTCCATCGAATGCGATCCCCGCGTTTGGTCCCAGGTTCAAAGGCTAATCGAAGCTAGGCTGCCCCCCACCATTCAGCCAGCCCAGGCCGAAGTTGCAGCACTGTTCACACAGAAGATCTCCTCTCACTAGAGGCGGTGTCGGAGCCGCCTTCGACACTCTCAACCCTCGACACCACCGTCTTCAATCCGGTGCAGAAAATTCATTGAGTTACGGAGATTCCAGGTTGGCGTGCCCCGTGCCTCTGCCAAGCCGCAAGTAGGAAAGGTTATGTCGAGAGTCTCTCACATTCGCTCCGCGGCTATAGCGGCCATAGCGCTGGTGCTTCCCTTACCTCTGGGTGGGCAAAGTGTCGAGTGCCCGACATGAAAATGGGCAGCATGATTGGCACCGTTACCGATGTAAACGGTGATCCGGTCTCGACTCGACTGTTGTTCTCAAGAGCGCTGATAACCACCGTAGGGTTGTGACGCCCCCAAAGGGATTTGTTTTTCGAGTTTCTCGACTCGAATCAGGAGTTCTCTACGAGATTAGCGTCAGCGCAAAGGCTTTTGCGGACTGGACATCGCTTACGATCACGCTCGAACCCGGCCAGTTCAAAATCGTGATGGGTATCCAACTTCGGATTCGAACGGAGCCGACGCAGGTTGACAGTCACTTACGATCCAGCGGGGGTAGAGACTATCCCAAACTTCTATGTCTCCTATGAAACCAACCCTTCGCCCTAATTTGAGCTCGCGCTCAAAGTCGCGGGGAACCCAGCCATCGCAGCTGGGGTCGTCATGGTTTCTGCCGCCAAGCAAGCTGGGAATACTCTGAATCACGGACAGGGTTGGGGCGCATGCGGCGAGCGGGTTGGCTCAACTGCGGCGGATGGTTTTACCGACATCATGATCGGTGGCGCCATACTGCCATCGCCATTGCACCAGGATCCGAGCTACTTCTTTCAGGGAACAGGTACAATTGCTCCCGAATCCGGCTCGCGATGTTTCTGCCCTTTTGTTGCGAAGGGCGACAACGGAAAGTGGGAGCCGAACTACTCAAGCATAGGCGGGGATTTGGCATCGTCCGCCCTCTCGAACCCGAACCTTTGCTATCCCGAATCGAATCGCGGCGCTGGGCTGGTGTTCGGGAACTTTGCCATCGCTACTGCGGAACGCATCGGCGCTAGTCTGGCTCAGGAGTTCCTGTTTGCTAGGTTCACCCGGGAGGGTGGCCACGTAAAGTTAGGTACCGCGATACGAGGGAGGCATCCTCCAGACCGCATGTGAGAGGCACCCACGACCGGGACGCTCTAGTGCACACCAGCCTGCACCTTCCCACGAAGTACTCCACCCACCCAGCCCGGGCCGCAAGGCTGGGCTCTCACCTCATTCCATTGCCGCGTGCGCCCCGAAGCGGCTGTCGGATGTTCTTCGACAATTTCAACTCTCGACACAACCTATTTGAGTCTCGCACTGGAAAACCTTGAACTTACAGCTTCTTAGGTTTGGCATGCGTCTTGCCTTGGTTACAGGTGCGTAAAGGTAAGGAGCCATCTTGAAGATCTCCATTATCGAGAGCCGCAGCCAATGCCGGTTGGTTTTGGAAGGCAAGCTGATCGCACCGTGGGCCACCGAGCTTAGGACCGAGTGCGCAAAGGCCCAGGTGGAGTTGCAGGGTCGCGAACTGGTGGTCGATATGAGGAATGTGACCGCAGTTAGCCAGGAGGGCGAGAACGTTGTGGTTGAGTTGATGAACGAAGGAATCAAATTCCGCGGCGGTGGAGTGTTTACCAGGCACGTGTTGAAGCAACTCGCCCGACAAAAACGCAGGAACGGTCAGGAGGCAACCAAATGATCTGCCCTCGAAAGAACCAGGTTGCAAAGCAACAGGCAAACGCCTACGCAAGTGGCGCGGACTTCCGCAGCCTTTTCCCTGCGGGCATGAACGAACTCTACCAGCTTTCCTTCCTGCTGACGGCCGATCGCGAGAAGGCAAAGCAATGCTTCGTCGCCGGCCTTGAAGACTCTGTTAAATCAAACCGCGTGTTTGAGGAGTGGGCGCGTTCCTGGGCAGCTCGCGCCATTGTCCAAAATGCAATCCGGGAATTGAAGCGTCCAAACCGAGCCAACTCATTCTCGTTCGCCACTGCCCTCCCCTACATTGGCGAGCGCTCGGGCAATGAGGACACGCATATCGAACTCGAGGCTGTGTTGGCGCTTGAAAACTTTGAGCGCTTTGTCTTCGTCATGTCTGTTCTGGAGCGCTACTCGGAGCACGACTGCACTTTCCTTCTTGGCTGCACCCGTCGGGAAATTGAAGAAGCCCGAAACCGGGCTATTGCGCAGTTCATCGACTCGCGCCGGACCGTGTCCTCCAGTGAAATCCACTTCGAAGAAGTTCAAGAGATAAACCGATGACCCACGCCATTCAATACATCCTGACCCACGGTGCTGTAGTGCTTTTCGCTTGGATCCTTGTCCAGCAAGCTGGCGCCCCGCTTCCAAGTGCAGCACTGCTGCTTTCCGTTGGAGCCCTTGCGAGTTCCGGGCGTGTGAATATCGCCTCGGTTCTGGCAGCCTCGTTCGGCGCCTGTCTGGCGGCGGATGGATTCTGGTACTACGTCGGACGCAGGGGCAGCTCAAGATCGGGCCTTGTTTCGAACTATGTTTCGCCCCGGGCCAGCACTTGGACAGCCCGCGTACTTGGCCTCATGAGCCGCCATGCGGCTGCCGAGTTGTTGCCGGCAAAGTTCATCTCCTGCTCGAATCTCGCTGCCCTGATGGCGGGCAGAACAGACATGGCATTAGGACGATTCTTGGCTTTTGACAGCGTCGCCTCGTTGCTCTGGACGGGCGGCTACATCGCGCTCGGCTACGCCATCGGTAATCACATTCACGTAGCGGTACATTACGCTTTAGTTCCACTCCTGTTTCTGCTCGAGGCGCTCGCCGTCTGGTGTATGGCGAAATTGATGAGTCGCGAGTGGCGGCCGCGTTTGCACGCGGCAGTGATTTCAATTGTGACGCTCCTGTGCGGCGCGTCGACCGCAGTCGGTCAATACAGCTCCAGCATCGGCAACGCCAGCGCAACAGCTCAAAGCTCCGCTGCAGGTCAGGGGAGCGGAATCACGGGAAGCGTTCCAAGCGGTCCTGCAAGCAATGAGGTTTCGCATTTAACTCTGCGGGATGCGATCAATCAAGCTTTGCGCTACAACCTGGCGACGATTGAGAGCGGAGAAAATGCTCGCATCGCCCGGGGTCAGCGACTGCTTGCGCTCAGCACGCTGTTGCCACAGGTCAGCGCAGGGGCTTCCGAGAGCGTTGAGCAGTTGAGCCTCGCGACGTTTGGCTTGAAGATACCAGGCATTCCAACGGTGCTTGGGCCCTTTAGCTATAGTTCGGTGGATGCAAGTGTCAGCCAGAAGCTCTTCAGCTTTGAATCGATCCAACGTTTTCGCGCTGCTCGGACCGCTGAAGAGGCGGCGAAACTCAATTACCAGGATGTTATGGACCTGGTTACGCTCGCCGTGGGCAATGCATATTTGCAAGTGATTGAGGCCAACTCGCGGATCGATGCCCAGGAAGCCCAGGTACAAAATGCGAGAGCGCTCTATGAGCAGGCTCGTGACGAGGTGGAATCCGGTACCGCACCGCGAATCGATCTCACGCGTACCGAAGTACAACTACACACCGAGGAGTACAACCTCAGCGTCGCTCGTAACAACTTCGCAGTGGCAAAGCTCAATCTAGGCCGCGGCATAGGACTGCCGCTCGGACAGCAGTTTGACCTGGCCGACCAGTTGCCGTATTCGGATATCAATCCCCCCACCCTCGAAGATGCGCTCAAGCTGGCTTACAAAGCTCGGAGCGATTTCCGGGCAGCGCTCGATACGGAGAAATCGGCCGCCCAAACGCGTTCGGCTGTAAAAGGCGAACGATATCCGGTAATCGCAGTAAATGGTGACTACGGCGATATCGGCCCCACATTTGGCCAATCACATGGAGATTTCACCTTCCAGGCGGGTGTCAATATTCCCATCTTCACCGGTGGACGGATCAAAGGCGATATCACGCAAGCCGAAGGCGTTCTTCGGCAGCGCAAGGCAGAAGCGGAAAACCTTCGAGGACAAATTGACTATGACGTGCGAACCGCTTTTCTCAATCTGAACGCTGCGAAAGAACAAGTCAACGTGGCAAGGCAAAATGTTGATCTTGCCAATGAAAATCTTGCTCGGTCGAAAGATCGCTTCACTTCTGGCGTAACCGATAGCGTCGAGGTGGTGCAGGCCCAGCAGGCTCTCGCGAGCGCCAACGATCAATACATCACCAGCTTGTATAACCACGGCTTCGCCAAGCTCTCGCTAGCTCGCGCGGTTGGAGTAGCCCGCACGAATTACGACCAATATCTCGGAGGAAAGTAATGTCGAACAACGACGGAGACCAGGCGATCTTTGCCGATGAAGCAGAAGTAGCTACTGTCGCGGAGCATGGACCAGAGCTCACAAAACCGGATGAAGTGCTCGGTAGAGACATTCGCAAGCCCTCGCCAGGTCGCCGTACGAAAACGTTGCTGATCTCGATCGGGGCGGTGATCGTCGCTATCGTCGCCGGCTACTTCATCCGCAATGCGTTTCTGCACGAAGACACCGATGATGCACAGATCGACGGCCACGTCATGCCCCTGAGTTCCCGCATCAGTGGGCAGGTCCAGGAAGTGCACGTGATCGAAGGCCAACTAGTACATGCGGGAGATGTGCTCGTGGTCATCGATCCAAAGGATTACAAGGTAACGGTCGACCAAGCGAAAGCAAACCTGGCTGAAGCGGAAGCGAGCGCCACCGGTTCGATCTGGAGCGTGCCAGTTACAACAGCCACGGCATGGAGCGGCCTCGATTCGGCGCAGACGGCTATTGATAACGCCGAGGCTGGAATGCACGCCGCCGAACAAACCCTGGAAGGTGCGAAAGCGGCTCTTCAACAGGCACAAGCGAACGCTGACAGGAGCGACGCGGACCTCATACGTTACTCGCAACTGGTCGCGAAGGAGGACGTCTCGCGGCAACAGTACGATCAAGCCGTCGCGACAGCTAAGGCCAATCGCGCCGCCGTTATTTCCGCAAGTGCGGCTGTTCAAGCCGATGAGCAGACCCTCCGCCAGGCGCAAGGCAGGCTCTTGCAAGCCAAAGCCGACCTGCGCAGTGCACAAACCGCTCCTCAACAGATTTCCGTTGCGCGGGCCAAGGCCGATGCAGGCACTGCGCAAGTGGAACGACATAAAGCTGAGTTGGAGCAGGCTGAACTCAATCTGGGTTACACGATCATCCGTTCTCCCGTCACTGGGCTGGTGGGAAAGAAGTCCGCTGAAGTCGGCCAGAATGTGAGTGTCGGGCAGGAACTGGTGGATGTTGCTCCCCTCGACGATCTCTGGGTAACGGCGAACTTCAAAGAGACGCAGCTCGAGCACATGCGACCCGGCCAGCCTGTCGACATAGAGATCGATGCATACGGCCGCAGCTGGAAAGGACATGTAACCAATCTGGGCGGAGGCACGGGTTCCGTGTTCAGCTTGCTGCCACCTGAAAACGCGACTGGGAACTACGTGAAAGTCGTGCAACGCGTGCCGGTGCGGATCGATTTCGACCGCTCTCAAGGACAAGACTTCAATGCCGAAGGGCTGCTGAAGCCAGGGCTGTCGGTTGAGCCTGAGGTGAGGCTTCGATGAGCGCCACGCTCACGATGCCCGCTGAACAGGCAGTGTGGCAGCCGAAAGTGAACCCATGGATCATCGCCGGTGCGGTTTCTCTGGCGGCGTTCATGGAGGTGCTCGATACCAGTATCGCCAATGTGGCCCTGCCACACA
>JGI12635J15846_10001217_pt1 | contig 22449 bp, 18 predicted proteins | sample BlaSpr_A8_OM2_M2_FD_15846 | JGI IMG/M metagenome (IMG submission 15846) | reverse complement strand
GCCGCCGCCGCAACCGCGTTGCCCAGCATAGGAATGCCGATTGCGGCCCCCAAACGGTGACGCGCCGGAATGATCGGGTCTTGGCCCGCAAAGGTCACCCGCCCGCCTGCATCGGCAACCGACAAACCGACGCCGGCAAGCAAATCATCCAGCGCCGCAGTCGCGTTGAACGCGGCCATCGATGTTGTCTCGGTCATGGCTGAACTCCGCTTCGGGCTGTGACCGGTCCCGCAGGCCGGCGACTCGTGTTCTGGCTGGGACATGCTGATGCCAGTGCCGCCAGCATGCCCGCCGGCGCGTTGGGGGTGAGAAAAATGACGGAAAGTGCTCAGAATCGACTATCTGGTGAAGGAAATAGACGCAGCCATGGCCGGGCACCATCAAAGGTGGCATCGAACGCGCCGAAAGAGGGGACTGCAACAATGAAGTTCGTGACCCGCGATAACGCGGCGAGCGCGGTCCGCTAATGGTCTCGGGTCCCACCTGTACCGCCCGCGGCGTCCGCTGGCCGACCACATCGAGTGGGGCATTAGCGCAGCTGCGGGGCCAACTAGCGCAGCCGAGGGCTGCCGCGCGGCGCAGTGACCGTCGTCTTCGACGTGGGACAGCCATGGAATCAGAACGACTGGTCCCCAATCGACGGCGTGCCCGGCCGATACGGGCCACGCTTCGGCTACACACCAGTCACCCGACAGCCAACACCTGGCCGCTGCACAGACTTCCGCGCCGCCTGCCCCAGCTCCTAAATCCGGACGGGCACGTCGTACCTATCCGCCAACTCCTGGGCGAACGCCTCGACTTCCGGGCCACCGTCTGTGTCTAAGAGGCCCAGCTCGACGATGCCGCCCAAGCGCGCCCGGTACTCGGCACGGGGGCTGATCTTCATCGTAGGTGGTGGCCGGTATGCCAGCACGTCGTGCAATTCAACCTTGCCGACAACCAGATACGACCACGGCGGATCCACAACCCCCAATGACGACGCCAGTCGCGCCGCTCTCGGGAACCCACGTGCCCGCGCAATCAGGTCCTCGACCTCGATATCGGCGTACCAGCCGCACACGCACTCCGGCGCCGGCGGCATGTGCTCTGGGGTGGAGCATCCGGCGTAGGACCATTTCGTTGGCCACGAGATGTACGAATGGTACGGGGACCTCAGCACATCCCCGGCGATCCCCGTCCAAAAGCGAAAGCCCACGGCAGTGTCCAAGCGGCCGAAACCAGGTGCGGTCAGGCGCCCGTCTAGCCACTCATGCAGCCCGGGCATCGCGGCCTCGATAGCTGCGAAGGCGACCTCGAAATCAGCACCAAAGCACGGATTCCGGACGTCGACGCAGCTAAGCCGGTCGTCATCAACGCCACGCTCCTGCAACACCCCAACATGTTCGCGACCCAACGCAACCACCAAATCAGCTCCAAGGTGCTCAGCACCGACCAGCGCAGCCCGATGATCCGCCGGCACCGGATAACCACGCTCACACAGCACCGAGCACGCCTGCTCATCGGCGCGATCGCCTACACAAGCGACGGTGCCCGCACTGGACACCCGCACCACATCACCCAGACCGCGCTCCCGCAGCTGCTCAGCGAACAACGCCGCAGCCATCACCGATCGAGCGCGATTGAAACTGCATACAAACGCGACGTGCAGCCGCGGGCTACTCACAATCCGTACCGCTTCCCAAGCAACGCGGCGGGGCCATCAGAGTCCTCCGAATCGAAGTTTGCGACTGTAGTAACTCGGCTCGAAAAAAGATTCGAGTTACGTACAGACAGGCACATGCTATGCCAACCGATTGTTGTCGGGATGGGGTCTGGGATGGCACAAATCGGATTGGTTACCTCAGCTGGGTACGAGTTGCCTCGCCGCGCTAGCGTGCATGTCAGGTTGTCCAGTTCCCCGGTCCCGATTTCTCTGTTCTCTTCGTGGGTCGGCTGCCTTCGGTTCGGAAGGAGGAGCGAAACGCTGGCGCCGATGCCCACGACTAGGAGCCGCCTTCGCCGATGCTCGCCGTCGCCGAACGTGGCTAAGGAGTGGTCGCGGCCCGCTTTTGTCTCCTCGAGGAGTTCATGCTGTCGCAGACCTGATCGTCGGTGTATCGACACCCCGGTGTCGCCGCCGCGATGAGTGCGGCCGAAGCCAATCCCTCGATCCGAATGGTCGAAGTCCGCCGTGCGACGGGATTGTCCACCAAACGGCTGATCGGACTGTTTCGCGCCGAGATCAGCCTGCCTCCGAAGGAATTTGCGCGGGTCCGGCGCGCCAACCCTGCTATTGGCCGCCGCTCTTCGGGGCTGGGCTTTGGTCCGCGCCGGTCAGGGTTTTGGGGCAGTACGTGGTGGCCGCGATTGCGGTGAACTTGGCGGCGCCATCGCCCTGGAACCCTGGATTGAGCTCCTGTAGGTTCTTGACGATTTCTACGCCACTCATTCCCTCGTCGACTAAATTGCACACCGTTTTGCCGGCCGTTATCGCGCGGTCGGGGTTCAGATAGGACAGCCCGGACTGCTCGAGTGCGACGAGGAAAGTTTGATCGTTGCCGTCGATGTCGGCATAGGCCGGGGCGGCCGTGCCCATCACCGCGGCGACGCATGCCAGCACCAGTACGAGTCTCATAACCCAGTGATTGTCTCAAAGTGATGGTGCTCTTGCACCCGTTGCGGCCAACGGGACTTTAACGGAATGCGGCCAACAGCTCCAAGCACGATGAAGTCCCAACCGCCCCGCACGCTAACGCCACACCGTCACTGCGCCGACGGCCGAGAGGTCGATCCCGCTGCGAGAATGGTCTGCTGATGCGTGCGAGCCCTCACTGCACCCGCCGCGACAGCCGTTGGCTCAAGATATATACGACTTAAACAGCAGCGCAATGTATTTGATCGTCGCCCGCTGAGCCTCCCCGCAGATGCGGCAGCACTTTGAAAGTGCTTCAGCGGTGCGCATCGCGACCATAACTGCCATGCATCACCCAGACGGCGTGGGCGGTTGGGCTTGACCGACCACGACAAAAGCCTCTACGGCCGTGGCCATCTCGAAACCTTCAACCTCCACCCGCCACTCGTAGATTGCTGGCTCCAAAGGTATTCCAGCCGGGATGTTCAGAGTGAGCGGCATTCGAACCGAAGTTCCGTGGATCGCGCCAGGAGGGCGGCCTGCCTCGGCTGCCGCTTCGAAGAGGATCCGCTGAGGACCGTGCGGCCCCGTCACCACTACCGGAGTGCCATCGGTGGTCAATAATTGGCACTTCAGCTTGTGTTGTTTATTGGTTTCATCCCAGTCGATGTCGAGGAATAAGACCAAAGAAAAAGCGGGCGTCGGTGTTTGGCACTGCCTCCACCCCAGCCCGAGCGCATTGACCTTGCCGGACTGGGCGTCGGCTTGGGCTGCATCCGCGAGCAAAAAGCTGATCTTCATGCAGCCGCCGGCGCCGCGATTGATCTTCCAGTCGTCACCGCGAGATCCTGCCAAGTCATTCCTGCCGCCCCACCAGCTCCACGAGATGCTTACGCTGCTCTTGTCGGCTGGATAATACGTACGGTTCGATCTGTTCGGCTAGTCGGCGCGTCGGCAGCTGGCCTGAAGTTGACTGCCGGCGATGGTGCTGCCACCAGCCGGAACAGCTATTCGGCGGGCGGCAGTTGGCGCGGACCTTCGGGAGAGCGCAGTTCACGCGTTCCTTCTCGCTCCATCAGCTCGAGAAGACTGTCGCGCTCCGCCGACCCAAGCGATAGGCCCCCCACGTCCTTCGTGGGTGCTCGCCCCAACGACGAGTATTCCTCGTAGGCACTTGCTTGGCTGCGAGACGATTCAGCCCGGTTGGCGGGAGATGAGCCTTCAGGGATTTCTGCATCCCCCGACGCCAGCGGTGGTTGGTCGCTGGTGTCGGGGCTCCCGGAGCTGACCGTCACTCTCCGGGTGCGCTTGAGCGCAAAGGTGATCTCTTCGACCTCTTCGAAGACCTCTTCGAAGACGTGGCGTGCGGTGCGCAGCGGCTGAGTCGTGTTGTCGATCACCCGCGCCACGAACGGAGGCACCAGCGGGCGAATCCAACGCGGGATCAACGGAGTCGCGTGCTCATGATGCGGTTCCGTGGCGTCGTTTGGCTGGATCTGCTCCGGCAGATTCTCCGCGGTCTCGACGCGCGCATCCTGTGCCCCGACAGGCAATTGGGCGACTGCCCGGCTGGCCGCCTCCGCCTCGGCGGCAATCGACAGATACATGTCTGGGGCCACTGGCTCGAAAGTACGCTGTGATGAAGTGGCTATTGGCCGATCAAGCGCTTCAGTGACTCGACGACGTTGCTGCTCGCGGTCGATTTCGGCCTGTGCCTCGATGGTGAGACGAGCCTGGGTGAGCTGATGCTCGGCCCACATGATTTCCGTCTCGCGGCGCACCTCGGCCCGCTTGATCGCGATCGCCGTGTCAGCCTCGAGCTCCGCGCGTTCGTGGTCGGCGCGCGCGGCTGAATGTCGATCGTGCGTCGTCTCGCCTCGCCATCGCAGCAGGATCAGCGGGAGCAGGTACAGCAGAGTGAAGAATGCGATTGTCAGCAGCCTCAGCACCTGCGCCCCGATGGCGAGCGTGAGGTCGTTCATGGCGACCCAGCGCGCACCTAAGCCCCGATCGGCTTCCGCGATCACACTTTGGCGTGCCTGGGTGAGCGACCGCTGCTCGGCTGAGNTTTTGGCGTCCAGCTCAGGTGCTTGACGGTCGCGAGTCGCCAANGCATNGTCCAGCGCATACTGCGCGTCGGCGAGAAGTTGGTTTGCCGTGCGCGTTTCCGGCCCGGCGCCAGGCACGCCGGTGATCCGGGTCTGCGGNCACGCTGGTGTGGGGTTGTATTCGCAGCGTGCNACGACCAGAGCCTTGTCTTGCTGGTCGCGTGCCTGTTCGACGGCGTTGTCGAGCGCACTGCGGGCATCTCGGGTCTGTTGCAGCGATTCCGACGCCTGCGCGACGGCCGGCGCCGAGTCGGCGGTGCGAAGAGCCCGCTGGTCGAGACGATGCTCGATCGAACCGGAAAACACGACGAGAGCGGCGAGCTCGCCGACCACCACGCCGAGTGCGACCGCGACAGCCGCGCGTCCTGCGATCCCAGGCCAACCCCGGGTGGGGCCGCTGGCAGTGCCGCGGGTCACCGCGCCAACCAGCAGGCCGAAGACAAGGGTCAGCGCGACGACGGCAAGCACCGGCAAGTGCGCCGACTCACTAACGGCCACGGCCGCGACGAGCCAGGCCAGTACGGCTCCCACCGCCACCACCGCGCCGGTGATGGCGTGGGTGGACCGCTCGTGACGCTCACCGAGTTCGTGCCAGTGTCCGCCGCCAAGCCAGGTGAGCACGCTCTCGATCCGGGATACGGCCGAGCGCGGCTCGGTGAATTCGTGGGCGCACATGAGACTACAAACCTCCAACTATTCAAGCCTGGCAGGCCGTCGGCCGACACACCGAATCGAAAGCGGCCGTTTGTGGCGTTGTTCACAAATCAACGCCAATAGACGCAGATCACACTGTCGCGATACCAGGCAGGGTTAGCTCAGCCTTGTCCAGGCCATATCTGACGCGAAACGCAGGCGACGCGAGCAGATCAGCGGCTGTTCCGGCAAACGACGTGAGACGGTATAAGTCTATGCAGAACCACGACTACTTGACCTACGAAGAGTTCGGCCGCAGATTCTTCGAGGTCGCCGTCACCCCGGAACGTGTCGCCGCCGCATTCGCCGATATCGCCGGCAACGAGTTCGCAATGGAGCCCATTGCTCAGGGGCCCGGCGGGATTGCCAAGGTCAGCGCGAACGTCAAGATTCAAGAGCCGCGAGTCACCCGGCGGCTTGGTGACACCATCACTTTCGTCATCCACATTCCTTTGTCGATTGACCTGCTCTTGGACCTACGGCTCGACAAGCAGCGGTTTCTCGTCTCCGGGGACATCGCATTACGCGCTACAGCGCGCGCCGCTGAGCCGCTGCTCCTTATCGTCGACGTCGCCAAGCCGCGGCCTTCCGATATCACGGTCAACGTGTCGTCCAAGTCGCTGCGCGGCGAGGTGTTGCGCATCCTTGCCGGCGTCGACGGCGAGATCCGGCGATTCATCGCCCAGTACGTCGCCGACGAAATCGACGCGCCCCAATCGCAAGCGGCGCAAGTCATCGACGTGGCAGATCGGTTGGACGAGGCCTGGTCCTAGGCGACGGAGCGCAGGCTTGGGTTTTCGGGTCTTCGCGCCCGGGTATGTAACTCGCACGGTTAGGCCAATATTCAAGCGCTTAACGTGTTCACCGTCACACGAGGAGCGGATAAGGCATGGCGCGAGTAGACGTTTCGACGTCAACAGACGTGGAACCGAGCTTGGCCTGGAAGCTGGCCTCTGACCTGTCGGTTCGATGAGTGGATGACGATTTTCGTCGGGTGGTGCGGCACGGTTCCGTCGACGATCGAAGCGGGCAGCCGTGTCTCGTCGCTGGTCAGGGTCAAGGGCTTCCGCAACGTCATTCACTGGACGGTCACCCGTTACGACGAGCCGAAATCAATTGAGCTGCAGGGTCGCGGCCGGGGCGGGATACGGATCGCGGTGGCAATGGACGTGACCGCCAACCATCCCGGATCGACTTTGCACCTCACCGCTGATCTGAAAGGGGGCCTGCTCAGCGGGCCGATCGGAAGCCTCGTCGCCCGAGTCCTCCGGTCTGATGTCCGCAGGTCGGTGAACAACCTCGCAGCCTTGCAGTAACCGCTCACCGCACCGGGTGGCCGGTAAACCATTCCCGTTCGGCTTGGCGGATCCGCCTGCGGTCCATGTCAAGCCAGGACAGACCGGCCCCGAAGGCCAGCAGTCCGACGATTGCGGCAGTAATGCCGGCGCCGATCTCGCCAAGGGAAAAAGAGGCCACGCAGACGACGAATGCCAGCACTGCGGCTGCGACTACGACGAACCCGCGCATAGTCTGCCCGCGCGTAGTCTGCCCGCGCNTAGTCTCCCCGCGCGTAGTCTCTGAGCCCTGCATTGATTCGTCCGCATCGGAACCGGTGATCTGATGGTGGTCGGCCAGGTCACGCGCGATGTGCCTCATCAGCGCCTCCTCTGCTTTCACTTCTTCCGTTTTGGAGCTACCCGAAATACAGCCTGAACAAACGACTTCTCCGCAATGCCGCCAACGGTGTGATGACGCTGCTGCTAGCCCGCTAGTCCGGGTCGCGCGGCAGCAAACGACGCAGCGGGCGGGTCTCGATCGCGTTGATCGTCAAGGCCCGGCGGCTGATCCGCCAGCCCAAATCGGTCAATTCGTACTCATCGTCGTAGCGCAGATGCCAGACCACATCGACCAACTGCTCGGCGCGTTGATCCCAGTGATGCGCGATGCACGCAATTCGCCCTCGCGCGCTGCCGGGCCGTGGGCCCTCGTCATAGACCTCACCGACAATCGCGTGCTCGGTGCGCGTGACCTGGGTGACCGCGGCGACGGCGGCGGCGATGGCCTGCTCACCTCGATGTGAATGGATCGGCTCCAGCGTGGCCGGCGGCTCCGGCACTATCAGTTCGGCGTCGGCAGCGAAAAGCGCCGTCACAGAATAGAATTGACGATCGTCGACGCCAGCGGCGTACCGGTGCACCAAGTCACCGAGGGCAGCCCTCTCGTTCACCGAAAGACTCACGAGGCCAACGACAGTCGTTGCGCGCATGCCGACAAGATATCTTTGGCCTGCTCGATATCGCTGGTCGGCGGCATGGCCAACACAATCCGGTCGGCGCCCTGATCAACCAGGCCGGCTGCGCGCTCGGCGTCAATCTTGGTGACCAGATGGCCCAGCGATACCTCCAGGGCCGCCGGATCGCGACCTGCCGACGACGCCTCCGCGCGCATCAGCGTGATCAGTGAAGCGAGCTGCGGACCGGACACGCCAAGTGGCTGGAAGCCGTCACCGAAGCGTCCGGCGCGGCGGGCGGCCGTCCGGCTGTGGCCGCCGATGTGGATCGGAAGCCGTTCGCCCGCAATCGGTTTAGGGTACGACATTGCGTTGTCGAAGTTGAAGAAGTTGCCGTGGTAGGACGCTCCTTGGGGCTGGTCGGCCCAGAGCGCCCGCAAGACGGCGATCTGTTCGTCGGCCCGTCTGCCCCGGCTGTCGAACTCCACCCCGCAGGCCTCGACCTCTTCCTTGAGCCAGCCCACGCCAACGCACAACCGGAGCCGTCCGCCGGAGAGAACATCAACGGTCGCGGCGCGTTTGGCGAGCACGACGGGATGGTGATTGGGCAATACCAGCACCCCGGTGGCCAACCCGAGCCGGCTGGTGCGGCCGGCCAAGAACGCCAACATGTCGAGCGGATCGGGTATGGGACCGTCGGCCGCCACCCCAACGCGTCCGGAACTGTCATACGGGTAGACGCTGTCGTACCTGCTGGCCAGGACGGTGTGCTCGGCGACGATGATCGATTCGAAGCCACACAGTTCAAGGTGGCCCGCAAAGCTCACCATCCAGGCTGGGTCTGCGGTGACGATGTCGCCGACCGGGACGAAGACTCCGATCTTGGGGATCTTCGGGGCTACCTTCATGGCACCCGAAGCTAACAGGTCCCCGCTAGACAGGCGGCGGCGCGATCTCAGCGCGTACGGCCTCGCAAAGCGTGGCCGCGCGGTGATCGGTGAAGACGTCTTCCAGCATCATCTGCCGGCCGTCCGGGCCAGTCAGCGGAACACGCCAGTTGGGGTATTCGTCGGTAGTGCCCGGTTGGTTTTGGGTCCGGCGATCACCGACCGCATCGGTCAGCGATACCCCCAATAGCCGCGACGGGGTTCGGCCCAGGTACCGGTAGAGGGCTAGAACTATCTGCTCCGGGTCGTCTTCGCGGTCGCCCAGCAGCCCGACCCGGCGCAATTCGGCCAGCCAGGCCGCCAACTCGGCCCGATCGGATTCGAGTTCCTCCGCGACCGGCCGGGTCAACAATCCCAGCGACTCCCGCAGCCGCACATGGTCGCCGGCCAGGTAACCGGCGGTCGGCGGCAGATCGTGGGTGGTCACCGACGACAGGCAGTACTCACGCCAGCGCTCCGCCGGCAACGGACCTCCATTTCCGTCGCGATCAAGCTCAAACCAAAGGATCGAGGTGCCCAGCACGCCGCGCAACATCAAGTAGTCCCGCACCCAGGGTTCGACGGTGCCGAGGTCTTCGCCGACGACGACCGCACCGGCCCGGTGTGCTTCAAGAGCGACGATGCCGATCATCGCGTTATGGTCGTAGCGCACGTAGGTGCCCTGAGTGGGCACTGCCCCGTCCGGAATCCACCACAGCCGGAACAATCCGATGATGTGGTCGATGCGTAGGCCGCCGGCATGTTGCAGCACGGCCCGGATCAATGCGCGGAAAGGCCGATACTCCTGCTCTTCTAATCGGTCCGGTCGCCAGGGTGGTTGCGACCAGTCTTGGCCGAGCTGATTGAACTCGTCCGGCGGCGCGCCCGCGGTCACGCCCACTGCCAACACTTCCTGCAGGGCCCAGGCATCGGCCCCATTGGGGTGCACGCCGACAGCCAAGTCGTGCATGATGCCTAACGACATCCCGGCCCGTACTGCTTGCGACTGAGCCGCGGCGAGTTGCTCATCGAGTTGCCACTGCATCCAGCGATGGAAATCAACAGCCTCCGAATGCTTTTCGACGAATCGGGCAACGCCCGCACCCGCGGGATGCCGTAGGAAACTCGGCCAATGATGCCAGTCACTGCCGTACTTCTCGGCCAGCGCGCACCAGGTGGCGAAGTCGTCGAGCGCGCGGCCTTCACGTTCGCGGAAGGCAGCGTAGGCCAGCTCACGGCCTGCCGATCGTGGCACCCGATGCACCAATTTGAGCGCCGCTCGCTTAGCTACCCATACGCTGTCGCGGTCGATGGCGTCGAGCTCGCCGGTCCGTTGCCGAACTTCCGAGCGCAGCCGCCGCACCCGGCCTCGTTTAGGCAAATCGGCATATTCGGGGATTGCCTCAACGCGAAGATAGAGCGGGTTGACGAAGCGCCGCGATGTCGGCAGATACGGCGACGGCTCCATCGGGATCGTAGGCGTAGCCGCGTGCACGGGATTGACCAGCACATAATCGGCGCCGTGGCGGGACGCCGACCATACCGCGAGGTCAGTCAGGTCGGTGAGGTCGCCGACGCCCCACGACTGTCGGGACCGCACGCTGTAGAGCTGAGCGGCCAGGCCCCACGCGCGGCGAGCACTGAGCTGCTTCGGCAGCCCTAGCCAATCCGGCGTCACGATGAGCGCAGTGCTGGTCTGGAGGTCGCGAGAACGCAGATGCACGCGGTGGTAACCCAGCGGCAGGTCACTGGGCAGCACGAAGCTGGCCTCGCCTACCCAGCGTCCGTCCAGATCGAACGGAGGCGTGAAGTTCTCGACCTGTTGCACACCGCCCCGCACCGTTCCGTCCTCGAGCTGTAACCACACTTCGGCAGGAAAACCATGGGTCACGTGCACCCAGAACCGCGTCGGCGCGCCGGTGCGCCCGACAATGGTGGCCGGCATCTGACGTGCCCAATAAGACCTGAGATGCGTGGTCAGGGCCGTATTGCGGTCTTGTTCGGTGCTGGCGACGACGCCGAGCGCCGCGAGCACGGCCACCAGCGTGGCTTCGGGGACGAGCACGCGGCGACCGGTCCAGTCCTCATATCCGGTGGCGATGCCGAATCGTCTGGCAAGTTCGACCAACGAGGGCGCGAGCTCAGTCATGCCGCCCATCTTGCGTCCAGCACCCACCCGGCGACGACACGGGCGGCTTCGGTGGCCCGTTCGAGGCTGACTGAGATTCTTGCGACCGTTCCTGGGACCGTTCGTGCTGCGGGGGACGGCCCGGCTTCCCCGGCAAAACCCCATTTGCTGGCAGGCGATCTTCGCGCATTTCTTGCCAATCGGTGAGCTGGTCGCCGGATTTGCCGTTTAGCAGGACGAGTCGGCCATCCGCCGCTAGCATGCCCTGTGAAGACATAAAGAATCCGGCGGGTATCCAGTGGGGGATATCGAAAGTGGCAGCTCAGTGCGGTTGTCGGCTGCTGGCACTGTTCGCGACCCGGCCCCTCCGGGGCCGCCGGATTCATCGACGAGAACGATTCGAATGAGAGTAAGCACAGCACCACGTGGCGACGCCGCTGCGGGTGCCTTACGGTTATCGATGTGATTCGCGCGTTGGAAAAACGGGCGCTCTAACAGACCGGATGGTGAATTAACGTGGCGGAAGAGAGTCGCGGAGGGCGCGGGTCGGGGTACGGCCTCGGGCTGTCAACGCGGACGCAGGTTACCGGGTACCAGTTCCTTGCTCGCCGAACCGCGATGGCCCTGACCCGCTGGCGAGTGCGTATGGAGGTCGAGCCAGGTCGGCGTCAGAACTTGGCCGTGGTGGCGTCGGTTTCTGCGGCATTGGTGATCTGCCTGGGCGCACTCCTCTACTCGTTCATCAGCCCGTCCGGCCAGATCAATGAGTCGCCGATCATCGCGGACAAGGACTCCGGTGCGCTGTATGTCCGCGTGGGTGACCGGCTTTACCCGGCGCTGAACTTGGCATCGGCGCGACTGATCACAGGGCGGCCGGACAACCCGCACATGGTCCGATCAAGCCAAATCGCCAGCGTGCCGCATGGTCCGCTGGTGGGCATCCCGGGCGCACCGTCGAATTTCGCTCCTAAGAGTCCGCCCGCGTCGTCGTGGTTGGTGTGCGACACCGTCGCCGGCTCGACCGGCGTCGGGGCACCGTCAGGGTTGACGGTGACGGTGATCGACGGCACCCCGGACCTCAGCGGTCACCGGCGGGTACTGACTGGGTCCGACGCGGTGGTGCTCAGCTACGGCGGGGACGCCTGGGTTATCAGGCAGGGACGCCGGTCGCGCATCGACGCGACGAACCGATCTGTCTTGTTGCCGCTGGGTTTGACCCCAGAAGAGGTCAGTCAGGCGAAGCCAATGAGCCGGGCGTTGTACGACGCATTGCCGGTGGGACCTGAGCTGGTGGTGCCAGAAATACCGAACGCGGGCGCTCCGGCGACATTCTCGGGGGCACCCGGCCCGGTAGGGACGGTAATCGTCACGCCACAAATCAGCGGGCCGCAACAGTATTCGCTGGTGCTCGCCGATGGTGTGCAGACGCTGCCGCCGTTGGTGGCCCAGATTTTGCAGAACGGCGGCAGCGCTGGGAATACCAAACCGGTGACCGTAGAGCCGGCTACGTTGGCGAAAATGCCGGTGGTCAACAGACTGGATCTCTCGTCGTACCCAGACAACCCGTTGAACGTGATGGACATGCGGGAGAATCCGTCCACCTGCTGGTGGTGGGAGAAGACCTCCGGTGAGAACCGGGCCCGCGTCCAGGTCGTGTCCGGCCCGACCATTCCCGTCGCGGCAGCCGACAAGGAGAAGGTGGTGTCACTGGTGAAGTCCGACACCACCGGCCGCCAAGCCGACGAGGTCTACTTCGGACCCGACTTCGGGAACTTCGTCGCCGTCACCGGCAACGATCCGGGGTCCAAAACAACAGAATCGCTATGGTGGGTGACGGATGCGGGCGCCCGGTTCGGAGTGGATGCCACCAAAGAAGTGCTCGAGGCGCTGGGGCTGAAGACCCAACCGAGCTTGGCACCGTGGGTGGCGCTGCGGCTGCTGCCACAAGGCCCGACGCTGTCCCGGGCAGATGCATTAGTGGAACACGACACCCTACCGATGGACATGACCCCTGCAGAGTTGGTGGTACCGAAGTGAAGCGTGGATTTGCGCGACCTACAGCGGAAAAGGCGCCGGTTATCAAGCCGGAAAACATCGTCCTGCCGACGCCGTTAAGCATCCCCCCACCCGAAGGCAAGCCCTGGTGGCTGATTGTGGTCGGCGTCGTAGTGATCGGCCTGCTGGGCGGCATGATCGCCATGACCTTCGCCAGCGGGTCACACGTGTTCGGCGGCGTCGGCTCGATTTTCCCGATCTTCATGGTCGGCGGGATGATGATGATGATGTTCGGCGGCCGGTTCGGCGGCCAGCAGCAGATGAGCCGGCCGAAACTGGACGCGATGCGCGCTCAGTTCATGCTGATGCTGGACATGCTGCGCGAGACGGCCCACGAGTCGGCCGACAGTATGGACGCCAACTACCGCTGGTTCCACCCGGCTCCCACCACGCTGGCCGCTGCCGTGGGATCGTCGCGGATGTGGGAACGCAAACCCGACGGTAAAGACCTCAACTTCGGTGTCGTGCGCGTTGGGGTGGGCATGACGCGTCCCGAGGTGACCTGGGGTGAGCCCCAGAACATGCCGACCGACATCGAGCTGGAGCCGGTGACAGGTAAGGCCCTTCAAGAGTTCGGGCGCTATCAAAGCGTCGTTTACAACCTGCCCAAGATGATTTCTCTGCTGGTTGAACCCTGGTATGCGCTAATCGGAAACCGCGAGCAGGTATTGGACTTGATGCGGGCCATCATCTGCCAGCTGGCGTTCTCGCACGGACCCGATCACGTGAAGATGATTGTGGTCAGTTCCGATTTGGAGCAATGGGACTGGGTGAAGTGGATTCCACACTTTGGTGATCCGCGGCGTCAGGACGCAGCTGGTAGCGCGCGGATGGTGTACAGCTCGGTGCGCGAATTCGCCGCGGAGCAAGCCGAATTGTTCGCCGGCCGTGGGTCGTTCACGCCCCGGCATGCCAGTTCGTCNGCGCAGACTCCGACACCGCACACCCTGATCGTCGCCGACGCCACAGACCCCCAATGGGAGTACGTGATCAGCGCCGAGGGTGTCGACGGNGTGACTTTCTTCGACTTGACCGGCTCGTCAATGTGGACGTCTGTCCCGGAGCGGACGTTGCAGTTCGACGATAAGGGCGTGATCGAGGCGCTGCCCCGCGACCGCGACACCTGGATGGTGATCGACGACAAGCCGTGGTTCTTCGCCCTGACCGACCACTTCGACATCGCAGAGGCAGAAGAGTTCGCGCAGAAGCTGGCATTCTGGCGGCTCGCCGAGGCCTACGAAGAGATCGGCCAGCGGGTAGCCCACATCGGTGCCCGGGACATCCTGTCCTACTACGGGGTTGACGATCCGTCCTACATCGACTTCGACGACCTGTGGGGAAGCCGCACCGACACCATGGGCCGGTCGCGGTTGCGGATACCGTTCGGCAATCGCTCTGATAACGGTGAGCTGCTGTTTTTGGACATGAAGTCACTCGACGAAGGCGGCGACGGGCCGCACGGAGTCATGTCGGGTACGACAGGCTCGGGTAAGTCGACGCTGGTGCGAACCGTGATCGAATCGCTGATGCTCGGCCATCCGCCGGAGGAGCTGCAGTTCGTCTTGGCGGACCTCAAGGGTGGGTCGGCGGTCAAGCCGTTCGCCGGGGTGCCGCACGTATCGCGGATCATCACCGACCTTGAAGAAGACCAGGCGCTGATGGAGCGCTTCCTTGACTCGCTGTGGGGTGAAATCGCTCGCCGCAAGGCGGTATGCGACAACACCGGTGTCGACGACGCCAAGGAGTACAACTCCGTGCGCACCAGGATGCAGGCCCGCGGCCAAGACATGGCGCCGCTGCCGATGCTGGTGGTGGTCATCGACGAGTTCTACGAGTGGTTCCGGATCATGCCGACCGCGGTCGACGTTCTGGACTCGATCGGCCGGCAAGGCCGCGCCTACTGGATCCACCTGATGATGGCGTCGCAGACCATTGAAAGCCGCGCTGAAAAGCTCATGGAGAATATGGGTTACCGCTTGGTGCTGAAAGCACGCACCGCCGGGGCGGCGCAGGCGGCTGGTGTGCCCAATGCGGTGAACCTGCCAGCGCAGGCCGGTCTGGGTTATTTCCGCAAGAGTCTCGAGGACATCATCCGGTTCCAGGCGGAGTTTCTGTGGCGGGACTACTACTCCCGCGGTGTCACCGTCGACGGCGACGAAGCGCCGACATTGGTGCACAGCATCGATTACGTTCGCCCCCAATTGTTTACCAACTCCTTTACCCCGCTCGAGGTAAGCGTGACTGGCCCGGATGTCGACGTAACACCCGTGCCGTCGAATGGTGCGGCGCACGAGACGGCGGACGCCGAGGAGGAGGACGAGGAAGGGATCAGGATTCCCAAGGTCGGGACGGTGATCATTGATCAGTTGCGCCAGATCCAGTTCGAGCCCTATCGGTTGTGGCAGCCGCCGCTGACCCGACCCATCGCCATCGACGAGTTGGTCAGCCGGTTCCTCGGGCGCCCGTGGAACAAGGATTACGGCACCGCCAAAGACCTCGTGTTTCCGATCGGGATCATTGACCGGCCGTTCAAGCATGACCAGCCGCCGTGGTCGGTTGACACCTCTGGGCCTGGCTCCAACGTCTTGATTCTGGGCGCCGGTGGTTCAGGTAAGACAACTACGCTGCAGACCCTTATCTGCTCGGCCGCATTGACCCACACTCCCGAGCAGGTCCAGTTCTACTGCCTGGCCTACAGCGGCACCTCGTTGACCACGGTGGGCCGTCTGCCACACGTTGGCGAAGTAGTCGGTCCCACGGATCCTTACGGCGTGCGCCGAACGGTGGCCGAAGTGCTGGCGCTGGTGCGCGAGCGCAGGCGCACCTTCCTCGAGTACGGAATCGCCTCTATGGAGATGTTCCGGCGCCGCAAGTTCGGCGGCGCCCCGGGTCCCGTGCCCGATGTGTTCGGGGATGTCTACCTGGTGATCGACAACTACCGGGCACTTGCCGAGGAAAACGAGGTGCTGATCGAGCAGGTCAACGTGATCATCAACCAGGGGCCCTCGTTCGGGGTGCACGTGATTGTCACTGCCGATCGCGAATCGGAGCTGCGGCCGCCGGTGCGTAGTGGTTTCGGTTCCCGGGTCGAGTTGCGTTTGGCCGCGGTGGAAGACGCCAAGCTGGTTCGTTCCCGGTTCGCCAAAGAGGTTCCGGTCAAGCCGGGACGTGGCATGGTCGCGGTCAACTACGTCCGCCTCGACAGCGATCCCCAGGCAGGTCTACATACGTTGGTGGCCCGGCCGGCGCTGAGCGACACATCTGACAACATCTTCGAGTCCGACAGCGTGGCCGCGGCGGTCAGCCGGCTCGCGAGTGGCGAGGCCCCGCCGGTCCGCCGGTTGCCGGCCCGGTTCGGCGTGGAGCAGGTGCGCGAGCTGGCCGCCCGGGACACCCGTCAAGGCGTTGGCGTGGGCGGAATCGCCTGGGCGATATCAGAATTGGACCTGGAGCCGGTGTATCTGAACTTCGCCGAGAACGCGCACTTGATGGTCACGGGTCGACGAGAATGTGGGCGTACCACGACGTTGGCGACGATCATGTCGGAAATCGGCCGGATATATGCACCTGGAGCTACCAGCGCACCGACACCACCGGCGGGGCAACCCTCCGCGCAGGTGTGGCTGGTCGACCCGCGCCGTCAGCTGCTGACCACGCTGGGCTCCGACTATATGGAGAAGTTCGCCTACAACCTTGACGGTGTACAGGCGATGATGGGTGAGCTGGCGGAGGTCTTGGCCGGCCGTGAGCCCCCGCCTGGTCTGTCGGCGCAAGAATTGTTGTCGCGGTCGTGGTGGAGCGGCCCGGAGATCTTCTTGCTCGTCGACGACATCCAGCAGCTACCGCCAGGTTTTGATTCGCCGCTGCACAAGGCTGCCGCCTGGGTGACCAGGGCCGCCGACGTCGGCTTGCATGTGCTCGTCACCCGTACGTTCGGAGGCTGGTCTTCGGCGGGCAGCGACCCGATTCTGCGGGCATTGCATCAGGCGAATGCGCCATTGCTGGTGATGGACGCCGATCCCGATGAAGGTTTCATCCGCGGCAAGATGAAGGGTGGTCCGCTGCCCCGTGGTCGAGGCCTGCTGATGGCCGAGGACACCGGTGTGTTCGTACAGGTGGCAGCGACCGAGCTACGCAAGTAGACCGCTGGCGCCGCGCTGGGGCTGACTGCGTTGACCTTTCAATCAACTACTGTCAGTCCCAGCGCAGCGGTAATGTCTTGAGCGCGAAAGTCTTAGACGGGAATTTGATGTCCGGGGTGTAGCCCGGAGGCAATTCAAAGTCCGGGATCTGCTTGAGCCATTCTGCGACGATCACGGTCAGTTCTATCCGCGCCAGATGAGAACCCAGACAGCGGTGCGGTCCGCCGCCGAATCCCCAGTGTCGGTGCACCTTGCCGTCCATGACCAGATCATTGGTGGACATCGCGTCGGTGTCATCGCGGTTGACCGCGGCCATGCACAACCGCACCGGTGTGCCTGCCGGCAGCGTCATGCCCCCGACGTTGACGATCTGGGTCGTCACCCGGGGAGCTACCGGCGCCGATGGCTCCAGTCGGACGATTTCTTCGATGAAAACCCTGATCTGCTTGGGATTATCGCGAAGCGCTTCGCGTAGCTGCGGTCTGCGCGCCAATTCGAACAGGGAGAATCCGATCGCCGCGGTCACCGTATCCAGACCCGCCAGGATCAACAGGTGGCTCATGCCCAGCAGCTCGAGATCAGTGAAGTTGCCCTCGCTCGCCATCACTTGCGACAACATGTCAGGGCCCGGGTTTTGCCGGCGCTGCGCGATGGCCTCGGCGAGGTATTCCATCAGCTTGTACCCCGCGGCCATGTCCTCCTGGGTGAGGAAGGGCTTGTCGGCGACAATAGCGTCCTTCCACGCGACCACGCGGTCAAGATNCTCGAGTGGCAGACCATANAGGTCGAGGAACACCTGAAACGGGTACAACCTCGCGAACTCTGCCATCGCCTCGCACTCGCGCCGGTCGGCAAAGGCGGCGATCATGTCAGCGGCGTGGCGCTCCAGCACGGGCCGGGACTTACTCAGCCCGTGTGGGCTGAAGAACGGTGTCAGGATCTTGCGGTAACGGGTGTGTTCTGGCGGGTCGAATGCCAGCGGAACCACCGGTATTGGGCTTCCGGGGGGCTGAAGCGCCAATCGCGATGAGAAGACCTTGGGATTACGTAGCGCAGCGAGCACGTCCTCGCGGCGTGTCAGGTAATAGTGGCCGTTCATGAACACCACCGGCCCGGCGTCCCGCAGCGTCTTCCATCCGACACCTCGATCGGCGGCCATCGGTAACTTGGAGAATTCGAGCCGCGGTAGGTGGAACGTGCCTGGCTGGCCTTGGCCAAGAGTGCTCATGCGCTCTGATCCCCGCTTGTGTGTCTGTTTTTGTGTTTCATAGTCCCAACGCGGCCACTCAGTGTTTGGAGCTGTGTCGTCACCGGCGTCTGGTGGCACACCAATATCGCATGTGCGCCAAACGGGACACCAATCCGGCTAGCGGGGTACTGCGAGGNTTCCCGAGGCTTCCAAGCTGTCTAAGGCCGACCTTGGCCGGAAACGATCTTCTAGACTTTACCGACTGACGACTAAGTTCGATCCCGCTCATTCCGCAACGCCGTTCGAGGGAGGGAAGCTTGTGAGGGTTCGTCTCGAAAAGTCCAAATGCGTGGGCCATGCCCAGTGCTACGCCGTCGATCCAGACCTGTTTCCAATCGACGACTCGGGCTATTCGATCCTCGAAGAGCACGAGGTGAGGCCCGAGGATGAGCAGTTGACTCGCGACGGTGTGGCCTCCTGCCCGGAAATGGCGCTGATCATCGAAGAGGACTAGCGGCCCAACTCTGCACGCGTACTTATGATCCCAGCCGGCCGCTGAGCTGAACCGATAGGCAACGGCAGATGAACATTGAGTTGTGGCGAACGAACAGCGGCTGGCCGGGAATGAACATTGGTTGGCCTGGAGTGAACAATTGGCATCTCGGTTCGGCGTGTCCGGTATGACCAATTAGTGTCATTCGCGAGCGGCAGTTCACCCAGAAAGCGAGCTGTCGCTCGGTTGCTGACAGCAGGGTAATAGAGGCAGACTGAGCATGGCGTTCGTGACCAGAAGTCCGGGAATCCTGGTGGTGGAGCACCTATCCGTGCACAGCGAACGGGTGCGCCATCGGGTCTCGGCTAACCCGCCGACTGGGTTTGCTCGGCGAGACATCCGAGTCGGTCGGTGACTGCGCAGNGACATCGATGGGTCAACGGCGCCCAGAGGTAGCAANTGTTGACGACGTCTTGACTACGGCCACCATAGTTTTTACGTGACAGCCGAGATTGCCACCGCGATCACGGCCAACACTGAGGAGGAGCACGGTGTTGAACTTCGGGGCGTTGCCGCCCGAGATCAATTCCNCTCGCATCTATTCGGGTCCGGGATCGGAGCCGATGATGGTCGCCGCGGCGGCCTGGGATGAGCTGGCGGCGGAATTGGNCACGACGNCTTCCAACTACNGTTCGGTGATCGATGAGCTGACCAGCGGGCCCTGGGTGGGNCCCACNTCGGCGTCGATGGTGTCCGCGGTCATGCCATACGTGACCTGGCTCGGTGCGGTGACAAGCCAGGCTGAGCAGACCGCCGNCCAGGCCCGGNNNGCCGCAGCCGCCTTTGAGACCGCGTTTGCGATGACGGTNCCNCCGCCGGTGATCGCGGCCAATCGGGTGTTGTTGATGACACTGNTCGCGACCAATTTCTTCGGGCAGAACACCCCGGCGATCGCGGCGACCGAAGCCCAGTACATGGAAATGTGGGCCCAAGACGCAGCGGCCATGTACAGCTATGCCGGGTCGTCGGCGCTCGCCTCGGAGTTGACCGTGTTCACGTCACCGCCGAACACCGCCGCGCCGGACGCGGAGTCCGAACAGTTCGCTGCGGTTCAACAGGCCAGCTCCACGCCGGCCGGCAATTCGGCACAGACCGCAGCGTCCGCGATCTCGCAGGCGACCCCCGCCGCCGTGGTGCCGCAAAACCTGCAGCAACTCGGGGCGGCGATTTACGCGGAAATTCCATGGGCGGGGATCGAGACGCAACTACAAAATTTGGCGGTGAATGGAATATTGCCGACCCCGACCAACAACTGGTTACAGCTTGCACCCGGTGACTACACCGCAATCATCAAGCAGACCCTGCAGGCCTATTTCGGCGTCGGTGTTGGAAGCTTTGGTTTCCAGATGGGACAGCAGCTGACCTTCGGCTTGGGAACAACGGCCGGCGCTTCGGGCGCCTGGTACGCGACGCCGCAATATGCCGGCCTGCACCTGGGCGCCCTGGGCGGCCTGGGTGCCAATACCGCCGGATCGGTGTCGGCGAATCTGGGCTCGTCCGCCCAGGTCGGGGGATTGTCGGTACCGGCGGGTTGGGCCTCCTCGACCGGCGGGCTAGAGGCATCGGCCACCCGCGCGGTGGAGGTCAATGCTTTGGCCGCCGCAAGGCCCGACGGATTCGGAGGAGCCGGAGGAACCGGAGGAGCCGGAGAGAACGGCTTGCTTCGGGGAATGCCGATGGCCGGCGCTGGGGCTGGGCGGCGCGGCGCCGTCGCCACCGCCTTTACCAACAAGTACGGATTCAAGCGAAGCGTGCTCGTCCGCCCGCCGTCCGCCGGCTAACAGGAGGCTGCCGAATGATCTTCCAGTTGAGGCCGTATCTGCCCAGCACTGCGCCGAAAAGGATGACGGACCGTGCTCGCGAGGGTCACGCGCAACCACGAGTTCGGCTTTCTGTCCGGCAGGTGAATATCAGTTGTCCACCGATGAACAGTCGCCGCTAGGGAGGCCGCCAAGCCCATGATCCATTTAGGCTCACTTCCGGGCTCTGTCTGAAGTGAGCTGCAGCATCAAGCTATTTGCTGAAAGTCATCGAGCCTGAGGGTTTAGGAGGAATTCAGATGTCGTTTTTGACTACGCAACCAGAAGCCTTGGCGGCAGCGGCGGGCACCTTGTCAGGGATTGGCTCGACGTTGAGCGCCACGAATGCNGCGGCGGCGGCGCCCACCACCGGGGTGGTGCCTGCGGCCGCGGATNAAGTATCGGCGTTGACCGCGGCGCAGTTCGCCGCACACGCCCAGATGTATCAGGCNATCAGCGCACAGGCTACGGCCGTTCACGAATTGTTCGTCAACACCTTGAGCATGAGCTCNGGGTCCTATGCGATCNCCGAGGCCGCCAACGCGGCCGCGGCCGGTTAGGGGGTCAGGATATGTCAATCGATTTTAGTGCCATACCGCCGGAGGTCACCTCCGCGCTCCTGTATGCCGGTCCGGGGTCGACGTCGCTGACGACTGCGGCCTCGGCCTGGAATGCGTTGGCCGCTGAACTGAATTCTACTGCCGTGGGCTATGACAACGTGGTCACTCAGCTGGCCAGCGAGGAATGGCTGGGGCCGGCCTCATCATCGATGGCCGCGGCAGTGCAGCCGTATGTGGCCTGGATGAATACCACTTCGGCCGCGGCTGAGCACGCGGCCACCCTCGCCCAAGCGGCGGCGGGGGCTTTCGAGACCGCGTTTGCCTCGGTGGTGCCTCCGCCGCTGATCGCGGCCAACCGTGCCACGCTGGCACAGGCGGTGACGAACAATGTGTTTGGTCAAAACAATCAGATCATTGCGCAGTTGGAAGCCCAATACAGCGAGTTTTGGGCCCAAGACTCCTCGGCAATGTTCAGCTACGCAGGTCAGTCTGCGGCAGCGGCCAAGGTGACGCAGTTCACCACCGCACCCGCGATTGCCAATCCGGCCGCCAGCGCCACCCAGGCCGCCGCGGCCGCGACCACCCCGGCCGCCTCGATCCAGCAACAACTAAGCCTGTTTCTCACCCAAATCCAAGGCAGCCTGAATAACATCGCAACCCCCTTCTTTGGGCCGAACGCCACGATCAACTCAGCGCTGACCGAAGTCTGGTTCCTCCTCAGCGGGACTACCATCCTGCCCTCAAACCTCGGCGCCTTCTTCAGCGCCTACGCCAACTACGCGAGCTTCTTCTACAACACTGAAGGTCTGCCGTACTTCAGCGTCGGTATGGGCAACTTCGGCACCCAGATCGCCAAGAGTACCGGGGGGATCGTAGCGCCTGCGGCTGCGGCTGCGGCTGTCCCGAAGGGCCTGCCCGGCCTGGGCGGAATGCTCGGTGGCGGCGCCGCGCATGTGGCAGGGTCGATGGGCGGCGCGGGCTCGGTCGGCAAGTTGTCGGTGCCGGTCGCATGGAACGGGGCCACCGCGCCGGTAAGCCATGCGGCAGCCGTGCCGGTCAGCACCGTCAGCGCGGCCCCAGAGGCGGGCGCCGCGCCCGGAAACATGCTCGGCGGCATGCCACTGGCCGGAGCGGGCGCCGGCGGGCACGGCAGCGGGCCCCGATACGGATTCAAGCCCACCATCATGGCCCGCCCACCTGCGGCGGGATAAGCATCCGACAAAGCACCGCGCCGACGGCGGCAAAGTAGTCGCCGTCGGCGCGAGTTCTTTCCCGCTCCCCAGTGGGAACACCTTCAGGGCGGGCGGACATGCTAGGTGAGCATTGACGTCCTCCCCGCAGTGAAACTGCGGGGATTCCCTGTGCCGGCCAGCTGTCTCGTTGCTCATGCGGCTAACGCCGTGGGCTGGTTGGTAGTGGAAGTTCGCGCCGACCGGCTCTGTCGCATCGCGGCTT
>JGI12635J15846_10001216_pt1 | contig 22451 bp, 18 predicted proteins | sample BlaSpr_A8_OM2_M2_FD_15846 | JGI IMG/M metagenome (IMG submission 15846) | reverse complement strand
CCGTCTCAACCTGTTGCAAGCAGAGGGCTTCGAGGCACAGCTGGAAACAATCTCGGTCGGGAGGGAGGTTACAGGGGTCACCACTCGAGAAGACTTTGGTCAGGGATGTCTCGGCGCGAAACTGTTGGAGGAAATTTGTCTCAAATAGAGCGATGCGTTGCCGAACCTGCGGGGCGAGCTGCCCGGGTTTTTCTTGCGGCGATGTCCTCTCCGACCGCCATGCTAGAATTCGCCGCCGGGGATTTGATGATGACTGTAAGGCGTAGTGCGATTTTGGCGGGTGTTTGTTTCGTACTTCTTAGGCTACATGGGGCTTGGTTTGTTGCCGCTGCGCAAGTCACGCCGCCTGCGCAGCTTTCTGTTCATTGGGAAGAGCTTACGGCTTCTGATTTTCGAGAAGGTATCCGGCGCTCGCAAGGCACATGCGCGCTTCCGTTCGGCATCCTGGAAAAACATGGGCCGCACCTTCCCCTGGGCACAGATTTGCTGGATGTCCGTTATGCCGCGCTGCACGCCGCAGAAAAAGAGTATGCGATTGTCTTTCCTGAATATTATTTTGGTCAGATTGCCGAAGCCCGCCACGAGCTGGGAACCGTCGCTTACAGCCGCGAGATGCAACTGGCGTTATTGCAAGAGACCACCGACGAGATGGCCCGCAACGGCTGCAAGAAAATAATCATCGTCAATGGGCACGGCGGAAACGAAAGCTTGCTTCCATACTTTGCCCAGACACAGCTCGACAAGCCGCATGACTATGTGGTGTACGTTTTTGACAAGCGAAGTCCGGAGTCAGGCGGCCCACCGAAGAAGACGACCAATGACATGCACGCCGGCGAAAGCGAAACTTCGAAGATGATGATCGCTCGCCCTGACACTGTGCACATGGACCGCGCCGCGAACGAATCTGGTGCGGACCAGCATCGCCAGAATCTTCCCGAAGATGTTTATACCGGCATCTGGTGGTACGCGCGCTTTCCCAACCACTACTCGGGCGAAGGCGCGGCCGCTACGGAAGAATTAGGAAAATTCCAGATGGATTGGTGGATCGATGCCGTAGTCAGAGTATTCCGCGCAGTGAAAGCCGACGATATCAGCCTGAAGCTGCAGAACGAATTCTACGAAAAGAGCAAGCACCCGCTGGACACGCAACCGTAAGATTATTGCTGATTGTTGATTTCTGCTGGCAGATTATAGACTTTTCGATCAGTTGGAATCGAGGTTTTCTAATCAACGGTCCACCATCAGCAATCAAAAATAGCAACCGCTACGAGCTACCGATCAGCACACCGGTGATGAATACCAGCACTCCTCCCAATCCTACCTGCAGCGCCGCCGCGATCCATGGGCTATCCATATAACGATGACGAATCCAAGTAATCGTGGCTAACTCGGCGATCACCACAGCGCCTGCGGCCCAGAGAGCGAGCCGGAAGTCTTTCAGCCAGAATGGTAGCGTGTGTCCGATTCCGCCCAACGCGGTCATCGCTCCGCAAATCAATCCACGCACCCAAGGATGGCCGCGCCCCGTGAGGCTGCCGTCGTCGGAAAGGGCCTCGGCAAATCCCATACTGATGCCCGCGCCCGCCGAGGCGGCCAGGCCCACGAGAAATGCCTCGTGAGTATTCTTGGTCGCGAAGGCTGCGGCAAATACTGGAGCGAGCGTGGATACAGAACCATCCATCAGCCCAGCCAACCCCGGCTGCACAATTTGCAAAACGAAGAGTCGGCGCTGCGCTATCTCTTCGTCGGCCTTCACGTTGGCGGGAAGCTTTTCCTTGTCGAGTTCCTGGGCGCGCTCTTCATGCTCGCGCTCTTCGTTGATCAGATCATCGAGCAGTTGGCGGATGCTGGCGTCCTGCGTACGCGCCGCGGCCTTCTCGTAAAATCGGCGCGTCTCCACTTCCATGGTGCTGGCTTCCTTGCGAACCGCCTCAATGCGCAAAGGACGAATCAGCCATAGCGCCGGACGCTCGACGAATCCGCGCACGTCCTGGCGGCGGATCAAGGGAATGTGCTCGCCAAATTTCTGGCGAAAGAGTTCGATGAGTTTCCGTCGATGCCCGGATTCTTCCTGGCGCATGCCTTCAAACATCGCCGCCGATGCGGGATAGTCCTGGCGCAGACCTTCCGCGAAATCGGCGTAGACGCGCTCATCTTCTTCCTCGAGAGCGATGGCCAGGGCCAACACTTCCCGTTCTGAGAGTTCGTGAAACTTCTTCATGGCGACTTAGCTTACCTGTCCGAACGCCGCTTAGACAAATCGAAAGCGAGATCTGGCCGGGGTCTCCCCGCAACCGCGTCTGCGATGCTACTATCCTGTGCATGTCGCTCCGGAAAGCCTCCTCCTCTAGAAAGTCCGGCAAAGGCAAAAAAGCGAACAAGACTCCTGCCCGAAGAGCCGCTCATGCTCCGGAGTTGGTGGTCATCACGGGAATGAGCGGATCGGGAAAAGCATCAGTGCTTAAGGCTTTCGAGGATCTGGGCTACTACTGCGTCGACAACCTTCCGGTGGAACTGATTCCGCGCTTCGCGGAAATGGCTTTGCAGTCCGCCGAGATCCGCCGCACCGCCCTGGTAGTCGACGTTCGCGAAGGTTCGAAGCTCGAGCAACTTCCTGGAATCTTAAAAGCCGTGCGGCGGATGATTCCGACCAAGGTCGCCTTCCTCGAAGCTTCCGACGCGGTGCTGCTGCGGCGTTTTAGCGAGACGCGGCGGCCACATCCTTTGGGCATCAACACTCCGGTTAATGCTTCGCTGAAGACGGAACGGCGTCACCTGGCGAGCATTCGAGCCCTGGCCGATTTCGTTATCGATACTTCAAAATTCAATGTGCATGAATTGCGGGCGCACATTACGGAGCGCTTTCGCGAGCAAGCTGCGGAAAAAAGCGTTCTGGTTTCTTGTGTGAGCTTCGGCTTCCGCCACGGTGTTCCCGAAGAAGCTGATCTGGTGTTCGATGTTCGGTTTCTTCCCAACCCGCACTTTGTTCCGGAATTCCGTCCGCTGACCGGCCGCGACCCCCGCGTCGCCAAATACATCCGGTCGTTTCCGCAGACGCAGGAGTTTATCTTGAGGATTTCTGATCTGCTGATTTACCTGCTGCCGCACTATATCCACGAAGGCAAGAGCTATCTCACCATCACCTTCGGCTGCACTGGTGGCCAGCATCGTTCCGTGATGATTGCCGAGGAAGTGGGCAAGCGCCTGCACAAAGCCGGGTATCGTGTGAAGATCATGCATAGGGATATGCCGAAGTAAGGAAGCGGTCGTCGGTAGACGACCAATCACGAACGGCCTACTGCAAAGTAGCAACGACAAAGAACCCGCAACGGCAGTAAAATAAGCCCTTGCATCACTTGCCCATGCCATCGCCATTGAGCCATTCAGGCCAGCCCGGAGGGGTATGCGCCAACTGAACCGGCTGGTTCGCTACGCCTTACCCTACTGGTGGCAAATTCTGTCTTCGGTTATGTTGATGGCCGCTGTGGGGGCGCTCGACGCATTCAAATACCTTTTGGTGCGACCTGTCTTTGATCGGGTACTGAATCCGTCGACCGGTTCCAAAGACATCCAACTGTTCGTCATCCCAGGCACGCATCACCCGATTTTTTTGCAGCAGTTGGTTCCGGCGAGATTTACGAATGCCTGGACGATTGTCGCCTTCGCCCTGGTCGCATCGACTGTTCTGAAAGGAATCTGCGATTACACGGGCACGTATCTGGTGAATCACGCCGGTTTCGGAATGATCACCGATTTGCGGGATGACCTTTACAACGCAATCATGCGCCGATCGGCCGCATTTTTCTCCAAGCACACTACCGGCACTCTGCTCTCGGCCATCATCAACGACATCGAACGCGTGCAGTACGCCATGTCGACCGTGCTGGCGGAATTTCTTCAGCAGTTTTTTACTTTTGTATCGGTGGCCGCCGTAGTTGTTGTTCTGGGCGGAAACCTGGCATGGGTGCTGCTACTGTTCGTGCCGATCGTCATATACTCTTCGCGCAAGATCGGATCTCGGGTGCGCACTACGACGCGGCAAGGGCAAGATAAGCTTGCGGAGATCCAAAATATCCTGCATGAAACTATCACCGGCAACCGCATTGTAAAAGCATTCAACAGCGAGAAGTGGGAGATCTCCCGTTTTCGCGGAGCGGCGCGACGCTTATTCCGCGCCAACCTGCGTTCGGTTGCCGCCACCGCGATTAGTTCGCCGCTGATGGATATCGTCGGGGTGGTCGGGATCGCATTGCTGCTGCTGATGGGCCGTGCCCGCATTGCGCACAATCAGATGACGCCGGGAGTTTTTGTGGCTTTCATCACAGCGGTCTTCAGCCTCTACAACCCGGTCCGCAAGTTCGCGCTGTTCAATAATAATTTTCAGCAGGCCTTAGGCGCCTCCAGTGAGATTTTTAAATTCATGGACATCGAAGACGATGTCCGCGAAAAGCCCCATGCCAGGCGCTTGCCGCCATTCGGCAAGACCGTGCAATTCGATCATGTGAGCTTCACCTACGGCAGCGAGGGACAAGACGCTCGGGTGCTGCACGATATCAATTTGGAGGTTCACCGCGGGGAAGTTGTGGCGATCGTAGGATCCAGTGGATCGGGCAAGAGTACGCTGGTCCATTTGATCCCGCGTTTCTTCGATGCCACGCAAGGCCGGCTGCTCGTCGATGGTTTCGACGTGCGCGATGTTACTTTAGCTTCGTTGCGCGAGCAAGTAGGAATCGTGACCCAGGAAACTGTTTTGTTCAACGATACGGTTCGCAACAACATCGCCTACGGCCAACCGCACGTGGCGTTGAAAGATGTTGAGTCGGCCGCGCGGGGCGCTTTGGCACACGATTTCATCAAAGCATTGCCGGCGGGCTACGATGAAGTTATCGGCGAGCGCGGCGTGCGGCTTTCCGGCGGTGAGCGGCAGCGCATCGCCATTGCGCGGGCGATTTTGAAGAATGCGCCTATTCTGATTTTGGATGAAGCCACTTCCGCGCTGGACAGCGAATCGGAAGCTTTGGTGCAATCCGCGCTGCATAACCTGATGAGCGGGCGCACAGTTTTTGTAATTGCCCACCGGCTTTCGACGGTGCGCCGCGCCGACCGCATCGTCGTGATCGAAAATGGCGCCATCAAAGATATCGGTTCACACGATGACCTGATGGCGAAGCTTGGCACGTATCGCCGTCTCTACGAGTTGCAGTTTGCCGACTTCGAGCAGAAGATGGAGCCGGCGCAGCCCAGCTAGCGGCGGTCCACGTGCGACAATCACTCATGCCTATCCGCTCCATGACAGGTTTTGCGCAGATCAAAGGCGAGTTAACAGGACCGGCCGACGGGGATTCCTCGCCGCCGACCAGCCTGGCGCCCAGCCAAAGCAACGGTGGTTACGCCTATTCACTCTCGTTGAAGTCGGTGAATCATCGTTTTCTGGATCTGCATTTTCGTCTGCCGTCGGGCTCCGATTCTCTGGAGGTGCAACTCCGTCGTCTGCTCAAGGAGAAAATTGCGCGCGGCCACGTCGAAGTCACGCTCAGCGTGGAGCGAGGGAACAACGAAGCTTTGGCTTTGAATCGTCCGCTGGTCACTGCGTATATCAAGGCCTTTCGGGCCGCAGCCGTGGAATTTTCTGTGGCCGCCGAGCCCGACCTCAACACGATTCTCCGGATCCCGGGTGCACTAGATTCGACGCGCGACGTGGAAGAAGGAGCGCTCGAGGCGGCGGTGATGGCTAGGGCTGGAGAGGCGCTTGATCATCTGAATGAGATGCGCGAACAGGAAGGACGCAGCATTGAGCGCGAGCTTCGCCAGCGAATGGAACACCTGGGCGAAGCCGTCAAGATTGTGCAAACCCATCGCCGCGCAGTACTACAAAACTATGTGGAGCGGTTGCAGACGCGGTTGCAGGAATTGCTTGGCGCCAGCGCCGACCGGGAACGTGTTCTGCAGGAGGCGGCGCTGCTAGTCGACCGCAGCGACATCCAGGAAGAGATTGTTCGCCTGGAAAATCATGTTCAACATTTTTTGGGCTTGCTCGATAAAGATGGGGAAGTCGGGAAAAAGCTGGATTTTTTGTTGCAAGAGATGAATCGCGAAGCCAACACTTTGCTTTCGAAGACCTCGGGCTTAGCTGGCGACGCGCTGAAGATTACCGAGGCTGGTCTTGTCATGAAAGCGGAGATTGAAAAATCACGCGAGCAGGTGCAGAACCTGGAATGAGTTCTACTACGCATAAGCCCCTCGTATATATCATCTCGGCCCCATCAGGCTCGGGCAAGTCGACCCTGGTCAATGAACTATTGAAGTCGGTGAGCGATCTGGAGTTTTCGATCTCCTATACGACGCGAGCTCCGCGCGGCAGTGAAACCAACGGCAGGCAGTATTTCTTTGTTACGCGCTCCGAATTCGAGAAGATGATTCGCGATGACCAGTTCCTTGAATACGCCGAAGTGTTCGGCAACTATTACGGAACAGCGCGGGGCTTTCTTCGGGAGGCCGAGCAGAATGGCCGCGATCTTTTGCTAGACATAGACGTGCAAGGCGCGGCTCAGATCCAGCGGAAACTGCCGAATGCGACCAGCATTTTCATCTTGCCTCCAAATCGAAAGATTCTGGAAGAGCGCTTGCGCAAGCGCAGTGAAGACAGTGACGAAGTGATCCAGAGCCGTTTAATCGCAGCCAGTCGGGAAATCGAAAACTATGACCGGTACAATTTTATTTTGATCAACGACCACCTGGAAGATTCGATCGATCTGCTGCAAGCGATCGTCCGGTCTGAGCGCTTGCAACGTGCGGGACAGTTGCTCTCAGATGATGAAGCAAAAATTGTAAAACTGGCGGACTGCTGTCGCCTGGCAAATGTTCGTGATCGACTGAAGCCGATTCTGGACTCATTCAGGAAGTCTGGCGATTCGGAGCGCGTCAGTCTTTCGTAATCTAATTTGTTGTCGGCAGCCCCCATAACCTTGAGTTTCGTGTGAAAATAGAGAAAGCAGTTCTTGGCTTCCCCCGCGAAGAACGAAGCGCACACACTTTCGTCATCAAATTCAGAATCCCAGCAAGGGGAGAGAAACCATGAAATTGATCGAAGGCTTCGACAGCAACTATCGATACATTCTGGTCGCCGCTCGGCGCGCCCGGCAACTTCAATCCGGAGCGCCACCGGTAGTCCAGACGAATTCGCGGAAACCGTGCCGCATCGCACAAGATGAAATCCGAGCCGGCAAGGTGAAGTGGGAAATTCCGGAACTTCGCAGCGCGGCCGAGCAGGCTGCGGAAGTTCTGGATAGGGCCTTCGGACACGAAGCCTAAAGACTGCTGTTTTCGAACAGTATGAAGGTTGCTCTGGGAGTGACAGGCGGGATCGCGGCTTACAAGGCAGCCGAGATTGTGCGGCTCTTGCAAGACTGTGGCATTCGCGTGCAAGTAATCATGACGCGCGCCGCCCAGGAGTTTATCCGCCCGCTCACTTTTGCTGCTCTCTCTGGCGAAAAGGTTATCACCGGAATGTTCGAGGCCGGTGAAGAACGGGCCGCGAACATTGATTCCGCCATTGAGCACATCGCGGTCGCACAATCGATTGACGCATTGCTGGTCGCTCCTGCCACCGCCGATATTCTCGCGCACTTCGCGCAAGGCGTCGCGAGCGATTTTCTCACCACGCTTTATCTTGCCACTACTGCGCCGGTTGTGGTTGCGCCCGCGATGAACGTCAACATGTGGAATCATGCGGCGACGCAAGCGAACCTCGAGATTCTTCGCCAGCGCGGTGTGAAGATTGTCGATCCCGGCTCAGGATATTTGGCCTGCGGCATGACCGGCTCTGGACGCCTGGCCGCGAATGACGCCATCGTTGCAGCGGTTCTTGAGTCGCTGGGCGCGTCGCAGGATCTCTCCGGCGAAACCTTGTTGATTACCGCCGGGCCGACGCGCGAGAAAATCGATCCCGCGCGCTACCTCACCAACCGGTCCAGCGGACGCATGGGCTACGCGGTCGCCGAAGCCGCGCTGCGTAGGGGTGCGCGCGTGCTGTTGGTGAGTGGGCCCACGGCTCTCACGCCGCCAGGAGCGGCCGAACTTACGCGCGTGGAATCAGCTGAGCAGATGCGCGATGCCGTGCTCAGTCTTTTGCCGCAGTCGACGATTGTCATCAAAACTGCCGCCGTCTCCGACTACCGCGCGAAGGCTATTTCCGGACAAAAGATAAAACGTAAGGCAGCGATGGCGCTTGAACTTGAGCCAACTGTCGATATTCTTAAGGAAATTTGTGCGCGCAAGCAATCGCAGATTATCGTTGGCTTCGCAGCGGAAACTGAGAACGTTCTGGAAAACGCCCGGCAGAAGCTCGCGGCGAAGAAACTCGATGCGATTGTGGTCAACGATGTTTCCCGCTACGGCGTCGGCTTCGATTCCGAGCGCAATCAGGTGACGATCATCAGTCATGACGAAGTTGTTGAAGTTCCTGAGACCACAAAATGGGAAGTGGCCCAGCGCGTACTCGATCAAGTCGTGCGAATCCGGGATCGTCGTAAATCGCCAGTGAAAGCCTAAGCTAAAACAGTTTCTCCTTTCTGAATTACAATCGAGAAGCCAATGCCCCGTGCGCTTGATCCGGAATTGCGTCGCGCCCTCGCGGAACGCGTTCGCTACTGTCATGAAATGGGCATTTACGATTTCTACCGGCGCGAAAGTGCCGGAGTTGAAACGTCATCTTCAACATCCCAGCTAGAATTTCGAGAGGAAATGGCCGCAAGAAAATCCGCTGTCGCAGCACCGGTTGCGGTGAACGACCTCGCAGCAATTGCTTCGAACCCCGAGCGGGGAATTACCGACCCTGCCGCAGCTCTCAAGCTGATCCGTGAAGACCTGGGCGAGTGCACCCGCTGCAAACTGCATCAGGACCGCAACCAGATCGTGTTTGGCGTTGGCAATCCGCACGCTGAGCTGATGTTTGTAGGCGAAGGACCCGGAGCTGACGAAGATGCGCAAGGGGAACCCTTCGTCGGTCGTGCCGGCCAGTTGCTCAACAACATGATCAAGGCGATGGGGTTGCGGCGCGAAGACGTTTACATCGCGAACATCGTGAAATGCCGTCCGCCGGGCAATCGCCAGCCGGAGCGGGACGAATGTGAAACCTGCTCGCCGTTTCTCATGCGACAGATTACCGCGATCAAGCCGAAAGTTATGGTTGCGCTGGGCGCGACTGCTGCGAAAAATCTGCTGGCTATTAATGCGCCGATGACGGAGCTTCGCGGCCGTTGGTACGACTTCAAACCTGCCGGTAGCGACCCTTCCTGGCCGGGAGCGCGGTTGGCGGTTACTTACCATCCCGCTTTTCTGCTGCGCGATCCGCGACAGAAGGGCGAAGCGTGGAAGGATTTGCAGATGGTGATGAAGTATCTTGGCATCGAGCCGCCGAAGAAGGCTGCCGAGTAAATTCGTACGTCATTATCGCTAGTTCGCTTGTCATCCCGAGCAACGCGAGTGATGACAACCGGCAAAGGCGTTATCCTTCCAATCAATGCCCGAGTTCTGCGACGTCGCTCTGCCTGTGCCACTCGACATGGTCTTCACTTACCGTGTCCCTGCCGAAGTCACGGCAGTAGTGGGTGGCCGCGTACTGGTGCCTTTTCGCCAGCAGCGCATGACCGGCGTCGTAGTAGAACTGCACGATCGCAAGCCGACGGTAAAAATAAAAAATATTCTCAGCGTTCTCGATGTTTCCCCCGTTCTTGACGAACAACTGCTGCGGCTGGGGCGCTGGATCGCGGATTACTATCTGGCGCCGCTCGGCGAAGTTTTTCGTACCATGCTTCCCTTGAACGCCGAGTTCAAACGCGGTGTTGCTTACCGCATCTCCGCCGAAGGCCGTAAGGCGCTGCACCTCGCTGGAATGTCGGGATCGTCGGCCCGCTCGCGGCGCACGCCGGAAGAGCAAGCCGCTGAATTTCGAGTACTCGATTACCTGGCCGCGCAGGAACCTGCTCTGAGAGAAACCATCCAGGTTCGGGAAGAAACCCTGCGCTCCGCCACCGGCGTCACCAAGGCACTCCTGACCGGGATGGAGCGAAAGAAGTGGCTGGTGCGCGAAGACGTTTCTGCTGTCCGTGATGCGGCGCGTACGGTCAAAATCGCGATTCTGAAATCCGTCGAAGGGAAGCTCAACGATAACCAACGAAAACTGGTCGACATGATGGCTGCTTCAGGAGGCCGCGTCGCGGTGGAAGTGCTGCACGGTCTCGATGTTCCGCGAACCACGCTAAGTACGCTTGCCCGGCGCAAGCTGATCGAAATCATCGAGGAACCTGCCGCTTTTGCTGTGTCGCGCAGCAAGCCGCGACCGTCTTTTGAATTCGATTTGAATGCCGCGCAGCAAAACGCGCTGAACCGTCTCCGCGATGCCGTCGGAGCCCGTAAGTTTTCAGGCATTCTGATGCACGGGGTTACTGGTTCGGGAAAGACCGCGGTCTATCTCGCAGGCATGCGCGCGGTTCTGGAGGCTGGACGATCGGCCATTTTGCTCGTGCCCGAGATCGGCCTCACGCCCGCGGTCGCTGCCGATCTTCAACAGATTTTTGGCAACGAAGTCGCCATTCTTCACTCGGCCCTTTCCGACAAAGAACGAGCACAGCAATGGCACCGCATCAAGAGTGGCGAAGCGCGCATGGTCGTCGGCACGCGCTCCGCGGTATTTGCGCCAGTTGACGATCTGGCGCTGATTATCGTCGACGAGGAGCACGACTCTTCTTATAAGCAGGAGGAAACGCCGCGCTACCACGCGCGCGATATCGCTGTGGTTCGAGCCAAGATGGCGAATGCTGTTGTGGTGCTGGGATCAGCCACACCATCGCTCGAATCGTATTTCAACTCTAAGAAAAATAAATATGCGCTAATTGAGTTGCCGGATCGTGTGGAACAGCGCCCGTTGCCCGAAGTCGAGATCATCGACATGCGGCAGGAATTCCAGGAGACCGGCCAGGAGCAAGTCATTTCGCGCAAGCTGGCGGCAGAGATCAAAGAGCGCTTCGATCGCCATGAGCAAGTGATGGTGTTGCTGAATCGGCGCGGATATTCTCCCGTGGTTCTGTGCCGCACTTGCGGAAAAACTCTGGAATGCCAGAACTGTGCCATTGCGCTCACGCTCCACAAGCAACAACACAAAATGGTGTGCCACTACTGCGGCTTTCTCGCAACGGTACCCAAAGCATGCATACATTGCGGTAGCGAGTATGTATACTTCCTCGGCACGGGTTCGGAAAAACTCGAGGAATTACTGCACGGAATGTTTCCGCAAGCACGTATTGCCCGCCTCGATCGCGATACGGTTCGTGGCCACGAAGACTTCGAGCGTACTCTGAACGCGCTCAGCGAGGGCCAACTCGACTTGCTGGTAGGAACGCAGATGATCGCCAAAGGCCACGACTTTCACGGCGTTACCCTGGTCGGGGTTGTCGGCGCCGACAGTGCGCTGGGACTTCCTGACTTCCGCGCGGCCGAGCGCACCTTCCAGTTGTTGACGCAGGTCGCCGGGCGCGCTGGGCGTGGACAATCTCCTGGCAAGGTAATTCTGCAAACTTATTTTCAGGATCACTACGCAGTTCAGTATGCTGCCCAGCATGACTTTGCCGGATTCTATGACAAAGAGCTACGCTTCCGCAGCTGGATGCATTACCCGCCGTACTCTGCACTCGTGAATGTTCTGGTCCGCAGCGACAAACTGGAAGAGGCGCTGCAGTGGTCCGGCACGCTGGGCAAATGGTTTGAGCAAAACCGGCATGAAGGGGTGCGTGTGCTCGGGCCTGCCGCCGCCCCCATCTTGAGACTAAAACGCGATTACCGCTATCACTTCATCTTGAAATCGCNCAGCCGCGAAAAACTTAATGCGACGCTTCGCGCGATGCTCACATATGCCGTGCAACAAAAGATTCCCAGGACACAGCTCATTGTCGACGTGGACGCCCTTTGGTTGATGTAGAAGTGAAAGAGCTAATGCAAAAGGAAAGGGGCGGCATTTCGCCGCCCCAGTTGTCTATTGCTTCTCTCCAATAAACGCCATGCCGTGCGGGCTCACCATACCTGTAACTACATTGGTGATGACGCCAGTGTCCATATTCAATCTGCCTACAGAAGTTGGCGTGGCGGAGTAAGCCGCACTGGGAGAAAAAATGTCTTTGGTAACCGCGTAGACTGTTTCTCCATCCCGATCGGAGACCAAAATCACACCGTGAGGTGCGGTCGCGAAAACGGTGTCATCGATTTGGACCGGAGCTCCGTTGAGTGTCAGCGCAAGGTGGTACGCGGTCTGACTGACAGAACCAGGATGATGTACGATCACGAGCTCGGAATCCGCCTGGCTGTCCAGCACAAGATCGCCCAGAGGATCGAAAATCATCGAATCCGGATCCTGACGGTTCAGAGTGACCGGGTTTTCATTCGGGATGTTGATTGCGGTCGCGGTGCCCGAGAGCACAGGGCTGACGCTCACTGTGCTGCCGACAAGTTCAGCGCGAACAATGGCGGGAGCGTTGTTCGGATTCTTGGCGGGATTCGAGGCGCTGATAAAAACGTCTTCACCGCTGAAGGCCATGTCATCATAACCGCCACCGTGCGGCGTGGGACCGAAGGTATAAGTCTTGCGACTCCGGGCGACGGGATCAATGATCACAAGATTCGGACTGCCATCTTCATTTTGCAGGGCCCATAGCTGCTGCGTCTTGTAATTTGCTTTCAGGCCGTCGTTGTGGCCTTTCACGACGTAAGTAGTGATCACGTTGCCGTTGAAATCATATTCGACGATGGTGCTGGTCCTGCCGTCGGAGCCGTCGGGCGCGGCGTTATTGCCGTAGCCAATGAAGATGTGGCCAGCGAGAACGGCAATCGAGTCAGGTTGATAGTAAACTCCGGGTACGCTGGTGGCGAATGTGGAAACGCTGTATGGGATGGCCGCCTTGACCTGGCCGATCGCGGCTAAAGCTAGGAACGGAACAGCACAGAGCATGATCACGCGAGGTACACGTCTGAGATTCATGGTTACTTCTCCTTGAGGATTGCCCGAGGAACGTTTTTTGGGCGTATCTTTGACGTGGTGAGGATAGTCTTCGAGTGTTAATCGTTCGTGAAAATCGGATTGTTAACTTTCAGTGAAAATGCGCGCGGTCATTTGAAGTCGCGGATTTTCGCGATACAGAGGACGATTACGTTTGTCGTGGGCGCGGCGTCGCTATTTGATTTCGCTGCTAACGCTTCCCCGAAGCACGGTGACTGACGCGGCGGGCAGATCGTAAGACGTATCCTTTCCTGCTGTCAGCTTCGTGTGAAGAATCGGTCCATCTGGATCAGCCCATCCTTTGCTGGTAGGGACGATGGTTCGCTGCCCGCTATCCTCGGCGTGCGCCATGAAGCGCGTCTGCGCCGGGTGCCATTGATACTGGGCGCTGCCGAATGTCGAGACTTCTACCGAGCCAGAAAATGTCTTTTCTCTTCCTTCAGTTGCTTGTAAGGCGATCCGAACTCGATGCGCATTCTGCTGATCTCGATTCACGGCCATAACGGCAAGTGTTCCGTCCGGACGCTTCACAGCATATGCCGTCACCAATTGATGCCCCGCGCCGTCGGGAATATCGGCCCGTGCGGCAAATACCTGGTGCTCACCGCCGCCGGGCTGCGCCCATTCCAGATTGATCAACTGCGCGACAAAAAACTGCGCGAGTGGTTGCTGAATCTGATAATTTGCATCGATAGAGAACATCCCGAAGGTCCCCGGCGAACTGTTACATCCCGGCTCCATGTGCAGGGGGAGATAGTGAAAAAAATAAACGCCCTTTCCTCCAGAGTTGAGGAACGATCCGATATAGTCTGCCAGCCAGAGTCCGCCGAAAATATCCTGGTAGGTTTCGCTTGCGCCCGACGAAAGGTTTCCTTCGGTGATAAACATCGGCATATCCGCTGGGATTCCGTCTTCATGCCAGACCTGCATGATGTGGCTTACAAGTTCGGGTTCGTCATACAACATGCCCCACGGCGTTCGGCATGGATCAAATGGATAATGTTCGAATGAAAAGAAGGCGAGATCGTTCATTCGGCCGTGCTGTTTCAAATAATTTACGAACCGCGCCGTCCAGGAAACATTTCCATTCGCATCTGGCCACACTTCAATATCTTTGTTCACGCCTTGAAACGAGGGACCACCCAGCTTCAGCGATGGATCTACTTTGTGAATCGCAGTAGCCCACTGCAGATACAAGGCAGCGTAATCTTCCGGCAGCATGTACTGCCCGTCTGCCTCTTCGCCCATCTCGACATAAGAAATTGGATAGCCGCGTTTCTTCAAATAGCCGATCTCCGCCGCAGCATTATCGGGAGTGTCATAAAGCATCGCAACTGGAATCATTGCGGGCAATCCGCGGGTCACGCCGCTGGTGTAGAACAGGTCGAAGCCGACCTGCGCCTGTTTGGTCGATCCGAGATCTGAAGACTGGTGCCAGGGATCGACGGATGAGCAATAAGTGGTGGTTTGCTCCTGATCCGCGGTGTGCCGCACGATGTCGTGAAACTGGCCGTCGTTGGTGCTGGTGCCAAGATAGAGTTCGCGGATGGCATAGCCCACGCAGTCACGCGGATCGCGGGATTTCGAATTGGAGTTGCCGCCGGAATCGCAGGTGTTCGACGATTCGGTCATCCAGATTCGTACGAATCGCACCGAGACTGGACTCTCGCTCAAACGAATCGTCTCGGTTCGGCCTTTGCCCTCGGAGACTGCGCCCTGCGCAAACGTCTGCCAGGTTCCACGAGTTACTGCTTTGATGGGATCGTCGCCGGTCCAGTACTGCACCACGTAGCGTCGCGCATAGGGTTCACCCCAAGCGATACGGATGCTGTTCACCTGTTGCAGTTGCGCCAGATCCATCACGACCCACTGCGGATGAACGGCATCGTTCTCGCCGGTAAAATGCTGCGTGAGATATGGATTGCTCTTCCAGAAAGTATTGGGGTCGCCATCGGTGAGCCGTGAGAAGCCAACGTTGTCGGTTCCGTCGTTGCGGGTGAATCCACGGCGCGGCAGGCTGTATCCGTAGGAGTAGCGAAGTATTTCCGTGGGAATGGCCGAGCCGGTGAAATATCCTTTATCGCTCGGTTCGCTCCAGGTTCCTTGCAGATTCCAATGCCAGGCCTCGATGGCGAGTTCCGTGTTCTGGCGGTAGGTAACGGGTTGCCAGCCCGAAGCCAGCGCTCGATCGAGATTGGGCTGCACCAAGTCCTTGTCGATGGCTTCGGCGGCAATTCGATCCACGCCGGCCCCCAAGGTTTCGCTGGGTACAAAATGGTTCGTAGGATGCAACATGTCGACGACTATCGTTTGAGCCTTCGCCGGTAAAGCAAGACATGTGGACAGAAGAACGAAACCGAGTGCTGGGATTCTCAAGGCAAGCGCCTCCGCACGATCCATTAAAACGATTGAATAAAGGAGTATACGAAAGAAATTAGCGCGAAGGCAGGTTTACATCGAATAAAATGCCGGGTTCCGAGCACTTCCGCCTAGCGGCCTCGGAACTGCCGAACCGCTTCTGGAAACGAAGCATGCGCCATCGGCGCAGGAGTCAGCGTAAGCACGAGCATGAGCAAAGCGAAGAGCGCGACCCATATGCGTCCTCCGGAAACTCGCGGCCACTCGGCCACTTGCGGATGCCGGAGGCTGCTGATTTGCAGAAGAATCACCCAGATAAACCATCCCGTCCACAGGTAGTACGCCATGGGCAGAAGAATCAGAATGGTCAGCCGCGATACGATCTTGTGAGCACGGGGAACAATCGAGAAAATAATATGTCCGCCATCTAATTGGCCGCCGGGCAGCAAGTTGAGTGAAGTAGCCAGCATGCCTACCCAGGCTGCGATGGCCGCAGGATGAAGCAACACGCGGCTCAGTGGTAAGACCGCAGGCCCTTGCAGAATCCCCAACGATCCCAGCAAACGATGCACTACATGGAAAATTAACGGATATCCAAGTTCATAGTCAGCCATGCCAAAGCCGGCCGGCATCGGCTTCGACCACCGAAGCGCCAACACAAGCACAGCGAGCGCAACTGCGAATCCGGCAATCGGCCCAGCGATGCCGATATCGAATAGCGCCGTGCGTGAGCGAATGCGGGACCGGATCACAATCACGGCTCCCATGGTGCCGATGGGAGTGGGCATTGGAATAAAGAAGGGAAGAGTCGCGTAAACTCCGTAGCGCCGGCAATACAAGTAATGACCCATCTCATGAGCCAGGAAAAAAAACATTAGCGTGGCCATGAAAGGCAGGCCGCCAAGCAGCCGCGCGGGATTTGTATAAGCCCAACTCGCGGGAAAGAACGGCACGGAACTGTCATCGAACCAAAGCGCTGGCAATCCGCGCTGGAAGTTGTATTGCATGCGAGCGCCCATCACCAGCGTGGTAAAGCAGGTGGCGAGCAGCAGCAGGATGTGTAGCCAATACCGCGGCTTGGGCGCAGGCGGCGCGCGCTCCGGCAGGGGACGGAAGTATTCGAGGGTGGAGGNAGCTACGGGAGAATTCGGTTCCGACATGCGACTCGTGGCCTCGCGACTGGTCGAAGCCTATTCTTAGATGCTACTACGACTGGCAGGATACAAGGGCTGCGGTTTCCAGGATTTCATCCGTAGACGCTGCTTCCAAATTTTTTCTTGCAGCCGGAAGACAAAGAGAGCTGTGTTCCCGCAGCAACGTTTTCAATCGATCGATTGCAATTCTTTGCCGGGCTTGAAGCGAACGGCCTTGCCCGGAGGAATCGAAACCTCGGCGCCAGTTCGTGGGTTGCGACCGATGCCGGTCTTGCGCGGGCGCACGTTGAACACGCCAAATCCGCGAAGCTCAATGCGATTGCCGCGGGCCAACGCGTTCTTCATGCTCTCAAAGACGGTTTCCACCGCCAACTCGGCCTTGGTCTTGGTGATGCCAGTTCTGGCTACCACTTCATTGATGATGTCGAGCTTAATCACGAACGGCTCCCGGGTGAGGACATAGGATCGTGCTTCAAGTGATTGATGCTATGGGAGATATGGGAGATTGTCAACGGGGGCATCTGCGGTATCAATTATTGAGCGAGCGAGTGATTGGGTGATTTGCGATTTCAAACTAATGGAAGAGGGTTTTCAACTGTCCGATGACTCAACGGCGCGATGACCCAATTCCTAACGCCCGCTCTCGTCTTCCTTGAACATGTACTTAATAGCTGGCTTGTAAATCATCAGGTTTGGGCGTCCGTCGTCGCGGATTACCTTGATGCAGGTTTTGTCGTACCATTCGATGATGCCGTGCACTTCTTCGCCGTCGCGCAGCACAACGACCATGGGCGTTCTCGACTGCATCTGCTTCTGATAATAAAAATTCTCGGCGTTGGTCTGCTCCGGAGGAGCTGCTTTTCGACCCCCCCCGCCTGTTCCGGGGCCGTGGTCGCCCCGGTCGAGCCCTCGCTCTGGCCGGTCATGGCGATCACTTCTGTCGCGTCGCTCTGTCAACTGCCCGTGGTTGGCATTGTGATTCGAGACGTTGTGATTCGAAATGTGGTTGCCATGGTTGTGATCCACGCGCGGCAGCGCCGGACGGATCAACTTGCGGTTGGCATAGTTCTCTTCGTCCTCTGATTGCTGGACTGGAGCGGGAGACATGGTTTCTTTCATAGTGGCGTTTCCTGCACACGCGTTCGCGCAGCTTGCTAAATTAGAGGGCCCTAAAAGTAGTTACGAAGGCGTGAAATTTTATTTACCCTACCACAGGAGTCATTCGATGACAATGACGCTTTCGTGCCATAAGGCGCCCAGCCTGCGCTGGTATGTTGTGTTTTGTAAACGTTTGTTGCGTCGTGTAAAAGTTGGCTTGTTCCGGTGCTTTAATTTGTCTGCGACATGTCGATGCCTCTTCGTTCCCGGCCGAGTCCGGTGACCACAGCTACGAGTAGCGCCACGATCAGAACGGTCCAGGCCAGCACTGGTGCGAATACGCCTCCGTAACGCTGCTCGGCAAGCTTGGCCTGGATAACCACATTGCGTGAAGACAGCAAATTTCCCAGCTGATAGGCGAAACCAGGAAACGTTCCCCGCACTTCAGGAGGCGACAGTTCATTCAAGTGTGCGGGAATAACTCCCCACGCGCCTTGAATCATGAATTGCATCAGAAAGCCGCCCAGCATCAGCATCGGCACAGTGTGTGAGTAAGCCCACAAACGGATGACTGGAATCGCCAGCAGCGCGGCGATGACAATAGCCTTCCGCCGGCCAATTTTTTCCGACCACGTCCCAAAGAAAATCCCTCCCAATATCGCGCCAACGTTGGCGATGATGGCGATCAACCCGACGGTCTGAGGAGAGAAGTGATGATCCTTCTGCAGAAATGTCGGATACAGATCCTGCGTCCCGTGGCTGAACGAATTGAAAGAGAACATCAGCACAACCAGAAAAATAAATGTGCCAACGTAGGTCATAATGTCTTTACCCACGTGGCCGCCCGATGCTCTCGACACTTTTCCCTGCAACCATGCCGGGGACTCTTCCACTTTTGAACGAATGTAAATAATCAGAAATGCCGGCAAGGCGCCGACGATGAACATTCCGCGCCAGCCGAAAGTAGGGAACAGAGTGCGGTAAGCTAAAGCCGCTATCAGATAACCAACCGCGTAGCCTTCCTGAAGCAGTCCAGAGAAAAATCCACGGCCCTCAGCGGGCAGCGTTTCGAAAGCCAATGCCGCGCCCACGCCCCATTCGCCGCCCATCGCGATGCCAAACAACGCTCGCGTAATCAAAAGAACTTTTAACGAAGGAGCGAACGCCGACGCCAACTCAAACACCGAGTAGGCAATGATATCGACCATCAGCGTGATTCGCCGGCCATACCGATCGGCCATGAGTCCGAAGAGGAACGCGCCCACCGGGCGCATCGCGAGCGTCAGAAAAATCGCCTCGGCGACGGCAGAGACTTTTGCCTGGAATTGTGTGGCGATCGCGCTAACGCAGAATGTCAGAATAAAAAAATCGAATGCATCGAGCGACCAGCCCAAAAAGCAGGCGATAAATGTATTTCGCTGCACCGGCGTGAGCCGGCGAAAATGGCCGACGAATTCCATTGCGATTCCTCCCCTTTTCCGGACGCCACTGGAAAGTCCAGCGAATGCTAGCATATGGGTTGAAATCGGCCATCAAAAATCAACAGTCGATACTTTTCCCATGCCCGAACTCGACACGTCCCAACGCCAGGCACCCGATTGCGTGATGCTCACCGGCTTCTGGTATCGCGCCTTGCCCGCTGACAGGGTCCATCGCAACCGGCTCCATAAGGCGATGCTGCTCGAGATTCCGCTGGTTATTGGACGCGACCGGGCGGGCCGTCCTTTCGCTTTGCGTGATGCGTGTCCTCACCGCGGTATGCCGCTGCATTGCGGCAATTTTGACGGAGAAAATCTTGAGTGTTCCTATCATGGCTGGCAGTTCGACGCGCACAACGGCCAGTGCCAGGCGATCCCCTCACTTACGGCGGACCAGAATTTGAAAGTAGATCGAATATATGCAGGCAGTTATCCCTGCGAAGAGCAGGACGGTTTCGTCTGGGTTTACGTGCAAGAGCCTGGTCCGGCTGGAGCTGGGTTTGGAAAACCTGAAAATGCTCCGGACCCAGCTCCTGAGATCGAGAAATTTAGCGGCAAGTACAAACTCGCGTACCTGACCGCGGATATGCCTGTGAGTATTGATCACGGCATTATTGGATTGATGGACCCAGCCCACGGTCCGTTCGTGCATCAGGCTTGGTGGTGGCGGAGCCGCCACAGCATTCACGAGAAGCAGAAGAATTTCGAGCCGATCCCTAATGGCTTTCGCATGAGCGCGCATACGCCCAGCTCAAACTCCGCGCCTTACAAGCTGTTGCGCCTGTACGCGGCGGCCGATTCGATCACGACGACAATCGATTTTGTTTTGCCAAACCTGCGGAGAGAAACCATTCGGGCAGGGAAGTACTGGTTCTCATCGCTCACGACAGTCACGCCGATCACTCGCAATCAATGCCGCATCGACGTGGTCGCAGCGTGGAATATATTCCGCTGGCTACCCTTTGGCCCGGAGTTGCTGAAGTTCGTGTTCGCGAAGTTCGTTGAGCAAGACCGCCGCACCATGGAACTGCAGGCGGAAGGATTAAGGCACAATCCACACCTGATGCTGATTGACGACGCCGACCGTCCTGCGAAGTGGTATTTTCAGCTGAAGGCCGCGCATCTGGAAGCGAAGCGTAGCGGGACTGAGATGAAGCACCCGATGACGGGACCGGTTACGCTGAAGTGGAGAAGCTAAAGTGGCGCGGCGCCTCCTAGTCTTTCACCAGCCAGTCCATTGCCTCTTCTCGGGTTTTGAAGGTGGGCAGTTCGCGCTGGGAAAAGTTCTTGAAATGCTCATAGAAGACGTGCGGCAGGCTTTCGGTGCCCACCCAAGCCGCTCGCTTGACGTAGGGACGATTGAGCACGAGGACTTCCTTCATCCGTGTAGCCACGGACTTGTTTACCTCTGCTCCAGTGAATTCCGCCAGGATAAGCAAAGATCCCGGGGCGTGGCGGGCCACATCTGCGCGCATTTGATCCAGCAGCAATAAGAGTTCTTTTGCGGTGCAGTGGCTGAGGTCGACCAGGAAGATGGCGTGCCCTTCGTGTTTGATAAATCGCAACCGCTCATCGACGGGAATGCCGCTTGTGCTCATGCCAGTAACGACTCCACCACCGCGTAAGCGCCGTCCAGTGCGGCGTCCAGCGCGGCGGCATCTTTTCCCCCAGCCTCGGCCAGATCGGGACGTCCGCCGCCTTTGCCGCCAACTTTCTGCGCCACCGGGCCGATTACTTTGCCCGCCTGTACACGGGTGGTCAAATCTTTGGTGACCCCGACAATGAGCGAAACATTTCCATTCGAGGCCGAGCCCAGCACCACGACGCCCGAGCCAATCTTGTCGCGCAGTTGGTCGACCAGCGTGCGCAGTTGTGCGCGCTCCAGATTGTCCACGCGGTGCGCGAGCACCTTCACGCCCTTTACGTCTTTGATCTGATCGCCGATATTCGCGGTGCTTGACGAAGCCGACTTCATCCGCGCCTGATCGAGTTCACGAGTGAGACGCTTAATTTCGGAATCCTTCTTTTCCAGTTCGGCTTTCAGCGCTTCAGCCGGGGTCGCAGTCTCAGTATCTGTATCTGGATGACTCTCATCCGAAGAGGGTGCCCCATCCCTTCGCGCTTTTTGCGAAGGGGTGGGAACCGCAAACCTGGACACTATGGTCTCTAACTCATGATCCTTGCGGAAGTGCCGGAGCGATCCCTCTCCGGTGATCGCCTCGACCCGCCGCACGCCAGAGGACACGCTGCCTTCTTTCAGAATCTTGATCAGTCCAATCTCGCCGGTAGCGCCAGTGTGCGTGCCGCCGCACAGCTCAGTCGAGAAATCGCCGATCCGCACGACGCGCACCTTGTCGCCATACTTTTCGCCAAACAGCGCCATAGCGTGATACTGATTGATCGCCTCGTCGATGGGGACATCCGTAAGGGTCTCGACTTTCCGATTGCGCAGCACCTCTTTATTAATGATGTCTTCGATGTCCTGCAACTCCTCGTCTTCGACCGCAGTGAAGTGCGAAAAATCAAAGCGCAAATGATTCGGCGCCACCAGCGACCCCGCCTGCTTCACATGCTTGCCCAACACTTCGCGCAGTCCGGCATGAAGAAGGTGAGTTGCTGTGTGGTTGCGCATGGTGGATTGGCGAATCTCAGCGTTGACGACAGCATCGACCTTGTCGCCCACGCGGATCGGCTGCTTCGCCACAACCTGATGCGCGCGCACACCCTGAATCGGCGAATAAGTTCCCGTCACCTCGGCGACGACGGTNTTGTGATCGTCAGAGTAGAACCATCCCTTGTCGCCAACCTGCCCGCCAGATTCGGCATAGAACGGCGTGTGGTCGAGGATGACTTCGCCGGACTCGCCGGGCTTGATTTCCGGCGCGCTCAACCCAAGGTCTTCCTCCGGGGGGCTCGTGTCGAACTTTGCTCCAGGCACAAAGGGGCCGACTCTCATCCGAGATCTTTCGGTGCGGATAATCGCAAGCACCTCGCACCCCTCCGCCTTCGTTTCGCGGTAGCCAACGAAAGTAGTCACAGGGAGCGTCCGGTAAAAGGGATTCGCGGTTTGCTTAGCGGTGCCTTTCCAAGAGGCGCGGGCTCGCTCACGCTCAACTTTTAACGCAGTTTCGAAGCCGGCTTCGTCAAAATCGAAGCCCATGTCACGACAGGACTCCTCAATAAAGTCCTTCGGAAGTCCGTACGTCTCGTAGAGTCCGAATGCAATATCACCTGGGAAAGGTACCCTGTTCCCAGCCGCGTTCAGGATGGCTGTCTGCCGCCGAATTCCCGACATCTGGTGCGCATGAGGCAGGAGAG
>JGI12635J15846_10001215_pt1 | contig 22453 bp, 18 predicted proteins | sample BlaSpr_A8_OM2_M2_FD_15846 | JGI IMG/M metagenome (IMG submission 15846) | reverse complement strand
GACTATCGAAGAAAATATGCCGGATTCATCTGCGAGTCGGAAGCTCAACATCCCCTGATTTCCTGGACAGTTGTAGATTGGGAAGATCAGCCACCGCTTAGAATTCTGCGTTATCGCGCAAAGAGATACAACGATTCCGCTCGAAGCGGCACGTATGAAGAGCTTCTCTCCGTTACTTTGGATAAACGAGACGGGGATTGGGCTGTCACGAAATACGACGCGATGTATTGAAGGCGCGAGCAGACGTTGCTTGGCGAGATAAACGGATTGCGGAAGAGTTGGGGACGTTTTTCTTCGCCTTCAATTCGTCACCCGGTCGGAACCACAACTCTCTCTCTAGACCATTTTGCCTTTCCTTTTAGCCACATAAAGATCACAATCTGCGCTACCAGCGCCGCTGAACTGTCCAGAACCACATCGCGGACAGTCCCAGTCCGAGACGGCAGGAAGGTCTGGTGCCATTCGTCGAGGCTTGCAACCAGAACGGTCATCAGGAAGGAAATCGTTCCCCATCGGGCGCACCACGCAGCGGATGACGCTATGGGCAGCGTCGCTCGCCATGCCCGAAACAACAAAAAGCTCAGAGTGAAATATCCGACAAAATGCCCGGTTTTCCGAATGTAGAAGTGCCAGACTGCAAAGCGGGCCGGATCCAGGCCGAGAAAAAAATGCAAAACAGGATACAGAAGTCGGCTAGTGTTTTCCCCGGAAAGATAACTGGTTGACTCGATCCTGATAATGCAAAGCCAAATAATGGCTGGGATCCATGCCTTCCAGAGTTGTCGAGTCGATTCCTTCAATGGGCGGTCTTATTCAACTGCATAATTCGGAGCTTCGCGGGTAATCATGACATCGTGTACATGGCTTTCGCGCAAGCCGGCCACACTGATGCGAACGAAACGCGTTTTTTGCAGCAGCTCCGAAATCGTAGAGCACCCGCAGTAACCCATGCCGGACTTCAGACCGCCAACCATCTGGTGAACGATCATCGACACTGATCCTCGATACGGGACACGCCCTTCGACGCCCTCGGGCACTAGCTTCGGCATGCGATTCGCGTCTTCTCCCGTTCCGGAAACTGCGGCCGATGCTTCTCCCTCAACATTCTGAAAGTAACGTTCGCTCGAACCCGCGGCCATCGCACCCAAAGATCCCATGCCTCGATAAGACTTAAAGGTGCGGCCTTGATAAAGAATCAATTCGCCAGGGCTCTCGTCGGTCCCGGCAAACATGGAGCCAATCATCACCGCGCTCGCACCAGCCGCCAAAGCCTTTGTGATGTCGCCAGAAAATTTGATGCCCCCATCTGCAATGATGGGAATGTTCGCATCTTTCGTGGCGCGATAAGCTTCAGCTATCGCTGTGATCTGGGGCACTCCGGCACCGGTCACGACACGGGTCGTGCAGATCGAGCCCGGACCAATCCCAACTTTGATGCCGTCGGCTCCCGCTTTTGCGAGTTCACATGCCCCGTCAAAAGTTGCGACGTTGCCGGCAATCAGCTCGACCTCAGGAAGTTTCGCCTTTACCATCCGAATGGCTTCCAGCACGCGACTGGAATGGCCGTGAGCGCTGTCGATCGCCAGCAGATCCACTTTGGAGGCTGCCAATTCCTGCGCCCGCTCGAGGAAGTCGCCGGTGGCGCCAATAGCCGCTCCCACTCGCAGCCGGCCGTGTGAATCTTTCGCCGCATTCGGGTACTTCAACTTCTTTTGGATGTCTTTTACTGTGATCAGTCCTTTTAGGTTGTAGCTGTCGTCGACGACCAGCAGTTTCTCGACGCGGTGCTCATGGAGGATCTTCTCCGCATCCTCTAACGTCGTGCCCACGGCGACAGTAATAAGATTGTCTTTCGTCATCACGCGGCTGATTGGAACATCGAAGCGGGTCTCGAAGCGGAGATCGCGATTCGTGAGAATGCCCACAAGCTTCTTGTTCTTGGTTATCGGAACGCCGGAAATCTTGTACTTGCGCATCACTTCGAGGGCGTCGGAGACTTTATCGTCCGGGGACATCGTGACTGGATCGACGATCATCCCGCTCTCCGAGCGCTTCACCTTGTCGACCTCATTCGCGTGCTGCTCTATCGTCAAGTTCCGGTGGATGATCCCCAGTCCTCCCTGCTGCGCCAGCGCAATCGCCATATGGGACTCGGTGACGGTATCCATGGCTGCGCTAACAATTGGAATATTCAATCGAATATTGCGAGTTAGCTGAGTTTGGGTGTTAGCGAGAGCCGGAACTACATCGGACCTTGCGGGCAGCAGCAACACATCATCAAAGGTAAGAGCTTCGGGAACGGGGAAATGAATCATAGATATTTTGGAGAACTGAACAATCTCTCATTCTAGAGACGCGAGAGACTGCTGGCAAATACCCCGTTCAACCGCAAATGAGGTTCATTTTGTATCGCCTACTTCCGCTTCCTGCGGGAAAGACTTGAATGCTACAGCCTGTGATTTGGAAGTCGTCTTGTGGCTGGTGTCGAGAGTGTACTGCGTCAGTGTCCCTTTCAAGACGTAATAGGCTTCATCGGTAGGCTTCTTCCCTTCTCCTCGCTCAATCGTTCCTTTGAACGAGTAGAAGACGTTCTGAGCGATTTCAGTGGTGAAGGCGAGGTTCTTGCCATCCAATTTGCTTTGCTTGAAGAAGTGATCGACGAATGCCCGATGATCGCCCTGTTGATCACCGTAGCGGGAAATAAAACCACTCACTTGGCCCCGATCTTCGACCGTGAGTTGCACGAATTCGCCTTCCTGCAAGAACGAATACATGCCTGAATAGTCGGGAGTGGATTGATTGGTTTGCGGAGTCTTGGTGGCGTCCTGGCCAAGCACGATGCAGCCCGTCAACAGAATTAGGATAAACCCAACAAGTCGATTCAAATCTGGTCCGGCCCTAACGCGGATCATCTATTTATATAACATTGGGATATTCGTAACAGCTCAGGGTGGGGCTCGCTCAATCGAAAATCAAAATTTGCCACCAACCAAAAAAGCCGTCCTTTGCGGAACGGCTCAACCAACACCACAATAAAAAACCCTAAGACAGTAGCGCGATCAGCTGTCGACGCCCCATTTCAGCAAGACCAATCAATCCAGTTGTCAGAATGAGGGCTGGACTCCCGGGTTCGGGTACTGCAGGCGCGGGTGCGTCCTCCTCCAGATCAACATGGCCACGTCCCCTGCCCGTCACCAATATGAATGCATATCCGTCCCCGATGTTCGCGAGGTCAAACACTTTGTCTCCTGAACCGTACGTGAGTAATGTCCCTTTCTGACCAAGCGTGTTGGAACCGAAGACCGCCCACGATCCTCCTCTTTCAGTCTCGATTGAGAAGGAAGCGAGTCCGTTGTCGGCGAACTGTAAGAAGTATCCGGGGCTAACATCATGGCGTTTACCAGGCCCGAAGTTAGAGGTACTGTCCGCAAAGGCAGTACCGCAAAGAAAAGCTAAGACGACGACTGCAGAAGCCCCCAAATGAAAACGACGCATTATTCACCCCTCCACACTTACAACACTACGCGGAGAAAAGAGTTCCGCAAATGCGGAGGGTTGGGTATGGACCTAAGTGAATCCCTGTACGCAAACAATTTCACATTTGCGCTCCGGGTCGGAAAGTCTGCCTCTCTAAGCGGAGAAGTGAAAAGCCTGGACGACGGGGAAGCCGACGCGCTGCTCTCTTACTTCTTTAGGGTTCCGGATCCATTCTTCGCGGCTTGTCGCTGCTGAAGGGCAACGCTGACAACTCGTAGCATGTCGTCCCAAGGGGCGGGTTTCCCTGTCCATATTTCGAACTGGCGCGCCGCCTGGTGCACAAACATCTCGATTCCGGGAATCACCTCGACGCCCTGCTCTTTGGCCAGCCTTACCAGCTGGGTCTGGGGAGGGTCGTAAATCATTTCGAAGAGATATCGCGCCTTGATTTCGTCAGCGTTCAAAGGCGACTCGCGAGAATTAGTCATGCCCACAGGCGTGGCGTTAATGATTACGTCGAATGTTAGCTTCTTGAGATCAGCCCGCTTGATTGTTCGCGCCCGGGCTTGACGAGCCAATTTCTGCGCCGAGACTGCGCTTCGATTAAGGATGGATACTTCGGCACCACGCTCTTTTAGTCCGAACACCGCAGCCCGGGCGGCACCCCCCGCGCCAAGCACAAGAATTTTCGCCTTCTCAAGAGTGATCCGCTGTTCCAAGGGGCGAACCACGCCGAAAGTATCGGTATTAAACCCGTAGAGCTTACCGTCCTGTGCTCGAACAACCGTGTTGCAAGCTCCGATCTTCGTGGTCTGAGAATCGGTATTGTCGAGATGCGACAAAATTGCTTGTTTGTATGGCATGGTGACGGACAGCCCGTGAATAGGAATCTCGCGGACGCAGGTGAGCAAATCCTTCAAGGTCTTCGCGTGCAAGGCGACGTAAACTGCATTCACATTTTCGCGATGGAGGGCCGCGTTCAAGATTGCCGGCGAAAGCGAGTGTGCAACCGGATCGCCGGCGACACCATATACGCGCGTGGCTGCGTCTACCTGTTCAATGCGGTAAGTGCTGCGCAATTCCTGAGCGGTGATCTGACCCGGCGCCGTTCTTTCATCTGGACTGACGGCTGCAAATGTGAACACACTGCCAGCGCGTACTCCCAGGACGCGGCTGATGATTCCCTGCTCTCCCATGCACAGACCAACCAGGGAATACTTATCGCCGTTCTCTTCCAGAAATTTCATTACCGTTACATTGTCGGATAGGGTCGTTGCGGTCGAAACTATCTTGTAAAAATCCGCGGGGATGGCCGTCATTTTCTCGAGAGTCTTATCCAGGTTCTTCGTTCCCCGGAAATCATGATGGGAAAGAATCAGAGCGACCTTTGAACGCAATTTTTGTAACTGCGGCGAGCTGCAGCGAATGGCGCTTTGTAGTTCAAGGTCGACCAGTTGGCACCCGGCTGCCGAGGCTTTCGCCAGGATATCTAGCTGAGAAGCAATGGATCCGCGAAATTTGCCGTCGCTCGCTACCCGCCGGCAGGTCCCAATAACCGTGACGTGAGGATGAGATTCCGTAAAGCGCTTAATCTTGGGTAGAGCTGACGCGGGCTGAGAAAGATAATCTAACCTGAACTCGATAAAAGTGTTATCGCGAATTAATAGCTCCGCCTTTTCCACCATATCCGAGGCGTCTGAACCGATTACGGCGACGCAAACCCGAGGCAGCCGCTGATGCAATAACCGAGCCGCGAAGGTGTTAGGGGAGACTGTCATCGTTAAGAGCAGGTCGGCGCGATATTACAGGTGCGTAATTGCAGATGCAACAACGGATTGAGAATTCTTGCGCAAGGGAACCAATTGACCTACATGGCCTTACACCGGCGTAACCTTGACCCTCCAGGTTCCAGTTGATACTGTCCGGACTGAAAGCCTTTTATTTACTTCAGTTAAAGGACGGTTCCGCCAAAGTGGTTAGGGCGCCCGCCCCAGAGGTAACATGAAGAAAACAGGACTGTTGTTGTGGTTGGCGTTGTCCGTTGCGGCGGCAGCGCAGGACGTGGCACCGGCTACCAATGCCGAAAACGCCCCCGAAGGCACACTTCCCACTACGGTAAGTTTCCCAACCGAGAGGGTGCAGACACCGACCTATGCCGACCTCTATTGCGCTGGCTTTCTCAATAAGCAGCTGCTTCCCAATGCCAGGTTTGTGGCCGGCGGACTCCAAACTCCCACGACGACTAAATTCGTCAACGGAAATATGATTTATCTCGCAGGCGGCGGATATCAGACCGGACAGGAATACACGATCGTCCGCGAGATGACGGACGTGAATGAGTATCAAGTCTTCAGGGGACAGTTCGCCATGGTGCGCGAGGCGGGGCAGTTGTACTCCGAGCTTGCCCGGGTGAGGATCGTCGATACGCGGGAAAAGATGGCGATCGCTCAAATTGAGTTCAGTTGCGATCCAGTGAATCCGGGAGACTTCGCGGTCCCGTTTGTAGTGAAAGATCAAATTGCATTTCACCCTCAAATACACTTTGATCGCTTCTTGCCGCGTAATAACCAAGTCACCGGCCGCATCCTGCTGGCTAAGGACTACGACTCAGAATTGGGAACTGGCTTCAAGGTTTATTTGAACATCGGCTCGAATCAGGGTGTGAAGATCGGAGACTATTTCCGCGCTGTTCGCTCCTATACGGCGGACCTGCAGGATCCAGTGGACTCGCTATCGTTCAAAGCATCTACTTCAGAGGATACGCAGAAGAGACCACCTACTATTGAGCCCAACTTCCTCAACATGACCAAGGGTCCAAAGATTCACGTAGCCGACCTGCCGCGCCGCGCCGTTGGCGAGATTGTAATCATTGGCACCACTCCCACGACGTCGACCGGCATGATTGTCTTTTCGTTGGAGGATGTCCACTTAGGGGACGCTGTGGAGCTCGACCAACAATAGGTTTTCACGGGGAGGGCACGGCTTTCAGCCGTGCCGAACCTTCATCCGACGAGACTCGCGGCACGACTAAAAAGTCGTGCCCTCCCGACCATGCTCGACCGGTGCCCGATTAGCAGCAATCGAATCGCGTCGAGGCCATACGCTCGCTGCGACCCATTCGCCTCCCTAGTTGTTCGGACGGCTGTCTCTCAACGCAGATCCGCATCCCCAAAGATTTCGGCGGTAAAAACCTCAATTTCCGCACCCGACTGCCAGGCGTCCAATGGTAGGCCCGCCTTGCGGCAGGTTTCCTCGAGGAAAGTATTCCGATCCCATCCGTGCTCCAACGGCACTTGAGGCAGCAGCAGGCCGCGTCGCCCATGTTGGCTGATCAATAGGCCGTGCGTTCCAATTTCCACTTCCTGGGCCCGAACCGCCTTTAAGAGAGAAAGAATGCTCAAAGATACTTCCAATTCATGGGCCTCCGCCAACGCCACGGGAAGGAACCGGCTGTCTTCAAACGCTGCTCCACGCGCGGTTTCGATGATGGTTCGATAAAGGGGTGCAATGGGCAAAGCGTAGCCGACGCAACCACGGAGGTTGTTGTAAAGATAGAGCGTAGTAAATGCCCCCCGCGGTGTGGCAAAGCGAACACAGGGTGCAATCAACGCTATTTCCCGCTTTTCAACAACTGAGAGGATCGCTTCGTGAGCTAATGCCAGGAGTTGCTTACGTTCCTCAGGGCTGAATTCATTCGCGCGGTGGATATCGAGATCATGAAGACCGGCGTTTGCGGCTCGGCTTGCCTTTGAATTGTCAGATTGCGGGGACATCGCGCTTCCTTCGCCGGCTAAGGACGAAGGCGCGGCGGCGACGCTTTACCACCCGGCGGTCAATCTTTGCCCAGAATGCCACAAAATAATCCGTGGCAGAGACCAGTGAGACCAGAACCATGAACCAGATCGCTAAGCGAGCAATCCAGTCGACGGGGAAGAAATATGTCCCGTATATCGGCCATTCGGTCCAGCGGTGATCGAGGATGACTGCAACTACTGAGACAATTTGCACCACCATCTTGAACTTGCCGAGATCGCTGGCTTCAATCGTAAAGCCCTCGGAAGCGGCGATAGAGCGAAGGCCACTCACCAGAAATTCACGCCCAATGATCACAACAGCGATCCAGGCAGGCACCAGCCGGGGATTAAATTGCACCAGCGCTATGAACGCAGCTGCAATCAGAAGCTTATCCGCCAAGGGATCAAGCAGTATTCCCATGGTTGTGATCTGCCCACGCTTGCGGGCCAGATAGCCGTCAATGCCATCGGTGATCGAAGCCGCAATGAACAGCCCTGACGCGAGTAGTTCTTTTTCGCCATGGGCGCTTTGAAAGTGGTTGGAAGAGAGAATCCAGATCAGCAGGGGAATGCTGAAAATGCGGGTAAGCGTAATTGAATTCGGCAGATTCACAACACAGGCCAATAGAACCGCGCTGCATGGGCGAAAGCGGCCCTGTGGAATTATCCTCTACCTCGAACCGCGAAGCAATGAACCAAAAGGAGGTCTCTTAGTGCGCCGGAGCTGGAGGGGACGCACTTTTATTCTTCTGTGCTGCGGCTTGCTGCTGGAATTTTGCCGCCATTGCCGCATAGACGACCGGGATGCGATCCGGATTCCGGTATAGATCGACGAATATTGGGCGTATGTCGAAGGGAACACCGAAAAACTGGTGAAAGTCGGCCGGTAGTGGTGGGCCGCCGGTAGTGCCGGCCGCTGGGATGGTTTCCGGCAAATGAATTGCCAGCATGCTCCCGCCTGCGAGGCTTTCGTGCGGATTGTCCAGCAGCCATTTGCAATTGCGAGAGTCAAGAATGAGATTCGCCGAGACTACTGCCCACTGACCGCCATCGGTCGCCGCAGGTTGCTCACAATCCCAAACGTAAGAGCCCGGAACGCTCTCGGTACTATCAGTGATGCCGTACCAATCGAGAGCGATCTTCTGCAATCCGCGCTGAGTCTCAAATTTTTGGACTTCAGGGAGGGACTGGTTCCAATCGACATTCGAATCATTCATGAGCGTGTAATTGGGATGGCCAAAGCTCAACGAATTCACGAAAGGAAAGTAGAAAGGATAATTGCGCACCGCGATGATGAGACATGCAGCCGCTAGCACAAATGCAAACCCCATACCCACACGCGCAACTGACGGAGCGGTGACCTGTAAACGTCTAAGCATTTCAGGCAGAGGTGCCAACATCAGAATGATCAAAGCAACGGGCACGCTGAAGTGACGGATGCTGATGTCGAGACGGCCCAGCATGCACACAATCGTAAAAACGATAAGCGAGACCCACAGGACTCGCCAGTGCACGCGAAATCTTTCCGGCACAACCGTGTCCAGGCTTCGCGACATGCGTTTACCAAATAGAGCAACGATCAATGTCAGCGCGAGCAATCCCAAAAAACCCAACGGCGACTTCAAGACAAATACCACCGGGTAATAGAACCAGACTCCGTGCGGATAGGTGTGCCCGAGGATGAACGTCGGACGGCTCGCCGTGATGAGGACCAAAAACAAGCCGCGCAAGAAAATCCACGCCGGCATCAGCAACCGCCTCACCGGAACAAAGGCCGGGCCATGGCCGACGAAATCCAAGATGTCAGTTGTTTGACGAATCGAAAAAATAAAATAGAAGACGTAAACAAAAGCGGAAGCCCACCCAATTCCCTTTAGAGTTGCTTTCCAGCGCTGGCGCCTCCAAGTGCGTTTTTCTGGCTTGGTGACGGGTTGTCCAGGGACCNGCCACCAGCGCGTCGTCAGGGCAAAAATTCCAAATGCGAAGAACAAAATTCCGGAGGTGAACTTTGAAAGGAGCGCGCCAGCAAGGCAGAGGCCAAACAAAAGCGATTTCTTGCCGGTCGGTTCCTGCCAAATCTCGGCGAATGTCCACAGTGCCAGCAGGGTAAACAGTGTGACGGGAATATCCGTATGCACCAGAGGCCCAAAGGCGAGAAAAACAGGCATGCTGACATATACGGCGAGACAGAGTAATCCACCCCAATTGCCGCCCAGGCGGCGTCCAATCGCAAATATCGACCAGCCCAGGGCCAGCGTAAGCAACAGCATCGGAAACCGCGCCCACGCCAGGGTGGTGACTGGATCATTCCAGCGATTTAGCACCCACCCTCCAAAGACCCACTGCCCGAGATAAGCTCCGAAAAAACTCCGTTCGCTGAAAGTCCAGGAAATATGCGAGTAATCCGCACGCGTGCCACGAAGCACTAAAGGAATTGCTGCCCAAATCTTAGGCAGCGGAGGGTGTTCCTCGTTCAAGCGAAGATCGAGCTTCTGTAGATAGCTCAGTCCGGCGCCGATGTGAGCCACTTCATCGACGGTCACGGATTCACGCAGCGCAGCTCCTCCGGCCAGCACCGCCATAAGAACCAGCAACAGCGCTGCGGCGATCTTGAAATAGGCGTCTCCATGCTGCCCTGGCGGGCGCAGACTTTGAGTAGACACTTTGAAAGTACTCTCCGGAGTAGGAAGGCGACTAATTGTAGCCGATTCGCGAGAAAAGGTAGATCCTGGATGGGGTGCTCGCGTAGAGACAGCCGCCCTCGGATGTCCAGTCGGGTCAAAGGGCCGTCTATTCAGATGCGTCGAGCTTCGCTCGATTGGACAGCCGAGGGCGGCTGGCTGTCCCTACGCGGGCGTCTTACGCGTAGATTCCGCGCTGGCGAATCGTGTAGGCGACCCGATCGATTGCCAACATATATGCCGCGATCCGGTTATGAACATTATGCGTCTCGGCGTATCGGACTACGTCTTCGAACGCGTTCTTCATGATGTGTTCCAATTGCTCGTTGACCACGGATTCCTGCCAGAAGTAGCCCTGGCGGTCCTGAACCCATTCGAAGTAAGAAGTGGTTACGCCTCCGGCGTTGCACAAGATGTCGGGAATGACGAACACTTTCTTGTCAGCCAGAATCTCGTCCGCCAGTGCGGTGGTGGGACCGTTCGCTCCTTCTGCAAGAATCTTGCATTTCACCTGGTCCGCGTTACGGCTGGTAATCTGATTTTCAGTAGCTGCGGGAATCAGAATTTCGCATTCGGTCAGAAACAGCTCGGCGGGATCCGCAGCCTCGGCCTCGGGAAAGCCAATGATAGTTCCAAAGCGTTGCCGATACTGCTGAAGTGCTTCCACATTTATTCCGTTTTTGTTGTATAGGCTGCCATCCCGTTCGATTACGCCAATCACTTTGTAGCCGGCCGCAGCCATCAGATACGCGGCGTTGGAACCGACGTTGCCAAAGCCCTGCACGATAACGCGCGTGTACTCGCGAGGTAGCCCGAGCTTTCTAATCGCCTGCTCGCAAACGATCATAATGCCGCGTCCGGTAGCTTCGCGGCGTCCGCGCGACCCGCCAATATTGATGGGCTTGCCAGTGACGACCGCGGTAACTGTCTGCCGCATGTGCATGGAATACGTGTCCATGATCCATGCCATGGTCTGTTCGTTGGTATTGATGTCGGGCGCCGGAACGTCTTTCTCGGGGCCGATAAACTCGATGAGCTCCGCGGTATATCGGCGCGTCATGCGCTCGAGTTCCCCCATGGACATCTTCTGGGGATCGCAAATCACTCCGCCTTTGGCCCCCCCGAACGGTATGTTCACGACGGCGCACTTCCATGTCATCCAACTCGCCAAGGCGCGTACTTCGTCCAGAGTTACGTCGGGGGAATAGCGAATGCCGCCCTTGGAAGGTCCTCGGGCAATTGAGTGCTGGACCCGAAATCCGGTAAAGACTTCCAATTTCCCGTTATCGAGCGCAACCGGAATGTGCACGATAAGTTCGCGCGTAGGATAGCGCAGAATCTTCTGTAACCCTTCGTCCAGATTCAACTTGGTGGCGGCAATATCAAAGCGTGCGGCCTGCGCCTCCCAGGGATTAATTTCCTGTTCGTGCGAAACGGTCTTCGGGTCTACAGTCTCCAACATTTTGCGGCCTCGGAAAATACGATCAGATGATCAGATGCAGGCTACGCAGCGGCGATATCCGCGGCGTTGAGCAAACTAGAAAAGTATATGGCGGGATCGGAAGTGGAGCAAGGCGGTCGCCGATTACGCACTATCCAATTCTCTCCTTCTGCTGTTTTAGTTTCGACACCCACGCCGTCACCTGTTTAGTCTTCCCGCAACGCAGCCATAGGGTCGATTCTCGCTGCACGTCGTGCTGGGACCCAACACGCAACCGCTGCGGTTAGCGAAACTAGCGCAAAGGCAGTGCTGGCGTCTCCAATATCTCCGGACCCAAGCCCGACTAGCACTCCGCGAAGGACTCGCATCAGAGCCAGTGTCAAAGCTGCCCCGACCGTTAGACCGACAGCTGCGGTAAAGAAGCCCTGGCGAAAGACCAGGAGTTGAACATTGCGGGAAGTCGCCCCGAGCGCCATTCGAATGCCGATCTCCTGCGTCTTGCCGGATGTGATATACGAGGTCACACCGTAAACGCCCGCTACGGACATCGCAAGAGCGAGGCACCCCGTGATCGCAAGCAAGGTCATGATGAATCGCCGATCCGCGAGTGAGTCGTCGATCAACGTTCGCATCGATGCGATCAGAAAGACCGGCTGATTCGGATCGACCGCGGCAATTGCGCGACGGATGGCCTTCTCTAGATCTCGTGGAGGCCGGTCAGTTCTTACCACCAGAAATTGAGCGTTCTCGAGAGCATCCGCCGAAAGGTAGAGGCTTGCTTGTTGTGGTCCGTCCATCGCGGCGTGCCGTACGCTGGAAATAACCCCAACGACTCGCTTCCAGTTGCGCGGGTTTTCCGGGGTGCAATAAACACAGATCTGCTTACCGACGGCACTGGTTCCCGGCCACAAACGGCTAGCCGTCACGTCATTCACAATGGCACTGTCTCCCGCCTTCATCTCCTCTTCGCGAAACCAGCGTCCCTCCGCTAGGCGGACTCCCATGGTCTGCAAGTACTGAGAACTGACGACATCTATTTCAGCGGGTATCTGGTCGCGCGGCTCCCCTACTGCAGATGCGGTGGACGTGATGAGCCCCCCGTGGTTTTCTCCGCTGAAGGGTAGTGCGTCGACGGTGCCCGCACTCTCCACTCCGGGAAGTGTGCGAACGGAATTCAGAAACTTGCCGTAAATCATTCCTCGCTCCTCAGCAGTCTTGTATCGTTCGTGCGCGGGAAGGACAACCGATGCGAGTACGTGATCGGCTTGGAACCCGGGATCGGTTCGAAGCAGATCGATAAAGCTTCCTAGGAGCTGTCCGCCAATCACGACCAGAGCGACGGTTACGGCTACTTCGACGGCCACCAGCGAGCCGCGAATGCGGTCCCTCTTGCCGGACGCGATCCCCTGCGTGCGCAAATCGTTTGTGGTAATTACTCGAGTCCAACCTGCGCGGAGTGCGGGCACCATCCCGAATAAAACTCCGTTTACCAGAGCGACCATCAAGGCAAAAGCTAGAATTCGCCAGTCCACGCGGGATGCCGCAAGTCGGGGAATGCTCACAGGAGCGATTGCCGGCAAAATCTTCCATGCGGCGGCGGTCAAGCCGTACCCACCTATGCCTCCGAGCACCGCCAGCACGCAGCTTTCCGTGAGGAGTTGGCGGATAATGCGTGCCCTTCCGGCACCAATGGCAATCCGTATAGCAATTTCTCGCTGACGGACCAACCCTCGCGCTAAAAGCAGGTTCGCAACGTTGGCGCATCCGATTAGCAAAAACATTAACGCCGCCGCCATCAGGAGCCGAAGCGCATTCTTTGCGTTTCCCACGGTTCGGTCCCGGAGGAAGCCAGCTCGAAGCGTGTGATCGCGGTTCGTGGCCGGGAATTCGCGTTTGAGATCGGCGCCGATCGAAGCCAGGTCTTGCTGAGCGTCACGGAGAGATACGCCCTGACGCAGTCTCGCCACCACTCCGAGTCCGGCCATCGTGCCACGAGGGCGCTCCTGCATGGGGGCCCAGAATTCCACATACGGAGACGGAGTGTGCGCGGCCGCCCTTCGCAACGGAAAATTGAAATCCGATGGCATTACCCCGATGACGAGACAGTCATGGCCGTCGATGCTGACGCTTCGCCCAACCACGTTCCGGTCCGCATTGAATCGGCGCTTCCACAACCCATAACTCAGAATCATTGCATTCGCGTGGCTGGGCTCGTCTTCCTCAGCAAGAATGTTGCGACCCAGCATGGGCGTGACCCCAAGTGTGGGGAAGAGGCTCGCGGACATCCGCAGCCCGTAAAGCGCTTCGGGCGGCGTCGCCGCGTCGCCCGCAAGATCAAAAATAGCGTTTCCGTAGATCCCGACGGATTTGAGTGTGCGCGTCCTTCTGATGATCTCCTGAGCGTCATTCCAAAAAGCCCAGTCACCATGCGACTGCGATGGGTCGGATGTCGCGAAGTCAGCTCCGATTTGGACGAGTTCTCCGGCTCGTGCGTAAGGCAGGGGATCGATAAGGACCGCCTTGACTGCAGTGAAGACCACCGCCACCGCACCTACGCTCAGTGCAATCGATAACAAAGCAATACAAGTGAAGGAGGGTGTACGCCAGAGAAGACGCAGCGCGAGCCGGATGTCTTGGAGCAGTGACATTTGCCCCATTCTAGTTCAGGGCGTCGCTGCTGACGACTATCCCAGTACAAATTAGAGGTGCTGCATCCCTAGCACGGCGCCTAAAGACAAAAGCAGTGCTGGTCCAAGGCAGCCTACAGTGTGATCTCCATCCCTTCCGCCGCGGCCCGCACTTTGGGATAGTAGTTGCGAGCTTCTTGCACGACCCTGTCGATGCAGCGGTCGTCATGTTCAGGATCGTGATGATAAAGAATCAACTCCTTCGCTCCGCTTTCCATCACGACGTTGATGGCTTCCCGCCAATGGCTGTGCCCCCATCCGCGTCTCTGGGCTTCATACTCTTCGGGAAGATATTGCGAGTCGTAGATCAGAACGTCTGCGCCTGCGGCCAGTCTTCGCACGCATTTATCAAATTCGACATCGCCCGGCTCATTATCCGTGGCGTAGACGAAGACGCCTTCCTTGGTTTCCAAACGAAAACCGAGACATCCCTGAGGATGATTTAGCCAGGTCGTTTGCAGAGAGACATCGCCAAGTTGAATCGGCCCCGGTTCGAGTTCGTAGAAGGCTTGGTGCGCCTTCATTTCGCTAACATTCACGGGAAAATAAGGGGCGGCCATCTGCTCGTCCATCACCTGCTTCAAGCTTCGGTTGCGGCTCGAGGAATGAAACATGAACCGGTTTTCCGCGTCGTCATAAAGAGGCCGAAAAAAAGGAATGCCCTGGATGTGATCCCAATGGAAGTGAGAAACAAAAACGTGCGCAACGATGGCGCGGTCTTTGAATTCGCGATGCAGTTGCTGGCCCAACGAGCGAAAACCGGTCCCGCAATCGAAGACGAAAATACTCTTCCCGACGCGCACTTCGACGCAGGAAGTATTGCCGCCATAGCGCAGGTTTTCCGGTTGCGGAGTTGGTATTGAGCCTCGCACTCCCCAGAACTTGATGCGCATAGGTTTCGGCGGGTTAACCTGTCATCTTGCAACGTAGGAGTCGATTCGTCAATTCTTTCGCTGGTTACAGAGACGTGGGTTGAAGGATAGCAAACCGGGAAGGGCCTTTCCCTTCCCCGGCGATTCTCGAATTTTCCCGTAGCTCCTTGGGGCGTCTGCAACCGATGAAAACAGCGCATCCATGGCATCGCATCCGGCTCCCCTATCCGGCTCCCCTATAATGTGCAAACACATGCTCCGTCCTGATTACAAGGAATTCGCGCGGCTGGCCCGCCATGCGACGCTGGTGCCGGTGGTGAAATCGGTCGCCGCTGACTTGTTGACGCCCGTCTCGGCGTTTCTTGCCGTGGCCGCGAAGGAACCCAACGCTTTTCTCCTGGAATCGGTCGAACGGGGGGAACAGGTCGGCCGCTACACTTTTTTGGGTGCCAAGCCATACATGCAGGTTGTGGCGCGGGGGGAAGAAATCACATTGCAGAGCGGGCCTCGCCGCGAAAGGCGAAGCGGCGACGTGATCCAGATTCTAAAAGACCTTCTCCGTCATCACCGGCCCGCAGATGTCCCGGGATTACCGCCGTTTACGGCTGGAGCAGTCGGGTACTTTTCGTATGACATGGTCCGTCACCTCGAGAACATCGGAGAACACGCGAAAGACGATTTATCTCTTCCCGATTGCGCACTGATGTTCTTCGACCGCCTGCTGGCTTTCGATCATCTGCGCCATCAGATACACATTATCGCGACCGCGGATGTTTCTCGTGAGAGTCCGCGGCAGGCCTATGATCGCGCAGCCGCGGACATTGCCCGGCTAGAAAAGAAACTGACCGCTGGGCTGCGTTCGTTAACGGCGAAAAATTCTAGCCGGGCGCCGACCGGGAAATTGAAAGTGCATTCGGGAACCAGCCGCCGGCGTTTCATGCAATCTGTAGAGCGGGCTAAAGAATGCATCGCAGCCGGGGACGCATTCCAGGTTGTACTCTCGCAACGTCTGGATTTCACTCCCGATGTGCCGCCGTTTGATATTTACCGCGCCCTACGAACTGTAAACCCATCACCGTATATGTATTTCATTCGCAACGGCGACACGCATGTTTTGGGCTCGTCTCCTGAAATGCTGGTGCGAGTCACAGGGCGCAAGTTGGAGTATCGCCCGATCGCCGGAACTCATCCACGCGGGCGCGATGCCGCGGACGACATTCGGTTGGAACAACAGATGATTGGCGACGAAAAGGAGCGCGCTGAGCATGTGATGTTGGTCGACCTCGGGCGAAACGATCTGGGACGCGTGAGCGAATATGGATCGGTAAAGGTTCGCGAGTTGATGTATGTGGAACGCTACTCGCACGTCATGCACTTGGTTTCGGCGCTGGAGGGCAAGCTACGAGAAGATCTCGACTCTTTGGACGCCTTCGCCGCCTGTTTCCCTGCGGGAACACTGAGCGGCGCGCCGAAGGTCCGGGCTATGCAGATTATCGAGGAACTCGAACCCACGCGACGCGGAGTCTACGGAGGATCTGTGCTCTATGCGGATTTTGCCGGTAACCTGGATTCTTGCATCGCAATTCGAACCATGCTCATGCAGGGCAAGAAAGCTTACCTACAGGCGGGGGCGGGAATAGTTGCGGATTCAGATCCGGCGACCGAATTCGACGAGTCCATGAATAAGGCTAAGGCTGTTCTACGAGCGGTGGAATCCGCCAGACGGAGGGAATAGAGAGAATGTTTGCCTTCGCCCTGCCAGGATTGACCGTCGGGTTTCAGCCTCTTCGGACGGAAACCCGCCCGTCTGCCTGTCGACGAGTTTAACGTTAAAATTATATGGCACTCGGGCACTCCTTGGTGCGTAATAGCTCTTAGGCGAAAGGTTCTTGAAACTATGAGGTTGCTGCGACTGTTTTTTATTGTGGTAGCGCTTTGCGCATCTTTTTTCTATCTCACTACTTATCGTTCGAGCCATTTGTGGCCCACATCTGCGCTCAGCCGCCCAGACAGGGTGGAGATTACCGAAGCTGCCGGCGGCGGCGCCGATGACGCCGAGGAACAGAACAACATCAGCGTTTATCGCAAGAATATCGAGTCCGTGGTGAACATCACATCACGGGAAGTATCCTTTAATTTTTTTTATGGGCTGCAACCCGCCGATGGCCAGGGATCAGGATTCATTATCGATAAAGAAGGTCACATCCTGACCAACTATCACGTTATTTCGGAGGCGCGGCAAGTCGAGGTCACTCTGCACAACCTCAAAAAGTATCGAGCCACGGTCGTAGGCACGGACGCGTTGCACGACCTTGCGGTGATCCAAATCAAGGCTTCCGACCTGACGCCGATGGTACTTGGCGATTCCCGCAATTTGCAGGTAGGTCAGAAGGTTTACGCGATTGGGAATCCGTTTGGCCTCTCGGGCACGCTCACCAGTGGAATTGTCAGCTCGATCCGTAAAGTGCAGGAGCCCAACGGCACCACGATCGATGAAGCCATTCAGACCGATGCTGCGATCAACCCGGGAAATTCCGGCGGTCCGCTTCTAAACCGGCATGGGGACGTGATCGGTATTAATACGATGATTGCGTCCGATGTGAACCAGAGCTCAGGTATTGGTTTTGCGATTCCGGTAAATACGGCGAAGGCAGTTCTTAACGATCTGGTAACGCTTGGGCGGGTTAGGCGTCCAGCGTTAGGCATTAGTACCATTCCCATTAGTCCCGAGTTGGCTGGTCAGATGGGGCTTCCGGCGGATTACGGTCTGCTCATTGTGCAGGTCGTGCAAGGCGGAGCAGCGGAGCGTGCCGGATTGCGCGGCGGAAGCGAACGAGCTTATCTTGGCAACACTCCGATCTTCATCGGTGGCGACTTGATCATCGCTATCGATGGCGAAAAAGTGCAGGATCAACAAGACCTCAGCCAGAGCATGAACAGCCACCGCGCCGGAGATACGGTCAAGATCACCGTATATCGTGGGAAAACGAAAATGGATTTTACGGTAACTCTAGGCGAGGCTAGACAGCAGGTCTAACTATCTATTGGATTCGGTTCCTGACTCCTGATGACGTTAATTCCCTTTCGATATTTGACTGAAGCTTACTGGCTGGGCTAGCCTCAGAAGTCCTTTCTGCAATCGCCTTCTTTCAGGAATATAGCGGAGACACAGGTCTAAAAGATGCAAAACGCGATCTCAACCTTCATTTATGTCAAAGAGCGATTGCATCCAGGATTGCTCGACGGTCTGGTGCGCGGCGGAGCGCAGGCTATTGAGATTTTCGCCGCACGCCAGCACATCGACTATGCCAATCGCAAACAGCACGTCCGCGAAATTGCGGACTGGTTCCGCTCCAGCGGCATTCCGCTGAATTCGGTCCATGCCCCGTTGTATGCCGATTATGAGTGGGGACGCACCGGCTCACCGCCTGTGAATGTCGCTTCCACGGATCGGGCGGGACGGATCGACGCAATGGACGAAATCAAGCGCGCACTTGAATTGGCGGAGCAAATACCCTTCCGTTTTTTGATTCAGCATATCGGCATTACCAGTGAGTCGTTCGACGATCGCAAGTTCGAGGCCGCCATGACCTCAGTTGAACATCTGCGGGCATTCGCCAAGCCGCTAGGCGTGCGAATCCTGCTGGAGAACATTCCCAACGAGCTGTCAACACCCGAGCGTCTTATGGAATTCATCCAAACCAGCCATTTCGAGGATGTAGGCGTGTGCTTTGACTTCGGGCACGCTCATATGATGACGGACGTTCCGCAAGCTTTTGAAACCCTCAAAGGGTTTATCCACTCGACTCATGTGCATGACAATGCCAAAGATCGCGATGCGCATCTGTGGCCCGGAACGGGATCAATCGATTGGAAACAGGCAATGGAGCTGCTGCGGTCAGCGCCGCAGACCCCGCCGTTGCTTCTGGAAATAGAGGAGAACGAGAAAATAAATCCAATTGAGAAGATGAGCGAAACATTCGAAAAATTAGAAGCAGCATAGTACTTACCGCCGAGTTCGCTGAGTGCGCAAAGAAAAGCTTCTTGGGATTTTAGAAATAAATATTTTCGTTCTACTCGGCGTTTCTCTGCGAGCTCGGCGGTTAAACGATTTGAAATGCCCCCTCCCATAACTACTATTTCGGAAATCGGCAGACACGACGGCGAGACCGTCACCATTCGCGGATGGCTCTATAACCTGCGCGAAAGTGGAAAACTGTTGTTCCCAATTTTCCGGGATGGGACCGGTGTGATCCAGGGCGTAGTGCCGAAAAATGCTGTCGCTCCTGAAGTATTCGAATCATTAAAGGGATTAACGCAGGAATCCAGCGTAATCGTTGAAGGCAAGGTGCGCAGCGATAAGCGCGCGCCTGGAGGTTACGAACTCGATGTGACTGGAATCCAAGTGCTTCAGCGAGTTTCAGAAAATGACCCTTATCCCATCTCGCTAAAAGAACACGGCGTCGATTTCCTGATGGATCACCGGCATTTGTGGGTTCGCACGCCACGCCAGGCGGCCATTCTTCGTGTGCGCGCGGAAATCATCAAGGCGGCTAGAGATTTCTTCGACGATCGAGGATTCACGCTCACCGACCCACCTATCATCACGCCCGCAGCCTGTGAGGGAACGACCACTTTATTTCCAGTGGATTATTTTGAAGAACAGGCCTATCTCACGCAGTCCGGACAGCTTTATATCGAAGCCACGGCGATGGCACTGGGGAAGGTCTATTCATTTGGACCAACGTTTCGTGCCGAAAAGAGCAAAACTCGCCGCCATCTCACGGAGTTTTGGATGGTCGAACCGGAGGTTGCTTACGCGACACTCGACGATCTGATGGAACTCGCGGAAAACTTTATTACATTCTTGGTGAAGCGCTGTCTCGAAAGGCGCCGGAGCGACCTGCAAACCATCGGACGAGACATCGCCAAGCTGGAAAAAATAGATGTTCCTTTTCCCCGGGTTACTTACGACGAAGCTGCGCACCTGCTGCAGGAAGCTCATGCCAAGGGTGCTCTGGAGAGTCAATTCGAGTGGGGCGGAGATTTAGGATCTCCGGACGAAACCTATCTTTCTTCGCAGTTCGATCGGCCAGTGATGGTCCATCGATATCCGGCAAAAGTGAAGGCCTTCTATATGGAGCCTGACCCGGACCGCCCTGATCTCGCTCTATGCGTCGATGTGCTTGCGCCGGAAGGTTACGGCGAGATCATTGGCGGCTCGCAACGCATGGCTTCCTACGATTTGCTGATACAGCGAATTCGCGAGCACGGTTTGCCTGAAGAAGCATTCAAGTGGTACCTGGACCTACGCAAGTACGGCAGCGTCCCTCATGCCGGCTTTGGAATGGGCATCGAGCGTGCGGTAGCGTGGATTTGCGGCCTGGAGCACGTGCGCGAGACGATTCCGTTCCCCAGGATGTTGCACCGGCTGTATCCATAAATGAATCTACTGCCGAGCACGCTGAGGTCGCCGAGAACGCAAGGGTAACCGCTTGAACTCCGCGCTCTTTGCGTTCTTTGCGGTAGTTTCAAGATTGAGAGTGAGAGTGACCGAGAAAGATAGACTTGATCAGATCACCCGGCAGATCATCGGAGCTGCAATTGAAGTGCACAAAGTGCTCGGACCGGGATTGTTGGAGTCAGCATACGAAGCGTGTTTGGCACATGAACTCCGCCAATCGGGATACAAAATCGAGCAGCAAATGCCGCTGCCGGTGATCTACAAAGGGGTGAAACTGGATTGTGGGTACAGGCTGGATCTGGTCGTGGAAGATTCCGTGATTGTAGAAATAAAAGCCATTGAACAGCTCGCACCAATCCATGACGCGCAAGTAATTTCATACTTGCGCCTCGCGGACAAAAGGGTTGGTCTGCTGATTAACTTTCATGTCCGGCTTCTGAAAAATGGTGTCAAGAGAATCGTCAATGAGTTTCCCGACTCGGCGATCTCTGCGATCTCGGCGGTAGTTTGTTAACTATGACGAAACCAAGTTCAGCGTCGTCTTCGAACATCCGGCCCCGGACGATTCGCGTCATTGGCGTTCCGCTCGACTTGGGACAATCTCGCCGTGGAGTCGACATGGGCCCCTCGGCAGTTCGCGTCGCCGGGCTCGAAGCTCGACTGGAAGAACTGGGTCATGTAGTCGAGGACGCCGGCAACATCTCCGTTGCCATTCCAGAACAGAAAAAGGAAGGCGACCCTCACGCCAAGTATTTAAAAGAAATTGCCGCCACCTGCACCAAGCATGCGGAACTGGTTCTTAAAACGCTGGAAGCGGGGAAAGTTCCGCTGGCGTTGGGAGGCGATCATTCTGTAGCCGCAGGAACGGTCGCAGGAGTCGCAGAGTTTTACCGTCGCCGCAACGAGAAGATTGGCTTGATCTGGATCGATGCTCATACCGACATCAACACACCCGAGAGTTCGCCGAGCGGAAACGTGCACGGCATGCCTCTGGCCGCCACCATGGGCTTGGGCCCCGCCGAGTTGTCGAATATTTTCAACTTCTCGCCGAAAGTGAGCCCTGAGAACTGTGTGCTGGTGGGAGTACGCGACATTGACGCCATCGAGAGGGCGAACGTGCGGCGCGCAGGTATTCATGTCCTGACCATGCGCGATATCGACGAGCGCGGCATGCGCACGGTAATGGAAGAGGCGCTCCGCATCGCCGGGCGAGGCACCGCGGGCTATCACGTCTCTCTCGACATGGACTGGATCGATCCCGAGGATGCCCCGGGAGTCGGCACCCCGGTCCGCGGCGGAGCAACTTACCGCGAAGCCCATTTAGCCATGGAAGTCATTGCCGATCACGGGCGCATGTTGAGTTTCGAAATCGTCGAAGTGAATCCGGTGATTGACGAGCATAATCGAACGGCGGAACTGGCGGTAGAACTGGCTTTATCAGCTTTTGGAAAGAAAATTCTCTAGCAAGATTTCTCTATTTGTCATCCAGAGCAAAGCCGAGGCTTCGCTTGCGAAGCATCGGCTGCGTCGAAGGACCCTACTTTAGTTCATGCCCACGTTCGACTACTTCCCGAATCCAGTCAATCATCCTCGACAATTGACGGCGACGATGCCAACCGTCCAAACTAATCAGCGATGAAGAAATTACGAGTCGGCATCCTTTTTGGCGGACGCAGTGGCGAACACGAAATCTCTCTGCTATCGGCAGCGTCGGTTTTTCAAGCCATCGATAAAAGTAAGTATGAAGTTGTGCCGATCGGCATCACCAAGCAAGGACGCTGGGTAACCGCCGCCGATGCCGAGAGATTGCTGGCAGGTGAATCAGCGGGCGGGGGCGCCCGCTCCACACAATCGCAATCAAGCCTGCGCGCGGGCGATCCTGAGACTACTTCCAGCGCCGCGATTCTTGCCGTCGGTGAAGCTGTAATCGTTCCGCCCGAACCGCAGAGGTCGGGAACCTCAATGACTCCCTTCCAAAGCGATGCTGCTTTGACCCGCCGTTCAAGCGATCGCGCGATTAATGTGGATATTATTTTC
>JGI12635J15846_10001214_pt1 | contig 22456 bp, 18 predicted proteins | sample BlaSpr_A8_OM2_M2_FD_15846 | JGI IMG/M metagenome (IMG submission 15846) | reverse complement strand
TTCCGCACCATGCGCAACACCTCGCGCGTCGCCAGGAACGCCATCTCGACCAAGGTGGTCGCGATGGAGAGGGAGGGCGCGAAATTCGAGGATGTCCGCGAACTCGTGGCCGGCGCGCGCGGCAAAATGGTCTACGCCACCGGTGACGCCGACGAAGGCATCTGGTCGGCGGGGCAAGTGCAGGGACTGATCCACGATATCCCCTCCTGCGCCGAACTGGTGTCGCGCATCATGCATGAGGCCGAGACCATCATTCAGAGCCGGCTCGAAGGCATGATGTCCGGCGCCCGTCGCCAGGCGGCGGAATAGGCGGCTCGACCCACGGGGGATGATCGCATGAAAGCCTATGTTTACGGCGCCAACGGCGCCGCCATCACCGACGTAGCAAAGCCCGCGCCGAAGGGCACCCAGGTGCTGGTCAAGGTGCGTGCCTGCGGCCTCAACCGCGCCGACCTCGGCATGACCAAGGGCCATACCCATGGCAGCGCCGGCGGCGTCGGCACGGTGCTGGGGATCGAATGGGCCGGCGAGATCGCCGAACTCGGCCCCGACGCCAAGGGCGTCAAGGTCGGCGACCGGGTAATGGGCTCGGGCGGGGCGGCGTTCGCGGAATATACGCTGACCGATCACGGCCGGCTGTTTCGCAACCCCTCGAACATGAATTTCGAGGAAGCAGCCACCCTCCCCGTCGCGCTCGCCACCATGCACAACGCGGTCGTCACCAACGGCGCATTGCAACCCGGTCAAACCGTGCTGATCCAGGGTGCGAGCTCCGGCGTCGGCCTGATGGCGATGCAAATTGCAAAGCTCAAGGGCGCGAAGCTCGTGATCGGATCGTCCACCGACGCCGCGCGCCGCGGCCGCCTGAAGGAATTCGGCGCCGACCTTGCGGTGGACTCCTCCGATCCCGGCTGGGTCGATCAGGTACTCAAAGCCACCGGCGGCGAAGGCGTCGACCTCATCGTCGACCAGGTCTCCGGCAAGGTGGCGAGCCAGAATCTCGCAGCGACAAAGATAAAAGGCCGCATCGTCAATGTCGGCCGGCTCGGCGGCACCCGCGCCGAATTCAATTTCGATCTGCACGCCGCGCGCCGCATCCATTATATCGGCGTCACCTTCCGCACCCGCACCATCGAGGAAATCCGCGAGATCTTTGAGGAGGTCCGGAAAGATATTTGGCCGGCGGTGGAGTCGCGAAAACTGCAATTGCCGATCGACAAGGTGTTTTTATTCGACGACATCGGCAAGGCGTTCGAGCACATGGAAGCCAACAAGCATCTCGGCAAGATCGTGGTGACGCTGTAGATTGCCATGATGGCACCGATCAAGCTCAGTTGCGTGCTCGACGGCGGGCGCTATTTCGAGGGGCCACGCTGGCACTCGGGCCGGCTCTGGTTCGTCGACTGTATGAACAGGACAGTGCTAAGTCTCGGCGCTACCGGAAAGTGCGAACAGCACGCGAAGGTCGAGGACGACACGCCCTGCGGGCTCGGTCACTTGCCGGATGGAAGACTCGTCGTGTTGACGATGTTCCGCAAGCGTCTGATGACCTACGCGGATGGCCAGCTCTCGCTGTACGCCGACCTGTCAGGGATCGCTGCCGGCACGATCGACGACATGATCGTCGACGGGCTGGGGCGCGCCTATGTCGGAGACCTCGGCTTCGATTTGCCTCCACCAGCTGATCGGGGCGCGGTCGGCCGCATCATCCTGGTGATGCCCGACGGTGCGACGCGCGTCGTGGCCGATGGATTGCGGTTTCCCAATGGCATCGCGATCTCGGCCGACAATGGCCGGCTGGTCGTTGCCGAGATGGATGGCGGATGCCTCGCCGACTATGACATAGAGGACGACGGCAGCCTGCGCTTTCGTCGCCGGCTCGGAAACATGAAAGCTCCGGATGGCATCTGCCTCGATCGCGATGGGGCCGTGTGGGTCGCTTCCTTCAGTGAGGACGCCTTCATCCGGCTAGGGCGCGACGGGCGCGAACTGCAGCGAATTGAAGTGGCTGGCCGCCGTGCCATTGCCTGTGCGCTCGGCGGCGAGGGGCGCCGGACGCTGTTCTGCCTGAGTGCGGCGACGTCGCACGAAGAACTGCGGCAACGCAAATCATCCGCCCGTATCGACGCGGTCGATGTAGAAATTGCGGGCGCCGGTTACCCGTGAGCTTTCGGCTGGACCTCGACGCGAGCAAGGTGCTGGCCCCCACGGGCCGGCTGCGCGCCGGCGTTTTTCCCGGCAGTCCGCTGTCGATGGCAAAAGACCGCACGACCGGAGAAATCCACGGTCTCGGCGTCGACCTCGGCAGGGCGCTGGCGAAGCGGCTCGATGTCGCCTTCGAGCCGATACACTTTCAGCGCATCGCCGAAGTCATCGAGGCCATGAAAGCGGGCGATGTCGATTTCACCATCAGCAACGCCACGCCGGCACGCGCGGCCCATGTCGCCTTCAGCCAGACGCTGATCTCGCTCGAACTCGGCTACCTCGTCCCGGCCGCTTCCCCGATCGCGACGATTTCGGACGCAGGCAAGTCCGGGCTGCGGATCGGCGTCACCCAGGGGAGCACCTCGCAGGGCGCCATTCCAGGACCGCTGCCGGATGCGGCGGTGGTGCCGGCGCAGAATTCAAAGCGCGCCGCCGAAATGCTGGCGCGCGGTGAGATCGACCTGTTCGCGACCAACAAGCCGACCTTGTTCCAGATGTCTGACCAGATGCCGGGGTCGCGCGTGGTGGATGGCCGATGGGGCATCGAGCACATCGCGGTCGCGATTCCGAAGGGCCGCGAGGCCGCCATGGAATATCTGCGCCGCTTCGTCGAGGAGGCGCAGACCAGCGGCCTGCTCGCCGAGGCCGTGGAACGCGCGGGCCTCAGGGGTGTCGTGAAGGCGGAATAACCCGGCGTTCTCGATGCTCGGCAGTGGACGCGGTGCTGCCGCCGCGGCGCGGGGTTAGCCGGCCTTGCGATGAGTCTCGTAATAGCGCCGCAGAATCGTGTTGATGCGCGTTTGATAGCCCTTGCCTTGTGACTTGAACCATCCAAGCACGTCATCATCGAGCTTGAGACCTACAGGCACTTTCTGGGGCTGAATAACCTCAGCCCTGGCCCATTCCTCGTCGGACATCGGGCGGCCGTCGCGATCCCTGATGGCGATAGCCTCCGTCTGAGCAGAGGACTGCCGATCGAGACGCCTCCAATCGGTCTTGCCCTTGAGCGGCACGAGGCTGCCGTCCGCCTTCCTTTGATAGGGCTTGCCGCCGACCAGGACGGCGCGCACTTTTGCCTTAGCCATAACGCCGTTGCTCCCGTTTGTTTGCTTTTCGTGCGGAGATGATCCACGTCATCCGGCCGCGCTCGGCCTAGACAATTATCAAGCCTTTTGTCCAGACAATTATCTGGCGCTTGCCGATCAAGAAATTTCCGCCGGATCGGGTACCGAGCCAACCTATCGGACTCGACTGGCATTGGTGCAATTCTTAGTCGGAATAATTCGCAACATCGCTGCAATCGAGTAGCAACTAACGCCTCCGATCGCCGCTTTAATGTTCGATGCCGGGCTGCTAAACCCCGCGCCATGAATACTCCCGATCACACGACAAAATCCCGCGTCGCAGCGATTTCGGTGTTTGCCAGCGCCGGCATGGCCGCGGCCAAGTTCGTGGCCGGGATCGCGATCGGCTCGCTGGCGCTGATCTCGGAGGCGTTGCACTCCTCGGTGGACGTGGTCGCGACCATCATCACCTGGATGGTGGTGCGGGTTTCCGACCTTCCCGCCGACGAGGAGCATCATTACGGCCACGGCAAGTTTGAAAGCATCTCTGCGCTCGGCGTGATCGCGATGCTGTATGTGCTGGCCGGCGGCATTCTGGTCGAATCATACAGCCGGCTTGCCGAAGGCGCGCCGCCGCCGACCATCACGGCGATTCCGTTCATCGTGCTTCTGGTCGACATTGCCGTGAATTTCTGGCGGGCCCGCGCGTTGCATCGCACGGCGCGCGACACCAAGAGCCAGGCGCTCGCCGCCGATGCGCTGCACTTCGCCTCCGACGTGCTGGGCTCGGCCGCCGTCATCGTTGGGCTGGCGCTTTCCGGCCTTGGCTATCGCTGGGGCGACGCCGCCGCCGCCATCGCGGTTGCGATCATGATTGCGCTGTTGGGGTTGCGGATGGCGCGCGCCACCGTCGAAACCCTGCTCGATCGCGCCCCCGCGGGCGCCGCGGGAAAAGCCACCGCCGCGATCCGGGCGGTACCCGGCGTGGTCGACGTCGAGCGCCTGCGGGTGCGGATGGTGGGCGCGACCCACTTCATCGACGCCATCGTCGAAGTGCCGCGCACGTATCCGATCGACCGCGTCGAGGAGATCAAGCGCAGGGCGCAGGCCGCGGTGACAAAGGCGCTCGGCGATGCCGACCTGACGTTTACCGCGGTGCCGGTCGCGCGCGACAATGAGAGCATCCGCGAACGCATCATGGTGATCGCCCGCAATTCGGGCCTCGCCATCCACCACGTCACCGTGCACGACCTCGGCGGCCGGCTGACGGTGAGCATCGACCTCGAAGTCGACGGCGAGATGGCGCTCATCGCCGCCCACGACATCGCCCAGGACCTGGAGCGCAACATCCGCGACGAATTCGGCGAGGACGTCGAGGTCGACACCCACATCGAGCCGCTGGAACCTGAATTGCCGCACGGTACCGACGCAGCACCCGACCGCGTCGAGGAAATCCGGGCGGCGCTGTCGCGCTTCGCCGCCGACACCGCGATCCACGACATCCACAGCGTGCGGGTGCGCGATACCGATGCCGGCGAAATCGTCAACTTCCATTGCCGCGCCGCCCCCGCGCTCAGCGTGATCAAGGTTCACGAGAACGTCGATGCGATCGAGCGCGCGCTGCGCCGCGCGTTTCCGACCGTGAAGCGCGTCATCAGCCACGCCGAGCCGCCGAACGTGTGAGCGATCTCTCTCCGGGATTCCAGGCGCGTTCTCCTTTCGGACTCACTTTGCACGTGATTTTGCGGGCTTCCCGGCGCAGCGATTCTCCGTTGGACAAGAATTATTTGCTTTAACGAATCGTTGACTCTCGACAGTCCGCGAAAACTGGATTCAAATCACTGTGATTCGGACGGACTGGGGCCGCTCCGAGCAGAGGTGTAGAAAAGTCTTCCGAGGGGGCCAGAGGCATGGCGCGTGCTCACGCGGCGAACGCGTGCGTCCAATCCGATTCGATCAAGGGATTGGCGCAGTCGATCGCAAAACCAGCCTACCACAGGCTGCTGATAGCGGAGCCGGCGCTTCGCCGCGCGGTGCCTACCCTGATCATCGCCTTCCTCATTACCATTTGTCTTGGCGCCTTCGTGCAGGTGGTGGACCAGACCCGGCAAAAGCGCACCGCGATGAAGCGCGACCTCGCCGCCGTCGCCGATCTGCTGGCCGAGAAGATCGACCGCATCGCCTCGGGCCGGCAGGATCGCGCGACCACCTTCGAGCGCCTGCAGCTGCTGTTGCCCGGCATGATCCCGTCATGGGCTGTCGCGGCCGGCCGCCATGTGATCGTCACCGGCGCGGACCAGCGCGTGCTCGCCCGCGTGCCGGTCGAGGCCGGGATTGGCGACACCTCGAGCGTTCTCGACGTCGTCAGCGCGACGCTGCCGCTCACCGCGCCGGGGAGCCAGACCGGCGTCACCGACATCACCTTGCCGAACGGCAGCGCCGCGCTGGCGGTGCGGCACATCGTCAAGTCGCTGCCGGGACAGGTCATCATCATCCAGGAGAACCTCGACTCGCTGTGGCGGTCGGACGCGGCATTGTCGGTGACGCTGTCGGCGACCACCGGCTTCGTGGTGCTGATCCTGGGCTTTGCCTTCCACTGGCAGTCGACCCGCGCCCGCGAGGGCGACCTGATCAACGACGCCGTGCGCGGCCGCATCGACACCGCGCTCAACCGCGGCCGCTGCGGCCTGTGGGACTGGGACCTGTCGCGCGGCCGCATCTTCTGGTCGCAATCGATGTTCACGATGCTGGGGCTCGACACCCGCAGCGATCTCCTGACCTTCGGCGAGGTCAACGCGCTGGTGAAATCCGACGACATCGACCTGTTCGCGATCGCCGATCAGCTGATCTCCGGAAAGATCGCTCACATCGACCAGACCTTCCGCATGCAGCATACCGACGGCCACTGGATTTGGCTCAGGGTACGCTGCGAGCTCAGCCATGGCGCCGCCGATTCCGGCCTGCACCTGATCGGCATCGCCGTCGACATCACCGAGCAAAAGAGCCTCGCCGAAAAGACGGTGGAGGCCGATTTGCGGCTGCGCGATGCGATCGAGACCATCCCGGAGGCCTTCGTGCTGTGGGACGCCGGCGACCGCCTGGTGCTGTGCAACTCGCACTTCCAGCGCCTGCACAAGCTGCCGGATTCGGCGGTGACGCCGGGCACCTCCTATGAGACCGTGATCGAGGTCGGCCGCATGCCGGAAGTGCGCACGCGGCTGCACGAAGCCGGCACCCAGGCACCGGGCGCGCGCACCTTCGAGGCGCAGCTCGACGACGGCAAATGGCTGCATATCAGCGAGCGCCGCACCAAGGACGGCGGCTACGTCTCGGTCGGCACCGACATTACCCGCATCAAGGAGCACGAACAGAAGCTGGTCGACAACGACCTCCGCCTGCGCGCCACCGTCATCGACCTGAAACGCTCGCAGGCGGCGCTGGAGCGCCAGGCGCTCGAACTCGCCGACCTCGCCGAAAAATACTCCCAGGAAAAAACCCGCGCCGAGGAAGCCAACCAGACCAAATCGAAATTCCTCGCCAATATGAGCCACGAGCTGCGCACGCCGCTCAACGCCATCATCGGTTTCTCCGAGATCATGGAAAGCGGCATGTTCGGCACGCTCGGCTCGGAAAAATACCAGGAATACTGCCACGACATCCTGACCAGCGGCCATTATCTGCTGGAGGTCATCAACGACATCCTCGACATGTCGAAGATCGAAGCCGGCCGGATGAAGCTCGACATGGAACAACTCGAACTGTCGAAGACGCTGGCCGAGTCGCTGCGCGTGGTGTCCGGGCGCGCCGAGGACAAGAACCTGCTGCTCGATGCCGATATCGAAGGACCGATTTCGGTGGTGGCAGATCGCCGCGCGGTCAAGCAGATCCTGGTCAATCTGTTGTCCAACGCCGTCAAGTTCACGCCCGACGGCGGCAAGGTGGTGGTGCGCAGCCGCCAGCTCCCCGACAGGATCCTGCTGCTGATCGCCGACACCGGCATCGGCATCGCGCCGCAATCGCTGGCGCGGCTCGGCCGGCCGTTCGAGCAGGTCGAGAGCCAGCTCACCAAGACCTATCACGGCTCGGGGCTCGGGCTTGCGATCGCGCGATCGCTGACCAATCTGCACGGCGGCTCGATGCGGCTGCGCTCCAGGCTCGGCGCCGGCACCGTGGTCTGCGTCTCGCTGCCGCGCGACGCGAGAGTGGCGCGGGCGAAGATTTCGGCCGCGGCCTAAACCCCCGCTGGCTTCGGCATCAGGCTGACATGCGCGGCCGCGATGCGCCAGCCTTCCGCCGTGCGCAGCCAGACATGACTTTGCCGGCCGGTCAGCGCCGAGCCTTCGCGCTGGAATTCGGTATTGGCGGTCGCGACGTCGCGGCCATAGGCCGTGATGACCGTGTTCATCAGCCGGCGCGTCATGTCGATCGGCGGCCGGGTGGCGCGGAAATTGGCGATCGCATCATAGCCGTAGAGGTTTTCCGCAACCCCGTAGCGCAGCGTACGGGGGCTAGCCCAAAACAATTGGTCCAGCTCCGCGACATCATTGGCAACAAGCGCCCGCTCGTAGCGTGCGAAGGCCGATGTGACCTCGGCCACGACTTCGGGAAGATTGATCTCAAGCATGCAGTTTTCCTCCAACATCAGAACCGCACCGGCGGCGGCGCCAGCACGCCGGCAGCTTCCGCCGCTGCCGCCACCCGCAACACCAGATCCTCGCGCCATGGCGCAGCAGCGATCTGGATACCCAGTGGCAATGGACCGGACCCCGCGACCGGCGCGGCCAGAACCGGAAGCCCGGCAAACGACAATGGCTGGGTGAATACGCCGAGATGGCCCGCGGCCGGCAATTGCCGCCCGTCCACCTCGATCATGCGCTGGCCGATTAGAAACGCCGGATAGGGCGTGGCGGGCGCGAGGATCACGTCGACGTCGCGGAACAGCGCTTCGAGCTCGCTGCAATACCAGCGGCGAAAGCGCTGCGCCCGCACATACCAGGCCGCCGGCACCACGGCGCCCGACAGGAACAACGGCCTTGTCATCGGATCGAAACTGGCGGCGCGGGATTTGAGGTCGGCCAGATGCAATTCGGCGCCCTCGCTCGCGGTGATGATCATCGCGGCCGCGCGTGCCAGCCCTGGCTCGGGCAAGTGGACACGCCGCTCCACGCCGAGCGCGGCTGCGGCTCTTTCGGTGGCGGCGAAGACTTCCGGATGACCGCCGCTGCCGAAGTATCCATCTGCCAGCGCAATCCGCAGACCGTCCATGCCTTGGGCGAGCCTTGATGTGACCGGCTCGACCGGCCGGCCGGCACAGACCGGATCGGTTGGATCGGCGCCTTGCAGCGCGTCGTAAACCGCGGCGATGTCGCCGACCGAGCGGGCGAGCGGGCCGACATGATCGAGGCTCGCCGCAAACAGGCGTGTGCCCGCCCGGCTCAACCGGCCATAGGTCGGCTTGAGACCGAACACCCCGCACATTGCCGCGGGAACGCGGATCGAACCATTGGTATCGGAGCCCAGGCTGATCGGCACCAGCCCGGCGGCCACCGCCGCCGCCGAACCGCCGGAAGATCCGCCGGCGATGCGTGACAGATCATGCGGATTGCGGGTCGGCCCGTAATGGCTGTTCTGGGTGGAGAAGCCGAAGGCATATTCGTCCATGTTGAGCGCGCCGAGCAAAATCGCGCCGGCGCCTTCCAGCCGCGCCACCAGCGTGGCGTCGCGCGCGGCCGGCGGCAGTTCCGCGTCGATGCGCGAGCCGGCCAATGTCGTGAGGCCTTCGATGTCGAACAGATTCTTGACGGCAAAACCCACGCCGGCGAGCGGTCCGGGATCGCGGCCAGAGCGGACCAGGTTGTCGATGCGCGCCGCGGCGGCCAGCGCACGGTCCGCGACCACAGCGGTGAAGGCTTTGATCGAACTATCGCGCGCGGCAATGCGGTCGAGATTGGCCCGCGTGATGTCGACCGCGGTTTGGCGGCCAGCGCGAACGGCGGCGGCAGTGTCGATCACGCTAGCCATCAGCCCGGTTGCCGCGGCATTGCGCCGGCCCTGAAGACCGGCGACGGCTCGGCCTCCGCCGGCAGCGGAAACGCCATCAGCGGCGCCGCAACCCGCGCCAGATTGGCGAAGATGCCGACCACGGCGGGCATGTCCTCTGCCGCGATCGAAAGACCGATCGCGGCCGCGGTGTCAACCACATAGCGTTGCGGATCGATGGCAGGTGTCGACGGGTCGGTCATGTTGCGCTCTATGGTGCGGCGGCTGGCGATTATTTCGCTTTGCCGATCACGCCCTCCACGTACCAATCAAAGTTCCCCATCTTGTCGCCGCCCCAGGACTCGCCCTCCTTGATCCGCACCACACCGGTGTTGTCGGTGACCGGACCGGTAAAGGGATTGAAGCCGCCGCCGATCCTGGCGACCGAGGCTTCGACCAGCGCGCGGACATCGGGTGGCACCGCGGGGCCGAAGGGCGCAACGCCGATCATCCCCTGCCCGAGCCCCAACCGGACCATCGCCGGCTTGAACGAGCCGTCGATCACGCTTTTGGCGGTCGTCGTCATGAACGGCCCCCAGGTGAATCCGAGGCCGGTGATCCAGCCCTTCGGCGCCAGCGCCCTCGCCTCGGTCGATTGAAATCCGATCGAGTAGACGCCGCGGCTTTCGGCGATCTGGATGATGGTCGCCGGCGAATCCACATGCATGGTGACGACGTCAGCGCCCTGATCGATCAGCGCGTTGGCGGCGACCGCCTCCTTGGCCTTGTCGGACCAGCCGCCGGTGACGACGACGCGCGTCACCGCGTTCGGATTGACCGACCGCGCGCCCATTTCGAAGGCGTTGACGTTGCCGAGCGCATAGCCGATCGGCACGCCGACCACGAAGCCGAGCACGTTCGACTTGGTCATCTTTGCGGCCGCGACGCCCATCGGATACCAGGCCGACTGGGTGGCGCCGAAGAAGTTGCCGAAATTCGGCGCCTGCATCCAGCCGCCGGCATGTTCGAACACGACATCCGGATGCTCCTTGGCGACGTTGAAGGCGAATTGCTGATGACCGAAGCTGGTGGCAAAGATCAGCTTGGCGCCCTGCTGGATCATCCCCTCCATGATTCGCTGCGATTCAGCCGTCTCGGGAACGTTCTCGGCCTCGATCAGCTTCAGTCCGGGAATGTTCTTCTTCATCTCCTCGAGGCCGTCTTTCATGGCCCTGTCGTAGCCATAGTCGTTGACGCTTTCGACATAGATCGCGCCGACCGTGAGCGGCTTGTCCTCGGCCGTGGCCGGGCCCATGGCGAACTTGCCGGCGAGAGCCACGCATGCGGTTAGCAAAGCCATCGTTCGCTTCATCTGATCCTCCATTTTCGGCTGCGGCGGCGGTTTGCCGTCGCAGATGCGTTCAACCTCGAGTGCTACTCCACGCCAAAGAAAGTGCGCCCCAATGCCGCCGGCGCGACCGACTGGCGATTCCATCCCCACACCACGAGGACCAGAAGCGTCAGCAAATACGGCACCATGTTCATCAGAAACGGCGACACGTCGGCGCCGGCCGCCTGAAGCTGCAATTGCATGGCCTCGGCGCCGCCGAACAGCAGCGCGCCGGCGATCGCCAGCAGCGGATTCCATCTGGCGAAAATGACGAGCGCGATGGCGATGAAGCCGCGGCCCCCCGTCATGCCTTCGGCCCAGGTCAGCGTCACGGCGGTCGAGATATGCGCACCGGCGATGCCGCCCATGAAGCCAGCCAGCGTTAGCGCCTGGTACTGCACCGATGCCGGCCGGTAGCCGGCGGCAAAGGCGGATGCCGGGTTTTCGCCGACCGACCGCAACACCAGACCCCAGCGGGTGCGGAACAACAGCCACCAGATCAGCCCTGCGGCCGGCACCGCGAGGTAGACCAGGATGTCGTAACTCAACAACCTCGCCGCTATTCCGTTGGTGGGGAGACCGTACCAGTTGAGCCGCGGCAATCCGCCGATCAGCGCGCCGACGAAGGGACGGCCGATCAAGGCGCTGAGGCCAAGACCGAAAAACATCAGGCAAAGGCCCGAGGCCAGCTGATTGGCGCGGCGCTCGATCACCAGATAGGCAAAGATCAAATTGACCGCGCCGCCTGCGAACGCGGCGGCGACCAATCCGAGATACGGATTGCCGGTCAGCGCGGTCAACGCGAAACCGGCGGCGGCGCCGATCAGCATGATGCCCTCGAGCCCGAGATTGACAATGCCGGCGCGCTCGCCGACCAGTTCGCCCAGCGTCGCATAGAGCAGCGACGTGCCCGAGAGGATCGAGCTCGCAACAACGCCGACGGCAAGCGCTGTGTTCATCGCACTGGGCTCCCAACCGGCCGCCGGCCGAGCACGATGAACAGGATGGCGGCCATCAGCACGTTGATGACCGCAAACGGCAGCCCTTGCGTAATCTGCAGGATGTCGCCGACCGAACTGATGAAGGCGAACAGAAACGCCATCACCACGATGCCGCCGGCGCTGGTGCCGGCGAGCCACGCGACCAGGAAGCCGACAAAACCGTAGCCGGGCGACAGTTCCGACACCAGCCGGCCCTGGATCGCGCTGACTTCGACCATCCCGGCGAGGCCGGCGACACCTCCGGCGGCGAACATCACCACCAGGATATAGCCGAACACCGGCAGGCCAAGCTGGCGGGCGGCTTCTGGATTACCGCCGATCGCCCGCATTTGCAGGCCCCAGCGCGTCCGCGTCATCAACAGCCCATAAAGCACCAGGCAAACGAGCGCATAGATCAGTCCGGCGTTGACGCGGGTGTGCAGAAAACTCGGCAGCCGCGCGGCATCGGCAAAGGCCGGCGACTGCGGATAGGCCGAACTCTCCGGATCGCGCCACGGCCCGAAGATGGAGAATTTGACGATCATCGGCGCGATGTAGTTGAGCAGCAGGGTTGAAATGGTCTCGTTGACGATGCGCAGCGCCCGCAAGCCGCCCGCGATCAGCGCCCACAGGCCGCCGCCGACGAAGCCGAGCACGGTCAGGGCCGGCAGCAGAATGAATGCGGGCTGATCGGCAAGCGCGAGCGCGCCGGCGGTGGCGAGCCAGGCCCCCATATAGAGCTGGCCCTCGCCGCCGACATTGATCAGGCCCATGCGGCTCGGCAATGCGGCTGCGACCGCGGTCAAAAGCAACGGGATCATGCGGACCAGCAGCTCGGAAAATCCGTAGGCGTTGCCGAACACGTAGAGGATCGTATCGAGGTAGGCTTTCAGCGGGTCGATGCCGGCCGCGGTCAACAGCGCGGCAAAGGCGCCGAACGCAATCAGCGCGATCAGCGCAAAGCGCAAACCGGCCGCGAGCGCCGTTTCCAGGCAGAGTGCGGCGCTACGCTGCATCTGAATGGCTCCCCGCGCCCACCATCGGCGGCCCTATTGTCTCGGGGCGGAAATCCGCCGGGCCAAACTCCGCGGCGATGGCGCCGCGATAGAGCACCAGGAGTCGGTCGCTCATGGCGAACAGCTCGTCGAGATCCTCCGACATCAGCAGCACCGCGGCGCCATCGTTGCGGGCGCTGGCCAGCAGCGCGCGCACCGTCACGGTGCTGCGCGCGTCCAGCCCGCGGGTCGGATAGAGCGCCACGATCAGTTTCGGGTCGTGCGCCAATTCGCGCGCCAGCACCACGCGTTGCAGATTGCCGCCCGACAGCGTCGCCGCGCGGGCCTCGAAATCGGGGCGCGGAAAGCCAAGCTTGGCAAAGCTGCGGGCCATGTCGCCGTCGAGCCTTTGCCAGTCCAGTGCAATGCCGGCGCGATAGCGCGCGCCGGTGCCGAGCGCGAGATTTTCCCGCACCGTCAATGACGGCACGCAGGCCAGCGCCAGCGGATCGTCCGGTATTGAGGCGACGCCTTTCTCGCGAACCGTCGATGTGGACCAGCGCGAGGCGTCCTCGCCCCACAACAGCTTGGTTCCGCTTCGCGGCTGGCGCAGGCCCAGAATGAGCTCGCCGAGTTCGCGCTGGCCATTGCCGGAGACGCCGGCGATGCCGACGATTTCACCGGGACGGAGGTTGATCGACAGATCGCGCAGCGCCGTGCCAACGGCGCCGGCCGGCGTCGACACCCCCTTGAGAGTCAGCGCGTCGGCGCCGCTGGATTGAGCCGCAACACCGGCCGGCCGCGGCGGGGCGGCCAACGCGCCCTCGAACATCAGGCCGAGCAGGCTCTCCTCCGAAGCGGCCGCGCGATCGACGATGTCGACAATGCGGCCTTGCCGGATCACCGCGATGCGATCGGCGCAGCCGAGTACCTCGCGCAGCTTGTGGGTGATCAGGACAATGCCGAATCCTTCCGTGCGCAATTCGGCGATGGTCCGGAACAGCCCATCACATTCCTGTGGCGCCAGCACTTTCGTCGGCTCGTCCAGGATCAGGACGCGCGCGCCGGCCAAAATCTGCTTGAGGATCTCCACCTTCTGCTGCTCGCCGACCGCGAGCTGGCGTACCGGCTGCCACGGATCAGCGGCAATCTGAAACCGCTCGGAATAAGCGCGCATACGCTCAAGCAGATCGCCGCGCCGCAGGACGGCCGGCAGANCGCTCTGGAACAGCGCGACGTTCTCGAACACGCTTAAGGCGGGGATCAGCGTAAAATTCTGGAATACCATCCCGATGCCCAAAGCGCGGGCATCGCGCGGCGAGGAAATTTCCTGGCGCACGCCGCGGACGCGGATTTCGCCGGCGTCGGCGGCATAATAGCCATAGAGTATTTTGGCGAGCGTGCTCTTGCCGGCGCCGTTTTCGCCCAACAACGCGATCACTTCCCCCGGCCGGACGTCGAAAAAGGCGATATCGTTGGCCAAAAGGCTGCCGAACCGCTTGACGATCCCGTGAGCCTCCAGCAGCGGCGGTCCGCCGGGTTTGGGCGTGCCGGCGCCCAATGGACCCGCTTCTGGAACGTGGCTGGCTGGCATGTATTTTGCTCGGTTATACTTGCGACCGTCGCAATGCTCGCAGGGAATGGTGCGGGACGCGCCCCATCCGGGACTTCGGCAATGGTGCCGGAACAAGAGATCTTGGGGAAATGACAAAGCGATATGCACGTCATATCAGAACGGAATTTGAGCTCGGTTGACCTGAATTTGCTGGTGGCTTTCGACTCGCTGATGGCGGAGCGAAACGTTACCCGCGCGGCCGAGCGCAATGGGTTGACCCAGCCTGCCGTCAGCAAGGCGCTGAACCGCCTGCGCTACCTGTTCGACGACCCGCTGTTCGTGCGCCGCGACCGCAATATGGAACCGACCGCCCGCGCGCTCGAACTGGCCGGACCGATCCACGGCGCACTGGCCGCGATCTCGCGAACCCTGACGCTGCCGAGCGCCTTCGATCCGGCCACCGTCAGCGCGATCGTGCGGATCGCCACCATCGATCTCTATCACATGAACCTGTTGCCGGCCCTGGTGCGGCACCTGCGCCGCTATGCGCCCGGCGTCGACCTGCAGATGCGAGCCAATGACTGCTCGTCGCTGCGCGAACAATTGGCCGACGGCGAGATCGATCTCGCCTTCGCGCCGCTCGGCAACCGGACCGGCGACCTCACCGCCGAACCGCTGTGGAGCGACCAGCTGGTGACGCTGGTGGGGCCGAACAACCCGTTGCCGGATTCCATGACCCTCGAGGCCTATGCCGCGGCCGAGCATCTGGTCGACGCCGGACACGTGCAGGTCTCCCGCGACGGTGTCGGCACCAGCGTGGTCGATGCGATCCTGAGCGCGCGGGGATTGCGCCGGCGGATCGTGCTGGTGCTGCCAAGTTCGGCCGGCATTCCTTTCGTGGTCGCCGAAACCGATCTGATCGCGACCTTGCCCAGTCGCATCGTCAAGGGCCTGTGCCCGGTGCCGAACATCCGGATCCTCAATCCGCCATTCCCGGGCGTCGGAGTAAGTCCGCAGATGTTCTGGCACCGCCGCACCGATTCGGACCCGCTGCAGATCTGGCTCCGCGCCGCCATTCGCGACATCGCCGCGGGCAACGTGATCGGTTGACGGCGACGCTGCAGCGAGCCGCGGCCCGACGCGTCAGGCGGCCGGCTTGATGTTCTGGTTGACCCGGAAGACGTTGGCCGGATCGAATTTGCGCTTCACCGCTGCCAGCCGGGCATAATTGTCGCCGTAGGTCGCCTTGAGGCGGGCGTCCCCCTCATCGTCCATCATGAAATTCGGGTAGGCGCCGCCGAGGTCGAACGGGTGCACCGCTTCCCAATAGGCCTTGGTCCATCGCGTGACCGGCCCCGCCTTCTGCGGGTTGGGGTCGATGCCGGCGATGACCATCGACCAGGTCGCATCGCGGCAGTTCCAGGCGGTTTCGCCGCTGCCGACACGATGGACGGCACCGTCGATCGGGTAGAGATGCATCAGCGACAACTCGCTCGGCGTTTTCGCCGCCTGCTCGAGATGGACGTCGATCGCCGCGTCCGGCAGCGTCTTGACGAAATCGCCCCGCCAGTACCACTGCATGCCCTTGGGGTAGAGCCCATCGAACATGCTTTGGACCGCCGGATAGGGCATCGTTCCCATCCAGTTGAACCATGGCGCCGGCAGCGAATCGAGCAATGGCGCCAGCGCCTTCCTGGCGCTGTCTTCGGGACCGTCGTAGCAGCACATCAAAAGACAGAAGCGCTTTCCCCAAAACTCTTCCGGAAACGGCGCACTGGAGAGGATCGTCTTGAGCCCGAGGAACACGCCGAGTTCCTCNGGCGCGCCCGGAAGGAAATCGCGGTAGCGCTGCATGATGGTGCGCGCGTGCTTCTGGTCCCAGGCGATCGGCCCNGCAAACACCGTGCTNACCGGATGGAGCTTGAACTCAAAGGANGTGACAACGCCGAAATTGCCCCCGCCGCCGCGCAGCGCCCAGAACAGGTCGGGGTTGGTTTCCTTGCTGGCAACGACGAAGCGGCCGTCGGCCAGCACGACATCGGCTCCCATCAGATTGTCGATGGTCAGGCCGTATTTGCGCGACAGATAGCCGTGGCCGCCGCTCAAGGTCAGACCGGCGATGCCGGTGGTCGAGATGATGCCGGCCGGCATGGCGAGGCCGAACGCATGGGTGGCATGGTCGACGTCGCCCTGGGTGCATCCGGCCCCGACCCGCGCCGTGCGGGCAACCGGATCGACCCGCACGCCCTTCATGGCGGACAGGTCGACCACCAGTCCATCATCGACGCTGGCGAGCCCGGGCCCATTGTGGCCGCCGCCGCGAACGGCGATGCGCAGATCGTTATCGCGCCCGAAATTCACCGCCGTTATCACGTCGGCGACATCGACACAGCGGGCGATCAGCGAGGGCCGCTTGTCGATCATGCCGTTATACAGCGCGCGGGCATCGTCATAGTCAGCCTCGCCGCGCCCGATGACCGCGCCGCGCAGGCTCTCACGCAATTTGTTGCTGGCTTCGTCACGCATGATGTTCTCCTGATCTCACGGGACGGGAGCTGTGCCGGACGTTCGCGTCAGGCGAGCGACCCGAGGACGCGTAACCTGCCGGACGGGAGGGGCGGCCGCGTCACCCGATCGATGTAGGCCGTGGGCGCCCCGGCCCGGACGTGCTACCGTGCCGCCGGGCGGGCTCGGCAGGCTGGAGCGATCGGCATGCGCGAAGCGGACGAACTTTCGCGGGTGATCGGCGACGTCTACGATGCGTCGCTCGATCCGGCGCTGTGGCCCACTGCCATCGAAAGCATCTGCGGCTATGTCGGCGCCGCCTCCGCCAGCCTGCATTCGCAGGACTCGGTCAGCAGGGCGACCGACGCCCTGTTCTGGTGGGGCCGCGAATCCAGCGCGCCTCACTTTTTCAAGATCTACCAGGAGAAGTACGGAAGGATAAATCCGATCTTTCCCGGCGTCATTTTTTTCGACGTGGAGCTGCCGGTTGCCGTCCCCGACGTGATTTCGTGCGAGGAGTTCGTTCGGACCCGCTTTTTTCGCGAATGGCTCGCGCCACAGGGCCTGATGGACGGCCTGTTTTCAAACCTGGAAAAGGGTGCGACAAGCTGTGCATTGTTCACCGCGATGCGCCACGCCGAACAGGGCGAAGTCGACGACCGCATGCGCGGGCGCTTCGAGCTGATCACGCCACATGTCCGGCGCGCCATGCTGATCGGCAAGGTGATCGATCTGCATCGCGTCGAGGCCGCGGCGCTTGCCGACAGCCTCGACGAACTCGCCTCGGGCATGTTCATCGTGGACCAGACCGGCCGCATCATCCACGCCAATCTCAGCGCCCATCGCCTGATCGCCGAGGCCAACGTGCTGCGCGCCACCAACGGCCGGATTGCGGCACTCGATGCGCGGGATAACCAAAATCTGCTCGACATTTTCACGATTGCGCAGTCCGGCGATGCTGCGGTCGGCAAGAAGGGTATCGCCATGCCGCTCACGGCACGAACCGGCGAGCGCTATGTGGCTCACATCCTGCCCCTCACCTCCGGCGCGCGCCGGAAGGCCGGCGTATCCTACCAGGCTACGGCGGCGATGTTCGTCCGCAAGGCAGCGCTGGATTTGCCATCACCGCCCGAGGCGCTCGCCAACGAGTTCAAGCTGACGCCGGCGGAGGTCCGGGTGATGTTTGCCATCGCCGAGATCGGCGGAGTGCCGGAAGTGGCGCCGGTGCTCGGCATCTCGGACCAGACCGTCAAGACTCATTTGCATCGCATCTACGAGAAGACCGCCACAAAACGGCAAGCCGATCTGGTGAAGCTGCTCGCGGGCTATTCGGGGAGGCTTTGAGGCATGACGCGACCGGAAGGACCGGGCAGCACGTCGCAGGCTGAGTGATGCCCGAGACGGGCAAATCACTTCGCCTTACTTGGTCATTTTTGCGCGTGTCTTAGTCCCTTTTTGAAAAAATATTTCTGTTTTACAGAAGTCAAGTGCTCAGCGGCATCCAAATTGTCTGTCCCGGCCTTCATGATGTCGCCAGAATGGAGCGTCAACAAGGCCGGCGCGTTGGATTGGGGGCGGCACATGAGAAACATCGTGGACGAAGCCGGCGAGATCATCGCGAAAGCAACGGATGACCATACGCTGATCGGCGGCCACCACCGCCTCGCGGTGGCGGCCAGCCTCGGTCAAAAACTGTTCTGGAAACATACCGGCGAACCTGTGAAGCTTGATCCCTTCTTCAAGGGAAGTTCTCACCGAGATACAGCCTGATGCGCTGGCAACGTGACGCGACTGGCCGAGCGTCTGGTCGAGGCGCATCACGTCGATGCTGCCGAGTTCATGCATCTGATGACCATGGGCGGGGCTAGCGCCACTCCTCCTCGCGCTCCCTGCGCACCATCAGCCGATAGCCGTCATGCTTGATTTCATGGACCCAGAGCGGGCCGGACGGTGGCCGCGCCGCCTTCGACGGCAGGCACGGTTCGATGAAGCCGGAGGGTCGCGGCACGCTGATTTAGCTACTCGCCGTCATCATCGGGCACCGTGAACCTTTCGCGTTCGGCCTGTGGTGGGCATGCTTCGTTGGTTTCGGCGAAATTCGCCGGGGTCATCCCGCCACGATGCATTTCGATCCATCGAACGGCCAACGGTGACCGCCAGCGCNCTGATCCATTTTGGTTTGTCTTCTCATGACGTTCTCGTATCAGTTTCGCGACGCGCCGGGCGACCTAAAAGCCCCTNCGGTTNATGCGCTCTCCGGCCTTCATCCGGCGATCATACTCAGCGCGTATCTCGGGATCATTCCACAGGAACTCTCCGCTGCTGTTGGCAGTGCCGGTTCGGATGGCAAAGCTTTGACCCTTCGACACATCTATCAACCCGAAGGCCGCCTGAAGGGCCTTGTCGTTCGATAGGAACTCCTTGGTGTGGATGTTGCCGAAGCGGCCGTCAGGACCAACGAAGCCGGGGCCATCCATGAAGACGAGCGTGACGGGCATTTCCGCCTCCTTCCGCATTTCCATGGCGATGCAGTAGACTGCGTCCTCGATAAGCTCGCGGTCGCGTTGAACGTCAGGATGCATGTCGGCGCGCCGATAAGTGCTGAGCGAGAAGCTGCCGTTCTTCAGCTTGTAAAATCCGACTTCCATCGGACCGGAGATGGCGCGACAGTTCTGGCGTTCGACAAGCCAAGGAAACTGAGGACCGCCGCGAGCCTTGACCCGCTCGATCAACTGCGCGACCGTGATCGCGTTCTCGCGCGTGAGACCTATTTGCGTCTGGTCGTTTTGGGTGATCGCAACAGTGTCCGGCCGCCACATAAGCCCATGGCGTTGCATCACCTGCCACGCCCGGAGCGCCTGTTCGACAGGGCCGGGGACTTCTTCACCGGCGAGCCAGCGGCTCACCGTTCGTGGCACGACGCCCAGCAGGCGAGCGGCATCCGCCTGACTTAACTGAAGGTTCGCGAGGCACCCATTAACTTCTCCTGCTGTCATCATAATTTTGGCTCCTTCTGAAAAGCATGGACATAATGTCGGCGTGTTTGGACAATTTGTCAAGAGTTGGTCTGGCTGACGGTCCGCTGCAATGCGCTGCGCACGCCTGTTGCCGCCGCCAAGGTTGACGGTTCTATCCGCCGCCCTCGACGATCTCGCGAAACACGCCTCGCACCTCGGCCTCGGTCTCCTTGATCCTGGCGGCCAGCGAGGAAAAAACGGGGGCGTCGCCGGCCCGCGCCAGCAGGCGCTGCAGGTCTTCTCCGGCGCTCTCCGGCCGGAACTTCTCGCTGACGCAGAGCCGCAGGATCTGCGTCAGGTCGTGATAAAGATGCGCCGCCGAGCGCAGGATTTCGGCGGCGGCTTGCGGCAACGCGCCGAGCCGGGCGGCGTTGTCGAGCACCTGCCGCGTCGAGACGTCGAGAATTTCCGGCTTGGCCGCGGCGTGAACGAGTTGCAGATACTGCGCGATGAAATCGATATCGAGCATGCCGCCGGCGGCATATTTCAGGTCCCAGACGTCCTTCTCGCCCTTTTCCAGCGCGATCGCCCGGCGCATCTCGGCGACGTCCCCGGCGACGGAGGCCGGCTCGCGCGGCCGCGTCAGCGCCTCGCGGATGATGTTTTCGATTCTGGCGCGGAAGCCGGGCGAGGCCGAGATCACCCGCGCCCGGGTCAGCGCCATGTGTTCCCAGGTCCAGGCCTCGCGCTCCTGATAGTCGGCGAAGGATTTCAGGTGCGAGGCCAAAGGCCCTGCCCGCCCCGAAGGACGAAGCCGCATGTCGATCTCGTAAAGCACGCCGTAATTGGTCCGCGTGGTAAAGGCGGAGATCAGCCGCTGGGTGAAGCGGGCGAAATATTGCGCGCCGTGCAGCCGCCGCTCGCCGTCGGAATCCGGGTGCTCGGGGTCGAAATCATAAAGCAGGATCAGATCGAGATCAGAGGAAGCGGTCATCTCGCGGCTGCCGAGCCGGCCCATCGCGACCACGGCGGTTTCCTGCCCGCTGATCCGGCCGTGCTGGGCCACGAAGCGCTCGGTCACGAGCCCATGCACGGTATGGACGATGCCTTCGGCGACGTCGGCGAAGGCGATGCTGGCCTGCCGGGCCGAGACGGTGCCGGACAGGATCCGCGTGCCGATCAGGAACAGGCTTTCCTGGCCGAACAATCTCAGACGATCGAGGAATTCCTCGTAGGAATGCGCGTCCGACAGGGTTGCGGCGAGCCGCACCGACAGTTCGCGCCGGTCCGGCATGGCGCCGAAGAAGCGCGGATCGATCAGCCCGTCCATGATCTGCGGCTGCCGCGCCAGCATGTCGCCAAGCCGCGGCGCCGCGCCAAGCACCAGCGCCACCAGGGCGACGAGATCGCGGTTCTGGCTGAGCAGCGAAATCAGCCGCCCGCCGCGCTGCAGCGCCTGCAGGAAGCGGTCGAAGGCCGCCACCGCGCTGTCGGGCTGTTCGGCGTCCGCAAGACTTTCGATCAGCGCCGGCACGAACTCGACGAAGGCGTTGCGCGTCGCCTCGATGCGGAACACGCGGTAGTCGCCCGTCATCCATTGCCGCACGGTCCCCGCCACCATGATCGGTTCCTTGAAGCCGAGCGCGGCGAGATGCTCGAGCAGGCGCGGATCGTCGGGACCGGCGCTGTAGTCCACCGCCGGCAGTTTGGCGGTGCCGGTCGGATCGCCCTCGAACAGTTTGGCGTAGTGCCCCTGCACGATGTTGAGATGAACAAGCAGGTCGCTGGCAAAGGCGGCGCGGCTGGCATAGCCGAAGAAATTCGCAAACCGCTCCACGGCCTCGGNATCCTCCGGCAGCGAATGGATCTGTTCATCCGCGACCATCTGCAGGCGGTGCTCGACCCGCCGCAGGAATTCGTAGGCGGCGGCCAACTCGTCGCGCGCGGCAAAGGTGATCCAGTTGCTCGACGCCAGCACATCCAGTGCCTTGAGCGTCGGCCGCACCCGCAATTCGGGATGGCGACCGCCGGCGATCAATTGCTGGGTCTGCGCGAAAAACTCGATTTCGCGGATGCCGCCGCGCCCGATCTTGACGTTGTGACCCTCGACCGCGATCTCGCTTTGCCCGCGAAAGGTCTGCATCTGCCGCTTCATGTCGTGGACGTCGGCCAATGCCGCGAAATCCAGATGCTTGCGCCAGACGAACGGCGCGATGTCGGCGAGCAGCGCCTCGCCGGCTTTGGCGTCGCCGGCGCATGGCCGCGCCTTGATCATGGCGGCGCGTTCCCAGGTCCGCCCTTCCCGCTCGTAGTAATGCAGCGCCGATTCGGTCGAGATCGCCACCGGCGTCGAAGCCGGATCGGGCCGCAGCCGCAGATCGACCCGGAACACATAACCGTCGCCGGTGCGTTGCTGCAGGATCCGCGTGAGGCCCTGGGTGACGCGCACGAAAAACTGCTGGGGCTCGATGTCGCCGACAAGCGCCGGCGCTTTGGAATCGAAAAACACGATGAGGTCGATGTCGCTGGAAAAATTCAGTTCGCCCGCGCCCATCTTGCCCATCGCGAGCACGATCAGGCCGCTGTCCTCCTCCGGCGTATCGGGGTCCGGTGGCTTAAGCCGTCCGCGCGCGGCTTCCTGGCGGAGCACAAAGCGCAGCGCCGATCGCACCGCGGCGTTTGCGAGCCCGGTCAGTGCCGCCGTCACGGTCATCACCGGCCAGACGCCGCCGATGTCGGCGAGCGCGATCAGCAGCGCCGCTTCCGCCTTGATGCGGCGGAGCCGCTGCATCACCTCGACTTCGCCGGCCGCGGCCGCGACGTCGC
>JGI12635J15846_10001213_pt1 | contig 22464 bp, 16 predicted proteins | sample BlaSpr_A8_OM2_M2_FD_15846 | JGI IMG/M metagenome (IMG submission 15846) | reverse complement strand
GCCCGGAGTAGGCTTGGGGCGCAAGCCGCCGCTTTTTTTGAAAGCTGGAAACCGGATGCGGCTCGGCATCGATGGCTTGGGCGAACAAAACCAACTGGTCGTTCCTGAGGGCGCATAAGACAGAATTGCGTGAGTTGCGTATAGCACGCAGATCGACGACGTTTTTCTTGTTGCGGCAAATCTGGACTAGGATATCCCCATGAGCGGCCGCAGCAACGCCGAATCGATTCTGGACGTGGAAGAACGCTTTGAAGGCTTCGAAAACCTGATGCCCTTCAAAGTGCATAACATTCTTCTTGTCTCCAGCCTCTACGACTCCTTCATCCTGCGCGAAGATGGACGGCTCAACGAGTTACTTATCGACCAGTCTCTCGACTTAAGCCTGCAGCAGATCCCAGGAATCACTCACGTATCGTCTTGCGCAGAAGCGGCGGCCATGGCTCGCTCGCAGCACTTTAATCTGATCGTCACGAATCTTGCAGTTGGTGACATGAACGCCGCTCAGTTAGCTCGCGAGATAAAAGAAGCCGGACTCGATGTTCCCCTCGTCGTTCTGGGATATGACTACCGCGAGATCAAGAATTTTGTTGCGCGCAATCCGCTTACCGGCATCGAACGCGTTTTTCTGTGGCAGGGCAATGCACGCATTCTCATCGCCATCGTTAAATACGTCGAAGACAAACGTAACGTGCTGCACGACACGCGCTCGATGGGAGTGCCCGTCCTTTTGGTCGTTGAGGACAACATTCGCTATTACTCATCGTTCCTTCCGGTGATGTACACAGAGTTGATCAAGCAGTCGCGGCGTGTCATCCAGGAGGGCGTGAACGTGGCCCACAAACTTGTGCGCATGCAGGCGCGGCCAAGAATTTTACTGAGCACAAACTTTGAAGAAGCCGCCAGCCTCGTACAGGAATATCGCGACTATCTGTTCGGCGTTGTCTCCGATGTTGAATTTCCAATGGAGGGCAAACTCAGCGCGGAAGCTGGATTTGAACTGGCCCGCATGGTAAAGAGCCTCGTGCCGGACGTGCCTGTCGTGCTGCAAACTGGCCGCACCGAATTTCGTCCGCGCGCGCATGCCGCTGGTTATTCGTTTTTGCGCAAACGTTCGCCGACGCTTCTAAAAGACCTGCGCCAGATTTTGACCGAGCAATTCGGATTCGGGGACTTTGTTTTTCGTTTACCCGATGAGAGAGAAGTGGGACGAGCGCAAGACTTGAACGAATTGGAGGAACAATTACAAAAGGTTCCGGCGGAAAGTATCGTCTTCCACGCCCAGAGCAATCATTTCTCACACTGGCTCGTGGCTCGCACCGAGTTTGCCTTGGCGGCAAAGTTGCGTCCCAGAAAGGTTTCCGATTTCGCCAGTCCCGAAGATTTGAGACGCGATCTGATCGAATCAATCAATGAGTATCGCCGCGAGCAGAGCGAAGTCTTAATCGGGGACTTCAGGGCCGAAACATTCAAGCCTTCCGAGTCGAGTTTTTTGCGCATCGGATCAGGATCTCTCGGAGGCAAGGCTCGCGGCTTGGCATTCGTTCGCCATCTCTTGCGCAAGAGCCGCATCAGCAGGCGCTTTCCGGGCGTTCGCATCTCAGTTCCGCCAGCGGTTGTTCTGGCGACCGATGTGTTCGATCACTTCATTGCCGAAAATAATCTCCTCGATTTCGCTTTGCATTGCGCAGACGACAGGGAAATTCAACAGAAGTTTCTGGCGGCGCCGTTGTCCGATGCGCTCACGGAAGATCTGAAATCATTTCTGATCGAAGTTAACCATCCGCTCGCCATACGCTCGTCGAGTCTGCTGGAGGATTCTCAATACCAGCCTTTCACTGGCGTCTATGAGACCTTCATGCTGGGCAATCAGCAAACAAATTTAGATGAGCGCCTGAGCGCACTGAGTCAAGCCATTCGGCGTGTCTATGCCTCTACTTTCAGTCGTCATGCTAAGGCCTATGTTCGCGCAACTCCCTACCGTCTGGAAGAAGAAAAGATGGCGGTCATTCTGCAGCAGGTTGTCGGCACGGCGCACTGCGAGCGCTTCTATCCAGATTTTTCCGGCGTCATTCGTTCCCGCAATTTTTATCCAGTACCTCCTATGACTTTCGAGGATGGCATCGCAGCAGTTGCGCTCGGTCTCGGCCGCTCCGTGGTGGACGGCGGAAAGTGCTTAACCTTCTGCCCACGATATCCCCAGAACCTGGTCCAGTTTTCATCGGTCGAAGATATTTTGACTAACTCGCAGTCGGAGTTCTGGGCGCTCGAGTTAAACGGGGCTTCACAAGAGCTCCTTAACGATCGGAAAGACGGCGTAGGTCCTTTTCATTGGCACGAAAGTCGTTTCGGTTTGGACACAGCCGAAAGCGATGGCACCCTGCAGGCCGTGGCTTCTACTTACTCGCGAGATAATCACGCCATCTATGACGGGGTAAGTCGACCAGGAGCCCGCATCGTAACTTTCGCTCCGATGCTCAAGCATGGCACTTTTCCTCTGGCCGAAATCCTCGATGATCTGGTTCGGGCGGGTGAGGAGGGTCTTGGCAATCCCGTGGAAATTGAATTCGCTGTCAGATTGCCGCACCACGCCGGGCAGGCCGCTGAGTTTGGATTTCTCCAGATCCGCCCCCTCACTTTGGCACGTCAGACGGAGGAATTAGTCCTAGACGATGTGCAGTCCGAACAGTTGATTTGTATGAGCAACCGTGTGCTGGGCAATGGCCGCATCGAAAATCTTCACGACGTCGTGGTAGTAGATTCGCAGCGCTTCGAACGCAGCCGAAGCCAGGAAGTCGCCACTGAGGTTTCCCGCTTCAATCGCAACCTTAGCGATAAAAACCGTCCTTATCTGCTCATTGGTGTTGGACGCTGGGGATCGACGGAGCCTTGGCTCGGCATTCCTGTCGAGTGGGATGAAATCTCTGGCGCGCGCGTAATTGTGGAAGCGGGCTTTCGTGACTTCCGGGTTACACCGTCACAGGGCAGCCATTTTTTTCAGAATCTCACTGCGTTCCAAATCGGCTATTTCACCGTAAATCCAGATGCGGGCGAGGGATTAGTCGATTGGCAATGGTTGGCAGATCAGCCAGCGGTCGAAGAGCAAGGCTGCGTCCGCCACTTACACTTCACGTACCCGATTCGCGTCGTGATGAACAGCCGAAGCAGCCGAGGGGTAATTTTCAAACCCGAAGCATGAGTTGCTAAAGTGTGGGGACGGGCGTCCTCGCCCGTCCGGCAAATCATAAGGCCAGGCGAGGACGCCCGGCTCTCCACAGTCACTTACTTATCGCACCACCAACTTCGTAAACGGAAACACGTATGCCTGCAGCGTCACCATAATCCCAACCAATGCTGCCAGTGCAATGCTATGGAAGAACACAAAGCGCAGGATGTCTCCTTCATGCCCGTACCATTCTGTAGCTGTGCTGGCGACGACGATACTTTGGGCGTCGATCATCTTGCCCATCACGCCGCCACAACTATTCGCCGACGCCATCAAAGTGGATGACACTCCAACCTGCTCGGCAGAAATTCGTTGCAGGCTTCCGAATAACACGTTCGACGCCGTGTCTGACCCAGTGAGCGCCACGCCCAACCAGCCGAGCAGCGTTCCAAAGAATGGATAGAACGCGCCAGTTCGCGCAAAGGCCAGGCCCATCGTCGCATCCAGGCCCGAGTAACGCGTCATATAGCCAATAGAAAGCATGGCCGCGATCGTAACCAGTGAGAAGCGCACGCGGACGATTGTCTTCCAATATATGTGTGCCATCTTCCATGGCGTGAAGCCCATGATCAGCCCCGAAATCACGGCCGCCACGAGAATGCCGGAGCCAGTAGCGGTCAACCAGTTCAAGGAGTACACCGCGGCCTCACCTGTAGGTTTGCGAACGACGGGCGGAACGCGCTGTATCATCTGGTGCAATCCAACTACTGGAAACTTGGGCGCCGAAATTTTATCGAGCGCAATTTTAACGGTCGGCAATCCCCACAGAAAAACCAGCACGCTCAAAACCAGCCATGGTACCCAGGCCCTAACCACCGTCGCCGTACTGTGGCCATGGGTCCCACGCGCCTCCCGTGCGCCCTCATGCTCAAAGCCCCAGATCCGCTTGGGCTGCCACTTCATTAAAAAGAGAATCAACGCCGCCATCGAAACGACAGCCGCTACCACGTCCACCAGCCAAGGCCCGTGAAAGTTTGACACAAAGTATTGCGGGATGGCGAAGAATACTCCCGCGACCAATACCGCCGGCCAAACTTCAAGCATTCCCGCGAAGCCCACAAACGCCCACACTAGCCAGAATGGCACGAGCACCGAAAAGAACGGCAAAATCCGCCCAGTCTGCGCGCTCAACTGAAGCAGGTCCAATCCGGTAACTGCCTGCAGCGCGATTAAAGGAGTTCCTATAGCGCCGAAGGCCACTGGCGCTGTGTTGGCGATTAGAGACAACCCTGACGCTTGCAACGGCTTAAAACCTAAGCCAATGAGCACTGCGGCAGTTACCGCTACCGGCGTTCCGAATCCTGCCGCGCCTTCAAAGAATGCACCAAAACTGAAAGCGATCAGCAACAACTGCAAGCGCCGGTCCTGCGTGATGCCGGTCAGGCTCTCCTGCAACACCTTGAATAACCCAGCCTCGCACGTTAGTTGATACATGAAGATGACGTTGAGAATGATCCAACCAATCGGCATTAAGCCATAACCCGCTCCTAATACCGCAGTCTTAGCGGCGAGCGGCGCGGGCATTCCGAAAAACCAGATGGCGCAGATGAGTGAGGTTGCAAGTCCCAAGAGCGCCGAATAATGCGCCTTCATACGCAACAGCGCGAGGCTGCCCAACAATACGACTACGGGCAAGGTCGCCACTAGAGCTGATAGCCACCAATGTCCTGTGGGGTCGTAATTCTGCTGCCAGGGATGAGCCGGAGACGGAATCCTCAAGATGAGCACGGCCGCAACTATTATCACCACCATCGCCACCAGCCATGCCACTGCATTAGCCGGACCAGCGGAAGTCTTAGGTACCGGCGCGGTTGAAGAGGTCACAGGTTCCTCCTTAAGGCTGCACGCGTTTCGTGGGCTTCGCAATACTTATGCCCGCGCATACTACCACGGTCCGGTAGGAAAAGAGAAAAGCGAAATGCTTGGACCGAACATAGAAGATGAATAAAGTAACTTTCGAACGTGATGTTCGAACATCGATGGGTGATCCCGATCACATTGCACCCGAACATTTGCTGTTTTACTCTCCATTGCAAATTTTCGGGGGACCTTCCTTAGTCAACAGCGGAACGAGAGTTTCGATTGTTTGGGGAGTGATAACCCGCCATAATCTGACTTATTTCCGCGAGGAAATAACTTGACATCCTCTGATCGTAGCGATAAGTAGGATGCTCACATCCGCCTAAGTGTCTGGATGCTGCCCCACGCATTTGGCCATCGGGCTGACGATCTCAAACTTGTCTTTGGAGGTTGTCCCAATGAAGAGCCCCGTATCAGTATTGATTTTGCTAACTTCCGTGCTCGCCCTCGTCCTGTCAGCCGCGGCCCAGCAGCCGGATAATCACGCAACCAACAGCAACCCTCTAGCCGTCTTACTTCAATCCAAGGGAATCCTAACTCAAGATGAAGTGAAGATGATCAATCAGGCTTCGTCACCAGAGGAAGCCAACGCCCGCCTCGCCCAGTTGCTTATGCAAAAGGGCCTCATCAGTCAGCAGGAATACAAAGCCACGGCGGGCGCAGCCGTAACCATGAACGCATCCGCGTCAGTTACAACACCTAACTCCGGACCGCGCCTGGTAAACGCAGTACAACAAAGTTCAATGCAGCCCCCTTCGACGCCCACGGGAACGCCACCCGTTTCGCAGGGGCCCGGTGGAATTCCAGCAGTCGCACCTTTACGTGTTCTCCCAATTGACGCCCCGACGCAGACGGGAATGATTCCCGACTTACACCTCGGAAGCGGCGCAAACCTGAAGCTGTATGGCTTCTTCAAAGCGAGCGCCATCGAAGACACCGCGTCCAGCGGCGGCCCCACATTCGGCGACCAGGACTGGCCTCTACCGCTCTTAATCGCGGCTGGCACCGGCCCAACCTCCGACCCGCAATTCCACATAAAAGCGCGCAGCTTCCGCATCGGCAGCCAGTTTAACTGGATTCCGAAGCGGTCGGACTGGGTGATTACCGCCAAAGTAGAAGCCGACTTTGAAGGCGACTACACCGACGTCAGCAACCGCAATATCAGCAGCGCCCGGTCCAATCAATTCACCATGCGTCTCGCTTATGCACGGCTTGATCACCACGTTGGCGGTCTGCCCATGTTTATGGAGTTCGGCCAGGACTGGAGTCTAGTTTCTTCCTCGCTCCCGAACCTTTTTGAAACTACCGGGTTGGGCGTTGCCATGGGCACTCTCTACGAGCGAATCCCGCAATTCCGCACTGGCATTCAATTTCACGCCGGCGACTTGAAGATCCAGCCGGAGGTCGCGATTGTCCTGCCCGTCGCAGGCTCATCCGCACTCACCACCGATCAGAGATTGCGTTTTGGAGATCGCGCGGGCTCTGACTCTAACCAACCGGGCATAGAAGGCAGGTTAGTTTTTCAATTTCCGCTCTCGCATAACTGGACACGTGTAGCGCCGGCCCAGCTTATCGTGAGCGGCCACCATGCCCGGATCGAGGAAATTATTCCAGGCTCGGCGTTAAGCGTCGCCAGTGCTACGGTGCCGGCGATCGGCTTGCCCACCACAACGACCATTGTCGGGGCTTCCAACTGTTTCACCCCGACTTGTACGGTGCTGAGCATTTTCCCAAAAGGCATCGACCTCAGCAACCCGCAGAACGTCTGGACCGTTGAGGCGCAAATGCCAACGCCGTGGGTAACGTGGGTCGCAAAGTTTTACAAAGGTGATGACCTGCGATTCTTCTTCGCCAGCCAACTCAACGATGTCTGGTCGAATCTTGGAACTGCTACTGAAGTCGGTGTAGGCGACTCCTATAGCGGCCGTGGCATCGGCTTCGGCTGCGCCGGTGGAGTAACTGCCGGGACGAAGGTCACTTGCCCCGGAACTCCAGTTGTAGCTGCAAACCTTCAACCGGTTGGAGGCTCGGGTGGGTTCACTGAGTTGAGCTTCCCACTCTCCCGAATCTTCCACGCCGATCCGGAAGGCCATAATGCAGGCTGGGTACTCCATCTGCAGTACGGCACCGACCGCGCGAATGCTTCGGACGCTCGCCACGGTAATGGCCTGGTTCGCACCGACCTCGACACCGTTTCACTAACGTACAAAATGAATAATTGGGTGTCGTTCGTCAATGAAACCAGCTACATCGATACGCACACCGCCTCGAAGCCTGGTGTTCTCTTCGCCGGATCTGACAGGACCCAAGCCCACGATTGGCGCCAGGAATTTGGACCAATCTTCACCTTCTAACATTAGTGAGAACGCACCTACTCCTGCGGGATCGTTGCCGAGGCTGGCAAGATCCCGCAGGATTTTTTTGCGCCTTATTAATTGCGGCGTTCGGAAAAGGCTCGACTCCGAAGTTTGCGGAAAAACTCCACACTCAGATTTCGTTAATCGGAACTCGCCTTTGAAGGCACCTCGTTGTGGAGGGGCGACGATTTGAAGGCTTTGAAGGGGCGGCTTCAGCCGCGCCGTTAAGTCTCACAATTCAGTAGCGGCTTCAGCCGCCAGTTCTGCCCGTCCAATTCAATAGCACCCGTTAGGCCTTACAAAACCTAGCAGCACCCCATCTTCACTTCGCCAGCATCCGTCAGCGGAGGACCGAACGCCTCCACCGGAGCCGGCGCGCCATTCAACGTCTTGATCCAGCGGCGCACCGCATCAAACACCACCAGAATTACGCCCAAAATAAAGATCGTCATAAGGATGGAATCAAGATATCCCGTAAAAACCATGCCCGGCTTCTGAGTCAGCGGCCAGAAAATATTCTTGATCGACAGCACCCCTGCCGTGAGCGTTGTGGTCCCCACAAAGCACATTGGCACCGCCGTAATCCACGCATACTGCTTCTTGCCCATGTTGATCAGGAACGTGGTTGTCACCGCGAGCGCGATCGTGGCCAGCAACTGGTTGCCGGTTCCGAACAATGGCCATAGCGTAGAAATATTCCCCGTATAGATCAGATAGCCCCATCCCATGACCACAAAGAAACTCGTAATCAGATTTCCGGGAAGCCACGCACTATTGCCGAACGGCTTGTGCACTTTACCCATCAGCTCCTGCAAAACATAACGCGCCACGCGCGTTCCCGTGTCGATCGTGGTCAAAATAAAAAGCGCTTCGAACATGATGGCGTAGTGGTACCAGTACCCCATCAGCTGAGCCATTCCAGGCAGCCCACGGAAGATCTGTGCCATGCCAACCGCCAGTGAAACCGCGCCTCCGGTGCGTCCCGCCAGTTTCTCGCCAACTTCGCGAGAAAACGTGTCCAGATTCACGGTTGACAATCCCAAGTGGCTGAACACAGCTGGCGGGGTATTGATAGCAAAGTAGTCTCCCGGATAGAGCGAGCAGGCCGCAATCAATGCCAGCACGCCAACCACCGACTCCGCCACCATTGCCCCATATCCGATGAAACGCGCATCGGTTTCCTTATCCAACATTTTCGGAGTTGTGCCTGACGACACCAGCGAATGAAAGCCGGAAATTGCGCCACAGGCAATCGTCACAAACAGGAATGGAAACAGCTTGCCTTTAATGATCGGCCCGCCGCCATGAATAAACGGGGTAAAGTTCGGAAACTGAATATTAGGGTGAACCACGAATACTCCGATAACTAGCACGATAATCGTTCCCAACTTCACGTAAGTCGAAAGATAGTCGCGCGGCTCCAGCACCAGCCAGACGGGGAGAACGGAAGCCACCAGTCCATAAATCCCCATCATGATCGTGATCTCGTGAGGCGAAAAAGTTAGCGTTCCGGCAATTCCGCTTTGCGCCACCCAATGCCCCGCAATCACGCTCCCCACTAGAAGCACAACGCCAAAAATACTCGGCCCGATTACCGTGACCTGTCCGGCATGGCTCTTGAACATCCACCATCCCATAATCACCGCGATCGGAATCGTCATGCCGATGGTGAAAACTCCCCATGGGCTATTCGAAAGCGCATTCACCACCACAATGCCAAGGCCGGCAAGAGTAACTAACAAAATAAAAAGCACCGCGATCATGGCCACTAGTCCGGCAAACGGACTGATCTCCGTGCGGGCAATATCGGCCAGCGATCGTCCGCGGTGACGGACCGAAGCCACCAGCACGGTGAAGTCCTGCACGCAGCCGGCGAGGACGCCGCCGATTAATATCCACAGAAAGCCCGGCGCAAATCCAAATTGCGCAGCCAGCGTCGGCCCTACCAGCGGCCCAGCGCCCGCAATCGCGGCGAAGTGGTGCCCAAAAAGCACCCACTTTGGCGAGACAACATAGTTATGCCCGTCGGCATAAAGGTGCGCCGGAGTCGTGCGCCGATCGTCAAGCGCAAGCGCCTTGGCCGCAATAAACGCACTGTAGTAACGATAGGCAAGCGCGTACACGCACAGCGCCCCCAACATAACCGGAAAGGTATTCATGGACCCGCTCCCGAAGCAATAGTGGCCAACCCGCCAGTCCTAATCGAAGGCATCCTACACCCATAGCAGAATCCGGCACAAAACAAATCATCCTGAATCTACGAATTTCCTTCGTGCACCTTAGTGTCCTTTGTGGTAAAAGCTCTCCGATAGCATCACCAAGTCGCAAAACCCGCGCTACAATGTCGGGCAAATAAGGTAAGAAGCCCCCAGATCGAAAGGATCAGTCATGGAAACGCCCCGGAAGAATCGAGCGGCAACACAAGAACGGCCCTTGGTTCGCTTTGGTCTTAGCCTTGCCAACTGGAGCGAGCGCTGGTTCCCAGATCCTCTTATCTTTGCGCTGCTGGGAATAGTCGTGGTTTTTATCGCTGGACTGTTACTCCACCAAAGCCCCAGCAAATTAGCCATCCAGGGTGGTAAGAACTTCTGGACGTTAGTTCCGTTCACCATGCAGATGGTGATGATCATAGTCGGCGGCTATGTAGTCGCATCGACGCCCCTCGTCTATCGCGCCATCCAAGCTTTAGCCGGAATCCCCAAGTCGCCGCGCTCAGCCATCGCCATGGTCGCGCTCTTCTCCATGCTGACATCCCTAATCTCATGGGGTTTGAGCTTGATTTTCAGCGGACTTTTCGTTCGCGAACTGGCGCATCGCGTCAAAGGAATGGACTATCGCGCCGCCGGAGCCGCCGCATATCTCGGCCTCGGCGCCGTCTGGGCAATGGGACTTTCATCTTCCGCCGCCATGTTGATGGCGACTAAGTCCTCCATGCCTCCTTCATTGTTCAACATCAGCGGCCTCATCCCACTTACTCAAACCCTATTCTTGTGGCAGAGCATCGCTACCACTGCAATCCTGATCACGCTGTCGGTGATCATCGCGTACTTATCCACGCCGTCGCCCGAAAACGCGCGCACCGCCGAGTCTTACGGCATTGAATACCAGCCCATTAACTCCAGTTTAGAAAACCGAAGCAAGCCCGGAGAATGGCTGGAATACAGTCCCGTGCTCACAATTTTAGTTGCCGCATTGTTGTGCTGGTATCTCGTCGACGTATTCCGCACCTCGCCGCAAGGCGCGCTGGCCGCGCTTGACCTGAACACTTACAACCTGATGTTCATCACCGTCGGTCTCTTATTACACTGGCGGCCAAAGTGCTTCATGCGCGCCGTGGCGGAATGCATTCCGGCCACCGGCGGCGTGCTGATCCAGTTTCCGTTTTATGCAGTTATCTTTGGAATGATTGTCGGCACCGGCATAGCGGATGCGCTGGCAAAACTTTTCGCCTCCATCAGCACTCACAACACCTATCCCTTATTAGTCGCGATGTACTCTGCTGTCCTGGGAGTTTTTATTCCTTCCGGAGGCAGTAAGTGGGTCATCGAAGCGCCCTACGTTCTGCAAGCCGCGAACCTGAACCAGGTTCATCTAGGATGGGTAGTCCAGATCTACAACGCGTCAGAAGCGTTGCCCAACCTGGTTAATCCCTTCTGGATGCTTCCTCTCCTCGGCATTCTGAAATTGAAAGCCAGAGACATCGTCGGCTATGGAGTGTTGCAATTAATCGTCCACGTGCCCGTCGTGTTCTTCCTGTGTTGGCTGTTTGCTCGGTATCTTCCTTATGTACCGCCGATGAAATAGCGACGTATTTGAGGAATCGTTCTAGCTGACAGCTTTGCCATGAAACTGCCGCAGCCCAACGCCAAGCAGCGCCACATCAAATAACGTGAGCGCCACTAACACGGCCAGCAATGATAAATGCGGGAACTGGGGAACGAGCGTTCCCCGCAATCCTTCACTCGCATAGACCAGCGGATTCACCAACACAATTTTTTGCAGAATCGGAAAGTGTGCCAGCGCACTCCACGGATAATAAGTGCAGCCGAAAAAAATCATTGGAGTTAGAACCATGCTGAACATCAATCCAATATGCGCTTGATTGACGCTGCATCCGAGCGCCAGCCCGCCACACGAGGAGAAAAGCGCCACCAGCAAAGTTACGAACGCAAAGCTCAACGGCGAGTGCAGGTTGAATTCGACCGGACGAAGCAATAGCCACGCCATTGGGATGACCGCCAATCCCGCGACCAGAGCCTGAAGCGTGCCAAAGATCACTTTCTCTATCGCGAGCCATGAAATTTCTATCGGCGCGAGTAGCCGGTCTTCAATCTCGCGGGTAAATTGAAATTCCGCAATCAATGGCATGGCAACCGCCCACACCCCCGTAAACACCATGCTGATCGCCATGATCCCCGGCAGCAACAAGCTCTTATAAGCTGCTGGCATGTAGCCGCTGCTCACCATCACCCGCCCAAAGATAAACACGAACATCATCGGCTGCAAAAAAGTCTGCAGCAGCAAGGGAATGAAGTTGCGTCGCGCAACATGAGCATCGCGCCCCAGCAACGCCAGAAAAGTCTTCCAGTTCATTCGCGCATGCTCCTTCCAGTGTGATGCAGAAAAAGATTTTCCAAACTCGGCTCCGAGATGTGCACGTCGCACAACTCAACCGAAGCAGCCGAAGCCAGGTTGGCAATCTCGGAAATAAGGGAGCCACCGCGATCGGCATAGACATCGATGGAATTGCTATCGCTCAAGCCCGCATCAGTACCGCCTTTGCCCGCGCTGCTAGCAACCTCATGCGCGCGAACCTCGCGCACACCCGCCAATCCCTGAAGACGTTGAAGCAATTCCGGCGACTGGCGCCCGAAGCGCAAGCGCAGCACGAAGCCGCCGGGAACCGAAGCCTTCAATTCGGATGGCGTGCCCAGCGCGATGTTGCGACCGTGATCGATAATGGCTATGCGCTGGCACAGCGCATCCGCTTCTTCCAGATTGTGCGTAGTAAGAAGGATAGTCTTGCCGCGCTGGTTATATTCGCGAATAATTTCCCATAGCAGCAACCGCGTTTGCGGATCCAATCCCGCGCTCGGCTCGTCGAGAAAGAGTATTTGCGGATCGTGCATCATGGCGCGCGCAATCGAAAGCCGTTGCATCATGCCGCCGGAAAATCCACGGACCATCTGCTCCGCTCGTTCGCGCAACTTGAATCGATCTAGCAACTCATCGGCCCGTTCAGCGCGCGCTCGCGAATCAAAGCCAAAATAAGCTCCGTGAAAAAGCAAGATCTCACGAGCCGTCAAAGAAAAATCAAGATTCGGACGCTGCGCCACCACCCCAATCAGGCGCTTGACCGCCACTTGTTCGCGCCAAACTTCGTGCTCGCCAATCCAAGCCTGTCCCTCTGTTGGGCGTACCCGCGTGGTAAGAATTCCAACCGTGGTCGACTTTCCCGCCCCGTTCGGCCCAAGCAAGCCAAAGATCTCTCCGGGAGAAATATCAAGCGACAAGCCATTCAGCGCGACGATTTCGTTTTTCGGCGCTTTCTTGCCGCGCGCCGTGCTGGACGCGAAGCTGCCTCCCGCCGCGAGAGGCGGCGCTGAATTGTAAACCTTACGCAAATCGAGAGTTCGAATGCCAACCAATACACTAATCCTTTATATTTCCAATATTATTTCCCGCAAAGTCTTCCACATCTTTCGCCAGGAGTAATAAACAACAGTCGTGGAATTTGGTCCGACGATTATTAACCTTTTGATCCGCTCGGGCAAGCTTGCTGCCTGCCCCGCCAAATCTTTTGCGGCGACGCCTCGTTTCATCGATGTGGTTACTCGATCTGGTTACCAGTAGTTACTAAACTTTGCCGAGTTGGATTTCTCTCGCCCTCGACGCGACTTCACCGTTGCAAATCTTTTCACTTTGAATATTACCGCCTATAAGGCCTTGCAGCAGCAAGGTCAATTTTTGGATTCCATGGCAGGCGAAATGCCCTTCTATCTACATGCATCACGCACTCAAAGTTCTGCCGAGAACAAGGGTAACCGCTCTCGAATCTGGTTTAGCCGTTGGAGGCCGAATCATGTTACGCACTCGCCATCTCTTACCCTTTGTTGTAGCTGTATTGTTATCCGCTTTGGCATCCGCCAATTCCGGCCACGCCAATATGACGTTTCTCAATCCGGGCGGTAATAACTCCGGCGGCTTCTATACTTATCCCTATTATTTCTCGGTCAACGGCGGCAAGGCCACGCCCATGATGTGCGACGCCTTTACGAACCATATTTCGGCGGGCGAAACATGGACCGCCAACGTGAGCGGATTGCTATCTGGAAAGGGTTTATTCGGCAAGAATTCCATCGACTACAAAGCGGCCGGAATCATTTTCATGGGTATAGTCAATGGAACAATCAGCCCCACGGCCGGCAATTGGGCGGTGTGGAACTTGTTCGACAAAGGCGCAACTTCGGACGCGGCGGCCCTGGCGATTGAGAGCAACGCTCTATCGGCAGCGCGCTATGCTCCCGCAAGCGAGTTCAAAGGGTTGGCGCTGTATACCCCGGTCGGCGGCAGCCCCGGCAACGGGCCGCAGGAATTTATCGGCTACCGCACTTCCGCGATGGCTACTCAGGAACCGGGCACGCTCTTTCTACTTTCAACCGGGCTCTTGGGACTCGCCGGATTGGTGCGGCGTAAGTTGGTTGCGTGATTACAACTTTATTCTTAGTTTTGAAATTCTTGAGTTTTGAACTCCGCGAACCTCGTCCTCTCTTGATTCGCCGCCATCAGCGAAAATCTGATGGCGGTTTTTTATTTTTTGAATCTTCGCCGTTTTCTATGCCATGCGCGTTTGCAATTTCGGCCTCTTACAGACGACAATCGCAATGTGACCAGCACTAGCTTTTATCAGGAACCTCAAGCTGCAGTGCCTTTCCGGCCCGGCGCCCTCGTCATTGTGACTTTGACCAGCCCTCGAGAAAAATATTGGGGCGCCATACTCCATCTTTCGGGAGAAGGCCTTAGTTTGCGCGGCATCGATGTTTCGTCTTTCGACGATCTGGCTTCGCAAATCAAGAACGGCGAGCCCTTCACCTCCGGTGTTATTTTCTTTCCTATGCATCGCCTGGAGCGCATGGAACTCGATCTGCCCGAAGGAAACATTTTGTCGCTATCGCAGCGCTTCGCGCAGAAGACGGGAAAGGATCCGGCCCCACTCCTCGTAAGCGAATTCCTGCATAACTCTGGTGAGATCTCTAGCGGAGAAAACCAGCGGTGAACTTCCGGCAGATTCTTACCGCGCCCAATCAACTCACTCTGCTGCGGATGATCTTTCTGCCTTTCATCGTCATCAATCTGGTCAAACACGATTTCAAGTGGGCGCTGGCATTATTCATCTTCGCAGGAATGAGCGACGGCCTCGACGGCCTTCTCGCGCGAACTTTGCATCAGCAAACCGTGCTCGGCCAGTATCTCGATCCCATCGCCGATAAGCTATTGATGAGCACCATGTTTCTAGTGCTCTCCATCGAGCGCATGATTCCGTGGAAATATACCGTGCTGGTGTTCAGCCGCGACGTATCCATTCTGTTGATCAGCGGAGTTCTTTTCATGATCGCGGGCCTCCGCGATTTTCGCCCCAGCATTTTCGGCAAAGCGAACACGTTTGCTCAAGTCGCGGCCGTTTTTTTTGTCATGCTGCTGCTGGTCAAACCCATCGTGATCATTCAGGTTGCTGCCAAAATCTTCCTGCGCGCCACTTTCATCTTCACGATCGTGTCCGCAGTTCATTACGCACTTCTCGTGCAGCAGCGCCTGCATCCGCCCGTGCGGCAGGCCGAACTTAAGTCCTAGGCGTTGGAAGGCCAGCGGCGACTAGTCGCGAAGGCAAATTTAATCGGTACAAACATTTTGGGGCCATGAAGAAACCGATCCGACCGAATGCGAGGCCCAGTCGAACCTCCTCATCAACCCGTTAGTGCGGCAGAGGTCAAACCGGAAGACGAATCACTTGCAGCGGAGATCTCCTTCTCAGCGAAGGGATCGCCTTGGAAATCGCCTGGAGTTTCGATATTTGAGGTAGGGGTTTTGGTGCGAGTCCACGCAATAAAGAGTAAAGCAAAACTACAAATTATCAAAACACAAGCCGTTGAATTTGCGCAAACAAATTCCACCACCAAGGGCACAAAGTCATCCAAAGAATACGCTCAGAACCTTCGTGTTACTTCGTGCCCTTGGTGGTTAGCACTCTATGTCTATGATCACTCGAAAATCACGAATCGTACCCAAAGCCGATCATTAGCACGATCCGACAGTCATCACGCAACCGCCCGAGTGGTCGTGTCTCCGCTCATGGATCGAATGGCGCTTTCTTCGTTCTTTTCGATATCAAAAACAGCGGACAACCTAGTCATATCGAGAAGGTCACTCACACGTTTGTGCAGGTTTGCCAGCTTCAGTTGCCCATCCATATTCCGAATCGTCGTGTGAGTTCTCACTAATTCGCCAATCCCTGAGCTGTCGATATATTGAACTTCACCCAGGTTCAGAACAATCTTCTTGTTGCCCCGACTCGCCATCTCTCGAACGATTTCCCGCAGCATGACATTGCCTTCTCCCAGAGTAATCCGCCCTGTGATATCGACCACTGTCACATCACCAACCTGTCGCGTGTTGGTTTGCATTTTTGTGTGAGTCCGCTCTTGCGAACCCATCCCCAATCGATCTAAAACTTCGCAAGCAGTTTTTGCAGTTTCGCGCGAATCAGTTCGCACTACAATCAGGGAACGGCCTTCCGTTAATACCTCGCGGAAGAAGGCAACATCTCCTGAAGTCTGGCCCTCAGCTGGCTTCGGCGCGTCCGCTTCACGTGTCGTAGCCGAGCCCGCGGCGGAACCGGCGCCGGCTCCTGCCAGACCAAGCAGCGCAGCTGCGCCAAACCCCAGCGCAAATATCGGTCCGAGTCCTGGAAGCAACAGCGACGCCGCAACCACTCCCGTCGTCATCCCTGCTGCTCCACCCACGAAGCCGCCTACATACGCGCCGAACTCCTTCGCGATGGAGTTAGCTTCGGTTTCTGACCGCGTCAGGAACACAATCGAATTTTCCGGTACGCCTCGTTCCCGCAATTCCTTTACCGCTTTTTCAGCATGATCTCGTGAAGCAAATACTCCAATGGCACTTTCCATTTGAACCTCCTCGGTACCGGCGTCTTTTTTGGAAAAGGGGGCCCGCGGCGTCCGGTTGCGGGCAGAAGCATACCGCAATACCTGTCTTTGGGCCAGCGCTAAATTGGCTCCGCTGACGGTAAATGACGCGCTCTTCTTGACGTTCGGCGTGCCTTTCGGGGCCCTTCCCCCATCCCTGTTAGATTGAAAAGGCACCAAAGAGCTGTCTTTTCAACAGAAGTGTTTTATCAACAGCAACTCAAACCGTTCTTTAGGGCTCAAATATTATTCATGTCTACTTCTTCGACATCGCCTCCACAAACGCACTCTGCTATTCACGGACGAGGGAGCGGAAATAGGAAACTACTCATCGCCGCAGTAGGTCTCGGTTTGATCTTCTGTGCTCTGGCGCTGGCATTGAGCCACTGGTGGCCGTTCCGGCAGCCTGCCATCATTCAGAATCTAAGCGAAGCCGGAGATAGTCAGGTCACCGCCCGGTCTTTCCGCGAAACTTATTTTCCTCCGGGCTGCGTTCTCGAAGGAGTCGCTTTCCGCCGCGGCACCGATGCCAAGCCACTCATTACCATTGACCGGCTGACAATTGTTGGCAGTTATCACGGCCTCATCTCTCAGAGCGTCAACCGACTCACCGCGGATGGTATGCACGTATTCATTCCAGCGTTCGGGACGGCATCTCAAGCCTTCCACACCTCACCATCGAAAATCACGATTAACGAGATTGTCGCCAACGGTTCGACTATCGAGTTTGCTTCCAGCGATCCTGCCAAAGAACCTTTGCGCTTCGACGTTCGCGAAGCATCGTTAAAAAATGTGGGATGGAACGGACCTCTCGCCTACCAGGTTCGCGTGCACAATCCCGAACCTCCAGGAGAAGTCACCGCGCAGGGAAAATTCGGCGTCTGGAATAAAGACGATCCTGGCAATACGCCCATCTCTGGCCAATACAAATTTGAACAGGCCGACTTAAGCATTTATCGAGGAATAGCCGGCACACTGTCGTCGACCGGGCAATTCAGCGGCAAATTGTCGCACATCGACATCTCAGGCTCCACCGCCACTCCCGATTTTGAGGTCAAAGAGAGCGGACATCGGGTCCAGTTGGCAACAAAATTCAGCGCCTACGTCGATGCCACTAAAGGCGACACTTTTCTCAATCGCGTCGATGCCGATTTCTGGAAGACGCATCTGGTCGCACAGGGGAGCATCGCCGGCTCATCTGGTAGGGACGGAAAAAGCGGCAAAGGAAAAATCGCTCTCATTGAACTCCATTCCAATAAGGCTCGCATCGAAGATCTTCTGCGGCTGTTCGTCAAAGCAAATCGTGCTCCCATGTCAGGCAACGTTACCCTGCAGGCCCGTGTTGAAATTCCACCGGGCGAAGAAAAGTTCCTGGAAAAAGTTAAACTGCAGGGCGCTTTTGGTATCTCTGGCGGAACCTTCTCTGAAACTACCCAGCAAAATGTAGACAAACTAAGCGCCGGCGCGCGGGGCGAAAAGATAAAAGACCCAGAGAAAGATAAGGATGATAAGAACAAAGATGAGAACAAAGATAAGAATAAAGAGGAGACTAAAGATCAACCCGATCTCGAAACCGTTCTCACTGATCTGAAAGGACAAGTCAGCCTACTCAACGCGACCGCCCACTTTTCTGATCTTTCATTCGGCGTGCCGGGCGCCGCAGCCCGCATGCAGGGAACCTACAATCTGCTCAACCACAAAATTGATCTGCGCGGCCAACTGAAAGTCGACACGAAAATTTCCGACACGACCACTGGGGGGAAGGCTTTCTTGCTAAAGATGATGGATCCTTTTTTCAAGAAGAAACGAAAAGGTGAGGTTGTTCCCGTGCGAATTTCTGGAACCTACGAGCATCCATCCTTCGGACTTGACCTGAACGATAATAAAGCTAAGCAGAAATCCCCGTAGCCCGCTTCGCTCGATTCTCCACGCCACGAAAGAAAATACATTGTTCAAGGTTTCCTTCGTGAACCTTAGTGCTCTTCGTGGTTAAAGCTCTACCAGACGCTGCCCCATTTGACCCGTTTTCCAACCGACCCCTAGAATGTAAGATTCGTACTCCGCTCGCGAATTCATTCATGCCATTGCGCCTCTATAACACTCTCACTGGGACGATCGAAGAGTTTCATCCACTCGACGACAATCGCGTGCGGATGTATGCCTGCGGTCCAACCGTCTACGACTACGGACACGTCGGCAATTTCCGAACATTCATCGCCGTCGATCTTCTCTATCGCTTCCTGCGCCAAAGCGGATTTGACGTGCGCTACGTCATGAATATCACCGACGTGGATGACAAAATCATCCGCAACTCCGCCCGCGACGGCGTTACCGTGCAGCAGTACACCGCAAAATATATTCAGGCCTTCCTTGAAGATTCAGCCACTCTCGGCATCGCGCAGCCAATTTTCGTGCGCGCTACCGAACACATCAATGCAATGGCGGACTTTATCGGAAAGTTAGTAGAGAAAGGATTCGCCTACCGGACCGACGACGGTTCTTATTATTTTCGTATCGCGAAATTTCCCGAGTACGGCAAACTTTCAAAGAAAGATTTCGCGGGAATGAACGACGGCGCCCGCGTCGATGTCGACGAATACGAAAAAGACAGCGCCCGCGACTTCGCCCTCTGGAAGGCTCCAAAGCCAGGCGAAGCCTCGTGGGATACGGTGATCGGCCCCGGACGCCCCGGCTGGCACATCGAGTGTTCCGTAATGTCGATGGAAGAGCTCGGACCGAGCTTTGACCTGCACGCGGGCGGCGAAGATCTTATCTTCCCTCACCACGAAAATGAAATTGCGCAGTCAGAATCTCTCAGCGGCAAACAACTGGCGCGCTACTGGTTTCATGCCCGCTTCCTTCTGGTGGAAGGCCAGAAGATGTCGAAGAGCCTCGGCAACTTCTTTACCATCCGCGACCTCGTGCTGCGCGGGCACAAACCATCGTCGATTCGCTGGCTGCTGACACAAGTTCCGTATCGCAATCAACTCAATTTCACTTTCGATGGGCTAAAATCAGCCGCAAGTTCGGTGGAGAAATTAAGGAACTTCCGCTTCCGGCTCACGAGCACCCAATTTCCCGCGGGCACAAATCCAGCAATGGCACAACTCGCGGACGAAACTATCACCCGAATGAAGAGTGCTCTCGCTGACGATCTCAATACAGCCGAGGCCCAAGCCGCGATGTTCGACATGCTTCGCAAAGTGAACACCGCGCTCGATGCCGAGGAAGTTCGCCATGACGATGTAAAACCGCTGCTCATTGCGCTCGAGAAATTCGACGAAATATTCGGCGTGCTGAAAGATGACGATCAGCCTAAGATGAAAGTCATCCTCGACTGGGCCCGAGCTGAAGGTCGCGAAAAAGAAATTAGCCCTGAACTGATGGAGATCGCCGGCTCAGCACAATTAGCGGACGAACAAGTAAACCAAAAGCTGGCCGAAATGGAAGCCGCGCGAAAAGCAAGAAACTTCAAAGCCTCAGATGCGCTGCGCGGCGAACTGACCGCCGCCGGTATCATTGTGGAGAATACAAAAGACGGCGTACGCTGGAGGAGAAAGTGAGAAGATTTGGTCAATTGTGTAATTCGGTAATCTCAAAGAGCCCAACGTGGCGGTTTCAAATGTCATCCTGAGCGAAGCGAAGGACCCCTTCCCGCTCGAAAATGCGTACCGGGAATAGGGGTCCTTCGCTTCGCTCAGGATGACAGATTTTACAAAATTACAGAATCCCATGCTTTCCCTCGACGAATATCTCCGCGAAGCGGAACAGGCCCACGGCCACTTGTGCGCAGGACAGGTACTCGGCGTGCGTCTGGCCATGTTGGGAATTGAAAAGTTGGGCATAGAAGATCCCAGAGATAAAGATCGTAAGCGCCTCGTCACCTTCGTAGAAATCGACCGCTGTGCCACCGACGCCATCGTAGTAGTCACCGGATGCCGCCTCGGAAAACGCGCCCTGAAATTCCGCGACTGGGGGAAAATGGCCGCGACCTTCGTCGACGTGAGCACCGGCAAAGCCATCCGCATCGCCGCGAAGGAGTCCTCAAAGGCCCTGGCCCGCGCCATGCATCCCGAAATCGAAAGCAAAAACCAGCAACAGATGCTGGCCTACCGCGAAATGCCGGAAGATGACTTATTCGCAACTCAATGGGTCAAGGTCGACCTGGCGGCAGAAGAGTTCCCGGGATACAAAGGCGATCGCATCGTCTGCGCCGAGTGCGGAGAGGGGATCAACTTCCGCCGCGACGTTCTGCACGACGGCCGAGTGTTATGTCGGGCTTGCGGCGGCGAGCGGTATTACGAACCGCTGTAAGTTGAACCGCACCTGCAATTTTCCTGTTAAAAGCGACCCTTAAGAATTTGCTCTACGTTTCTATGGCCGTGAAGAATGGAGACAACCTGCAAAGGCTTTGTCTCTGGCCGGTAGACTATGAGGTAGGAATAGACTGGGAAGAACTTCACCGCCACGTCTGTCAAATTCTTGTTCCAGTGTCCCGCGCCTGGCGTTCTCGCCAGCAAAACAATTCTCTTGCGATGACGGATTCAATGCGGTCGGCGACTGCAACGCTGCTTTGCTTCTTGATGTACCGCCAGATTTGGACGATATCGAGCGCGGCCTCCGGAGAAAGGACGTAGCGCACGCTCATTCAGGCTTGGACTTCAATTCCGCTAGGTAAGCGTCGAGCCGGTCTTCGGGGATGCCCTCGCCCCGGTCGAGTTGCGCGGTACCGCGCCGGATCTTTGCGTTGTTCGCCTCCCGGTTTTCCAGGACCCAGCGATCCTGTTCCTCCTGGGTCTCCAGCAAGCGGAGCAAGACTTCTTCGACGCTGCCGGAACCGGTCGCCTGTATCTGTCTCTGGATTCTGGCCGCAAGGTCCTGGTCACGGATTTCGATGTTCATCTCAGGCTCCAGTTCGCCGATAGTTCCGGCTTTTCCTAATCGTAGCCGACGGGCTGGGAATGTCAACAATGCGTTGTCGGCCTTTCGCCACAGGGTGTCACCACAAGTTCTTAGTGCAGTTGCCGGACGCGCGCTGTCGGGGCTTGTTCCGGCGAAACATTTTGACCTATCCGCCGAACCGAGTCTAACCTTGTCCTCGACTTTGCTCATAAGCATGCGCCACCCTCAACAACGTCGCCTCGTCAAAGTGCCGCGCAAACAACTGCAATCCAATCGGCAGCTTCTCGTGATTCTCGCCGCACGGAACTGATATTCCAGGAATGCCCGCCAGATTCGCAGTTACGGTATAGATATCGGCGAGATACATTGCCAGCGGATCATCCACCTTCTCACCTAGCCGAAATGCGGGTGTCGGACAAGTAGGCGCGGCAATGACATCCACTTTCTTGAAAGCTTCGTCGAAATCATGGGTAAGTAGCGTGCGCACTTTCTGTGCCTTCAGATAGTAAGCGTCATAATAGCCCGCGCTCAACGCGTAAGTGCCGAGAATGATGCGGCGCTTGACTTCCATTCCGAATCCGCCATCGCGCGTCTTCCGATACATTTCAGAAAGCGTTCCCGCCTTGGCGCGAAAGCCGTAGCGCACGCCGTCATAGCGGGCCAGATTCGACGACGCTTCCGCCGTAGCTACAATGTAGTAAGTCGGAATCGCAAACTCGGTGTGCGGCAAACTAACGGGAACAACTTCACATCCCAACTCCGCCAGCTTCTGAATCGACGCCTCCACCGCCGCGCGCACCTCGGGATCGAGCCCAGAGCCAAAATATTCTTTGGCAACTCCAACTCGCAAACCCTTCACCGGCTTCTCAAGTTCCGCCACATAATCGGGCACTGGCACGTCGGCAGAAGTCGAGTCCAT